>Ga0056109_1000013_pt1 | contig 85978 bp, 74 predicted proteins | sample WorMetG1BERMUDA2_FD_80077 | JGI IMG/M metagenome (GOLD analysis project Ga0056109, IMG submission 80077) | Marine gutless worms symbiont microbial communities from Max Planck institute for Marine Microbiology, Germany - Inanidrilus... ...
GGCTGTTGGTCGCAGCATCATACCCGTACAGATAAAGCGATAGCAACCCGTCTGCATCCACATTCGCAGACCCAAACCAGCCTGCAGGATCACTGGTCTCAGAACCCGCGATCCGGATAAACGCCAGCGTCCCCGGATTCACCGTGACCGGCAAAGCATTGCTCACAAGGCCATTTGTAATGACAAGCAACGCCTGACCGGATTCCCAGCCATATATAGATGCAAAACTTGCAGGAGCAGCAGTTTCAATCTTTAATCTGCTTGTATTAGTAGAGAAAAAATACGAACTCTGGTTGCCAATCAGGTTGCCATAACTATCATAGCCGGCAAAATATATGGAATTCGTCTGGGCCGCAGTCAAAGATAAGGAAAAAAGTTCACTCCCCCCTCCATCAGCTGCGGACCTGAAAAGAATGTCCGCAAGCGCTCCAGGGGAAAGATAGAAAGGGAGAGAATCTGTAGGCCCATCAGTAACAGCATTGGATGTCCGGACCCGGACAATAACATTGAAGGAATTAGAAATGGAAGAATTAGTGATTCCTGTGAATTGAAGCGAACAGGCAGTGCCTGAAGAGACCTCGACCACATCAACGGAAGGAATAGCATATGTGACAATGTTGCCAAAAAAACTGACCACTCCACTATTCGTCAACCCTGCAACAGAGCCGATCGCAACACCGGAAATATCAAAATCCACCGGGAAGACGACATCAACATACTGGATATTGGTTGTTGTTTGTATTTTGAAATGCACTGTATGAGATGTTGTCGCACCCACTGTTGGTGTCGCAACATGATTGGAGACAGAAGTCAGGGGAGCAGCAAATAACGGGCCAGTGGCTAATATGAAATGGGTAATAATTATATATTTATAAAAAAAACGCCCCATTACCCCTCCGGAGTCGCATATTACAGGAACACAATAGACTTTGGAAGCAAACCAGCAAATTTCATACCACTATCCCTCTTAGTACCATCGGCTAACTCCAGTCTGAACATGAAGTTAAAGCGCACCTCCAGAAAAAAGTGGTAGAAAAAATAGTCACTGTTGCACTTTTGACACAGAAGTGGGAAATATGTACTCTACAGAACCGGGGCCCACATCCCCCCGTCATCCGTAAGCCCGCTCTCCTCAAGAGAGCTGTGAAGAAAAACGCCGCTAAACCGGGGATCTGAGCACGCCGTACGCATTTCACTTAAAAGAGAACCGATCACAACATATGCTGACCCTGCTGAATTCTCGACCAGGCCGGCAGAAAGAAAACCGTGAGCGATAAAGCAGGCGGACTCGCCCTCCAGACCAGCAGCAAGTAGCGCTTTATCCGTCTCTTTGCACCATCGCTCAGCCCGCTTTGATATTTTTTTTATATCAACCTTAACAGTTTCGTATGGAAGCCCATAATACATAAACGTGCAGGATGGCACATACTCCGGAAGCAACAGCCTGCACTGCGACGCAAAGCCTGTCGTAGCCTTCAGCAGCGCTTTTCTGCAGCCATTTGCAGCGGTTTCATCACCATGAGCTAAAAGCCCATCAACCCCCCTGATCCCGCAACAGACAACAAAAGCGTCCTTTTCAATCCCGAGAAGAGCGTAAAAGCGATCATCTTCAAGAATTTTATCCTGTTGATCGCCAGGCACAACTAATCCAAAACGTCTCAATGTGTACAACTTCTGCTTCTCTTCTTCCTCCAGGGAAAAAAGACGCTCCTCCTGATACTGAACAACCGCCTCTTCAAACTCACGATATTGCTGCTTCTGCAGGATCTGCATAAGCAAGCGCTGCTGTCTGGAATCAAGATCTAAGTGTGAAAACGCATCCTGATAACGAATACGGCTGAAGCGCTTGAAAAAAATAATAGTAAAAACGGGGATCACTATCGCTATCCCGAGTACTGAGATGAGAAAAAAATCAATATTCCCCTGAAAAGGAATTTCACGGACAAGAAACAGAAAAGAGGTGCAGAGGATCCCACCAACCAATGCCCAGAGTAAAACAACAAAGAGAAGCCGCACAAAAAAAAGTCCGCCCTTATTGCGGCAATTATCCCAAACCCTCTGAACCCTTCTGTCAAGCATCCGTCCCTCCTTTGACAAGCTTGACCAGATACGAGGAGATCTTCAACGCAGGACCGGCAGGACTGCTCAGCTCCGGAAACAGTTCCATATATCTGGATAATTTTGCAGCGCTGAGAAAATACCGAAGAAATCCGGAACCGCTCCAAACGCCCTCAACAACAGGCAGATAATCCGCAACAAGAAGAAAAGAGGGAGACTCCCTGTCACTTTTAAGTTTTTTCTGAACCGCCCTCGCTGCTTTCAAAGTTCTGACCGCAGTTCCACGAGCATCCCAATCATTGCTGAACACTATCGCTACCCGTTTTTCATCAAACGCATAGAGCATTCCCCCATATGGAGAGACCGTGGCATACAGCTGTTCCGTGAAACGACTATACCAATCGTATTGTTCGCGGCAGCTTCCAATCTCCAGCTCAGCACAGTCATAATAGACCAGGATAATCCCGACCCTGGTACCGGACATATGGTCCTTATCTTTTTTATACGTATCCCGAATATATACAGCGGTTGCAGCAGAGGCAGCCAGAGTAGTTATAAAACCTGGATCAAATTGCCAGTAAGAGGACTGACGGGAATACTTCCTGACTATTCTCTGGAGCTCATTCTCCTGTATTCTGAAAATATCAGCCAACATCCCTTTCACTGCGGAATCATTAAACAGAGAAAACGCATGATCAGAAATATTCTCTTTTTTGCTCTGATACTTCCTCTGAAAACGCAAAAGAATAGAATTCAATATTGAAAAATGAAGAACACGAATACATAGGAAACAAAGACAGAACAAGAAGAGGAAGATCAAATAGGAAACCACAAGAAGCAGAAGAGGAGGGGATACAATTGCCCGGGCATAGGCGGAGGATATCACAAACAGAATCAAAGGAGAAAACAGAGGAGGAAGAAACAGAAACAACAGTATCCCTCTCCCCTGGCTCCCTTCATCCGTCGGAGCAGTAACCGCCAGTGCTCTCTTCATGACCATCCAATCAACCCACAACTTCAAGAAAAGCAGCCACAACTTCGGGGTCAAAAAGAACACCTTTGCCCGATTCGACCGCTCTGACAGCCTCATCTTTGGTATACATTTCCTTATACTGCCGGGTCGCCTGCATCGCTTGAAAACTATCAACTACAGCAATAATCCTGGCAAAAAGGGGTATCTCCTCCCCCTTCAACCCTTGCGGATAACCAGTCCCATCCCACCGCTCATGATGAGAACGGGCCGCCTCAATAGCCTCTGGAAAGAACTGCAGTTTCTCCAGGATCTTCGCCCCGAAAGCCGTATGCTTAACGAGCTGTTTCTTCTGCTTTTCAGTAAAAGGTCCCAGACTCTTTCGAAGACTCTCTTTCAGTCGAATCATGCCGACATCATACATATAAAGCGCAACCCTGAACTTCTTCAGGGTTACCCTATCCAGCTCCATATGTTCGGCCACCCGTAGAGCAGTATGGAAAACCCGCCTGTAGAAACCATTCTTCTCAGGATCGACGGATTCAAGATATTCCACTATCCTGTCTGATATAAGCCCCTTGACCTCCCATACAGTCGTCTCATTGGCCTTCCCTTTTAAAATCACCGGCGGAAACTTTTCCGCTGTAATCAAATAGCGCACCTCTTTCAGTAGAGGTTCTGTAATTAAAATCTCCCCTGGCTTAGCCAGCTGTTCAAGACGAGCGGCAACATTGACATTATCGCCGATCACTGTATAATCCATCCGTTGCGTAGAACCCATATTTCCGGAGATACAGGTGCCGCTGTTGATTCCGATCCCGAGCTTGATCTCCCGCTCACCCCGCTCCTTGCGGACCTTGTTCAGGGCTGTCACGGTCTTCTGCATCTCGATTGCAGCCAATACCGCCCGCTCCGGAGAATCCGGATGCGGGACAGGCACGCCGAATGTGGCCATCAGACAGTCTCCTATGTACTTGTCAATGGTTCCCTCATATTTGAATATGACTTGCGTCAAAGCAGTCATATATGTATTCAAAATTCCAACAACTTCTTCAGGAGCCAGCTTCTCCGACATGGAAGTGAAATTGCGGATATCGGCAAAAAGAATCGTCACATCTCGCTCTGTTCCCCCGAGTTTGAGATTATCAGGATCTTCCAGTAATTCATCAATCAACTGATTGGTGACATATCTGGAAAAAGCGAATTTTATCTCATTCAATCTGTTCGATTCCAGAGACATGGCGAGCTGATTGAGCAAAATTTCAACAGAATCGATCACATGTCCGGAAAAAGTCTGACCGCTTAAACGGCGTCCCAGAAACAGCAGAGCTTCCACCCGATCCTTCACCAGCATGGGAAAAACTGCCGAAAAACCGAAGGTATCTCTGAGCGCACTTTCTCTGGGTGAGAATTCCTCTGCCTCAAGGGACTCAAGAATTACAGGCTTCTTTTCCTGTAACAGCCGCCTGATAAGAGGAAGTTTCTCATAGAGAATCAGATCCTCAATTTCCTCATCAACCCCTTTATATCGCTTGACCATAAACTCATTGGCCCTCTGATTCTGAGAAAGGAAAAGAGCCGCGCTCTCACATATAGCAACACCTATCGTATTGAGCAAAAAAGTAGTGTACAGTTCTTCGGGTTCCATCCCCACAAAATCCTGAGAAGCCCGTGCCACATTGTCCAGGGCAAAAGTACGCTTCTTGAGCTCGACATGAGCATCATCCACGGCATCTTCACTATCGGTTCCAGCAGTTCCAGAGAGAGCGGAGAGGGCAAGATACCACATAGTGCAGACATCAGCCCAATCGAGAGAGGGTTCTGCAACATCCTGCAACAGAAAAGCCGCATGAGGAATTCCATCCTTGAAAAGGGGAAAGCATTGGAATTGCCCGGCATCCAGTGCGCGCTCTTCAGAAAAGATATCTATACAATCCTGACCTGGAATAAGCCCTGTTGATGCGCTGTCTTCAATCGCCCCCAAAAAATAGAAGTCCGATTCTTCCAGGGATTCCAGAACAGGCTGTGTGCTCCCGAAATTTCCGGCAACACGATTGACCCCTCTGGAAAAATCATACAGAGCACAACCGGTCAGAAGTCCCTCTCCAATCAGAACCTCGGAACAATTTCTGAAGAGAGCCTCCTCAGAGGATGAATCCATACAAACAGAACGCACCAGAGTCGTTAATTGTCCCATAATATGCTGAACCCCTATTGGCTCTTTGTGCCGTATTCAAAACGTTTACGGCTGTCATCCATGCCGAGCCCTTTAAGGATTTTCTTTATTTCAAAGAAACCAACCTTATAATTGCCATATCTGGGAGTATTCAACTCAGCTCTGATCTGCTTTTCATCGAAGTAGGGATTCGAATTAATGATGTCCAGGATTCTGGTATTCACATCTGCTGAAGCCATATCCCCGCTGCCGGCAGAAGGGGCAGAAGCCGTCTTCTCCGGCTCAGATGCGGCAGCTGCCTGCTTCTGATCATCCGGAATCTGTGACGGATCTTTGCGGGTGACCCCGAAATTCCTCAGAGACTCATCAATGGTATCAAAAGACTTCAGAATAGATGAAAACTCCATCAGCTCATACACATCATAAACATCAGGGGACATCTCAACAAGAACCAGGTCCCCGCCATTCTCCCGGATGTCCCGAAGTTCACTGACAAAAATACCCCAGCCAGCACTGGATATATAGGAGACATTCTTAAGGTTCACAACCAGTTTATACGCCTTTTTTCGCATCAATTCTTGCAAATACTTCTCCAGCTCAGGCGCTGTAACTGTATCAATATATCCCCGGGCATTGATCACATGAACCTCACCGCCGGCCAGTGTATCAATCTTCACTTCAAAATCTGCCATGCTGTCCACCCCTGCTCTATATATATATTTTAGAATTTAACCCTGTAAAACTATCCAAAAATATTATAAGCCAGCCCCATCAGCTGTCAACCGCTATTTTTTTCCCCACCACCAAAATCGGGAGGAGGAGGGATATTTTTAATATCGATAGGCTCCACCACCTCTTCTTTGAGAGGCCCTGATTTCTTATCAACATCCTTATACACGGTATTTGCAGAAATTTCCCTGTCCGCGAAATGCTGCCTCCTCCTTCTGGTATCAAGCTTTAACTTACGCAACTCTTTATTTACAATATTTACGGTGAGCACCTCGTTACCGAATTCTTCTGTCTGAAGCGTCTTCTGAATCCGAATCGCCCCCCAACTCGGATTATCACGGACAATCGCGACAATTTTCTTACTCTGTTCCAGGGTTGCATGGCTGATCGTATCAGTTTCAACCTCTTCTTCTTGTACTTTCGGCTCAAATGCCTTCAGCCCTTTTTTCTCATACTTAGCCATAATCGCTTCATACTCTTCTTTAGAAAACCTGGTCTTTTCCAGGACCTTCTCTAGAAGCATATTGCTGTTCTGCACAAGATCGATGAGGCGGCATACTCTTCCATAGTATTCAACTTCAGGATGCTCCTTACGGCGAATAACGATATAAGTGATATCATCGCTTTGCGGATAGTCCCCGGTAAACCGTGAAATTTCCTTATCCATGGCCTCCTTGAAATCATCCAGAGGCAGATGGTGATTGTGTTTGATAAATTCGACCAGACGCGTCTCGCCAAATTCCTCTCTATTGGAATTCATTGCTTCTGTTATCCCGTCCGTATAAATAAACAGCAGATCACCTTTATTAAGTACTACACTCTGTGATTTGATGTTCTTTGAAAAAAGATTCATATCCCCGAGCTGCAGACCCACGGCAAATCCTTTGGGATTTAAAAAATAGATATTATCTTCAGCTCCGCGATAGAGGATCATAGGATTATGCCCGGCGGAAGAATAGTTTATCGTCCTCTTTTTAGAATCAAGGACAACATAATACATGGTGATGTACATCCCTTTTTTGATATCATGAGCCACCAGCCTGTTGATCTTATCCAGCACATCAGAGGCACGTTTATTTCCACGTGCTTCTGTTCGCATCGCCGTCCTCACCATGGTCATGATAAGAGCGGCACCAATTCCCTTACCGGACACATCTCCGACCACAAGTCCGAGGGAATGTTTATCGACATAGAAAAAATCGTAATAGTCCCCACCCATTTCGAGAGCACTGCGGTAACTCCCGGTCAATTCATACCCTTCTGTTTCAGGGATCTCTTTGGGTAGAAGCGTTTCCTGAATGTCCTTGGCCAGCTGCATCTCTTTCTTAATTCGGGTCTGGTCTGTCAACTGCGCCTCTGACCTTCGCAGCCGATCAATCATATCATTGAACACCTTATTGATCTCTCCATATTCGCTGAACGAACTGCTCAAATCTGTGCTGGCATGCTCACCGGCGCCAACCAGGGCCATAGCTCTGGAAAGTTTTCTTATCGGAGTGATAAACACCCAGGTGAGCATCACCACCCCGACCAGACCAACCACCCAGATAAGCAGAGTGAAAAAAAACGTCCGCAGATTGGAGTCCGCAAGCCCTTCGGCCCTGGCTACCAAGGAGAGGTCGAGCCCGAGGTGCACCTCTCCTATTTTACGTCTGCTAAAAACCACAGGAACAGCAATATTCATGAAGCCGAGTCCTGCTCGATTCTTATAACTATCCATGCGGATAGATTCCTTACCCAGGGCCTTCACCCCTGAAGGTCTTCGATACCGGGTGAGCACCTGCCTGGAATCCGAATCCGCAATGATCCTCCCTTTCCCATCCAGGACAGTGATATAGGAAACAGTCAGCACATTCTTTTTGATATTGGCAACGAGCTCATTGAGCTTGAGGTATTCCTCTTCAACAAGAGAGGGTCCGGAATTCTCTGCAACGTTCCGAACAGTATTGACCCCTCTTTTGATGAATGAACGGGTCGCCAACCCCTCCTGGCTGGAACGGGTCATCATATAGACCCCGGCAAGGATAGCTGTAACCATAGCCATCCCCAGAGCAGCGAACCGCATTGTGACATTCATTCTGGAACGCACACCGCTGAAAAACTCTCCAAAGAGCGCTCTTTTCTGCTCTGTGGCAAAATCATAACTGATCGTCAGGATATTCATCCCGTTTTTACGTTCATGATGCACATTATCAGTCAGCTTCTTAATCAACCAGACCCCGAGCCCGCCTTTGCGTCGCACCTGAACATATTTGTTCAAATCAGGATCTATAACACTGCTCCAGTCAAACTCCTTACCCCAATCTGTGAATACCGCCTCAAAGCGGTTCTCACGGCGGGCAACTTGCATGATAATGGGCCCTTTTGCACTTCCAGCATAGGCGTGACGCATAACATTGGTCACTGCCTCATCAACCGCGAGTTTCCCATCATTAAGCTGCTTCTTTGTCAGACCTGCCTTTTTTCCGTACCTGACAAAGAAATCCCGGAGCGCGGCCAGATTGCTGAACTCGGCTTCTGTCTTCAATTTATGGACTTTATTTTTGCGCATAGAAAGCAGAAAATAGATCTCCAGAATGTGATGATTAAAGATAGCTAAAACGACCACAAACAGACCGCCTCCGATCATGGCAGAGGCACTACCCCTCTTTAAAGAGGCCTGTTCTTTCCATATACCAGCAGAACAGACCTCAGTACATTGTCGGCAGTTACGACGAAGCGCTTCACCCCTGAAGCGGGTTTGTGGCTATCATATCAAATATGTAGTTACTGAGCATCCGAAGATTATAGTTGCTGTACTTCCGAAAAGAGACCGCACAAACTCTCTGCAATTTGTAGAGGAGCTGCCCCCCCAGTTCTACATCCTCTATCCCAAAACGGATCACAATTTTATCTATTATATCATTTTCCATAAGATCCACATCAGGAATCAATTCCGGGGTTTCGAAAGAGGCTCCGCCAATACTGATATTCTTTACTGTCCCCTTAAACAGCTTTGAACTCCTGCTGGAGCGAAAATAGATAATCAGAGGATTATCCCACGGCGGCTTCACCCGGTAATACTTTCTACCCGTATCAACATAATGGAATTTATTCTTGATCGTGATCAGTCGTTTGACCATGTCCCCGTGGTCCAGCGGCTTGATTAAAAACGCCCTGACCCGCTTGTTTATCAGATCCATCACAAGTTCTCTGCTGGACCTGGAGGAGACAACAACCAGAGTCGGAAGTTCCTCCTGCTGTTCTTCCAGAATTTCATCGACAAGAAGCAAACCATTCTCAAGGTCCTCATCTACATCAAAGTCGATAACAACCATCCCCAATCTCTTCTCAAAAAGATGCTGTTCCGCCTTCTCGTAGGAAGAGCAGTGAAAGATATCGACACCGAGCGGCATGAAACTGCCGATAAGAGACTCTTTAATGGTTTTGTTCTTACTAACAATGAGAAAATTCATAATAGCCAGACCCTGCCTTCAATTGCAACTACTACCATATAAATCAATTATAAATCAATTAAACAGCACTGTTAAACCAGCACAGGTCTTTTTATTCAAAAAAAACAGCTGAAAACGCTGCCAGGGATCCAGCCCCCACTCAAGCAGCCTGGAGTCAACCATAGCAGCCCCAAAGCCCGCGCTTTCGCTCTCATCCAGTTGTTCCATGTAGAAGTCTGCAATACGATCTTCATCGTAATACTTTCTAAAATTCTGCCGTTTTGAATGTATCCGCTCCAAACTCTACTCTGTTATCGGGGCATTATTAATAATATCGACTATAATCCGCTTTTCCGAAAGCGACATACTGAGGGTGGCCTTCACCTTCTCCTCAATCACCTGGTTGACCATACCCCGCAGTTCGGAAACCTTTTTCTGCTCATCCTCACTCAGCACACAGCCTTCCCGGGCAGCATACCCCATGAGCCTGAAAAACTCTGACTGACCCCGGATTATCCCTTTTACCTCATCACTTTGTAGCGGGTTGGTCAATAAAATTCCGGTACATCCTCATCATAGAGGGACTGTGCCAGATAGAATTGAGATCGATCTGCTCGGCCTTATGGTTGAGCATCCTGCTTATTCTGTCAGGCATAACGATATACGCATAATTCGCCTTAACTGTATTGAAGGAAAGCTCCACCACAGAAAAAAAGGTCATCAAGGAAGGTCTCCGCTCCATAACGATCACGCACTTCTTTGATGAACGTTCTAACTCGTCCTTTCCCGTATGAATTCAGAGCAAGAAGATCGTATTTGATAATACTGCTCGTGCGTACAGCATCCGGAATTTCCTCATCAGAATACGTCAGATCAATTATTGTCATAACACCCTGCTCTTTTAGATTGATACCCCCCTATTAAACAGCAATCCAATCTCTGGATTAATGATATGTTGTCTCTCAAAATCGTGCAAAAGAAAACGCTCTGCCCAATTAGCACCATTTTTTCGAATCGAATGCATTGTAAACAATCCCGCCAGGACCTATAATAACTACAGGGAACAATAAATCAGCAATAGTCCATGCTGCTCTCAGGAGGTATTTATCCATGGGCAAGAGAAGACTTGCGGACACACTGTTGCTCGTGCTGAGCCTGCTCCTGCTGCAATCCTGCGCCACAAGCACCCTGCAGACAGCAAAAACTACCCCAAAAGGAAAAGTGGATCTCTTTTTTGGCGGTACCTACCTGACGGAATCCGCCTTTACTCCAGAAATTGGCTTCAAAGTGGGGATAAGCGATAACCTAGACGGAGGTTTACGGCTGTTTTCCCGCGGTTTCATGGGAGAAGTTAAGCTCGGCCTGATCCAGAGCAGAGGCCAAGGGCTGAATATTGCTCTTCTCGCTGGAGCGGGATACACTGCCTTCAACTTCTATTCCTACGAAAGTGGAGGGATCATCAGTATAGATACAGAGCATATTGCCCCGTACGCCTCTGTAAAAGTGAGAAGATTCGGCTTCTCCTCCGGAGGGAACGACAATACTTTCCTTGACGATATAACCGGTGAATTCATGATTCTGGCAGCTGGTCTCTGCCTCTTCCCTCAGTCAGCAATGAGCCTCTTCGCAGAACTCAACTGGTTTCAGAGTGTAAAAATATTCAGCGAAACTGCCTCTGGCAACAGCCAGGCGATCGTATCAGGCGGGCTGCGACTCCGTCTCTGAATAGCTGTCAGGAACAGTTAATTATTTGAAGTCGCCTCTGTCATAGAGTATTTTTTCCTTTCACACCTGACAGGGGATACACTATGTACAGATCGGACTATTGTGGCGTACTTGACATGTCTTATAATGGAAAAGAAGTAGAACTCGCCGGCTGGGTTTTGAGAAGAAGGGACCACGGCGGAGTAATTTTTATAGACCTCAGAGACCGAACAGGGTACTCCCAGATTGTCTTCAATCCGGAAATCAATCCAGAAGCCCACGCCGCAGCGGAACAGATCCGCAACGAATACGTGATCCGCATTAAGGGTGAAGTCATCGGCAGACAGGAAAACATCAACCCAAAAATCGCTACAGGCGAAATTGAGGTGCTGGCTGACGAACTAGAGATCCTCTCCACCAGCAAAACCCCGGTCTTCCCCCTGGACGGCCATGCGGATGTGAACGAAGAAACAAAGCTTAAATACCGGTTCCTTGATCTGCGCAGACCGGAAATGCAGGATAATATACTCAAACGGCATAAACTCGCTCAGGCCCTGCGCAATGTACTCAACAAGGAAGGCTTTCTTGATATAGAAACCCCGATCCTCAACCGCTCCACTCCAGAAGGAGCCCGTGATTTCCTGGTTCCCTCCAGGCTGCACCATGGCACCTTCTACGCCCTGCCGCAGTCTCCCCAGATCTTCAAACAGATTCTGATGGTTTCCGGCATGGACCGCTACTACCAGATAGCTAAATGCTTCAGGGATGAGGACCTCCGGGCTGACAGACAGCCGGAATTCACCCAGATCGACCTGGAAATGGCTTTTGTGCATCAGGATGACATCCTGACTCTCGTGGAAAAACTGCTGGCAGAAAGCCTTAACGAAGTCTACGGTTATGCCGTACCCACCCCTTTCCCCAGAATAGAGTACAGGGAAGCAATGGACCGCTATGGCTGCGACTGTCCGGATACCAGCTTTGACCTGGAGCTGGTAGATATCACGGATATCGGCGCCGGCTGCGGCTTCAAAGTGTTCACCTCTATTGCTGAGAAAGGGGGGGAAATCCGGGGGCTGAACGCCAGAGGCGGGGCAAAACTCTCGCGCAAGGATATCGAAGACGAGCTCACCTCCTTTGTCAGGACATACGGGGCAAAGGGCCTTGCCTGGATGAAAGTCAGCGACAAAGGGCTTGAATCCAGCATCGTCAAATTCTTCAGCGAAGAAGAACAGCAAGAGCTGCAGAAGCGATTCGATACCAGAGAGGGGGACCTTCTCCTCTTTGTGGCGGACAAACCGGCCATTGCCAATGATGCGCTGGCCCACCTCCGCCTCAAACTCGGCGACAAACTCGGCCTGATCGACCACTCGAACCTCCACTTTCTCTGGGTAGTCGACTTCCCGCTCTTTGAATACAGTGAAGAGCATAAACGATGGGATTCCGTCCACCACCCCTTCACAGCCCCCAAAGAGGAAGATAGAGGAAAAATGGGCAGCGATCCCGGCTCTGTCCGCTCTGATTCCTACGATGTGATCCTCAACGGCGTGGAGCTGGGCGGCGGGAGCATCAGGATCCATAACCAGGAGTTGCAGAAGAAGGTCTTCTCACTGCTCAACATCACCGATGAGGAAGCAATGGATAAATTCGGCTTTCTGCTCTCCGCCCTGGAATACGGTGCCCCTCCTCACGGGGGGCTGGCCATCGGTTTCGACCGGCTGGTGATGCTGCTCCAGAAGTGCGACTCTCTCAGAGAGGTGATAGCCTTCCCGAAAACCCAGAAAGGCTCCTGCCCCCTCTCAGAGGCGCCCTCAGCTGTGGACAGGGAACAGCTGAAGGAGCTCTATCTTCGCGTGACAGAGACCCGGGGTTAAAAAACAGCAGATTCAAAACAAAAAAAGCAACCAGGGCCATTCCCGGCTTTTTTGCGAATGTTGCCGAATAATCTCCGCACCAATCCCCCGGATCACCTGGAAGAGTATCTCCTCCCGGAGAAAATGTCTGTAGAAGCGTTGATCCGATTTAAGGTAATTCCCCGATATGACGGCAGGGGCCATTATTCTATTCCCTTTTTCTCTCATCAGTTAAGTAAGTATATTTACAAAATATCTTTACATCAGTCGGATATCTTTACATTGGCGCATGCAGGCTAAATAAACCAACAGGAATAAGCAAACTATGAATGTAGTATGGATAACTCTTCAGGTCATCAATATTGTCACCTGGCTCTTACTCTTCTTATACGGAATGCACTACTACTTAATCTGCTTCCTCTTTCTGCGAAAAAAACGGGACTTCAAACTGCCGGAACCGACAAAATTGAGCGCCGCGAAAAAAAGAAAAGTGCTTATTCAGCTGCCGATCTTCAATGAACTTTATGTTGTGGAACGCCTGATCCGCAATATTGCCGGAATCAGGTGGCCGAAACAGAATCTGGAAATTCAGGTTCTGGACGACTCCACTGACGAGACCACTAAACTAGCGCGAAAACTGGTTGCTGAGTATAAGAAAAAAGGGCTCAACATCAAACTCATACACCGCATCGACCGTGTCGGCCATAAGGCGGGAGCCCTCAAAGAAGGAATGGCAAAATCAAAGGCTGAATTTATAGCCATCTTTGACTCTGACTTCCTCCCTGAATCCGACTTTCTGGAGAGAACAATCCCCTATCTGATGGCGGACGATAAAGCAGCCTTTGTTCAGACCCGGTGGGACCATGTCAACAAGGAGTACTCAGGGCTCACCTATGCTCAGGCTCTCGCTATTGACGGACATTTCACCGTAGAACAAAACGCCCGCAGTATGCATCGTCTATGGATGAATTTCAACGGCACAGCCGGTGTCTGGCGCAAAATCGCCATCGAAGACGCCGGCAACTGGTCAGGCGACACCCTTACCGAGGATCTGGACCTCAGCTACAGGGCTCAGCTCAACGGGTGGAGCTGCTACTTCCTCCCGGATGTACGCTGTCCTGCCGAAATCCCGCACCTCATTATGCCCTATAAAGCACAACAATTCCGCTGGGCAAAAGGGAGTATTCAAACCGCAAAAAAACTGCTCGGGAAAGTCCTCAAGGCAAAAGCCAAACTGCGCAACAAAGCTGAGGCGGCCATTCACCTCACCTACTACTCTGTACAGTTTCTGATGATTCTGAACCTGCTCAGTCTGGCCCCGCTCGTGATCGGCAAACAGACACCGTCCGATATCTCTTTTCTCATCCCTTTTGTCCTCTTCACCTTCGGACTTTTCGCCCCGGTAACGCTGACTCTGGTCGCCCAGAAGCACTTGAAAAATAAATCCTGGAAAGCAATCAAAGCGCTCCCCTTTCTTTTTTGCATGGGACTGGGAATCTCAGTCTACATCTGCGTTGCATTCATTGAAGCGATTGCCGGCAAAAAGTCCTCCTTTATCCGCACCCCGAAATTCGGAATCGGCAACACAAAGAGCAACGAAGACACAAAGAAGAAATACGGGAACCTCAAATTCAGCTATGTACTCTACCTTGAAATTATCTTCTCCCTTTTCTTCTACGCCGAAGCGGGCTTCATCTTCCTCAATCGAGAAGACAGCAATATGATCTTCTTCTATTTTCCGGTAATGATGGCCGTAGCCCTGACGTATGTGGTCTACCGGACAATAAAGGATACGCGGCTCATGCGGCGCCCGGATGCTGAATCAGAATAGAAGAACTCCCTTAAACCGCTAACAGCACTGCAGCTGAGCCCCCATACCGCAAGTTTCGATGCTACCGCCCGGTTGCAAAAAGATCTATCCATGAATGGATTTGAAAAGTTGCGCGATATTTGAGGCTGAAACCCGGGTCCACAGTTCTGGAAAAACCCTGCGCGAATACAGGATTATCCTTCAACAGGGTGTCAGAGAAACACCCCTATATCTCTTTAATATACTCATCAAACACAAGAGTGAGGATGGTCTTCACAACGATGGCCAGAGGAATAGCGACCAGCATCCCTATCATTCCGAAAACCTGAGCACCAAGAAAAAGCGCAAAAAGAACCAGGAGGGGGTGGATGTTGGTAGCCCTGGAAAAAATTTTTGGAGATAAAAAAATCGATACAATGATATTCATAATCACAAAGAAAAGGACAACCCCGAGAAGGCCGGGAGAGTTATCCACCACACCAGGAAGAGGGGCGGTCAGAAATGGATCATAAGGGATAATAGCGGAAAAATCGGGGCCACGGTTGATTATAACGAGAATTATTGCCGGCAACGCACTCACAATCGGTCCGAAATAGGGGACGATATTGAGCACCCCACCCGCCAGACCAATGAGCAGCGCATAGGGAATTCTCAGAATGAGCATGGCCAGAGTTGTGATCACAAAAACCAGAAAACTGAGGAGAACCTGCCCCCGGAAATATCCCCCAAGCTGCCGGTTAATCCTGTCAAACAACGCCCGGATCCCCGCCTCTCTGGAATCCGCAGTATACTTCTTCAACACAGCAAAAAATTTTTCCTTATCCTTGAGAAAATAGAACACCATCAAAGGAATAATAAGAAGCAGCGGAAGACTCTCCAGAATGGAGAGGGTAACAACTGATATATCCGTAAAAAAATCGGTGATAAAACGCTGCACTGTCCGGCTCAGATCAGCAAGGATTCTGGACCTGTCTATATTAAAGGGAAGATTCAGATCTTCCACCCAGCGGAACGCGCCTTTAAAAAAACGCTCAATATCAGCACTATTCTTTGTAACAGTGCCGACCAGCGCACTGACTCCGCTTTTCAACAATGGATAAATCATCACAACAAAAAACATGATAATAATCAACGATAAAGAAAAAACAATAGCAGTCGCCGGGCCTCGACTGAAACAAAAGCGACACTTCTCCAGAAAAACAACAACTGGATCAATAAGATAAGCGATTACCAGAGCAATCAAAAAGGGAACAAAGACACTCCAGTATCCAACCAGAACAAGAATGAAGAAGGAAGCAACAACAGCGATCAACGAAAACCTCACCCACTGCACCCTATCCACCATCCCCTCCCCTATTGTACAGGACGTGTGATAACCATAAAACGAGGAAGAATAACCTCAAGCTTCTTCAAAGATAAGACAAACTTATCATAACTGAACATCAGGCTCCTGTTCGCAACACCTCCGATTGTTTTAGCATTTAGCAGCTCCACCACTCTCAAGCCCTTGAAGTCTCTCAGAATTGTCTCCATCAATCGATAGAACTGCATCAATCTGTTCCCAATTGCATGGCCGACCTCCTTCAACGCCGCATCAATACCGGAAACATCATTATTCAGCTTCCGAATTGCAATCGGATTATCCACATGGCCGCTGATCAATTTCATGATAGAAGCATAGAGAGGGGACGTCTCATCCACTTCTCTAATCAGACCCTTTCCCCTCTCATACAGCTCGTCAAGACCGTAATAGGTATTGGAAAATTCCTGCCCCATATCCTTCCTGCGAAATTCCCCCTCCACAACAATCGCATTGACACTTCTTCGAAAACGTTCCATATAAATATCCTGCAGATAACTGTACACAAGATTGAAAACAAAAGCATTTTCAAGCGGATGGACCCCGACGGACTGCATACTGGAAGAGGTCTGTCTGGAGGCCAGAACCAGGGGAATATAAGGGCGGCCGCCTTCAAACAGTTCTTCGATCTCCCGGGAAACCTGCCTTTCCCGAAGATCCATAACCGCTTTCCGCACATGATCCAGAAGAGATTGGACGACTAAGGAACGATATTCTTTTACATAAGAGATGCTCGTAACCACAGGTTTGGGCTTATACAGAGGGTCGTTGCTCCCGAGCCTGACCAGGTGGGTAATAATCCTTTTCTTGCAAAGCTTACGCAGGGGCTGTATCAACTCCTGAAACCGCTCAAGAGGGTATTTGATATCGGTCGTCCCTTTTTCCAAACTATAGGCCGCAAATTTCTCAAACCACTGCTTATGCTTCTCCTCCAGCCTGCGGAACGGAATTCCGGAAAGATAAGAATCAAGATTGCGGAGCCGGGAAACAGCATGCTCAAGTGGAAAATCCTTAAACAGCTTTGCATCCTCATCCGATCCCTCACGGCGGAACAAATTAAACAGCGCACGAAACTTGTAATTCTTCAGATTTATAATCGCCACAAAAAGCTCAAGATGCCCCTCAATTCTGGAAAGCGTCTCTCTATTAAGCGAATCCTCAAACTGCCTGGCCTGCACCTCCAGCTCCTTCTGGGCCGCCTCTTCTCCTCTTATCTTCAAGCTGTGCTCCAGATCCATCTCACGCATTGTACGGAGTCTGGACAGCTGATCCATGGTGAGCATATTCTCTATTATAAACCGGGCAAAGGAGGGATGCCGTTCGCTGATCAAATCATCTGATGAGACTTTGAAATTGGCGTCAAAAAAATCAGCAAAATCCCGGACCATGCCCTCAATCTTATCCAGAAGAGTGATTAACTCCATCTTGACCAGCCTGTCTCTGGGCTCATAAACAGGAGGATCGAAACCCAGGAGAACAGCTTCTGATTCCCTGACAGCCCTCTTCCTGGAAATTTTTTCGCTGGAAAATCCGGAAAAGAGGGCCTTCAAAAAGGCCACAATCCTCTCCCCGAGGGAGAGGTTGCGCCCTTTTCCGCTGGAAGATTTTCTGGAACGAGCTCCGGGGGGAGGAGCAGCCGACTCCGGGGCCGCGGGCATATCCTTAATAGAATCCTGTAACTTTTTGTTCAGTCTTGCTTTCTCTTTATCCTCCATACCAAGAGCCATGGCATCCAATTCGCTCTCCAGAGCCCCGGACTTTCGGGCGGCCTCAATATTCTCCTTTTCATACGCCATCAAATCCCTCCCTTTCTCAGAGAATGGGCGGCAACCAGCTGCTGCTCATTCCCTGTTTCACAGGGAACATAATAGGTTCTGGAATCGGACAGGTAATCCTGTTCAACATAGTGTCCCGGATAATCGTGCGGATATTTATACCCGATGCCACGCCCCAGCTCCTTCGCATCCCTGTAATTGCTATCCTTAAGATGGTCCGGGACAGGAAGAGGACCGTTTTCCCGGACATCCTGACGGGCGGCAGCAATCGCCATGCACGCTGAATTACTCTTCGGAGAAAGACAGACCCGCAAAGCCGCATGAGAAAGAATAAGTGCCCCTTCGGGCATTCCGATCCGTTCTACAGCCTGGGCTGCTGAAACTGCGACAGAAAGCGCACCGGAATCGGCCAACCCCACCTCTTCAGAAGCCGCAATCATAATCCTCCGGGCAATAAAACGGGGGTCCTCACCTCCTTCCACCATTCTCGCCAGGTAGTGAAGCGTAGCATCCGGATCACTCCCCCGAATCGATTTAATAAATGCGGATGTAACATCATAGTGCCCGTCTCCATCTCTATCATAGGAAACAGCCACAGCTCCAGTACAGGCCTCTACCCTCTCACCACTGATTTCTCTATTCCCGGTCCCCGGAGAGGCCGCAAGCTCCAGAAGATTGAGCGCCTTACGGGCATCGCCGGCCGCAGCACGAACAATCCGTTCTCTGGCCTCTCTGGAGAGGCTGTACCCATACCGGCCAAGACCATTCTCCTTATCCTGAAGAGTCCGGTCCAGTATTGCTGAGATAGCCTCACCGGAAAGCTGTTTGAACTCAATAATATGGCATCTGGACCTGAGAGCAGGATTTACGGAAAAGGAGGGGTTGTGTGTGGTGACACCGATCAGATGTACAATACCATCCTCAACCGCCGGCAGAAGAGCATCCTGCTGAAGCTTATTGAACCTGTGGATTTCGTCTATGAAAAGAACAGTACGCTGTTCATGGAACGCTGCGGCTTCAGACGCAGCCTTGATGCACGTCTTGACCTCAGCCACACTGGAAGTGACTGCATTGAGAGAAACAAATCTCGCCCCGGAAATATTAGCGACAAGAAAGGCAAATGCAGATTTTCCGCTCCCCGGGGGACCAAAAATGATAAAGGAAAACAACCGCCCCTCTTCAAGAAGCTCGCTGAATCGCGATATCTGCAGACGCACATGCTCCTGCCCCTGAAAATCGGCAAACAGTCCGGGACGCATCCGTCTTGCCAGAGGTTGAGAGAGTGTCGCCCTGACATTAAAAAGTTCCTGATCCACCCGGCTCCACCTCTTCAGATCTCCCGCCATCAGACACAGCAGGCACCCCATCCTCTCTATCCTGCTCCAGAAGCAGTCGAATCACAGCTACAATCTTCTCATACAGCTCTTCAGCCTTCTGACGGCAACCAGCCTGTCTGTATAAAAGCAGGGCTGCTGCGGGCTTCCGTTGATCATAATAATAATCAGCAATCCGGATCAGCCCTCCGGTGTAATTCGTCTCTAAAAAAATGCGTCTGGCTTCTTCAATATCCCCGTGATTGTAGAATTCATTACCTTTTCGGATTAACTTAACCCGCTCCTCAGAGGACATCTTTCCAATCATAGAAGAATTATAGACCCTATCAGATCAGCAGTCAATCATCAGGATCAGCCATGGGCCCTCTGTTTTTTAATCCGACTATCGCCGATAATAAGTCTATACATATTACCTACAGAGGAACCTGTAAATGAGAAAGATACCGGCTATTTTCTGGATAGCTCTGTTCTGTATCTGCGCCTGTCATCCCCAGAAAAAGCCGGACGGTTCAGAGCATGCTTCAGAGAAATATACTGCACACAGACCATGGGGAATGCTCGGGGCCAAAATTTACACCATTACAGAGGGTCAGAAAATCAAGACTATCACTCCCGGAGGAGCAGCGCAAAAAGCCGGGATGCAGCCCGGCGATACCATCACAAGCATAAACGGCCTTAATCCCGGCAACAGCAGGGAGTTTATCCGCTATGTCCGCTCTCTCCTTCCGGGAACAGTCTGCACAATAACGGTTATCAGGGACCTGCTAAACACCCTGAGACTACAGGCCACCATTCAAACATATCCTCAGGACAGACAACTCCTCCTGATGGGCAAACTGGCTCTTCGGGCTCTGGACTACCAGCGGGCAAACGATCTGTTCAAAAAACTGATCAGCCTGTATCCCCGCTCTCCGCTCGAAAAAGAAGCCCGGACTCTCCTGAAAAAAATGAAATTCAGGACGATACCAGGAAGCTGAACCGCTAGACCGTCCGCATACACTCATCCTGAGGGCGATCAGAGCTTCGCCTGATCAACTTCTCATGAATATACCTGCAGAGCACACGCAGTGAGTCCTCATCGATCCGGGAAAACTGGAATGCCGCACTGTTCCCACGCGCAAGGACAGCAGTCGCCGCAAGAGAAACACTACCGTGTTCGTCCAGGCTGATACGCATTGAGGAGTAGGTCTGCCCTCCAATGATCGCCCCAATACGTTCCGGTCTGGCGAGACGAAAAGCCACCCCACCCAAACTTATATCGAGTATCTCACCGCTGATGGACTCCACACCAGGAATATCCAGCTCAAGAGTCGCCTCTTCAAAAGGATACGGTTTCACCCGGACAAACTCACGCCAGTTGCCGGTCCGCTGTTCCACTTCCTCCAGCATCCGGTAGAGGTGCTCCCTGAGCCCTTCAGCGGTTATGGGTTTATACAGGTATCCGGATACTCCGATTTTCATGGTCGTTTTCACAAACTCAAGACCGCTCATTTTTGAAAAAATGATATAGTACGCAGCTTTCGCAGCCGGGACCTGTTTCAAAGCGCGCAACCCCTCAATCCCGCCAAAGCTCTCAGCATCCGAATCAAACACAATCACCTGAGGATGGTGTTCTTCAGCAATCTTCAGCAGAACATCATGCCCCTCAACTATATAGACCTCGTAGCCACGCGGCAACAGAGCCATCATGAAGTTCTCGGCATAAGCTTCATCTTTTTTAAGAGCAACCAGGATCCGGAGCAATGAGCATCTCCCGCGCAAGAAGTCTGCCATTTTATAGCATAGACCAGCACAATTAGCAACCAGGAAACCCATTATCATTGTGGAAAAACGCCAATTATAATCTGCTTACTGGAACAAAAAAACCCTCGCTCCCGGCAATAGCACACTCTCAACAACGTACGATCAGAGACGGCTCTGGTGTTGAGTCGTTAGCAGCAGCATTTGCCACCACAGTGAATATGGTTTAACAATATCAAATATTATTATAGAAAGGCATCCGCCCGGATCGGCTGAAGCGAGGGTTTCGCTCTTCACGCCTGCGGACAACAGGAGAGGCAATGCGGGTAATCTTCTGTTTTCCGGTTTTAGCCCTCATTGCACACCTCCTGCCCCTCAGTCCAATCTTCGGAGCAGGAAGAAAAAACTTGAGCAAAAAAAGGGGCCACCTGCACAGGCGGCCTCAAAATGAGCGGGAAACGGGATTTGAACCCGCGACATCCACCTTGGCAAGGTGGCGCTCTACCAGCTGAGCTATTCCCGCATGATTGTCAAAAAATCTCCGGGTATGCGAGTGGAGGGAGTTGAACCCCCACGCCAGAGGCACTAGATCCTAAATCTAGCGTGTCTACCAATTCCACCACACTCGCCTTTAAAAGGCCAACAAATTAAGAAAGCTATTTCAATTTGCGCCTTTGAGCCGTGAAGGGATCGAACCTTCGACCCGCAGATTAAGAGTCTGCTGCTCTACCAGCTGAGCTAACGGCCCCTTTTTACACCCGGCAGGATTCGAACCTGCGACCTGCGGATTCGAAGTCCGACGCTCTATCCAGCTGAGCTACGGGTGCGCAACTGTTACAACAATATACACAGCTGATTGCCGGGCGGCAATATAAAAGTGGGACGCTTACGTGTCCATCGATCAGCTCAGTTTCGACGTCGGAGACTCCAGCCCTGTAACTCCCTGCCGACAGAGCAGTTCTGCGCCGCTATGCGGGCATGAACGAAATCATCCGGCCGTGGACTCTTCCATCCGGCTCCAGTTCTCCTTAACTTAAGGAATAGCAATAAGTTCGAGCATCCCCTGACCCCCCTTCACCGCCTTCGTGCTCGCGAGAGCTGTTGATTTGTTCGTCGGAACAAAACTGAGCAACGCCACGGTGCCAGGCCCTTTGACAGAGAAGACACATACCGTGGGATTCCTGCCCCCTGCAGAGGCAGTCCTGCATATAATATCTTACGGTCTCACAGTCAAATAAATTCGAGGCATTTGCGCTGGAGAGCACTTCCGTTTTTGTGTAAAAAGGAGCCACGGAAACCAGCCGCGCCAGAGGCGCAGCCGGGCGGCATGAGTGGGTGGCTGATGGGACTTGAACCCACGACTTCCAGATCCACAATCTGGCGCTCTACCACTGAACTACAGCCACCATACAATGCACGTCAGACAGGATTCGAACCTGTGACCTACGGCTTAGAAGGCCGTTGCTCTATCCAGCTGAGCTACTGACGCAGGATGTCGGGGCGAAAGGACTCGAACCTTCGACATCCTGCTCCCAAAGCAGGCGCGCTACCATCTGCGCTACGCCCCGGCTTAATCTGCAGGATAATCTAATAATGAATGGCCCATCTGTCAATGACAAAATTTCCTGACCGCCGGTTTAATGGATGACAGAAGAAAACCAGTGCGGTTATTCTTCTCTACGATCCATCTGGAAAGTATATTTTCTGCAGGAGGAAACTGATGAGACGAGATAAAAAAACTGTAACACGAATCGCTTTCATTCTTAGCGGGGTGGCAGCTCTGGTCTGCCTGATACTTGTCCTTGTCTCGGGCCCCTCCAACCCGGACATTAAAATCCACTCTGTCAAAGCATCCAGCAAGCTGAGCAAATATTACAGCGGAAAAAATACAATAGACAGCAAGAAGAAAACAGCCTGGATCTGCACAAGCAAAGACTACGGTAAATACGAATGGATCCGCTTCCGATTTACAGAGAGGATATCATTGAATGAAATTCGGATAATCAACGGTTTCTCCCACAAACATAAAAGCCGATGGATCGGAGATCTTTATGACCGGTACAGCCGGGTCCGTTCAGTCCGCATCCGTTTATCAGACAACTCCAGCTATTTCTGGATCCTCAAGGACAACAAGAGGTCTTTTCAAACCTTCACTTTTCCCAGGACCCGAAAAACAACCTCAGTGACACTGTACATCCACAATGTCTACAAAGGCACACTCAAAAAATCCCCTGCAATTTCAGAAATACAATTTCTGTGACAGCCTCAGGCTGATCAAGCAGCCCGCTGACACCACTCAACCCATCCTGATAAAAAGGTAATGAGTCAGAAGAGCCGGCAGCCTGGCCATAAAAACACTGCTCCGCTGTTTCAGGAGAGCCCCTTTCCCACAAAAACCAGCTGTCTCTGCATCACTTCTCCTGGAAGAAACGAACCACAACGATCTTATTTTTCTTATCGTTCCAGACCATACCGCCGTTCCAGTACTCCAGAGCTGCAAAGAGGGCGTTACCACCGTCATTCTCATCAGAATTCCTGGTCCGGTAGGAGACGTATTTTTCCATATTTTCGAAATCATGCTCGGCAAAGCATTTATTCCGTTCATCATTGAACTGACACCACTGCTCAAGCTCCTGAAACCCTTCGCCCTCATCTTCAACTATGATCTTTGCGCGCTTGTTGAAATCATACCAGACTTTTACTTTTTTATCAGGGTCACATTTATTCCCATGTTTGATCGCATTTTTAATGATCTCAGAAAGCTGCTGTTCAAGAAGGTTGACCTCTTTGAACCGCTCCGGAGCGCGCTGAACAATGAATACAGTATAGAAACGCACCTGCCTGAGATCACTGGGGAATTCCTTATAGTACATACCATGAGTATTAAACAGAATATGATTCTCGTCAATGAGCATCTGTGACATCACTTCCTCCTTAAACAGCTTACTCAATCATTTTCGGCATACAGCCTGTTTTTTTTACACTTACAGTCTGACAAATCTTTCCAAAAGCATAATCCTCCTGGAGACGGAAAACAAGTCATTCCTCTTCTTCAAGCTGCTTCTTGCGGTCCGCAATAACCATATCAGCCATTTTCCCGGTGAACGAATCGTAATGAGAAAATCCCATTTCAAAAGTCGCCTTCCCGCTTGTCAGGGACTTGAGGTCTGCTGAATATCGGAGAAGCTCTGAGAGCGGTACTTTTGCATTGATCTTTTTGATCCCGCCTTGCCCATCTTCTCCACCCATCCCCTGAACGCGCCCTCTTCTGGAGTTAAGATCACTGAGAACATCGCCCATCAGGGAATCCTCAACAAAAACCGTCAGGTCCATCACCGGCTCCAGCAGCACTGGCCCGGATTTTGCCACCGCGTCCTTAAGTGCATTGCGGGCAGCGATTTTAAAAGACATCTCGGAAGAATCCACATCATGGAATGTCCCGTCATACAGCGTAACCTTAATCCCGGTGAGGGGATAGGATGCGAGCACCCCCCTCCCCATTGCCTCTTTCAGCCCCTTTTCAACCCCGGGGATGAAGTTCTTCGGTATCGCCCCTCCGACAATCCTGTCTTCAAACTCAAATTCCCTCCCATCATTCAACGGCGCAAGCCTGATATAGACCTCACCATACTGTCCATGCCCGCCAGACTGCTTCTTGTGCCTGTGATGCCCCTCCCCGGCCCTGGTGATAGTCTCTTTATAGGCCACCCTCGGCACACTGGTTTCCACCTGAATTCTGGATTTAGTGGCTATCCTCGAGAGCACCACGTCAATCTGCTGCTGTCCCATCGCTTCAATGACCGTCTGCCGCGTCTCCTTATTGTACCTGACAAAGAAGCTCGGATCATCCTCTGCAGCTTTGAAGAGAAAGCTATTGAGCTTCTCTTCATCTTTCCTCTCTTTAGCGGTGATCGCGAGAAAATAACAGGGGCTGGGCACTTTCAGAGGGAGCGCCTGGAACGGATCGTCCTTATCACAGAGGGTATCGCCTGCAGTGAGTCCGTCAATCTTTACCAGAGCCACCAGGTCACCTGTACACGCCCTGGAAATCTCTGTCTGTTTCTTCCCATCAACCGCATAGATATGGAAGATCTTCGTCTTCTGTCCGGTGCGGGCATTGACAACCTCCTGATCTTTGAGCAGCTCTCCAGAACGTATCCGGAGCAGAGAGATCCTCCCCGCATACTGATCTGTATAGGTTTTAAAAACAAAAGCAGCAAAAGGTTCCCCGGGATCAGGATGCCTGACCAGCTCCTCATCCGTACCTGGTTTGACTCCCTTATACTCGCCACGATACAGAGGAGAAGGGAGCGACTCTTCTATCAGACGCATCAGCAGCTGAATCCCAACATGCGCCTCAAGAGAACCGCAGCTGACCGGGACAATTTTATAATCCAGAATCCCTCTGCTGACGCCACGGACAATCTCATCATGATTGAGCTTCCGCCCCTCCAGGACCTTCTCAATCAGCTCATCATCGGTTTCCGCAGCCGCATCACGAAGCTTCTCTCTGTACTCATTGGCGATCTCCCGCATATCCTCAGGGATCTCCTCAATCCGTACACACTTTCCGCTCCCATCCGGATAGACGGCCTTCATATTGATCAGATCAATCAGCCCTCTGAAATCACCGGCCTGACCAATCGGAACCTGAATGGCGACACAGGGCTTATGAAATTTTTCTTTGATAGAATCGAGCACTTTGTAAAAGTCCGCATACTCACGGTCCATTTTATTGACATAAACCAGTCGGGGGACATGATATTCATCAGCATAGCGCCAGAGGGCCTCTGTACCGATCTCAATCCCTGCCGCAGCATCCAGAAGAATCACCGTGCCGTCAGCAACCCGCAGGGCGGCCCGCACATCACCGACAAAATCAGAAGATCCCGGGGTATCGATGAAGTTGATCTTCTTCCCCTCAAACTCACAATAGGCAAGCGTTGTCTGTACACTGACTTTGCGCCTGGTCTCTTCATCGTCGAAATCACTGACTGTGTTGCCCTGTTCCACACTCCCCAGAGCAGGAATCGCACCAGCCTGAAAAAGGGCGTTCTCCAGAAGAGTGGTTTTCCCCGTACCGGTATGCCCGATTAATGCGATATTCCTGATATCATTAGTTGAATACTCTCTCATATGCATGCTCCTCTTTAATTACTCTGTATTATCAGCTGCAGCAGCCGGCAGAGATCCACCACCCGGGATCCATACCCCTGCAGCTCAAATGTGCTGAAACAGCTGAGATCATGCCTGACCTCCGAAGCTGACGCGGAAAGACAATGCACCAGTATCCTGCTGGAAATCTTCTCCTGCTTTCCGAGCTGTGGCCGGAGGTATCTATAATAGCGGGGGAGTCGTTCGATCACAATATCTGGAATAGGTCCGCTTCTTCTCATATAGATCCATTTTGTTATTAATTTAACGAAATCCTACACCACCCGATTACTGCTGTAAAGGTTTTTTACTGAAAGCGTTTTATCCGCCTGCTGAAGAACCGATAATCAGGAAGAACAGGAAACAGGAAAACAGACACCGGTGAACATAGAACAGACTGCTGAAGCCGGATTAGGCTTTCTACTCGGCTATATCCTCGGATTTTTATTTAAAAAAGCGCTTAAAGTTGCTCTGATCATTATTGCGGCGGTCGTGATCGTCAACCTGATCATACATGGCGACTCCATCGCCGAAAAAACTCAAGAACTCGATCAAATCCGTTGCAGCGCGGACAAATTCATGGTGCAAAATAAAACTATTCTGGAAAAAATTCGCGATTTCCTGACAGACCGCACCATCACAGCGATCGCTTTCGTCGCAGGTGCAATTACTGGCCTGCTCAAAGGTTAGCGGTATCTGCGACAGCCGGCATTATACGCCATCCGCCATTGATCCCTTCGGAAATAAATCCGCTTCCTTTGACGGTACAGCTTCCGCAACAACATCCTCAGCACATGTTTCATTCTGCGCAGACGAAAGAAAGCCCTATCCCTGACCTCCGCCTCTTTTAAATCCGGTTTGCTGTGCAGGGCCCGCCTGAGCGTGCGGATCCTCCGATTGAGGAATCTCCTCTCCCGAAGCACTACCTGGCGATGGATAACTATTGCCACAGGACGAGAACGAAAACCCGGTATACAGCCGGAGAGCAGAATTATAAACAGCAGACAGGCAATGGTATCAATCTTCTGCTGACGCATGAACCCTCCAGATCAGCCCTGCCTGATACTCCCCGTTCCAATAGCTTCCCTGACCTCCTGGATCGTTTTAGAAGCGATTCCCCTGCAGGCTGCGGCACTCCTTTTAATTATATTAATAACACACTCAGGTTCCTTTTCCAGCTCCTGACGCCTCTTTCTGATCGGACCAAATTCCCGTTCCAGACCTTTCATCAACCGCTTTTTGCAATCAACACAACCCATTGCAGCAGCCCGGCAGCCTTCTGCAGCCCACCTCTGGTCCTGTTCCGTAGAAAAGAAGCGATGCAGAGTAAAAATATTGCATTTATCCGGATCACCCGAATCGCTGAGCCGTTTACGGTTCTCATCGGTCTTTGCCGGCGCGAGCTTCTTCCAGATCTCTTCCGGCTCCTCCATTATCCCGGCATAGTTGTTCTTTGACTTACTCATCTTGCTCTCACCATTCAGGCCCATGATCCTGGCCCCTCTGGTGATCAGAGATTTCGGCTCCAGGAGCAGCTCGCCGAAGCGGCCATTGAAGCGGCGAATGATCTCTCTTGCCAGCTCCAGATGCTGCTCCTGGTCCTCTCCGACAGGGACCAGTTCCGCCTTATACAGAGAAATATCAGCAGTCTGGAGCACCGGGTAGGAGAAGAGTCCAGCATTGACATGCTTGCGCTGCTGCTGCGCCTTATCCTTGAACTGGGTCATCCGCTCAAGGTCCCCGAAAGAGGTCTGGCTGGAGAGGATCCAGGAGAGCTCCGTATGCTCCGGGACCATACTCTGAATAAAAAGCTGCGATTTTTCCGGATCAATCCCGCAGGCGAGCAGGTCTGCGCAGGCGTTGAATACCCGGGTCCGCAGCTCCTCCGGTTTATATGGGCTAGTTATAGCATGATAGTCCACCACGCAGAAGAAGCACTCGTTCTCATCCTGCAACTTCACCCAGTTCTTGATCGCCCCGAGATAGTTCCCGATATGGATATCGCCACTCGGCTGGATCCCTGAAAAAACCCGTTTTTTGCTCACACTTTCACACTCCTGTTCTACTGCTCCTGTAATTCTCTTTAACAGCTGTGCGATACAAAGCCCTGGTCCCAACCGGGGTAGTCATGGCGATCAGGCTATTTCCTCAGCCTCTTCCTTCTCTCCTTCATTGTCCGGAAGGAACTGCCTCTTTACATTATACAGCAACTGCCGCTCTTCTGCCACGATCGTATGATCCGCCATAGCTGCTTTCTGCATCAGCTTATAGATGCGCTCTCTCTGCTTGCGCGCTTCAGGCATCCTGATCACCAGGCGGCCGTTTTCAGCCATCTGGAACATAGGAGCAAGCTGCCTGACATTGAAGCCCCATTTGTGGGCCATCTCTCTGGCAAACCGGTCCTCTTCCGCATCAAAGCAGCCGTCAGCAGCAATCATCACCATAACGTTGTTCAGAGCAAAGTCACGCACATCATACAGCTTATTCAGCAGGCGCGGACTTACCTTATAGGAAAAATCCTTCCCGTTTTCCGCAACATAGGCGTCATACTCCAGCATCGTGAGAATGCCGCTGATAATCCATTCGTGTCTCGGGCTGTTGAGCACACCGCCACAGTATGGACATCGTATTTCCAGCGAGTTCTCACACGCAGCACCGCAACCAGGACAGCTATGCATATACAGTGATCCTCTGGAAGCGGTCGCTCCCTTCTCCCGTTCCATCAACACCACCCGGCTCCTGGAGACAACCACCTCTTCCAGCTCGCGGATCTTCTCCCCCTCAAAGACAATCCGCTGAGAAGAGAAGCGAACGGCAATCATCAGAATATTTTTGTTGCCCTCCTCCCGGACACCAAGCAGAGATACACCGTTGAGATATATGCGATTATAGGCAATCTTCTCTTTGGGCATCTTCTTTTGCAGTTTCTCAAAAGCCGCATCTGTAACAAAACGTCGCATGATCGTGGGATCCTGAAGCGCGTAAGCCGTGAGGATTTGCAGAAAACCGTTGGAAGCCTTATCCTCAACAAGCTGCACAGAGAAGTCCTCGTTCTCCTGAATAAGCCCCTTGACCATATTGTTGAGGTTCTCTGTTTTCGCAAACTTTCTATGTGCGCCGATATAATCATCCGCCTGTGTGATTTCGGAGAGCACCCAATCGAATTCACCGGAATTGAGCAGCGTACCACAGTATTCACATCTGCTGACCTCACCCGGACCCTCCAGCAGCTCTGCCCCGCAACCGGGACAGCCGCTGCCGCCGAACAGGTCCCTGCTTTCAATCCCCCGCTTACGAAGGAAGGACCAGTACTCTACGAACTCCTCTTTTCCGCCGGAATTAAGACTGGAGTCCATCTCACTGATAAACCGGTCATTGATCGAAGCGTGGATCGCCACATTCATAATATCAAACAGGCCATCCCGTTCAATCCTATCGATATAGATATTTCTAACCTCAACCTTCTCAAGAATATTCTTCTGCTTGAGGATGTCCATCATCCGGAACTGCGTGGAAAACCGCTGATACACCCCGTCAGAGAGCCATCTGCGTGCTCTGGAAACATCTTTGCCGGCCCAGCCTTCCTGAATCTGGAGAAAAGCGCTCTTGACCTTTTCCGTGAAGACCGCTTTATCGAAACCCGGGTTCTGCTCCTTGAACGCCCTGTACCCGCGCACCTTATCAACCGTCTTACCCGTTGGAAGCTGATTGAGCACAGACTGCTGCCGCTTCTTTTTCATGACCCAGAGGGCTATGAGAATGATAACTGCTATACTGATCACATTGAGCGGAAAAGGAAGGTGGATCAAGACTCGAATCATGATGTAAATGAGGACCCCAATACCCTCTCCACCGCTGCCCCGGCTCCGTCCGCCGCCTCCACCAGCCCTTGCGAACAGAGGAGTCACCAGTACAGTCATCATCAGCAGCAGCAGCAGCAATACCGCCACTGAAATACGCGAAACTCTCATCTATACACCTCGTATCTACCCCATTGATACTTACGTGCAGCCCGGTTGTGTGCCCACCCTGTCCTGGAGAACACGTGTGTGCCATCATTTCTGGAGACAAAAAAGAGGTAGTCATGCCGATCAGGAGAGACCGCTGCACGAATGGATGCCAGACCCGGATTGGCGATCGGGCCAATCGGAAATCCTGTATTCTGGTAGGTGTTGTAGGGGGAAGGGATTTTCAGCTGATAATAATACAGCTTTGTCCTCACCTCGCCCAGGATATACTGGATTGTCGCACAGCTCTCGAACTTCATCCCTTTTCGATAACGGTTGAGGAAAACCCCGGCTATTCTGGGACGCTCAGTCGGAGAGACCGCCTCCCGCTCCACAATGGAAGCCAGAATCAAGGTTTTATAGAAGCCCAGCGGCGAGCGGCGCATAGCCTCTATCAGCTCCGGACCGAGACGCCGCTTGAAGGCGGCGACCATCATCTCCACCATCTGTCTGGCCGTATAACCAAGCGGGACAAAATAGGTGCTGGGAAAAAGATACCCCTCACAGCTCTTTTGCTTCAGGAACCCGAACTTCTTCAGAATAGAACCATCACCTGCGGCGTTCAAAAACTCTTTCTCCCCCACAAGCCGGTACTCCTTACCATCAGCCCCTTCAAATGTACAGGAGGCCAGTTTCCGGGCTATGCCGCGGTTATCCAGCCCCTCAGGAAGAGTAACCCTGACCCTGCAGATCTTCCCCTCCGTAAAATCATCGAGCAGCCGTGTGGCGCTCTTGCCGCTGTCCACAATGTAATACCCGGCTTTGATCCTCCGGGTTACTCCCTTGACTCTGCCCAGCAGCTTAAAAAAACGGACAGAACGGATCGCCCCCGTGCGGGAGAGCTCGGATACTACCTCGTAGAACCCGGCGCCCGGTCTGATCTGAAAAAGAAACCTCTTCCCGCTCTGCATTGGTGAGGAATTAAAATAGGCAAAAAACCCACCAAGCAGACAAACAAAGACTAACAGGACAGGTATTAACAGATACATTTTACGCAGGGGCATAAACTACTCCTTCAACGCGTTGTACGAACGAACCCGACTGAGTAGCCCATAACGGCTGGCCGCGTCCCAGAAAAGATACCCATTTTCTCCACCCGCGATCACCCCTTTTATCTGCCGCTCCCAGTATCCCGGTCCGTATCCATACGCGTGCCAGCGGAAAGTCTGTATCCAGCTGCGGATCACAGCCCCACCAGTAAGCACCAGCGGCCGAAGTGTACCATGTTTGAGAATCTCATACGCCCGACGAATCCGACCCTGCTCATTACGGAAATCCCGGTCAAAATGAGAGGGATAATGCATCGGCGAAATAACATCCGCATACAGGGCGTACATGGCGACATCCTGCCCCATCCAGCGGCCCAGAGCGTACCAGGCGTTGAAACCGTAAATATCCACCGAAAATGGTCCGTCAAGCTCCCTGCGGGCCTGTGCCAGGAAATTTTCCAGAGCATCCACCTTCCATGCCTCTTTCGAGCGCCCGGGATAATGGGTCCTGTAAAGAGGTCCATCTGTGGGAAACCGGATATAATCGAACTGAATTTCATCAAACCCGAGGGAGAGCACCTCTTTAGCCAGATCAATATTGTACTTCCTCACAAAAGGGGAGAACGGATTGACCCAGCGCTCCCTGCCGCCTGGATGCCAGAACCCCCCGGTATACCGGTCCCGGACCGCGTATCTGCCGCCCTGGTAACGCCACATCACCGGGTCCTTGAAGGTTACCATCCGTGCGATCAGATAGATCCCCTCCTTTTTACAGAGCCGAACCAGCCGCTTCACCTGCAACACGGGATAGTAGGAACCCAGCCCATGTGCGACAGGGAGGTTGCCTTTGTAAAGCACCCTGCCGAAATCGTCCTTGACATCGATGACCAGTGCATTGAGCCCCTTACCCTCCATCAACCGAATATAGTGGCGCAGGATGGATGCTTTGCTTCGCCAGGGGTTGAAATACAGACCCCGCTTTCCACGCACCTGCGGATAGCGCGTTCCTGGAAGAGAAACCGGGTCACAGGTAACCGCAACGCTCTTCCCCCGACGGACCACAGCCAATGGATACTTCGCCCCGGCAATAAGGCTGCTGCTCTCCTGCAGCACACCTCTTTCAGCTCTTCCGACAAGTATTCGCCAGCGTTTTCCGTCATGGGCCGCAGCCCAGCCTCTGCCCGCTGTGAGCGAAGCAACCCGAAAAATACCTCTGGATCCAGCAACCTTTCTCCACACCCGCTGTCCAGGGCAGAGCCTGTACACCCCGCCGCCGAAATGAAATCCCGCATAGAGCATACCATCCTCATCCAGCCCCAATGCCGTGACTGTTTCAAAAAAACGGCGCCCTCGGACCGCGCCCTCACCTGGTAAACCCCGCTGTAACCGGATCCAGCGCCTTCCCTGTAACCTGTAGACGCCGTAACAGCCGGTCCCGATCCAGATCCGTCCGCTGCGGACCAGTACAGCGGTAATCGTGGCATAAGGATTGACACCTTTCAGAGCAACTGCATGCCACCGTTCGGATGACCAGCGATGGAGTGTAAATCGAGTCGCCGCATACGGCACCCCTCCCACAGGATCAAGAGCCACGGCAATTACCCTGCGGGGGATGCGCCTGCCGAGCAGCACCTTGATCGGGAAACCGCGTCTCAAAGGGCGGCCTGTTAAAAACCGCTGCGATGGAGAGAGCCGGGGGAGACTACCCTGTCCACTCAGAAGATATATTGAAGTCGCCTGTTTCCCATATATGAGAAAACCGTCCATGGCGAAAACCAGGACGGCGATTACAGACATTCTCAATCGATCACCTGTCAAGGTGGGCCATGAGCTGATCGATTTTATCTATCAGACCGTGAAGCTCTTCTTCCATCTGGTTGATCTTCTCATTTACAGTGTGGAATCCCTTAAAAATCATATGCTTGAGATTTTCCAGCTCCCGCTCCGTATGCTCTACATGCTTACGGGTATTAACAACGCGCATTTCAATGACGTCTTCCTCTTCCCGGATCTTACTCAGCTTGCTTACAATATCTTCTGTTGAATAATCCACTATCCACTGCCTCCTGATTGATATTTCCCCGGCTGGTCCCTATCCTACTATCCGTCCCGGCCGGCTGCCAATTACAAACACCCCCATCGATAAGAAAGCGAAACAAAGCCGCACCGGAAGGTACGGCATATCTGAGCGGGTGAAGGGAATCGAACCCTCGTTTTAAGCTTGGGAAGCTCACATTCTACCACTGAATTACACCCGCAGTTTAAAAAAATATAGGACAACAAAAACAGAAGGGGCAAGAATTTTCGTCCCCTGCAGAGCCCTACAACGGTCCGTAAGCCTCCCGCTCAATAGCCCGAATCACTTTATCACTCTGAATGAGCATCGCATTGGGACAACCGAAAATATTACAGAAAGAGACTGAGTTGGAAATATCAGACTCCCTGCTCCGAAAGATCAGCACCATATCACCATTCTCACACCTGTCACAAGGGGCCAGGATGGGAAATGCCTTGCCGCACTCCGGACAGAACAACTCCACCTTCTCACCCTGAACAACCTTACCACTGAGAATCTGCTTGGAGGTATCGTTGATCTTCGGAGAGGAGATAAACAGCCCCTCCTCTCCATTCGGCCGACGGAAAGCAATTTTTATCCCCGGCAGACCATCAAAAGCGTGCTCCGGATCAAGGAGTGATTCCCCACACGCACAAAAAGCATCGGAAACCGTAATCTCCGCCGCCCTCTCCGGACTATCAGGCACCTCTTCAACTGCAGCCGGGATCTTCAACATCCCGGAATCTGTAAAACGATCATCCATCCTGAAGGTCCCCCTGATTCATTTCCAGTTCACTCTTTGCCGCAGCATACTTATCCAGCAGCTCACCGGCCAGCATCATATATGTTTTACGAAAAGTCACCCCGTTTTTATCTACAAACTGCACATAAGAATCAGTGAATCCCTGCAGTTTATCCGCCGCGTCAAAGGCATCCACTTCCCTGCCCATAGCAAGGTAGGCGTTAACCAGCATATACCACGCCTTGGCTGGAGTAGCCCCATGCTCCACGCAATTCTCAAATTCTGCAATAGTGGAATCCGGATACTCCTGGATCAGTTTCTTAAATGTCGCTTCCGCCTTATCAAAAGCATTCCGGCTGAATTGCAGAAAACCTATATTATAGAGCGCGTCATCAGCCAGATCACCTCCGGGCTCTTCTGCGATAATCGCCTCAAACGCTGTCTGTGCAGCAGCCTGATCGCCCTTTTCCGCTCTCCTCAGAGCATCCAGAAATTTTTCCTCAAGCTGCCTCATCATACACCTTGCCTTTTTCCATCGTAGAACTCCTATGACTATATTAAGGAAACCACGGACGTTTGCAAAGAAATATTGGGGGGAGTGAGGAGAAAATTAATGGTCGATAAACAATCGTTTATGCTGTATATTGATTCTGAGAGCATGAAGAGCAGCACCCTGCAAACAGGGACCGGGCGGACATCTATCTTTCAGGTGGCAACGAATCGCAAGAGCCGGCTGCGAGCAGAGTTGCCCCGGGGTTGACTGCAGAAAAGGGCTCTGATGGTGACCATCAAAGCATGGCTGCCGGCTTCACCCGGATTAACGACTCCCGGAAGGACAGAGGGCCTGAAAGTGGTGATGGGGTGACGGATACCGATTGCCTCAGGGAGGGATTATGAACCATAAATCGGCTTGTCCCATATACGCATTCATCCGCCTGAAGGAGCGATGTGAGCAATTCCTTCTTGATATTATCGATACAAGCCCCGGAGAAACCGGTGAACTGGCGATAGAATTTCTCAACAGGGCCCGCTCCTCTATTGAACAGTACGCAACAGCCTATCCATCAACCGGAACTGAGGAAGAGGCGGAAGAGAAGCTGCTCTCTCTGCAGTATTTTCAGCAGCACATCAACCACAGCCGCGACGCCACTAACATGACAGTGGAAGAACTCAACCAGACGATGGCCCGCCTCTCCGAGGATGCGGTTCTCCTGCTCACTGAACTCTGGTCAGTCTGCAAAGACAGCGACTACAAGAAGATACTGCATGAACTTCTGCAACTGGAAAAAGAGCAGCTGGTCAAGTTAGTCTCCAGAAGCGACTAACCCCTGTTCCGATTGTAGAAAGAAAGAATATCATAGACAGCCCTCATCGCCGGTGCGTCCACCCGTAGACGCTCCGCTGTTTTCAACGGTTCGCCCAGGATCGCCTCCACCTCCATCGGTCGACCCAGCTCATAGTCAATCAGCATGGATGTTTTATACGGCCGCATCGTTCGGGTATTTTCCATCATACGCTCCTGATCCTGCACATCCAGAGGACAACCGTCAGCCGCAGCTATACCCCGGACCTCCTCCATCAGAGTTTCGGCGAGACGATGCGTACCTGGATCAGCCACCATCTGATCCGTGGTCACCCCACCACAGACAACGGAGAGACAGTTGAACGGTACATTCCAGAGAAGTTTTTTCCAGCGCAGGGGTCTGCCCCTGCCGCCGAAATGACAGGGGATCCCCGCCCGCTCAAAAAGGTCAGCAGTCTCCTCTGCGGCCTCATCATCCCGCTCACTGAGAGAGCCGATATTGATCAACCCATAATCAGCATGCAGCACCTCTACTGGAGAGATTCTGTTGATACAGGTGAAGGCGAGCCCGGCAAGCAGCGTGGCCTCCGGAAAAAGAGCGGCCAGCCGCTCATCATTGTTGAGCCCATTCTGCAGCAGCAAAATGACTGTTGCGGGCCGGATGAGAGCTCCCAGGAGCAGTTTGTAATCGATTTCAGGCAACGCTTTGACCGACACGATCACCAGATCCGGCGGCTCCAGTTCAGCTGTGGAAGCGACAGCCCTCACCCGCTGCTGGAAATCACCCAGCGGACTTCTCACAGAAAGAGCTTCGGTTTGAAGCGCTGCTGCCCCGCTTCTCGTCTGAAACACAACATCCAGTCCAGAACGCTGCAGCAGCACGCCATAGTAGAGACCGACAGCGCCAGCCCCGACAACAGCAACTTTTTTCCGCATCCGGATCAGCCCGCTGTATAGAGAAAGCGCTTGATACTCTTTTTCGGCGTTTTTTCAAACTCTTCAGGGTAGAGGATAATTCTGGAGAGGGAGCTGTAGACAGGGAGCCCTTTATTGAGTTCAAGTCGGTTCTTTTCCATGATCTTCTCCATCCTGTTCTCGTTAACACCATGCGCGTCCGCATGCTCATAATCCGGGTACACCAGGGCCATAAGACGCCCGTCCCGCATCACAACCACTGACTCCTGAACATAGTCCATATTGTTGAGCTTCGACTCTATTGGTTCCGGGTAGATATTCTCCCCGGATGGTCCAAGATACATGCTTTTACTGCGTCCTTTTATATAGATAAAGCCATCACCATCTATATACCCGAGGTCCCCGGTATGCAACCAGCCGTCTTTATCCAGCACCTCATCCGTAGCCTCTTCATTTTTGTAATACCCGCACATCAGATGCTCGCCTTTTGTAAGGATCTCCCCGACTCCGCTCTCCGGGTCCGGGTTGGCGATCCTCACCTCCATCAGCCCCTCGAGCGCCCGGCCTATTGAGGCAAAGCGATGCTCTTTCGAAGAAGTATAGGAGATCAACGGACCGCATTCAGTCATCCCGTAGCCCACGGTCAGGGGCAGTTTGATCTTTTTGAAAAACTGCTCTACCTCTGCGCTGAGAGCTGCACCGCCGATCACAATTTCCAGCACATCACCACCGAAGACAGTCATCAGCTTCTTACGAATTTTTCCAAGTATCGCCTTGCGGACTCCCGGCACCTTAAGAAGCAGCCTGACCGCCCCTTTTTTCAGTTTAGCCTTGATCTGCTTCTTATAAATTTTCTCAAGTACAAGAGGGACAGAAAAGATAATTCGTGGCTTGATCTCTCCAAACGCGGCAACAAGCAGCCTGGGCGAGGGGATTTTGCCGAGAAAGGTGACATGGCAGCCGACAATGAAGGGAAAGAGAAAATCAAACGCACAGCCGTAGCAATGGGCGATCGGGAGAAAGGAGAGCACACTATCCCCTTCCTGCAGGAGCAGATTCTCTCTGGCGAATTTCACATTCCCCATCAGACTGTTGCCTGGCAGCATCACTCCCCTGGGAAAGCCGGTGGTCCCTGAAGTATAGACAATTGCGGCCAGTTCTCCATTCTCCACCCGGGCGACTGTGAAATTTTCCGGATTAAGGGCACCCTTCACTGCATCCAGATAATGCGTTGACGCCCTCTCCACAATAGAGGGAAGCCCCTTTTTTTTCGCACACAACAGCTCAAACCGCTCAAGAGAAAAAATCCCTTCAAGTTGCTTCATTTTTTCATCATCAAGCTGCTCATAAAGCAGGCTATCTGCGAACAACAGGGAGGACTCAGAATGGTTCACTATATGATGGATATCGTCAGCATAAAAATCCGGCATAATCGGCACGATCACCGCGCCATAGGTTACAGCCGCAAAATAGACAATCCCCCAATTTTTCGAATTTCGTCCCAGAACCGCTATTTTATCCCCGCGCTTGAGATGATTTCCGGCAAAAATAGAGTGCAGCCAGAGTATCCTGTCCGCGATCTGGCTGTAGGTGGCTCTGGCCCCTTGATAATCGCTCAAAGCGGGCCTGTCCCAATACTGCCGGATAGCGCCTGCAATTTCAGAGACAAAATTTTCCTGTAACATATCCACCCCCGTTGTACAAAGCTGAACAAGATAGTACCCCTGCGAAGATCTGCTGTCAAGATCTGCTCTCAGGGTGCAATGGTTTGAAGGACAACAACCTGGTCCATGATCCAGGGTGGTGGGATGGATACCATACCCCGATAAGCATCAAAAACAAAAGAGACGAATCGGGAAAAAACGCCGTCATGATGGGCACGCAAGTCCGTGACAGCGGAGACGGTGGCGCATCATAATAATAACCGCCTCCTGCAGGAGCAATGGTTCCCGAGCCGATAGAGGGCAAGCTCTGCCTGAAAACTCCCGGGAAAAGCATACTCCCCGCCTGGCTCCCCATACCCGAGGGTGATATGCGGTTCATACCTGTCACCGGAAGAGCACTCCCCAAAATTCAGGACCCAGCTGTGGCTGGACTCCGAGAGTGCTTCTCCTGCATCCAGAACAAAAGCGGAATCAGGGCAGAGATCCAGAACATATGGCTCCAGAAGCCGGGCAATCTCCAGCTGCAACTCAAGAATTGACGGACTCTTCACTATTAGAAGATGGACAAGCGGATCACACCCCTTGCGGCGAAAAGCCTGGATACATTCGATAAAGCATTCCACCCTCCCCATTCTGACGACAAATGAGGTGAGCAGAGCACGAATTGCAACAGCCGCCTCACTGGCAGCGCAGAGCATGAACAGACTGCAATGCGGTACCCGATCTTTTTCACCCAGAAGAAGGCGGCCGTTCAGACGGCTGCTATACTCAATGCAGAGTTGTCGGATTTCAGGGGGAGGCAGCAGAACCACATCCAGTGCAAGTGGTCCGCTGCACAAGAGACGCTCCTCCTCTGGAGTCGGCCGCATACCCCGATACGCCCTATATGGGATTTCCATCCATCCGCCCCAGGATACGTTCCGCATCCACAACAGTGGCGCTGGCCAGCAGTTTAGCGGAGATATCCTCAGCCTCAGCAATATCGATCACTGCGATTGATTCTGCCATGAAATGGAGGAAGTGGGGATCCACACTGAAGGAGCGCACCCCGATGCCAAGAAAGAAATCGATGAACTGCTCGTCCCTGCTCATATCGCCGCATACAGAAACCGGAATTCCGTTTTTCTCCCCTGAGGCGACAATCCGGCGCAGCGCTCGAAGAACAGCCGGATGGTGGGGCTGATAGAGGTGGGATACACTCTCATTCGTACGGTCCACAGCCAGCAGATACTGAATAAGATCATTGGTGCCGATACTGAAAAATTGTGCTTCTGCGGCCAGCTCGTCCAGAATTTCCAGAGCTGCTGGCAGTTCAATCATCACCCCAAGACGAGGTGAACGATTGTACTCCGCCTTCTCCTGCTTCAGCTCCCGGATACAGTCGACAACAGCGGCCCTGGCATCCAGAAACTCATCCAGGGAGGAAATCATCGGAAACATAATACCCAGATCACCACCGAAACCGGCCCGAAGTATCGCCCGGATCTGCTGTTTAAAAATCGCAAGTTCTTTCAATGAAAAGCGAATCGACCGCATCCCCAGAAAAGGATTCTGCTCCGCGCCGTATTCATAGTACGAAGGGATTTTATCACCACCGACATCCAGGGTACGGATCACGACAGGCCGTCCCCCCATCTTCTTGAACAGAGAGCTATAGACCAGATATTGCTCTTCTTCTGTGGGGAAATCGCTGCGCACGAGAAAAGGGAATTCGCTTCTATACAGCCCCACCCCGCTGGCATTCAATTGCATCGCAAAGTCCGCATCTCGCAGCAAATTGATATTGACGTTGAGCAGTATCGGGGTCCCATCCCGCGTCAGGGCCCTGCCGTCGTCCAGAGCTTCCAATTTCGCTTCCGGGTGGGACTTCGATTCAAAATTCTTCAGAAGATCGGGATCAGGATCAATATAGATATTCCCCTGCTGCGCATCCAGAAGCACTCTGGTACCTGCAGGCAGTTCGCGGAGTGCCGTCTGGTCCGTGATAACCAGCGGGATCTCCAGTGATCGAGCCAGAATAGATATATGAGAAGTCACGCCTCCGCCAATAGAGATAATCCCCGCAATGCCTTCTGAAAAAAGGCGGATAATATCAGAAGGATAAAGATTGAGAGAGATGACAATCCTGTCCTGATAATCAACGGTACCCCCATCCAGGGAAAGCAAATTCTCAATCAGCCGCTTGCCAAGATCCTCAACATCAACCTTTTTTTCCTGCATATACGGGTCTTTCATGGAGCTGAAAAGATGCATATACTCATGCGTAACCCGGGCGATTGCAAAAGCCGGATGGACCCCTTCGCCGATCATCGCTTCGATTTTATCTATAAACTGCTTATCCTTGAGCATCAGCAAATGGGCACTGAAGATCAAAACCCCGATATCCGATAATTTTTTTTCCAGACTTTTCTGAAACCCATCCAGCTGGGCCGCCGTCTTTGTCAGCGCATCCCGAAACGCATCAATTCCACAGGGGATCTCTCCAAAATCGCGCTCCAGATAGTCATGTATCTCCTCCCTGTTGTCGACCAGAGCAGTTCCGAATGCACAACCCTCAGCCCCGACCCGGCCTTTAACAAATTTAGAGATCTCTTTTGCCGGTTGCAGCCGGACCTCTCCGGCAGCACCGGCGGCACGAAGCCTGAGAAAAAGACGGGCATTCTCCATCACGCTGGAAAGCTGAGAATTGATTATTTTAAGCGCCTTGAGGTCCTGATCAGAAAAAAAATCCCGCTCCCTGTGCTGAACCACAACCACACCTATACAATCGACCCCGCGCAGCATCGGAAGAGCGATAAACGAATAGTAGTGCTCCTCTCCAAGATCAGGGATATGCTTGTAATTGGGATGGCGGCGGCTGTCCCCAACACAGATCGGTCGCCGTTCTTTCATTGCAAGACCGACAATACCTTCTCCAGAGGCGAGTTTCACACTGCCGACAGAACCGCCACTCAACCCTCTGGTGGCCTGCAGGATAAGCAGCTCCTCCTCCTGGCTCCAGAGATAAATAGAACAGACATCCACCCCCATATGAGAGGCAACAATCTCAACGGTCTGCTGTAAAAAGGAATCCAGAGTCGAGCTCTGACTGAATAGAGCGGAAAGCTCCCCAATACTCCAGATAAGATCTAGATATTTCTCTTTCATCATCACCCATCATCGTTTCAGGTGTAACCGCTTCCCTCAAATATACTCAATAGCTATCAGCAGATCTTCAAACAGAGCAACCCTATGCTTACCGAGCAGTTGCTGGATGCTCAAGATGTCATCCGCCTCATCATCAACTAGAAGAATGCGTAAGGGATTTTTCATAGACTCTTCCATAAGAAGATTACTTCCCTTGTATTTCAGTAAAAATCTCTGCAGTGCATTCTAGCTAGTATTCCTGTTTTTTGCAAACAATGTTGCTCAATCGTGCAATGAGTCCATCCAGAAGATCAGAGAAAAAACATATTTTTTTAGTAACTTTATGCAACACTGAAGAGGGAGTATTCTCTAAAGATGAAGCCCGGAATTTTTGTAGACGGACAGGCCGGCACCACAGGACTGAAAATACTGGACCGGTTGAAAAAACGGGATGATCTGGAAATTCTGAACATTGCTGCTGACAGGCGCAAAGATCCTGATGCAAAAACTGCACTGTTTAACCAGGCTGATATCGTTTTCCTCTGTCTCCCGGATAGCGCGTCCAGAGAATCTGTCGCTCTTGCAGAAAATACCGGGGCCAGAATTATTGACACCAGTACTGCTTTCCGGACTGACCCGAAATGGACCTATGGCCTTCCGGAACTGAGCCCTGAACACCGCAGAGCGATCAGCACATCGAACCGGGTGGCCAATCCCGGTTGCCATGCAACCGGTTTCAATACAGCGGTTTTTCCGCTGATTAAAAATCAAATTCTCCCGCCAGACTATCCTCTCACCTGCCAATCCCTGTCCGGATACAGCGGAGCCGGAAAACAGATGATCAGCAGTTATGAAGAGGGCGACTATGAAGTGATGCGCGTTCCAAGACACTACGCTCTGGGGCTCACGCACAAGCATCTGCCTGAGATGCAAAAAATCTCTGGCCTTGATTTTCCACCTCTCTTCTCCCCGATCATCGCGAACTTCTATCACGGAATGGCTGTCACTGTACCGCTGCACAGCAGAAGCCTCAGCGGGAAAATGAACGCGCAGGCTATACAAAATTTCCTGGCAGACTACTATCAAGATGCAGACTTCATCCGGGTGATGCCTTATAATGCAGAATCCAATCTGGTCAACGGCTTCATGGATGCCGCTGGATGTAACAACAGCAACCGGCTTGATCTCTTTGTTTTCGGCCATGAAGAGCAGGTCCTGCTCCTCGCCAGGCTTGATAATCTGGGCAAAGGCGCTTCGGGTGCCGCCATCCAGAACATGAACATCATGCTGGGGCTGGAGGAAAAAACAGGTCTGGAAACAGGGTTATAGATGCAACAACGCCTCTCCGGCCAGGAAGGAAGGAGGTGCTCATCTATAACAAAGAAAACCCGGTATCGGGCCGTTCATCCAGGGTAGTGAGCATCGAAAGCGATCTGACAGAATTCGAAACAGGAAGGTGAGGAGCAACCAGAAACGATGGAAACGGGTAAAGCAGAATAGCGCGCAGAATCAACAGGGAGCCGGAATTCTCAAAATATAGTGGATCCCACTTTCTGAAAGGCATTCCAGTTTTGCCTTAAGTTGTGCCGCCATTCCGTAAACCAGCGCTAAGCCGAACCCGGTGCTCTCCTCAAGAGAAAAACCTTCCGGGAAGCCCTGGCCATTATCCCTGATATCAATAACCAGATCCTCTTGCTCAGCCTCCAGAGCGATCTCTATCGTGCCCGAGTCTCCTTCCACAAAAGCGTGTTTCACCGAATTGGTCAGCAGCTCTATCAGAATCAATCCGATGGTTGATGCCCGTTTCGCGTCAATCTGCACCTCCCGCACTTTTGTCCTGACGGCTATCCTGGCGGAAAGCAGCCTCACCGTATTCGCAATCATCTCCACATACTCATTGAGGGCCACCTGCCCCCTCTCCCGGGACCGGTAGAGAAGACAGTAAAGATCAGAGAGGACCCGAACACGCGCTGAAATATCAGAGAGCACACTTCTGACAGACTCGGAATTTGCGGCGTCCTGTTTGAAATTGATCAGGCTGAGGATCACCCCAAAAGAGTTCTTCACACGATGCTGCAGCTCCCTGAGATTGGTCTCTTTCTCCTTGACAGAATCCTGAAGCACCATCTCAGCCGTTTTCCTTGAAGTTATATCTCTAAATTCCGTCACCCTGACTCTGCGTCCATCATAAAGCACATTCCTGCTCTCAATCCGCAGCGGATAACGGGAGCCGTCTTTACGCAACCCTTCAGTGCTGCACGGCTTTGACTCCTGATCTTCAATCTTCTGCCTGACCCGTTCACGCTGTTCTTCAGCAATCACCAGGAAAGCATCCATCCCGATAAGCTCTTCCCTGCTGAAACCGGTCAGGCTGCAAAGCCCATCATTACAGGCAAGGACCACGCCCTTATCATGAATCGCAATACCACCGAAGGGGGCCTCACAAAGCGCCTTAAACCGCGCCTCACTCGCGACGAGCTTCTCCTCCATTTGCTTACGACTCGTGACATCATATACAAAGTCCATATATCTCTCATCTGAGAGACGAACGCTACTCACAGACCAGTATCGACGCTCCCCATCCTTTCTGGAAAAAGGGATCTCCGCTTCTGCCCGACCTGTCTCAACAACAGAGGCAAAATGCGCCGTCGCCGCCTCATGCGCACCATCAGGAATAAGATCCAGAATACGCATACCGACCAGCTCCTCCTCAGAATAGCCGCTCACCTGACACGCTTCAGCGTTAACCTCAAGATATCGACCTTTCTCATCTGTGATAAAAATCCCGCTGGGCGCGAGTCGAAAATAGGTATCGAATCCATGACCCTGCTCGGATTCAAAGGATGGAATGGAGGGAGAATGTATTTTCAGAAAACGGCCCTGCATCATCTTCACGGTTGCCAGAAAAAACTCCCCCGGAAGATCCCGGAAAATATAGCCGTCCCCTGGACCGGCTTCTGTCTGTTCTATCAAAAAAGTGTCGGTTGAATCAACAAGATAAAGAAGGGGTAAAGCGGCTTCTCGCGCAAACCGGGATACGGATTGGACCATTCCATTATCGTACTCAAAAGAAAGATCAAGAATAAGAAGAAACAATCCAGGATGCGCCCGGATTAATTGCAGCGACAGTTTATCGGGAGTGATCGCTTCAGTTAAATATCCGGCATCTCCCAGCATACCTGCATAATCATGCACAGATGAAGAATCAGATGCAATCATCATGATCGTAGAAGTCTGACTCATTGCCACCAGTTGACCCCCAGAAATTTCTCTCTTAACTTACGAAAGAAACATATCATATTGCATCATTAAGCACAACTGTCAAAACCAGCCAACAGATCAGCATAATGTGCTATCCGGCTTTCACAGCACCCTTCTGTCAGTTTCACTATCTTCACTGACCGCTGCTCGAATCGCCGGCTGAAACATCCAGGAAACAAAGAAGCCGCCCTGGAGGCGGCCTCTTGATACATACTATACCTGGTTCTTCCCATCGATGATAGCCTCTTTCTTCTCCAGGAGACTCCCGGTATCGGAAAGGATGATCCCGGCCTTCATCTTCACTTCCGGAACAGCCAGCTCCAGGAAATACTTAAGCACATCTTTCTTCCGCTCACAACGAGTAGCATCCCGCAGCATCAGGTATCCGAGGACCGCTTTAGTGGCGATCTCAGTCAGACGACGCGCATGGTAATCCTGAAAATCATTATCGCCCTTCTCTTTGATAAACTCGACAGCCCTCTTGAACTCATCGACAATCTCACGAACTTTCTTATGGGATTGCTCAACAGTGCTGTAATCAAAAGCGCCTTCATACTCATCCAGGAGGTTCGCACAAACCCCCTTGATAATCCCACCGATAGCGGCCACAATCTGCAGCTGGGTGGTCCCTTCATAAATATTGGTGATCCTGGCATCGCGGTAGTGCCGCTCGGCGTTGAATTCCTTCATATACCCGGTCCCGCCATGGATTTGAATGCCATCATAGGACACTTCATTGGCAATCTCGGTGTTCCACGCCTTACAGATCGGTGTGAGCAGAGCGGCAAGTGCAGTATACTTCTTCAAATCCGCTTTGAGCTCCTTTGCTCTCTCTGGATGCTCTTTAACATGCTCTTCAATGCAGTCCTTGAGATCAACAATTCTGGTGGTTTCATACAGCAGAGCGCGGCCCGCTTCAATCCTGATTTTCATATTAGCAAGCATTTCGCTGACTGGCATAAACTCCTTGATCGGCTTCTTAAACTGGACCCGCTCTTCCGCATATTTCCTGGCTTCCCGGTAGGCCGCTTCCGCGATACCGAGTCCCTGCGCAGAAATACCAACACGGGCTTCATTCATCAGGGACATAACATACTTGACCAGCCCCATCTTACGGCTACCAACCAGTTCCGCAGGAGCATTATTATACTGTATCTCACAGGTCGGAGAACCGTGAATACCGAGTTTGTTCTCGATACGGCGGATCCGCATGTTCTCATCGCGAACATACATAAACATGGAGAGCCCCCGTCCGTCCTGTGTCCCCTCTTCACTCCGGGCAAGCACCAGATGCAGGTTGCCGCAACCGTTGGTGATAAAGCGCTTGACCCCATTCAGCCGCCACTGCCCATTTTCATCCTGATGCGCCTTGAGCATCACAGCCTGAAGATCAGAGCCTGCATCCGGTTCAGTGAGCACCATGGCCGACGTATCCTCTCCAGCACAAAAACGGGGGAGGTATTTCTTCCGCTGCTCTTCATCCCCGAATTTATAAATCGTATCCGCATTGTCACACTGGAGGCCGTAGATATTCATAAAGGCAGCATCAGCACGGCTGATGATTTCGATAGCCATACTGTAAATGGTCATCGGACAGTTGAGTCCCCCATAGCGCCTGGGGAGGGTAAAACCCATCAGATCCGCCTGACGGCAGAGTTTGAGCCCCTCTTCGGTCGCCTTTGCGTAACGGACCTCCCCATCTTCGTAATGCGCGCCCTCCTCATCGACCTCAGCTGCATGCGGCTCGATAAAATCGCCGGCAATGCCTCCAACCACCTCCATGATACGATCATAGGAGTCACGCGCATCGACAACGCTGCGGGGTGCAAAATCGCTGCTATCCTTATTGGAAAAAGAATCCTCCTTCAGCTCAATGACCCGGCCGAGATCCAGATGCTTGAACTGGAACAGAATGTCGTCATTGTCTCTATAAAAATTAGGCATCAAGAATCTCCTTACTTCTGCATCGTCTTATACGCTTCGGTGAACTTCGGAAGCACCTCATTCAGGTCTCCGACAATCCCGTAGTGTGCGATATTAAAAATCGGGGCATCAGGATCGCTGTTGATAGCGATGATACGGTTGGACTCACTCATCCCCGCCATATGCTGGATCTGTCCGGAAATACCGACAGCAATGTAGAGCCTGGGACGGACCGTGGTACCGGTCTGACCGACCTGATGGGCTTTATCGATGAGCCCGGCGTCAACCGCAGCACGGGAAGCCCCGACCTCTCCACCGAGAAGGGCAGCCAGCTCTTTAAGCAGCTCAAAATTCTCCCTGACGCCCACCCCCATACCACCGGAAACGATGATAGAAGCAGCCTTGAGATTGACACTCTTCTCTTCCTGCACCCGCTTGACAACTTCTGTGACAAGCAACTCTTCAGGAACTTCAGGCGTGAAGTCCAGCCGCTCTCCCTTACGCCTGGTGTCGATCTCACGCTTCTTCATCACCCCTTCGCGTACAGTCGCCATCTGCGGCCTGTGCGCAGGGCTGACAATTGTGGCTATGATGTTACCGCCAAAAGCCGGCCGAATCTGATAAAGAATGTTCTCATAATCAACCGAACGACCGTCTACACGGCCAGCGTAATCCCCGATTTTCAGATCCGTACAGTCCGCTGTCAATCCCACCTTCAACTCTGACGTGATACGAGGAGCAAGGTCGCGGCCTGTAGTCGTTGCCCCATACAGGACAATCTGCGGCTCGTACTCGCGGATCAGGTCACACGCAACTCTGGCATACGGCAGCGTAGTAAACCGCTTGAGCGCTGCATCCTGCGCTACATATACCTTATCAGCACCATAATGGTAGAGCGCTTCTACGACTCCGTCAACCCCAGAACCGAGCAACACCGCACCGGTCTCAACCCCCAGGGTTTTAGCCAGCTCGCTGGCTTTACCAAGAAGCTCCAGACTGACATCGGCGATCTCACCGTCGTTCTGTTCAATGTATACCCAAACTTCATTCATTTTTATCTCGCCCCCTAACCGATGATGTGTTCCTGCATCAGTTCGCTGATGAGGCCTTCCAGACCGGCTTTATTGTTTTCTATGGACTTGAAATCCCCTGCCTCAAGAACAACACTTTCGATCTGCTTCACTTTTGTAGGGGAGCCGGAGAGTCCACACTGCACAACCTCAGCAGCGATATCCTCATGGCTCCAGGAGTTGATGATCACGTCTCCTTCGCTGGAGATTTTGTACTCCTGAAGATACTCCTCATCATAATCATCCATTTCAAGCGCCGTCATTGCGTGTTTGTACTTGAGCATCCTCATGACAGAAGGCGGCCTCGGAATATTGGCTTCATCGGTTACCGTCAGAAGCAGCGGGCAGTCCGCTTTGACAATCTCATAACCGCCCTCAATGGAACGCTCTGCCTTGACCGTTTTTCCGGACAGAGAGATCACCTTATCAACACAGCTGATCTGGTTGATCCCGAGCTTCTCTGCTGTTTGCGGTCCAACCTGAGCGGTGTCCCCGTCAATAGCCTGCCGCCCGCAGAAAACCAGATCAAAATCACCAACTTTTTTGATGGCCAGCGAAAGGGCATAGGAGGTGGCCAGAGTGTCCGCGCCGGCAAACTTCCGGTCAGTCACCAGAACGACCTCATCCGCACCGCGAAACAAAGATTCCCTGAGAACCTGAGCCGCGTTAGGGGGGCCCATTGTGATAACCGTCACATGAGCGCCATGAGAATCCTTAATTTTGAGTGCCTCTTCCAGCGCATTCAAATCCTCTGGATTGAAAATCGCAGGAAGAGCAGCTCTGTTGACAGTACCGTCGGCTTTCATCGCCTCACCGGTGATGTTCTGCGTGTCAGGCACCTGTTTGACCAGTACAATGATCTTATACGCCATAACCACCTCCTGAATATTTTACATGGGCTTCTATTCATCACACTCCATTATCCCGCCGGCTCAGGCTTTAAAGCGGATGCATCCGCTTATTTTTCACCGTTTTTATAGAACCACCCATAAACCACCGGAAACCAGGCCCTGCTGACAGAGTGCAGCACTCTTGAGAAGAATTGTTTCCAGAAAAGTGAAAAAGCCTGTTAATCAGCTCATCAGCTCTTTAACCTTCTGCAGTTCAGCTTCAGCTTCGTTGACCATACGACTGATGAGTTCCTGCATCGGCTTGATATCTTCCATCAGACCGACACTCTGGCCAGCCATCATGGAACCGGTATCCACATCACCATCCACAACAGCATTTCGAAGAGCACCAAGCCAGAAATTTTCCACTTCATACTGCGCAGCCATCCGGTCAATCTCACCAGCCTCCAGCTGTTTGAGCAGCTTGAGCTGCAAACGTCCGAATTCGTCCATCCCTTTATTTTTAAGGGCCCGCACAGCCACAACCGGTAACCTGGAATCATATTGCGGAGTAGAGACAGCCGAACGAGCAGGCGCTTTCATAAATGCCTTTTTGAAATTCTCATGAGCAGTACACTCTTCGGTCATCACAAACCGGGTCCCCATCTGGATGCCGGCTGCCCCCATCAACAGCAGATGTGCCATCATCTTGCCGGTTGCGATCCCTCCAGCAACAAAAATCGGCACTTCCCCGACTTTGAACAGCACCTGCTGCAGCAAAACAGCCAGAGATACATATCCGATGTGTCCGCCGGCCTCTGTCCCCTCGATGATCAGAGCATCCACTCCAAAACGGATCATTTGAGCAGCAATAGACTCAGTTGAAGCGAAAGAGATGGCCTTTTTTCCTGCTGCCTTCACCCGTTCCACTTCATTCTTCCTGGGGAAATTTCCCGCAAAAACAACAAATTCCACCGCCTCTTTTTTTTCCAGTATTTCAAGATGACTTTTATAGTTGGGAGCAATTGTGATCAGGTTAACCGCAAAAGGTTTATTAAACCCTTCAATACAGCGATCGACCTCTTTTTCGAAGAGGTCCACAGGCATATTTCCACCGGCCAGGACCGGAAATCCTCCGGCATCACTAACCGCTTTGCAGAGTTCATAATTACTGATCCAGGACATCGCGCCTGAGACAATAGGATACTCAACCCCGAGGAAGGCCTTGCCCCTCTTCCACACCTTTTCAAGCATACTCATCAAATTTTTGACTCCTTTTCATGATCAACGCCACAGAAAAAAGGCTACAATACCCGGGCGCAGGATTCCAGATAAAAAGTATGCCCCCCTCAAATAACATTGTCAAGGCATTTGGGTGAAGCTGAATAACGGTTCAATTAAAAACTCCAGAACTGCTATTTTGCTGTAAACCAAAAAAAACAGAGTCATCGCGAATGGCTCTTAATCTACAGCTGCAGACGAACTACTCACTGCCAGTTCCCGCAGCACCTTGAGGATACCTGAGGGGAAAGGCAGCCTCCCCATCTTCCCCTGCTCTACTGCTACAAGCGACCCGCCTCCAGCTCCAGTTTCTGTGGTTCTTCCAGAAACTGGATAGAACAACAGCCTGTACCTGGTATAACTGTGGCGCACAGGCGGAAGCAGCAACTCCACATTGATATCAATTCCAAAACTCACCCCAAACCACTCCTCCAGAGCAGCAGCAGAAGGCTCCTCTTCAACCAGGATTCCGGGCAGGGACCAGAGTCCGGGCCATATTCCCCGTTTTTTCGGTGCTGAGAGCAGCACCCTCCCTTCAGTATCAAAAAGGCGATAAACAGCATAAGACCGGTCAATTTTTGCTTCCCGCTGCTTTCGGACAGGTATACGCTCCACCTCTCCTTTCTGAAATGCCAGGCAAAAAGCCCCAACGGGACAGCGGGCACAATCTGGTTTCCTGCGAAGACAGATGCGTTCACCCAGTTCCATCATTCCTTCATTAAGTAGACCCGGGTTCTCTATGGAAAACATCTTCTCCATATGCTCCCGGACAAGGAGAGTGAAGGTACTGGAACCTGTATCTTCCTGCCAGAGGAGTAGTCGGGCAAAAATCCGCCGCACATTCGCATCAACAGCCGGTACAGCCTCACCAAAGACCATTGAGGCCACTGCGGCTGCAGTATACTCCCCCACCCCAGGAAGCTTCAGAATAGAGCTGTATGTATCCGGAAAAATTGCATTATAATCACGAACGATCTGTTGAGCGGCTTTATGAATATTCCTGGCCCTGCTGTAATACCCGAGCCCCTCCCAGAGCTTGAGGACCTCCTGCTCCTCAGTCGAGGCGAGACTGCTCACATCCGGAAACCGGTGCAACCAGCGCTCCAGGTAAGCCACCGCTCTGGACAGCTGGGTTTGCTGTCCCATCACTTCCAGAATCCAGATCACATAGGGACTACGATTATTCCTGAAGAACAACGGGAGGCCGTTGGCTTCGAACCACTCTCTGACCGCCTTTGCAACAGCAGTTCTATTTCTCACCGCTTCCACGCTCCCCGTCAAAAACAACCCGGTTCCTGCCAGAGCCCCTGGCCCGATCCATCGCGATATCCGCCTTCCCGGAAAGCCCACGGCCAGGAAAAACAGAAAATCCTTCCGATTTTACTCAATCCTTGAGCATAAATCTGCTCAAAAAAATTGTCAAGCCAGGGAGCAAATATCCTTACTCCCCTCCTGTCTCTGCAATTAATTTGAACAATTCTCCAGACAACAGGAACCAGAGATAGCCGCTATACCACTGATAGATATGAAAATATCTCTTCTCCTTTTCTCAATCGTCCTCCTTCGCGCTCTTCTATTGCGGGAAACTGCGGATCACGAAAAGAGCGGCATGGAAACAATCGCTGATGCCGCCTGCCTCACGCGCTGGATTGAGGGAGAAATCGATTCCATACGAACCAGACAAGGAAAGAAAAACATCATCCTCCGCTGTCATAAGGCGTCTCTTGTGCAGCCTGGAGAAAAAGCCATACGCGGCAGAGCATTCATCCGCAGTAGAATAACAACGGAACTCCGAAGAGGAGACTGGATCAGAGTATACGGGGAATCTGTACCGCTTTCAAACCGGAATACTTCCGGACAACCTTCAGCCGCAATGTTCTCCCCCACTAAAATATCACTCTTCCCTCATCCGAACAAAATCAGAGGACAACTATTCCTGCTGAGAGAAAAGATATCCGCACTCTTCAGCAGCGCAGGAGAGCCTATCGCCCCTTTTCTCACTGCCTTCTTCCTGGGAGACCGCTCAAAAATCCCGAAAATAAAAAGAGATATCTTCTGCAAAACAGGGCTGATCCATTGCCTCACAGTTTCAGGGTTTCATGTAGCTTTACTGACCTTCCTGCTGGGACAGCTGCTCAAGCCCCTCCCGGCAAAAATACGCACCCCTGCCGTAACGCTCTGTCTCGCCCTTTACACTCTGTTCACAGGAGGCAATCCAGCAACCATTCGAGCAGTGCTCTTTTTTACCATTGCAGGACTCTTCCCGGGGTGTCATCGACTCGGCCTGATCCTTTTCTGCGCTTCTCTTATGCTCACCCTTTCCCCGGGACTGCTCCTTTCCCTCTCCGCAATCCTCTCCTTCACCGCCTGCACTGGAATAATAGTCCTGGCACCCTCTATCTCATCAGGGCTCAAACGACTGTATCTTCCCGGATGGTTCCGACTACCTGTTGCGATCAGTCTGGGCGCTCAAACCGCGCTTGTTCCTGTGCTCGCCGGTTCATTCGGCCGGATATCTGTGATCGCCCCCCTCTCCAACGCCATTCTCCTGCCTGTCTTCCTCTTCTGTTGCCTGAGCGCTCCCCCTGCAATAGTGGTCCGTCATCTAACAGCGTGGGAAGCCCCTCTGGAAATAATCCAGAATCTCTTTCTTTTTTTTGAAAAAAGCTGCAGGGCAATCTCGAATCAACCTGTAGCTGTATGGGAAACCGGCCACTGGGACCTCAAAGCAACACTGCTCTGGTATAGTTCGCTGATTTTAGTCTGTGCTTTCATCAACCGGTACAGGAGACGAAAAATCCACCATCTTGGACAGGCGCTGCACAGACTGTTTGATGGCAGAGTGTAAAGAAATCACGTAACCATCATAGAATCAGCAAAGAACGCAATCTGCCTCCTGCAGGCAGGCCGTAAAAATCAAAAAATAATAATCCGCAGATAAAGGCGAGATAAAGAAACTTCAAACATGATCTGTGGATAGATTAAAAAACTGTCAGAGAGGCAGCAGCATGGTATCTTTGCCACAGCACACAGGAGGCACAGATGAAGGAGATTCCGGCAGTTATAAATGAAATACTCTCGCCAAGAAGACTCCGGGCGTTCCTCAGAAAAAACAGACTCAGGGTCCGCCGCGGCCTGGGGCAGAATTTCCTGATCAATCGCAATATTCTGGAAAAAATCATCGCTGCTGCGGAACTCAGCGCCGGCGAGCGGGTGGTGGAAGTCGGACCAGGACTCGGTTTTCTCAGCGCGTTTCTGCTCCGGGCAGGAGTCCGTCTGGATGCTTTTGAGAGGGACCGCGCTCTTGTTGCTCACCTTGAGAATACATTCGACGCTGATCCTGATTTCAGTTTGAATATCGGAGATGTACTCAAAGCAGACCTGGAAGCAATACTCAAGGAGGACCAATTCAAACTGGTCTCCAACCTCCCCTATAATATCACCTCTCCAGTTTTCAGCCGGTTTCTCCCCAGAATAGGGCTAAAAACAATGGTGGTGACTGTACAGCGGCAGGCCGGAGAAAGAATTGTGTCTCCTCCGGCCTGTAACAGTTACGGGGCCTTCTCCCTCTTCTGTCAGTTCTATGCAGACACAGAGCTGCTCTTTCATGTTTCGCCAGGCAGCTTTCACCCGGCTCCTGCTGTCCACTCTTCTGTTGTCCGGTTGAACACAAAACAGCCACCGCTGAAGGGCGCCGGGTCGACTATGTTCTTCGCTCTTGTGCGGGCTGTCTTCAACTCCAGACGAAAAACCCTGCGCAACAACCTCAAGCTGGGCAAACTGCCCGGCCTGCAGCAGGAAGCCGTGCTCGACCTCCTGCAATGTAGCGGGGTTGACCCGGAAATTCGGGGGGAGAAACTCTCCCTGGAGGAGTTCTGCTCTCTGGCGGCTCACTTCACTGCTGGAGCCAAAACAGACTGGAATCTTCCGTGAGTCAACTCAGTCTCAATGATCGCCCTGCAGCCAGGGGCCTCCAGCCAATCCATCACCTCCCGGGCGGTTCCTTTTCCACCATCTCCTTCATAAGGCGGCCACTCCAGGCTGTCTCCACTGTGCTGAACTGATCTGCCAGAGCAATTCCCGGCCTGCTAGAAAATACTCTGCAAAAAAGGCTGCGGGTCGATCGGTTTAATCCCCACAATAACCTCATAATGGAGATGAAAACCAATAGCCAGTCCGGTATTCCCCATGCGCGCGATAAACTCTCCCTGCCGGACCTGCTGTCCTGGTGTGACTCTGATACTGGAGAGATGAGCATATCGGGTCCTGATACCATAGCTGTGCCGGACAACCACACAGAGTCCATATCCGCCCAACCACGCGGCCTCCTCTACCACACCATCTGCCGTCGCCCGGATAGGAGAACCCCAGTAGGAGGCAATATCCAGCCCGGTATGCTGCACCAATAGCCCGGTAAACGGGGAAGGCCGCTCCCCAAAAGCAGAGGTGACAACACCATCCCGACCCATAAGCGGCCAGATGGATGGAATATGCCGGAACGCCCCTCTCAATGTCCGGATATAACGTGAAAACGTTGCAACCCGGCGCCCTATAACACGGAAATTGCTACCCATCTCTTCCAGCCCGCAGAGGTCCGCATCAGAGGTCCAGTCCTGAGGAGGTGACCCTCTTCCGATAGGGCCCGGGTAGGGGCCCGAGGCATTCAGACCGGTTATCTCTTCGAGGAGATGCATCTGTTGCTGCAGCGCAAGGTAGAGTCTGTAGGCAACCTTTGCCCGCTCCCGGAATGCTCTAAGCTCCACAGCCATCCTTCTGGAACTGCTTTGATAGCTGGAAATACGGGTACTCCTGGTCTCTTCCGCATTCATCGCAGCAAGAGAAAAAACAACAGCCCCGACAAGCAGCAGCACTATCGACAGAATAATAGAATTCATAAATCGGAATTTAAGAACACGCCGCTCCGAATGAGGAACAAACATCAAAGTGAGCCCGCCCTGAAAAAACGCCGCAACAGGTGCGAGTCTCAGCCTCCAGCGGTTCTGAAACCGGATATAGCGGCCGTAGAAACGCTTTTTCCACCGCTTCTTATATGTCCTGCATTCCAGAACCTCGTTTTGCATATTTCGCATATTATAGTAAAGGAAAAGAGTTACAGCCCGCTTTTCAACCTCTTTTTCATCCCCCCTCCGGCGCAATAACCGCTCTCCTGAACAAAGAAGCGCTTAGCAGCACCCTTCTGCCTGCCGAAAATAGTAACCGGAGACGGCTAATACCCGCTCTACCACAGCCCGAAGAAACGGACTTCAAGGAGCATCTATGAACCGCCTGCTCATCCTGATCTGTGCTCTTTTCTTCCCTCTGCCCGCCTGGATCATCTCAGGGCATGGGCGATGGAGAACACCCCTGGACAGCTGGTACGAACAACAGCGCAAACCGTGGACCATCCCTGACGGGCTTGACGCTGTATTCACTCCGAATGGAAAGAGCGCCGCAATTGCTCTGCAGAACGGAACAGTCACTCTCTTCAGGCTGAGAGACCAGAAAAAACTGGCGGTCTTTGACTACAGCCTGGTACAACCGAAAAATTTCCACAGACCCATATGCCTCAGCTTTTCTCCTGACGGTTCCAGATTAGCGGTCGGGTTTAAAGGGGAACGGACCATCCTGATAACGAACATCAGGAAACAGAAACTCCTCCACAGAATCAGACTGCCCTTTCATCCTGCCCGTATCCGCTTCTCCCCTCTAGGCCGGTATCTTCTTGCCTCGGACAGAACAGAACGATCCGGGTGGCGGATGGTATACAGCTTCTTCAGAAAAAAGCTGGTATATACAGCTTTCAGACCCGTACCGTGCACTTTTTCAAGAAATGACCGCTATTTCTTCATCGCCGAACCTATCCGGAACGAATGGCGGATATCCATGATCGAAAGCGGTACAGGAAGAAGAATATGCTTGAGAACCATTCCAGCAATGGGGAGCCACCGCCCACCGCTCACGCTGCGCTCCCTCAGAGACCACAGGATACTGATCGGTTTTCAGGGCCTCATCTCTATTGGCAACCGTTTTCTCACAGCAATAACCGCTTCCAGGACCACTCCAGGGCACGACAACGGCTGGATTCTGCCGCTGAGTGAAAACGATCTGATAACAACCGGAGGCTCCGGAATATGGAAAGTAATTCAGCTGCACAGCGGAAAAAGGGCCAGTCTGAATATCCCGGCCGGGTCCCGGTGCCTGCACAGCTACCCCAAAGGGCACGCTCTGCTGTACATTTATCCCGGGGACAGCAGCATCCGAATTAAGAAATTCTCCCTCAACCGGCTCCGCTGGTCACAATAGCTCCAGATACCATAACCGAGCGGCCCCTGTCACAAGGGATCAAAAAAATCTCGAAATTCTTTCTTCAGAAGTAAAATCACCTCTTCAACTGTGACTGCCAGGAGAGCCGGATGAGGGCGCAGCCCTCTATCGCTGCCGCTCACCGCAGCACCCCCCAGAAAAAAAACCGGGGCCCCCTGCGGCACAGTTTTTTGAAAGCTGGAAGGACCGGAAATACAGACCCCCGGCACCCTGAGCGCGGCAGCCGCATGAGAAAGTCCGGAATTGTTGCCAATATAAAAACAGGCCCCGGCCAGTAGAGCAAAGGAACGGACAAGCGGTTCTCCTGCAGCAGAGACAGCACAGCCGCCGCCCAGCGCCCCAACCAGCCGCCTGGCAAGCCTGGCATCCGATCCGCCGCCCAACACGACACACCCCAGTCCCCGCTCCTGCAATCTGGAGCATACACGGATAAACCGCTGAAGAGGCCATCTCTTGCTGGCCCGGCTTGCACCGGGATTAACACAGAAATACCGCCGCCCTGACAACCGCTCCTGGAGGAACCGGCCGGCAGCCGCTCTTTCATGGACAGGAAGGGAGAGCCCGGGCGGCATCACACCCGCGGTAGAGGCCCCGGCAGCAGCTGCCAGTTCAAGATAACTGCTGCACTGGTGCTGCTCTTCCGTACCAGACCCCACTTTCCGGGTCAGAAGCCCTCCTCTCCAGTCGCTATCCAGCCCGATCCTCTCCCGCACCCCGGCCAGACCGGCACCGAGAGCCCAGATAAACCCTCCAGAAAACAGAATAGCTCGATCATAGTGAAAATCGCGCAACCCAAGAAAACGCCTCAACAAAGAGATCCCTCCAGAGACGACCGGAATAACGGGACATTCCAAACCGCTGCAGCGGTACACTCCGGCAGAAGCGCCAGGAGCGAACAGGGAGAAAGAGGCCTGCGGAAAAGAACGGACAACCGCACTGAGCGCGGGCAGACTCATCACCGCATCCCCTATCCGTGCTGCACCGGTGATCAGTATTTTCATCCACCATCCTCATCGATAAAAAAACAGCCCCCTCAAACTATGGAGGGGGCCAGGGTCTCACACTATCGTTATCTGGATTTCCCGAGCGGACGCTCACGGCCGTGCTTCTGCCGCTCAGCTTCCCGCCTGGCTATAAAATATTGAACAAGATTCTTAATTCCCAGGATTGCATCTCTGTCTATCAGCATCTTTAACCGAATCCCCTGGCTGCTGCTGCAGCCATACCCGTAGACAGAACCCGAGACCCGTAATTTCCTCAGAAAGCGCGCGCTCTGGCTGTCCCCGGAAAGGAGGGTCTCACGCATTTCCCTGGCAAAACCCTTGAGCGACAGATAAAAAAACGAATTCTTTGCGTACCTCCCGTATCGACGGTTGACCTTCCGATAGGCGGCAGAGGACTTGAAGCCCTGACTATAGCCACGGCTATTGCGGATCATCTCCTGCAGACGGCGTCTGGAGTCTTCGCCGAACGCCACCAGCTCATAGCCTTCTGTATAGACAACTCTGCCGGACAAAAGCCGTTTAATCATCTTCACCGTTGCCAGAGCCCGCTTCGGGAGCGGACGCGCTGACTCAAAACCCAGCCTGAAAACATCGACACTCTTTCCGGACAGCAGCTCTGCCCCTTCACTGTAGACAACCTTGATATACAGGCCTCTGACCCTCAGCTTGTGGATTGCGCTCAACCGATTCACCAGAGCACTGAGCCTCCTGTAGAAGCTGCGCGCAGCAGGTGCTGAACGCACACCACCCACTGAGGCGAAGCTGAAACCGATCCCGCGGGCTGGAAGCATTGCCAGAGCGCGCGCTCCTGTACTGTTTTCTCCAAGATACTGGAATACCTCATCAAAAATTTTCTCGAAACCAGGCATCAACCTCCTGAGGGGTTCCAGGAGAGTGTTGAAGTATTTCGCCCCCTTCCGCATCGGCATCTTCCCGGCAGCGGCGAGAATACTGTCCGCAGGCAGGACAGCAAGAGGCCGCAACCTGTCCGGCCGGTTCGCCTGACAGAGTGCGGCTAAACCGGACTCAGGGACAAGGCCCATCGCAACCGCGATTTCGAATCCATGGCGGTCAAGATTTATGCCATAGTCGGCAGAGGATATATCATGAAGCAGTCTGATGTAAATACTCATCAAGCTCTTGAGCAGCGAAGAGAAACGCCCGGCCCTGGACCCCACAGCAGCAAGACCCTTCCTGATCTCTTTTCGAAACAGCTTTGTATTGATGGAAACGGTAAACTGCCCCCCCTGGAGCAGCCTGGCTTTACCCTTTGCCCCATGATTGTACTCTGCATACGCTCTGAAGGAGGAGAAGGCAAATGCTGTATCTCCTTTATACCTGCAACGCAGTTTCCGTTCCTTAAGTACAGGCGCCACCACCTCTTTGAACAGGTTCGCATCAGAGAGGGGGAGTGCCAGAAGCAGATGCGCTCGCGCATCCGAAGGATGCTGTCTTTTATCCTTAAATTTATACAAATAGAGCCTGACAGGACGCTTGAGATGCATGCCCGGGAAACCAATCCTGCCGAACAGCTTCAGTGAAACCATGCTGAGTATCTGCTGTGCCGTAATTCTGGCACCGAAAAGAGCGGCGTATTCAACCAGATGCCTGGCAAAGGCTTCAATCCGCTGTGCTTTTAAAAAAAACGCGCAGTTTGAGGACAACCGTTCTGCTGCAGGCAGATAACCGACAAGCAAAACAAGCAGCATTATCACGATCAAAACCTTCTTCATTATTTTTGTTTCCATTGATTAAGCTCCTTTTCCAGATGCGCCGAGGCTATGGATAAGCACCCGTAGCAAGGTAAAACCATTTGCCGTTCTTCCACTCCTGTAATAACAGACCAGGGGGAAGAGAGTGCTCATAAGCTCCTGAGCCGAAACTCCCGGAGGCGGAACGCATCCAGGGCCTCTTCCACCCATGCCAGGGCCTCTCCAGTGGATTCAGCGCCCTCCGGCAGCTGCTCAAGTAGATCCCTGACAAGATTAAGAAAAAAACCGGTCTCTTTGAAAAACTCTTTTTTCAGGGCCGCCTGCTCCCCTTCTCCAGCCGTTATCCTGGAGACGCTGATGATGAAATCACCGACAATCCGGGAATGGCCGCCCGCACCGGGGACAATCAGCTGAAAAGCACGCTCCTCGATCGCCGCTGCAAGCCGGACAACCTCTGTCCCGGGCGGCAGCCTCCGGGGAGGCGGCAACTGCCCTGACCAGTTATCCCGGAAGAGCTGCAACATGCCGACCAATCTGCAGGTCTCCTCATCCGCACGAGGACAGAGTTCCGCAGCAGGATATCGCCTGGTCCGAGCTGCAAAAGCCTCCAGCATCCGGTCAACTTTGTCAGAGACTGCCCTCTCTTCAGGAGGAGCATACTTCTCCTCAGCCTTCTGCTTGAGCTCCTGAAACGTCTGAACCTCCCCTGCCAGAAAATGTCCGGTCGGCATCCCGATCCGTAATGATTGCATATACCGCTCATTGAAGCGGTCCAGGTTAAAAACCTGACGGTCATACTTCTCTCCAAAGCGTCGGTATTGCTCCCGCAACTTCTCTAAAGCGGCATTGAGCTCCTTTTTGCTCAATAATGGTCCCATATAATCATCATACCAGCACAGCCGAACAGAAGCAAGTGCCAATCTCCACCCCCCTCATAATCTTCGCCTCTTCTGCTCTTTATCAAGGATCTGTGCAAGATGAACTCCTGCTGTTCTGCTTGAAATAACAGCGTATCCTTTTGCTCATGCCCGTATTGTCACTGCAATGCAATTGCCGTATCCTTTACTAAAATTAAAAAAGGGGAGAAACAGATGCCGTGTACAGCAACCATAGAGGTACCCACCCGGGAACACGCAACAATGATAAATATTACAGCTGAAATCAGAAACAAAATCACAGAATCAGGGATCTCCAGCGGAATCTGCGTTGTCTTCAATCCGCACACCACAGCAGGTTTAACCATAAACGAAAACGCGGACCCGGATGTGGTGAGCGATATGCTGAAAAAAATGGACAGCATGGTCCCCTGGCGAGAAGGGTATCGACACGCAGAGGGCAATTCTGCAGCTCATGTGAAGGCCTCTCTCTTCAGCCCCTCTCTGACCCTGATTATCGATGGAGGCCGCCCTCTCCTCGGGACCTGGCAGGGGATCTATTTCTGCGAGTTTGACGGCCCCAGGAGACGGCGGGTCCAGCTAAAAATTATCGCCAGCTAAAAATTACTGTTAAGAATTCTTGAATTATTGATTGTAAGGATAAAAGCAAAGCCGCCCCTCCGGGCGGCTTTTCCTTCAGTTTTTTACCAGCAGCCGTGTCCTCCATGGCCCCTGTGTCCGCAGGACTCTTTCCTGCCTTTACGAAAGTGGTGCTTGTATTTTACCCATTCCGGGTTACTATCCTTGAACCGATGCATGGCCTCGATCTTCTTGACCCTAAAGGCCCCTCTCCCCTGAGTGATGAACCCCTGCTTCATCGCAATCCGGATATGAGCGATCTTCAGAGATTTATGCTGATGACGAAGTGCCTTCAGATCAGCAGATTCGTTTTTAAGACTCTTCCACCACTCTGCTTTGTGGCTCTCTTTTCGGAACCCTTTGCCACCGCAGATCCCTTTTTTGCCGTACCCTTTGCCGCATTTACCGTGCATACCATAACCGCGTCTATCTGCGCAACCATGCTGTCCCCATTTACCTTTGCAACTCCGCCGTTTGTATTTCACCCATTCCGGATTGTTGCTCTTGAAGGCGCTCCAGAACCGAATTTTTTTAATGATATAGTCCGCTTTGTCCTGAGAGCTCTTCCCTTTTTTCACGGCAAGCCGAATTTTGGCGATTTTCAGCTTCTCCTGCTGAAGACGGATCTTCTTCATATCCCTATCCTCTTTTTCCGGCCTCTTTGATGTTTCCGCACAAGCCGCTCCGATCAGAAAAACCAGTGTAAAAGCAGCTCCCGCTTCAGGTACCCATTTTTTCATATCTGACTCCTTATCTCTTTTGATAAACCCTACACCCTTAATATACGCCAGAGATGTGGAGATAATGTGGAAGAAGTCTGGAAATGAAAAGAAAAATTTAAAAAATCAGCTGAATCCAGCCTGGAACGATCAAGATCCGGCCACTGTCAATCAAAATCAATGACAATAAGGTTGATATCATCTTCAAATCGCTTATGGTTGGCGAATTGAAACATCCGGCTGATCAAAAGTTCAATGAAATCATGGCCACCCAGAGCGGCATGACGAAGGGAAAACGAGCGCACGTAATCCATGGAGATAAACTCTCCATGTTTATTCTTCATATCAAACATCCCATCAGTATAAAGCAGAATGCGATCTCCGCTCTCAATAGAGCAAGATTGTGCAGAATATTCCGAATCATCCATAACAGAAAGCAGTGTACCATCCGCCTTAAGCTCATCAACCGATTTACTGCCCCGGTGAATTCTAAGCGGATAGGGATGACCTGCGTTGGAAAAATAGAGCTTGCGTTCCTGTAAATCAACAATCAAATAAAATGCAGAGACAAACATATAGTTATTGAGGAGTGCATGCAGTTTGTGGTTAAGGCTGTCCAGAAGCTGGTTCGGCTGATCATGGTTCTGTCCCATGTCCTGGACAGATGCCTTCAAAAACGAAGTGATCAGCGCGGCGTTTATCCCGTGACCACAAACATCTGCAATCAATACACCGACTCTATCTTTCGATATCTCAAAAATGTCATAGAAATCCCCACTCAAATGATAGGAGGGAACATATTTAACGGCAAAATGGATACCCGGCTTCCTGGGAAAATCGAGAGAAAGAATTCCGCGCTGCATCTTCTGCGCCAGGGCCAGCTCCTCCCGGAATTGTCTGTTTTTTCGAGCTATTTCTTTAAAAGAACTCTCCAGCTCACTGAAGAGCATGGCCTTTTCCAGTGCCAGCCCCACCTGCTGTCCGATGAGATTGAAAAAACGATTGTTGGTTGAAATACGTACAAACCGGGGGGAACTGATCAGAAACGCGAGAACACCAAAAACCGCATGTTTAAGGAAAACAGGGATAGAGAGGACCTCCGTAAAACCAAGATCAGCCATAGAACGAAAAAACAGCAGACGCTCCCCACCGGTCTGGTACCTGGTTGACTCATCCCTGAAAAACCGCCGGGGAAGACGCCGGTTACTGATCAGCTCTCCTAAAACTTTCGCCTCCCTGTCCACAAGATTATAATTTATCTGTTCTGGACCGGCCAGTGCATGAAGAGGATTTCGGACAAAAAAGCCCTTCCCCAGATTAGTCAGTTCCGAAAACCGGGCGAGCACATTCTGGAGAATATCCTCATGCTGGAGACTCCTCACTTCCACCTGGGACATCTCATAGAGAATCGTCAGCTCCTCATTAGTCTGCCAGAGACGCTCCTCCTGCCGGATTCTATCCGTGACATCCCGTAGAGAGCAGAGCGTAAGCCCGGACTCGCTCCCAACCTCTACCTTAGAAAGCCGAACATCAATCAGACGCTTATCTCTCCCTTTCCATGTATGCAAAACCGTACTATCGAGCTGAACTTCTCCGGAACGATTGAAGCTCCTGACCAGCTTCTCCAGATTGGGACAGCGGAGTTTCTTCAGGGGACTCCCCTCCAACCGCGTCTTATGATTACGATGGAAAAAAAGAGGAATAAGATTACTGCTCACTGCCAGAATCTTCAATGAAGCATTGAGTAGAATATAAGGATCGAAGGAATGAAACAGCAGCAGGGTACTGCGCAACTCACGCATCAGATCCCTACCCTGTACTCCAGACAGCTGTTCCATAGCCCCTCACTTTCCAAACTCAGGATGCAGGAAAACGGTCTATTTGTCAAGAAAATGGATGCTGGAAAAAATGCAGATACAATATAAAAAAATAAAGAGAATCCATCTCTCAGGTGTTATATTTAGCCATAGAAAGTGAATAATATTCAAAAAAAGCATTTTTTGAATATTATTCACTCCGCAGTACAGCTGTATCCACTTTACGGCCCAGCCAGAGTGCTGTCGTGGTATCGTTGACTTCACTTCTAATCTACACTAAGGGGACCTCAACGGCCTGACACCAGTTTTTCTAAGGAGTAAAAATGAGTAAGAAAGAAATCAAACCAGCTGACGGCAAACTGATGGTATTCATCCCCGGGATGGGGGCTATAACATCAACTTTTCTGACAGGCATTTACCATATTCGCAAGGGACTTTCCAAACCGATAGGTTCTCTGGCGCTGATGGGTCAGGTCCGCCTCGGCAAACGGCCTGAAGCCAGAAGCCCTCTTATCAAAGATTTTGTCCCTCTCGTGGATATCAATGATCTGAAATTCGCAGGCTGGGATATTTACGATACAAACATGTATGAAATCGCGGTCAACACAAAGGTAGTCCTTCCCGAGCACATAGAAGCGGTCAAGGATGAGCTCAAAGCGATCAAACCGATGTCCGCGGTTTTTGACTCAGAGTTCGTAAAAAACATCGATGGTCCTAACATCAAAAGCGGAAAAGATAAGATGAACCTCGCGCAGCAGCTCATGGACGACATGAAACGCTGCATGGAAGAGAAAGGCTGCGACCGGGCAGTCATGGTCTGGAACGCATCCACAGAAGCCTTCCAGGAGCCAGGCGGTATCTATGACTCTCTCGAAGCCTTTGAAAAGGCGATGAAAGACAACGATCCTAAGATCGCCCCCAGTACCATCTACGGTTACGCCGCACTCTCTATGGGTATCCCCTTTATCAATGGTGCTCCCAACTTCACTGTTGATACCAGAGCGCTGCTGGAGCTGGCCACCAGGAACAGAGTCCCGGTAGCCGGTAAAGACTGGAAAACCGGACAGACGCTGATGAAGACCATCCTGGGACCGGGTCTTAAGACCAGACTCCTCGGTCTCTCTGGCTGGTTCTCCACCAATATCCTTGGAAACAGGGACGGTGAAGTGCTTGACGCACCGGAGAACTTCAAAACCAAAGAGGTATCCAAACTCTCTGTTCTGGACACCATGCTTGAAGCGGATAAATACCCGGATCTCTACGGCGATTACTACCACAAAGTACGGATCAACTACTATCCGCCGCGCGGGGACGAAAAAGAGGCGTGGGACAATATCGACATCTTCGGCTGGCTTAACATGCCGATGCAGATCAAAGTTAACTTCCTCTGCCGCGACTCCATTCTGGCTGCTCCAGTCTGTCTGGATACTGTCCTGTTCATCGACCTGGCTGCCCGAACAGGATTTTATGGGATTCAGGAGTGGATGTCCTTCTACTTCAAATCGCCGCAGGCTGCTGAAGGGATCACTCCGTTCCACGACATCTTCATCCAGCACACAAAACTCAAAAACACGCTCCGCTACATCATGGGTGAGGAACTCATCACCCACCTTGGCAGTGAGTACTATGAATACATGCTTGAGTAGTTGCTGCCTCCAGGACGCGTAAGAAAAGGCGCCTGGAAGGGCGCCTTTTCTAGTGGCTGTGGCTGACCGGCAAATTACAGAAGACGGATCGGAACTCCGGCAAAAGAGATTCCGCTGCTCACACGATTTATCTGTTTGATGATGATGGCGTTGGCCCCCATTTTTGAAGCTTTTTCAAGCATGAACCTGATCTCCTTCGAATAGGCATGGTTGTCCCATGCCCTGGCATTAGCCAGGATAGCAATACACGTTTCTATTCCTGTAATAATAGGGAAAAAAGCATGGGAATTGGATACAATAAATCCCAGCTCCCGGTATTTCCCCTTCACCTGTTTCTCGTCTATAAAAGCCTTAATATCATCCGGGGCAACTTTACTGTACCGTGAGGTCTGTCGCATTTTTATGGTCGTGACAGCCGGAGAACAGGCTGCCAGCAGCAAACAAACCAGTATCAAAAATGATAGTACTTTTCTCATGACTCGCTACTCCCTTCCAGAAACCGGATTCCCATGAAATTAAGCTGCGCCCCCCAGGAGACAACGGGGATCACCCAGAACAAGACAGTTTCTTTTGATTTCCAACCTCGTGTTAAGAGAACCGCATCACACCCATCCTCTGAGGCCTGAGCCTGCACCTTATCAAGCGCTTCCTCAAAATCCGAAGCTGTTGTCGAAGCCTGATACCGGCTAATAACCGTGTACGGTTTTTTAACAGCCTTGTCCGTGAAATAAAGACGAATTTCACCCGGAGAAGTCTAACTTTCCTCTGCCTAAAGGTTACCCAATCTATTTTGCTCATAGTGCATCCTGCGAGAATGGGCACCAGCACAACAAACAGAAAACGCATACCACACCTCCTCAAATGTTTCTTTGTTATGGACAAATTGGAGCAACATGCCTGAATATTCTTAAACTCGAAAGAAAAAAATAGACAGACACTTACTGCAATATTAGTTAGAATACTCAAAATCACCACACAAGGCAAAAAACATTCAAAACATGGCAAAAGAAAAAAGGTTGTGTTATATTGAGGCTATGACAGTGCATGTCGCCACCCTTCCTGATGCCCCAATCGAAAACCGCATTGCAGCCTACGAGCAGCAGATGCAATTCGGTCCGGCGCGCAGCTACTGGAGTGAATTCGTGTTCAAGGCTTACCTGAACCACCGCCCTGACGTCATTTTTCTCAAAGGGCTGCCTGATATCCCTGAGGGCCGTCCGCATGCGAGGGCCAATAGCCAATGAGTCAGCTTCCCTTCAACAGCACTGCCGACAAAGGCGAAACCCTGGTTTGTCGGTTGACACCAGGCGGTCATATCAACGTCCAATCAGGATTGCCTGAGGACGGCCCACCTCTCACGACCCGGACTGCCCGGCAGATCATCGAGGCATTCAGCAATGGCCGTGGCAGAGGTATTCTGCATCTGGGCGCAGCTCAGCTTTCGACAGATCTTCCTCCCTCACTTTCCTGCTGGCGCGATCTCGGACGGTCATTCATCAGCCGGGTGTGTGGCGCAATCGACCCAACCAATCCAAAATCACTTGTTATCCCTGACCCCGACCCTGACGAGATCTCGACATTTCTTCAGTCTGTGCCTCCCATGCAGGGTGCTGAATTCGTTTCGATAGAGCTTCTGGGTGACGTTTGGTCGGATATGGGCACTGCGATATCGGTTGAGGTCCAGGGCTACAACGACGGGGTCCAGGGATATCTGAAGAAACACAGCTCAGTCTGGAACGTGGTAGGACGCGTCTGCTTCCACCTGGCAGAAAACAAGCGCGATCCGGACTTCCCCTTCGCCTTTATTGCCACTTACATTCACAGGGTTTCCAGGCAAGCAAAACCGCAGCACCTACCACTCGGCAGGGCCTTAAAAGATTATGCAGGGACTAAAAACCGCCAGAAGCTGCTTGCCTTGCTGGCCCCCCTCTCCCGGGCAGCCGAACAGAGCAAATTTATTTGTGAGCTGGTTAATGAGGGCGAAATCTACCACCCACTTTCCTGGAAGCCTGAAGAGGCCCACCGATTTCTATCCGAGGTCGCCTTATACGAACAAGCCGGGCTTATTGTGCGCATGCCGGACTGGTGGAGCGTTAAAAACAAACCCCGTCCCAAAGTCTCGGTCAAGATTGGCGGTAAAACGCCTTCGGTTCTGGGGATGGATGCGCTGTTAGACTTCGAGGTGGGCTTGACCCTGGATGGCAAAAAACTGTCGAACCGTGAAATCGAAGAACTTCTCGCATCAACCCATGGCCTTGTATTGATTAAGGGAAAGTGGATCGAAGTCGACCGCGATAAGCTCTCACAGGTACTCGAGCAGTGGCGCGAAGTCCAGAGACAGGCCCAATCGGAAGGAGTCAGTTTCAGCGAGGCAATGCGCATGCTCTCCGGTATCCAGCTTAATGGTGACGAGGCTATCGAAAATATGCGTCCCGAATGGTCAGAGGTTATTGCGGGCAAATGGCTCTCATCAAGACTGGATGCACTACGCTCTCCCGATCTTCAAGCGGACATCCAGGCCAATGCCAGGCTTCGATCTTACCAGAAACTGGGCGTGCAATGGCTCTCGACGTTACGAGGTCTTGAACTTGGCGGATGTCTGGCTGACGACATGGGTCTGGGCAAAACGATACAGGTGCTTGGTCTCCTTTCTATGAGTCCACGCAAACAGGAAAAGGGTACAGATCTGTTAATCGTACCGGCCTCTCTGGTGGACAACTGGCGTCTGGAGATCGAACGCTTTGCTTCAAAGCTCAAGGTACTCATTGCCCACCCATCACACATTCCATCACCCGAGCTGAAAAAGCTTGAGGCCAGGCGAGTGGATGCCCATGATGCGGTGATCACCACCTACGGTACGGCTATGCGTACTCCGTGGATAAAAGAGTACGCGTGGCGCAGCATAATCCTCGACGAGGCGCAGGCGATCAAGAACCCTGCCTCAAAACAGACCAGAGCAGTCAAGGCCATGAAATCGAAATGGCGTTTGGCACTGACAGGCACGCCGGTGGAAAATCGTCTCGGAGATTTGTGGTCGATCTTCGACTTTCTTAACCCTGGACTTCTGGGCCCGGCAAAGGCCTTTAGCCGGCTGTGTAAATCCATGGCCCAATCCACGGCAAAGGGCAAGCAAGGTGCATACACGCCGCTGCGCAGGCTGATAGCGCCCTATATCCTGCGCCGACTTAAAACCGACAAAAATGTTATCACCGATCTGCCCGACAAAACCGAGGTAACCGCCCACTGTCTGCTAAGCAAGCGGCAGGCTGCTCTTTATAAACAGTCAGTCGATGAGATGCAGAGCGCCATCGATAAGTTAAATGGGATAGAACGCCGTGGTGTGGTCCTGGCTTTTCTGATGCGCTTTAAACAGATTTGCAATCACCCTTCCCAGTGGCTGGGAGATGGTGCCTATGAACCGGCAGACAGCGGTAAGCTCTCTCGATTGCGGGAACTTTGTGAGTCTATCGCCGCACGCCAGGATAAGGTGCTGGTGTTTACTCAGTTTCGCGAGATGACCGGGCCTCTAGCCAGTTTTCTTGCCAAAGTCTTTGGGTACAGTGGAGCCGTGCTGCATGGTGGTACGCCGGTCAAAAAACGTCAGGCGTTGGTAAAGAGCTTCCAGGAAGATGATTATGTGCCTTTTATGGTGCTTTCACTCAAAGCTGGAGGCACGGGACTCAATCTGACTGCTGCCTCACACGTAATCCACTTTGATAGGTGGTGGAACCCGGCAGTGGAGAATCAGGCCACAGACCGGGCTTTTCGCATCGGACAAAAGAAAAACGTGCTGGTGCATAAGTTTGTCTGCCAGGGAACGCTGGAGGAGCGCATCGACCAGCTTATCGCTGATAAACAGAAGCTTTCGGATGAGGTTCTCTCCAGGGGGGCCGAGTCCTCTTTGACAGAAATGAGTAACGAAGAATTGATTTCGATGGTATCGCTCGATCTGAGCAGTGCCATGGAAGGATAGATTATGGACAGACACTCCTCCTCCAACAACCACTGGCAGCCATATGTATCGGTGGCCGAACGTCGTCGACAGGCCGCTCTAAAGGCGGCCAGAATGAAAAAATCCGGCCAGAATATCTCTCCGGTCGAGATCGCGGGACGAAAAATCACGACGACCTTCTGGGGCAACGCCTGGTGCAAAAACCTTGAGGCCTACAGCGATTACTCTAACCGTTTGCCACGTGGAACGACCTACGTTCGCAATGGCTCGGTTCTCGACCTCCAGATTGAGGCTGGCCATGTTCGTACGCTCGTGAGCGGTACGGACATCTACAAGGTGGATATTGAGATCAAGCCCCTGGGTAAAAAGAGATGGACCGAAATCAAGGGTCAATGCACGGGGCAGATTGACTCCCTGGTAGAGCTTCTCCAGGGCTCCATCTCCAGGAGCGTAATGGAAATCGTAACTCGCAAGGGTGAAGGATTGTTTCCGTCGCCTCGCGAGATCAGACTCAACTGCTCATGCCCGGATTGGGCCACCATGTGCAAACACGTAGCCGCGACTTTATATGGTGTAGGGGCACGTTTAGACCATGAACCTGAGCTACTGTTTACGCTTCGTGGTGTGGATCCAGCCGAGATGGTGGAGGCCGCAATAGTTCAGCCAAAAGCTGCAGGGGAAACACGCAAAGCTCGGGTTCTTGATACTGATGAGCTGTCATCAGTTTTTGGAGTCGATATCGATATGGGCGGAGACACGCCGTCGAGTGAAGGAGCAGCTCCGAGCAAACCGCCTGAGAAGAGAGGACGCAGCAGGAGAGCCGGTAAGGCATCAACAAAGAAAACTGCCACTAAGAAAACAACCAAAAAATCCGCTGCCAGAGAAAACACAATGAAAAAAGATGCCTCGGAAAATGGGGCCAGCAGGAAGAACACGGGCAAAAAAATCAGCTCCAAAAAATCTACCGGAAAAAAAGTAGCGAAGAAAGGATCCTCTGTCGGGAAGGCTACTGCCCGAACAAACCACCCCACAAAAACGACGGCGAGGAAGAAGAGTACAAAAAAGGAGACCCCGGAAAATCAGGCATCAAAGAAAAAGCCGCCCGCAAAACAGGTAAACAAGAAGGCTAAGGGGTAAGAGTGGGAAGACGACATAGATGATGGCTCGATTTTAAAGGGCCGCTATTTTCAGCAGGGGGAAAACAGTGAAAAAACTGGTAGTGATGCGCCACGCTAAATCAGACTGGTCCAATAGCAACCTCAGAGATATCGAGCGTCCGCTCAACAAACGGGGAAAAAAGGATGCGCCCAGGATGGGAGAAGCCCTTTCTGCCAGAGGCTGCTGCCCGGACCTCATCCTCCTCTCTCCGTCAGAAAGGACCAACCGAACCGCGGAAGGGCTGATCAGGGGGATCGGCAAAAATATCCCGGAAGAAATCATCGACAAATTCTACCCTGGCGGACCGGAAGCGTTTACTGAAACCCTGCAGGAATGGAGCGACAGAGCTGATACTATCCTCATTCTGGCGCACAACCCAGGAATCGAAAATTTCGTGATGCAGCTCACGGGCCGCTATCACAAAATGCCGACAGCAGCGGCAGCGCTCTTCTACTCCAGGGATGGAGAATGGCAGTTGCAGGAGATACTCAGACCCCGAGAACTCCAGAGTCTCAGAAAACAGAGTGCGGAACCATAAAACGCCTCCTGTATTGCTCCACTCAAGACCGGCAGAGTGGAATATTGAACAACAGCTTTTTTACACCCTTCTGACAATTTTCTCCTGCTTTTCGACACCTGTTTTCTGGATGTAGAAAACCCCGAACAGGGGTCAAATTCTTTTTTCATAAAAAAGCAAAAAAAAACAGGCCGCAATGCGGCCTGTTAATTGGGATGGTAGGGTATTTTTGTCGGGCATATCGCCCTGAGGCCAACGGCCTTATACCATTCTATTTGCATATGGCGTGCCATCAAATTAAAAAAAGTCATAATCCCCCTGAAAAAGAGGTCCTGGTACACTAAAACCATTGAATAAAGGCGTGATGAGCGCACAAATCACAACAGAACAGGCATCAGAAAAGAAAATCAGGGCGTCAATCAACAAAAAAAACTGCCAATATGACAGAATACAGGTCAAGAGATGCGCCTGTGCCGGAAAGGCACTACTGGAGTTGAATGCGGTCCACATATCCGCTTGATGTAAGCGACCCCATCAACGCCTCAGAAGGATTAACCGCAATCATCTTATTGGCACGGATAGTCACATACCGCCCCCCACCGACCGCAACATGCAGGTAGACTGGAGAGCGGCCTTTGTTGCGACTGTCCAGAAGCCGCTCCCTGATACAGAGTAATCCGCTGTTATCACGGCCTGTATCCTTAAGCCAGATATGGAGATCATGGACCACCTCGTCCTCAAGCGGACTCACCCTCTCACAGGAGATCGTCTTCCGTTTGCCCTCTTTGTCCCGGCGGGGGATAGTGACACTGATACGCCAAAGGCAGACAGCATCGGGATTGAGCTGGTTTCTATATTTTTTATATACCCCGGCAAAAAGCATCACCTGCCCCTCACCCCAGAGGTCCTCAACAGTCACTCTGGCAAAGGGACGGCCGTCTTTGCCGGTCATCTTCTGAATGCTGCGCACTATCCCGGCGACAACATATCGGCCGGGCTGCTGCTCCTCCAGCCGGAGAACCGGAACCACGCCAAGCCGGGCGACCGTTTCCCGGTATCTATCCATAGGGTGGCCGGACACATAAGCGCCCAGCAACTCCTTCTCCCTGGCGAAGCACTCCGACTCTGGCCATTCGTCCAGATCAGCCTCCAGTGTGGCCCGCTCCTGGCTATCCTCCTCCCCGAACATATCAAAAAAATTCCCCTGCCCGGTAGCCACATCAGCCTGAAGATTGGCGCCTCTGAGCATGGTATACTCCAGCTGAGCGGTGAGCACACTCCGTTTCTGCCCTGTGGAAGAGAAGGCGCCTGAACCGATCAGCACCTCCGTGACCCTGCGGTTAAGGACCTGCATATCCACCTCTTTACAGAAATCATCCAGAGTTTTGAAAAAACCCACCCTGTCCCGGGCCGAAACAATGGTCTCAGCGACAGTTTCCCCCACCCCCTTGATGGCGGAAAGCCCGAATCGGACCGCATTTTTATCTACAGAGAAATCAACCTCACTGAAATTGACATCAGGGGGCAGTACCTGAATGCCCATCTCTCTGGCTTCCTGGATATAAACGGCCAGCTTCTCTGTTTTATCCTTCTTACTGGTCAGAAGGGCGGCCAGATACTCCACTGGATAATTCGCCTTGAGCCAGGCGGTCCGGTAGGAGATCAGCGCATAGGCCGCGCTGTGGGATTTATTAAATCCGTACTCCGCGAACTGTGCCATCCGTTCATACAGCTCTTCCGCAATCTTCAAGTCGAACTTATTCTTTTTGGCCCCTTCCATGAACTTGCTCTTCATGGACGCGACCTTCTCCATGATCTTTTTCCCCATCGCCTTGCGCAGATTATCCGCTTCAGCCATGGAAAAACCGCCGATAGTGCGGGAGATCTGCATCACCTGTTCCTGATACACAATCACACCATAGGTATCCCTGAGGATCGGTTCCAGCTCCGGAAAAGCGTAGGTGACCTTCTTCGCCCCGGATTTCCGCTTCACGAACTCCTCATGCATCCCCATATTAAGCGGGCCAGGCCGATAGAGGGCGATCAAAGCGATAATCTCGGTGAACACATCCGGCTGCATATCGCGCAGCAACTTCTGCATGCCAGGAGATTCCAGCTGGAACACCCCCAGTGAACGGCCTGACTTGAGAAGATCGTATGTTCTCTGATCATCAAGCCCTACCTCATCCAGATTCAGATCAACCCCCCGGGTCACCTGCACCAGCCTCAGGCACTCCTTCATTGTAGTGAGGTTTTCCAACCCCAGAATATCCATCTTGACCAGACCGGCGTATTCCAGATTGGGACCATCAAACTGAGCCACAACGCTGCCTGTGGAATTATCCTTATACAACGGTATATACTCCACAAGAGGCCGGTTGGAGATCACAACGCCTGCAGCGTGTACTCCTGTATGCCGGATGACATTTTCCAGTCGGAAGGCGTTCCGAAACAGCGTCTCATACACCCCCCCTTTAGCCCGGACTCGACGCAGCTCTTCACTTTTATTAAAGGCCTCGTTCAAATTCCTGGCATCCGGGGGAATAAGCCCGGTGATTTCATTGGAGCGGTCAAACGGGATATCAAGCACCCGGGCCACGTCTTTGACTGCCGCCCTGGCTTTGAGGTAATTATAAGTGATAATCTGCGCGACCTGAGAAGCCCCGTACTGCTTCCGGAGATACTCAATGATCCTTCCCCGCCTGGCGACACAGAAATCGGTGTCAATATCTGGCATGGAAATACGCCCGGGGTTGAGAAACCGCTCAAAAAAGAGATCATATTTGAGCGGATCAATGTCCGTGATGCCCGCCGTATAGGCGACAAGAGAGCCGGCTGCTGAACCGCGCCCCGGTCCCACAGGGATATCATGGGTGCGGGCGTAGTTGACCAGATCCCAGACAATCAGAAAATATCCTGGAAACCCCATCTGCTCGATGGTCCCCAGCTCATAATCGAGCCGCTCCCTGATCTCCGATGTAATCTCCGGATAGCGGCGCTTCAACCCCGCCTCACAGAGTTCCCGCAGATATTCCGCTTCGGTCTTCCCTGCCGGCGCCGGAAAGGTTGGAATCTTATACTTGCGTTCCGGAGGCGCTGTATCGGTTGTCTCGATCTGCACATTGCAGCGCTCCGCGATTTCCAGAGTATTGGTCAGCGCATCTGGAACCTCCCCAAAAAGCTCCCACATCTCCTCCGCGTTTTTGAGATAATACTGCTCCGAAGAGAAACGGAACCGCTTCTCATCATTGAGCCTTCGCCCTGTTCCGATGCAGAGGAGGATATCGTGCGCCTCATAATCCTCTTTATTGAGAAAATGGGCGTCATTGGTGGCGAACAGAGAGATGTCCATCCGCCTCGCCAGAGAAACCAGCTCCCGGTTGACCCGGCGCTGCGCCTCTATCCCATGATCCATCAGTTCAAAGAAAAAATTATCCGCTCCTGCAATTTCGCGGTAAAACATCGCAGCGTCGGCTGCCTCCTGCCGTTTACCCTGCAGCAAAAGAGAGGGGATCTCTCCGCTGAGACAGGCACTCCCCAGAATAATCCCGTCGGCGTTGTCGGCGAGCGCCTTTCTGTCAACCCGGGGCTTTCTGTAAAAGCCTTCGATAAAGGACATGGTCACCAGACGACAGAGGTTGTGGTATCCCTCCTCATTTTCTGCAAGAGCAAGCAGATGAAACGGTCTCTCCCCGGGTATACGGTCAGCCATACTCCCCTGAGTCAGATAAAGCTCACAGCCGATAATCGGCTTAACATCCACGCCCCCCTTGCCGGCCATCTTCCGGGCAGTAGTCTGCAGATCCAGGGCGCTGAACATATTGCCGTGATCGGTCACGGCAACAGCCGGCATGCCCAATTCGCCGGTTTTACGGAGAAGATCATCGATACGGATAGCACCGTCCAGAGTACTGTAATGGGAATGCAGGTGCAGGTGGACGAAATTTTTAGCCTGACTGAACAAACGGCCCTCCATCGATTCAGCGTCATCGTCGCTATTAATGATACAAAAAATTCAACCAAATTTGAACGCAGCATACTGAATTATGCGGATGAAACAGAGACGTCCAGTTATATGCTCATATGAAAACGAGCCTGAAAAAAGGCGAAAAAAATCAAAAAAAGGTCGGCCGATTGTCCCCTTACAGCGGAATCCTCAGCCCCTCTTTGGCGGGAAAAACCACCAGGTGCTGGCTGTATTGCTTGATCTTCTTCTTCAGATCAGCGTAAAGCACGTCCAGCTCATCATCAGAGCGGGTCGGATCATGATGGAACAGGCAGGCCCGTTTCACACCCGCCTTGATTGAGTTGCCGATCGCTTCCTGTACTGTGGAATGCCCCCAACCACGGTGAGAATTATACTCCTCAGCATTGTGGTACTGCGCGTCATAGACAACCAGATCAGCACCCCGTATATGATTGACCACCTTCATATTCATCTCATCGACAGCAGCCTGCGCCTCATGCGCCTGCTCACTGTCGATCACACCGTCTCTGGCAAAGATATTCTGATACGGTTCATGATCGTATACCGTGCAGAATACCCTGTCATCGACCTCAATCCTGTACCCGAGGCAGAGAACCGGATGGTTAAGATAGCAGGTGCTGATCCGAAATCCATTGAGAATGAAATTTCCCTCTTTGAGCTCACTGAAACTGACCTTTGCCCCTGTATCCTCCAGCTTGACCGGATAGTAGGAGTAGTCCATCTGAGCGGAAAAAATCTGCTCCAGACTACCGCTAACCGCGTTCACCGGACCGTGAATGGTGAATTCGTTCTGCTTAAAATAGATGGGCGTGAAAAAAGGGTAGCCATGGATATGGTCCCAGTGGGTATGGGTGAGAAAGATATCCCTTTTGATTGATCCGTCCTTCAGATCGTTCTTCAGGAGGAAATTCCCCAGCTCACGGATCCCGGAACCGGCATCAATAATGACCATCCGGCCATCATCAGCCCGAACTTCAATACAGGAGGTATTCCCTCCATAACGCACAGTCCGTGGTCCGGGTACCGGAATGGAGCCGCGAACCCCCCATAGTCTGACAAACATCACCCCCCCTTTTCCGCCACTTTCAAGAAGACAGAAGCCTTCTCCAGCTCCTCGTCAATCCTTTCCTGGAGCGAATACAGTTCCTCCTCTTTGAGACTGAGGCGTGTGGCAACGGTATCCGGGATCTCCTCAGTATAGCGGCTTCCAGAAAAACCAGTCTCATTGAGCACGCAGAAAGCATTGGCCACACTTACAGTATACACCACCTGTCTTGCATCAGCGCCACAATCCAGAGGCGTATGGTGATAGGCGATCGACTCCGCCAGAGGTCCGGAAAGCTTCCATTTTTTTGCCACCAGAGCCCCCACATGCGCGTGATCCATCCCGAACTGCTCCTGTTCCACCTTCCAGGACGGCACCTGCCTGCGATCGCTCTCACAAATGCAGTCCAGATAGGGATCCGGGAATTGCTGGTTGAGCACGATCTTACCTACATCATGGAGCAAACCGGAGATGAAATACTCATCGCGCATCCTGGAATCGACGTTCATCCTGATGGCAATAAGCTTAGCGGTCACCCCTACAGCCAGAGAGTGCCGCCAGAACCCGTCCATATTGAGCCCTTTCTTCTGTTGTTTGATGGAGCCCATCGTGCCGAGCACAGCTGTGCTGACCGCCAGATTCTTGATCGTATTGATTCCGAGCATGACGATCGCTTTGACAATAGAGGTCACGTGATTGGAAAGACTGTAATACGCGGAATTAACCAGCCTGAGCACCTTGCCAGTCAGAACCGGATCCAGCGTAATCACCTGATTCAGATCATTAGCCGTAGAGGCAGGATCTTCAGTTATCTGCAGGATCTTGGCTACCGTCACCGATAAGCTCGGCATGGAGTCGATTATCTGCTCAATATGCGCCTCAAAACTCACCGAAACAAATCCTCCGAAAAATATCTACCTGATAATACCACTTTTGAAAATAATGAGCAACAACAGACTACATAAAAAAATCGAGAGAACCGGCGAGAATACTCCCATCATTACCGCTCAGACCAAAAATCCCGGCCACACTGGCCCGGTATCTATAGGATCTGGCCTGCCCTTCAATACTGGTGCCGCAGCTTATATACATATCTCCAGTTCCATCATGAAAAACAGCGGCCTGCAGAGCGGCTTTCCCTGTACCTATCTGATGGTAGAGCCACTCCCCGGCTGCACGCGGCAGCAGAAAATCGCCCCTGCTGCGGTTGTTCCAGTTAGGAGTATCAACAGAAAGCGAAAGCTCTCTGCTGACCTGCCAGCACAGCGCCAGAGAAAAACTGTTATTCCGCTCCGGAAGTCCGGTCCGCTGGAGTTGCTTGAATACAGAGCCCGGTTCCGCTCTATAATCCAGACTCAACGAAACTGAATCAAAGTCCAGATAAATCCCCACGCTCCCTCCGAATCCAGCCTTAATCTCCTTACCGGGAGAGGAAAGGGCAAAAGGCTTCCAGCGCGGCGCATCGCAGGAATAGTACCAATTGCCGGAAATTCCGATCCGGATCAGGCTGACAATATCCACATTGACACCGACTGCGGTATTGAAGACGGTCCACCCCCCTTTTACCGGATACTCTCTCATCGGTAGAAAAACGAATGTGACTCCGGGCAAACGGTACACAAAACGATAGAGTGAAAGCAGAGAAAAGGCCAACCATTTACTGTGCTCCCTGGACTCATTCAGCCGTTCATCAGAGGTTACAGCGTCATAGGGGAGCGCTCCGATCTCATAGACCAGCAGAGTGGCCATGCGGAAGGCGTTGGGGAAGGCGAGCATCCGCCCCACCCTATCGCCTTTACTGGAAACAGGAAGAGCCGCCGGATTGCCGGCGAGCACCCAGTCCGTACTCTCTCTGGCACCCACAGAGCCGCCAAGAGCCAGCTCCCGGGCGTCCAGATTCCAGAAAAAAATATTGAAATTGGAGGCAAACCCTGACACGGAAAGAGAAAACAGAAGCAAAAAAACAGCAATGGATGTAAACAAAAGACCCCCGGTCGCGCAATGCACTCAAGATACTGGTGCAGAATATCATCTCAACAGGGATTGTCAACCCGTTCTCACGTTGATTATTTCATCTAACCTAAAAACTTACAGTTTTATCACTTTCTGAAATCAATTTGTACAGGTCACTCATAGTGGATAGAGCACAAAGTTCTGAACCTTCCTCCTGCCTGATCTTAAGGCAGGTGCCGCAAGCTTTTATTTCACCGCCTTGATCCACAAATTCCTGCATCTGCTCCTGGATATTGAATTTTTCTGTAATCAGTGAATCACACTCAACCCCTCCTGCCAGCAAAAAAACATTCACCTCATCACCCCTTGCCAGAGCGAAGTTTCCTAACCGAAAGGCATTCCATACGCTTTCCGCATCATTTGAATAAATAATAATGCCTAATTTCATCGCTAACCTCCTTCAGGGTTTACAACAATTTCCTCTCTTCAATAAGAAACTGGTGACCTGTCATTCAGATGACATCTAAGTTGTCACACAGGGAGAGGGGTTTTATCAAATTTCTCTTCTGGATATTCATAATCTGTATGTACCTGTAACACATATCGCTTAAACCAGAGCAAATCACCGTCCGACCCGCAACCGCGGATAGTACTCTTTGAGTATCTGCCTCCAACCCCAATCCGCTGCTGAACAGGCAAAAAGCACCATACTGACAGAGCCCGATCCTGTGCCCCGGACCCTGGCCACGAAACACAATCCGATCTGCAGACAGGAAAAACCGGACACCGTTCCTCCGGAAACCTGGAAAGAAACTCTGGAGTCAATCGCCTTAGACTGAAGATTATGGAGCACTGCCCCGAGCCGGACCCTCTCCCCTTCCGCCACCTTCTCAGGAAAAACAGCCCGCACAAAGAAATTCCTGCGGCTCATGGCCAGTCTATCCTTATCGCTGTAACCGTAAAACCGGGTAAAAAACGAGGAGGCGGTCACCACATTCTTCCTGTACGCATGGTAGAAATACTTTTCAATATCCAGCACCAGCTGAGGCTGGATGCTGAAGATAGCCGCGTCTGTAACTGCGCGAGAGAGTTCTGTGGCGATCCCGCGCCCGCTCGCATCCGTGGCCCGCACCCGAAAAGAAACTTCAGAACCTGGCTCATAACGCTTCTTCAGCCCCTCTGCCTTAAGCCGGATAAAGCTTTTCACAGGCGGAATAAACAGCTGTTTCTTTGCTCTGTACACCCGGTTATTCCATTCTATGAGATAAGCACCCTTACGATAGACTGGAACCCGAACCAGACTGTAATTCCATCGCCCTTTTCCGGGCTCCAATTTTGTGTTGAACTCTTCCAGCAGCCGGAATCGGCGCAGATACCCACGCAGTCTGGAGAGCACAACGGGGCGCTTTGTTGCGTGGCTGCCAGAGCAGCTCCCTGACGCCGGAACAGAGCTCCGGTCAACTGCCTGATCCTCGGGATTCTCCGCCCGTACCCCTGTGCCTGATATACCTTCTTCTGCCGGGGAAAAAACCGCTTCGGAGTTCTAATCCCATAGATGGGGAGATTCAATTTACGCAGGTTCCAGGATTCCACTTCAACATAGACCCATCCTTACTGCTGAAAATCCTGTCTGTAGAAAGATAGAAGGACGGTACTGCCGCTGCCGCACACAACGGGATAAGCAGCAACAGAACTATTAAAAAAAACCGCCTTCTTGAAGGTAGATCACACATACGCCACCGCTTTACAATTGTTCTCAATCTCTACTATAAAAAAATGCAAACAGCAATATGCCCATACTGGCTGAACTGCTCCTCAGTCCATTACAATTTCAACCGGTTCGGTCTCCCAGATGTCGTTTGCATAGTCCTGAATGGTGCGATCGCTGGAGAACTTCCCCATTCTGGCGACATTGAGAATCGCCATTCTGGACCAGTTTTCTTGATCACGGTACGCCTGATCAATCCTATCCTGGGTGGCGGCGTAGTCCGTGAAATCTTCCATGAGGAAGTATCGGTCACCCCAGGTGAGGACAGTGTCGAAGATTGGTTTGAACAGATCCGGAGATCCTGGTGCGAAGAAATCAGAATTGATCAAATTCATGATCTCTTTGATTTCCGGATTGCTGTTATAGCGGTCCCATGGGTTGTATCCGGCCGCTTCCAGCTCTTCCAGCTCCTCAACAGTCCTGCCAAAGAGGAAGAAGTTCTCTTCACCGACTTCCTCGCGGATTTCGATGTTGGCCCCGTCCAGGGTTCCGATGGTGAGGGCTCCGTTCAAGGCAAATTTCATGTTCCCTGTACCGGAAGCCTCCATGCCCGCTGTGGAGATCTGTTCGCTGACGTCGGATGCAGGGAAGAGTTTCTCCGCAACAGATACCCGGTAGTTAGGGTAAAAGACAACCTTGATTTTAGCCTTGATGGTCGGGTCGTTGTTGACAACTTCGCCCACACTGCTGATCAGTTTGATGATCAGTTTGGCCATATGGTAGCCTGGTGCTGATTTTCCACCAAAGATAAACACCCGCGGATGGATATCCAGGTTCGGGTCCTTTTTCAGACGCAGATACTGATTGATCACATTGAGGATATTCAGAAGCTGCCGTTTATACTCGTGCATCCGTTTGATCTGCACATCAAAGATAGCGTCCGGGCTGACACTTACCCCGCACGCCTCCTTGATCATCCCGGCCAGGATCACCTTGTTCTTCATTTTTACGGCGCGAAACTCTCTGCGGAACGCTGCATCGTCCGCGAATTTTTCCAGCTTCTTCAGGTCATCCAGATTAGTGATCCAGCTGTCGCCGATTCTGGAGGTGATCAGCTCAGAGAGACCTGGATTGGCTTTGAGCAGCCAGCGGCGTTGTGTGATCCCGTTGGTTTTATTGTTGAATTTGTTCGGGCAGAAGTCGTAAAAATCAGGCAGAATGTGCGCTTTGAGCAGCTCGGTGTGCAGGGCAGCTACCCCGTTTACCGAGTGGGAGCCGACAACGCTGAGGTTGGCCATGCGGACCTGTTTCTCTGCTCCTTCTTCAATCAGGGACAGCCTGGAAACCTTCCTCTCATCGTGCATAAATTGACTGCTGACCCGGCGCAGGAAGCGGCGGTTGATCTCGAAAATAATCTGCAGGTGACGCGGCAGAATTTTTTCAAAGAGGTAAACCGGCCATTTTTCCAGTGCTTCCGGGAGCAGGGTATGGTTGGTATAGGCGAATGTTTGTTGAGTGATGTCCCACGCTTTTTCCCAGGGGATATTCTTCTGGTCGACCAGAATGTGCATCAGCTCCACGATCCCGAGTGCCGGGTGCGTATCATTAAGCTGAATAGCGACTTTGCCCGGGAAGAAATCGAAATCATCGTGTTTTTTCTCAAACCTGCGGATCACATCCTGGATGGAGCAGGAGACAAAGAAATACTGCTGTTTGAAACGCAGTTCCTTACCTTCATAGATATTGTCGTTTGGATAGAGAACTTTGGAGATAACCTCAGAGAGGTTTTTATTTTCAACAGCGGCAACATAATCCCCATAATTGAAAATTTCCAGGTCGAACTCTTCAGACGCCCTGGCGCTCCAGAGACGGAGGGTGTTGACTGTGTTATTGTTATAGCCCGGGATTGGAGTATCGTAAGGGACTCCGATTACAGTCTGATAATTGACCCAGACCGGGTTGATCTCACCCCTTTTCTTAGGCCGGTTTTCCACATGGCCTCCAAATTTGACGTTGAAACGGAATTCCGGACGTGCGATCTCCCAGGGATTCCCGAACCGAAGCCATTCATCAGGAATTTCGATCTGATACCCGTCTGCTATCACCTGTTTGAAGATTCCAAAGTCATAACGGATTCCGTAGCCGTAACAGGGCAGCTTCAGAGTCGCCATGGAGTCCAGGAAACAGGCGGCAAGCCGTCCCAGACCTCCGTTACCAAGGCCGGCATCCACTTCTACGTCACGGATTCTTGTGATATCCATGCCCATTTTCTTCATTGCCTCAAAAGCCTCTTTGTACATAGTGAGGTTGATAAGGTTGTTGCCGAGCAGACGGCCGATCAGAAATTCCAGCGACAGGTAGTAGACACGTTTGACGTCTTCATCATAATAGGTTTGCTGGGTTTTAATCCAGCGTTCGATAAGACGATCCATTACCACACGAGCCATGCTATAAAAGTTGTCCCAGGCGGTGGAAGTGTATTGGTCCTTTGCCATGGTGTACTTGAGATGATTCTTAAAGGAAAGGACGATGGAGTCTATATCCATTCCTTTATGGTAGTCCTGCCACAAAGCCGGTCTGTTGGAACCGTTGTTAGCCATTATATAAGCTCCTTGTGTTTAATTGAAAAGCTTCCCTGTGTCGAAACAGAGGCTGAATTATAGAACCCTTTTTAGACTCAGAGCGTTTCATCACCTTAAAATACAAAGAAAACAGCTCCGGAGGGCTGTTTTTCAGATACCTGGACCGGCTATTCAATAATGATAATAGAATTTCCGTATGGAGGTCCTGTGTTCTTTTTAGCTTCTGGATCCGCCTTCCAGTTGCCGTCCACGATGAATTTATAGTGATATGTACCCGCTTTCAACGGGATGGTGATGGAGAAGACGCCATCTGAGCCTTTTTTCAATTTAATGGTTTTCTGGTCCCATCCATTGAAGCTTCCAGCCAGGTTGACTTTGCCGGCGTTCGGCGCTTTGATAGAAAAGGTCACATCTTTGATGTGAGCCAGTTTGCGTTTGTTAAGCGCTACCCTGAACGCTCTGAGACGCCGGCTCTTCGTGGAACGGAAGATATAGCTCTGCCGCGCTTTGAGTGTCATATCCAGCTGGTTACCGCGGACTGTGAAGCTGCTGCCGCTGATGATGTCGGTAATTCTACCGGTGAATCCGCTGCCAGCCGGGAGTACAAAAGTATATCTCGCATCTCCGGGCTGCTTGTTGAGGATGGTCAGGATTCCCTCGCCTGGAACCGTCCGCAGGTAAACGTATACAGAGTAATCTTTGTAGACCTCCGTGTGGGCGCCCTTACGCAGCGCTTCTGATGAGGCGCGCAGTTTGTTCAGCTTTTTAATATAGCCGATCATCTCATCATGTTTACCGGCTGTGATTTCTTGCCAGGGCATCATCTTGCGCCCGCCCCAGTCTGTGTTGTTGATACCCTTCATCATAGTCTCAGTCCCGTAGTAAACAATCGGGAAGCCCCGGATGGTATAGATAAAAGCCAGTCCGGCTTTAAGGTATTGTTTGGCGTTTTTGCCGGCTGTACTGGAGAAACGGGCCACATCATGGTTGTCTACGAAAGTACCCAGATTGTCAGGCCAGTTCCACTGTTTGTCCTGAGCCAGGGCTTTAGAGAGTTCGTTCATATTGCCGTCTTTAGTGAACACCTGCTCTATTTTGTAATAGAGGGGAAAATCCACAAGGGACTCGATCTTACCCTGATTCATATACTTCTTGCAGAGGTGGAGCTGGGATTCCCAGACTTCCCCCATGAGGATAAAACCGGATCCGGCGAAGCTTTTAATCTCCCGGACGACTTTGGGCCACCAGGAGAAGTGACAGTGCTTGACAGTATCCAGCCTCAGACCATCAATCCTGGCTGTATGGATCCAGAATTTGATATAATCCAGGAGAAAAGCCGAAGCGCCGGCATTTCGCTGGTCAAAATCCGGAGCGCCGAGCAGGGTGCCCTGGACGGATTCAACCGGATCAAAGTAATTGCTGATGTCTTTGAAGGGGAAGTGAAACCAGGATTTGAACTCCGGTCTCCTTTCCGGGCGCAGTGGAAAGGTATGCCCGGAGTGGTTGACCACTACGTCCAGCAGGACTTTGAGTCCCAGTTTATGCGCCTCATCCACGAAATTAACGAAATCCGCATTCTTTCCGAAGTGTTCGTCAACAGTATAAGGATCCTTGAAATGATATCCGTGGTAAAACCACCAGGCGTTGCCCACAGGCGTGTCATCATTGTCCACAATCGGAGAGATCCAGATTGCCGTAAATCCCATGTCCTTGATGTACTGCAGTTTGGAGATGGCACCTCTAAGATCTCCCCCGTTGTAGGCTCTCAGATTCCCTTCTTGAACATCTAAGTTGTTTGAGCGGTCTCCGTCACAGAAACGGTCCACGATAAAGAAATAAACCCGCTCTTTGTTGAGATCGAATCTGGCAATTTTTCGGGGAGCCTTCCACCCGAACCCTTTGAAGTCCGGGGTGATTTTCAAAAGTGGGCTATCCGCGCGAACTGGTCCTTCAGCGAGGGTATTGCCCCCACCTGAAGCGACTTTGCCGCCTTTACCACTACATACGCTCAGGCAGAGAACGAGCAGTGCAGCCAGAATAAGAGTTCCCGATGCTCGGAATTGCATTATAGAACCTCCAGTAATTCAGAATCCTTGTGCCAGGAAAAATATTGTACACCATTGTAGTAGAGAGCAGCACGCTTGTAAAGCAAGACACCAGCAATATGGTCCACCTCTTAACCATTCCTCTTTATCAGTGACCGCTACACAGGAAATGGCGAAGGTATACACCGAACTTCCATGCGAAGCCGCGATCTTCCTGATTACCCGGCGAGAGGTTTATTATCGTCGCAGCCGGAGCTGGTGTACAACTGTATACAGAACCTGTGTAACAGCCAGGAAAGGAATTTATCCGTTTTGCCGGTTCCTGACCGATCAAGAGGCCGGTGAAGCTGAAGCTCTGGACCATTGGCTAAAAGGAGGGCTGCTCTTCCCGGAGTCGCGGTGGACGGAGACAGGGGGTTCCGGTATTATTTATACAGATATTAAGAATAGTGGGAAGAGTGAGGCAGAAAAAGCAATGGCAGATAGATTAAAGGTAGTGAAGGAGGCGCTTCTACTGGAAATGCGGGGAATGGCCTTCTATTCCAAAATAGCTAAGGAAGCAACGGTAGAGGAGGTAGCTTCCTTTTTTTCAATGATGGCCTCTGAGGAAGAGAAGCATGCTACGCTGCTTAAACAGCAGTACAATGCACTGGAAGCAGGAGAAAAAATACAGCTTCCTGAAGATGCGCCGAGCTCCATTTTTGAAGCTGCGGGTTTCGTACTTCCGGCTTCCGTGATGAGGCAGATGTCTCCGGCAGGTTTTGAGGCCGCGGCCATTTCCGTTGCTATCGATATGGAGACAAGGGCGATTCAATTGTATTCCTCCAGGGCAGAAGCAGCGGAAACTCCAGAGGAAAAAGAGTTGTATGAATGGCTGACCGGTTGGGAAGAGGAGCATCGGGAGATGCTCACCGCAATTGATACGCGTCTTCAGGAGCGGTTCTGGAGCGACAACAGCTTCTGGCCCTATGACTGACATATACAGTTGATCAAAGGGTCATAATAAGAAGAGGGTTACCAGACCGCCCCTTTTTTTATTCCTTTGACGATTGCGGATATCGCATCAATATGGAGATGCTGCTGAAGAAGCGTTATCCTCTTATCATGATAAGATTCATTTTATACGGTTTTGCCGCGTGTAGAGAGTGGGGGATATTGGCTGGCATGAGGATCATTTCTCCCTCTTGTACTGCTGAAGTTTTCCCGCCGATCGTAATCTCCGCTTCACCGTCTATAATCTCCACTACAGCGTCAAAGGGGGAAGTGTGCTCCCTGAGTCCCTGTCCTGTATCAAAAGAGAAGAGGGTGATGCTCCCGACTCCTTTATCAATCAGGGTTTTACTGACCACCGCATTTTCAGCGTAGCTGATATACTCATTGACGGAGAATGGGGTGGCGACCGGGGCTTTTATTGATTCGTTCATTGCGGATATCCTTTTCCTGGATTTTAATAAAGCATCGCTGAGCTTTCAGGTTATCGCAACTGTTTTCTGCGCCACAAAACAAAAACTATTACACTTCCAGGAGTTCTTTCATGAGGTTTTAAATCCAGTTTTATTGTCGCTCATCAATCTGGGCCCTGTAGATGTGGATTCAGGATGAAGAAGATACCGGGAAGAAACAGCAGTCCCGGGAGCTCAATGGATGCAGAGCCAGAAACAACAAAATTCAGTATATTATTTACGCAATCATACTCAGGGGATTCCTTTCTAAGGAGGCGCATATGCTGCAGGAAGGTGGGAGAGCTCCCGATTTTACATTGGAGAGCGAAGATGGATTAGTTCGGTTGAATGATTATGCAGGACAATGGCTGGTGCTCTATTTTTATCCCAGGGACAATACCCCTGGCTGTACTATTGAGGCAAAAGATTTCACCTGCCTTGAGGGAGAATTCCGGGAATTGAAGGTGTCTGTACTTGGGGTGAATCGGGACAGTATTGCAAGCCATAAAAAGTTCCGTGAGCAGCAGAAGCTCACTATTCGTCTGGGGAGTGATCCTGGTCACACCTGTATTGAGGCTTATGGCGCCTGGCGGGAAAAAACGCTATATGGAAAAGTGGGACTGGGGATTGTGCGTTCCACATTTTTGATCGATCCGGAAGGAAAGGTGGCTGCTGTCTGGAAGAAGGTCAAGGCCAGAGGGCATGCTGAAGCGGTTCTGGCTCTCTGTCGGGAAAAGATTGCGGAGTAGCGAATGAGTGAAGTCTGTATTATATAATGGTCCCCGATATCTGGACCAATAGTTCAGTTTGATTATCCTTCCAGAAGGAGGGTCAATATGGCCACAAGGACCAGAAGAACGTCTGAGTTCAAATTCAAAGTAGTGCTGGAGGTTCTCAAAGGAGAGAAACAGGTTACTGAGATTGCTGCTGAGTCTGGCATACATCCGCAGCAGATAACCAGCTGGAAGAATCGTTTCATGGAGCACGGGGCATCAATCTTTTCCAGCGCATAAAGAAGCAAGAGAAAAGTCATCTGACAAAGAGCGTGAGAATCTGCTCCGTATGATTGGCCAGCAGCAACTGGCAGCAGACTTTCTAAAAAAAGTCCTGGAATCTCCAGATGAGCCGCAGTATACTGGCATGGGAGCTCTTAGCGATTTGTGATCGCCGGTTCTGTATCTGCGCATTGAAAGAGGCTATGAGACAGTATGGCCGCCAGCAGATCTTTAATTCTGATCAGAGTAGCCGGTTCAGGAGTCCTGATTTCACAGATGTACTTGAAGTGGCTGATATTAAGATCAGCATGAATGGGAAAGGGCGCTGTATTGACAATATATTTGCAGAGCGTTTCTTCAGGACTTTGAAGTACACAGATGTATACCTCAGGGAGTACAGAGACCTGCCGGAAGTCAGAAAGCCTACTGGAGGATTTATTCAGCGGTACAATAATCTTCGCCCTCATGCGACACCGGAATATGTCAACATAGATGTCGCGTTATGCTGCTTTTTTCTTTCCTGCTGAAAGCTCAACCCTCTGGTTGGCTCCCCATATCCTGATTGTACCAACCCATCTTTCCGGATGCTTTTCGCA
>Ga0056109_1000014_pt1 | contig 84986 bp, 82 predicted proteins | sample WorMetG1BERMUDA2_FD_80077 | JGI IMG/M metagenome (GOLD analysis project Ga0056109, IMG submission 80077) | Marine gutless worms symbiont microbial communities from Max Planck institute for Marine Microbiology, Germany - Inanidrilus... ...
CGCCCTGATTTTGTTCGATGTACTGTCAACCGCTGCTTACCCGGGCAGCGGAGAGTTTTCCTGAACCCGTGCACTGACCATATTCAGGGGGCTTGTTCCCTTTTTTCGATCGTGATGAGGAACGCGATCTTTTTCCATTAATTGCCACCGGTTTGCCCTGTGCAGCAGCTGCATTTCTTGCATCCAGGCGATCAAGCAGCTGCTTGAGATGAGCAGAAGCAATAATTGAGAAGAATCTGCCAGATGTATCATGCGAAGGGATACTGCCTGGAGGTTTCAGTTTCTTACGGAACCAAATTCTTGCTCGCGCAAACAATACATAAATGTTATGCTATTGCCCTGGGCCCGCCGGCATAAAAAAGAGCCCGAAGACCCCGGCTAAAAATCAAGCTTGAAACAGAATACTTGAATCACTCTGCTGCTCAGGGGGCGCTGTCTGGCGCTCGTTTTTTTACTTCCAGGCGCTCTTTTACAATGTCAATGGAGACTTTTCCAGCGATCTCCTTGAACTCTTTTCCAGGCTTAAAGAACATGACAAGATGCTCAGGAACTTCCACCCGTTCATTGGTCCGTGGATTACGTGCCTGTCTTGCCTTTCTAACCTTAAAACCAAAGGTACCGAAGCCGCGAAGCTCCATCATCTCTCCCCGGGAAAGGGAACCCTTAACTTTCCCGAAGAAGGAATCAATAATATAGGCGATGTCCTTTTTCTGTACTTCAACCTCGCGACTGATCAACTCCACAATATCAGCTTTTGTCACTACAGGCTCCTGAATTGGTGTCATTGTCCCGCAATGCCGGTAAACAACCAGCAATGAAGGGTCAACTGTTGAGAGTCTTACTGACCAGTTTATGCATCCTGGATTTCTTACGGGCAGCCATGTTGACGTGCAGCAGCCCGTGCTTAACACCTTTATCGATAGCGGAGACCATTTTCTTATAATAATCACCGATCTTTTCTTCATTACCCTCTTTAGCGGCAGCTTCGGTTTTTTTGATCCAGGTGCGGATACCGCTCCGCTCCATCCGGTTTTTCCCCCGTCTTGCAACACTCTGACGGTGAGCTTTGAGACCAGCTTTATATCGTGTAGACAACCGAACCCTCCTGATGTCAGTCTATTTATATTAGATATAATAAGTTACTCAGTAGATGAATAAAAAGCAAGAACTTCGCCTGATTAACAGCCTCTACCCTGTTCTCTACCAGTAATATTAATCATGACAGGAAAAGAGAACTCAGCCCGCAACAAAGCAGCCCGTCTTCCAGAACAATCGGGAGTCTACCTGATGCTCGACAAAAACAGTCGGATCATCTATATAGGCAAAGCTAAAAACCTCCGCAAAAGGGTGATTTCCTATTTCAACAGGTCCTTCGATTCCGGTAAAACTGCTGTAATGGTAAGCCGTATCAACTCAATTGAGTTCATTGTTACCGGTTCAGAGAATGAGGCGTTTCTCCTCGAAGCCAATCTGATAAAAAAACACCACCCGCGTTACAATATCCAGCTCAGGGACTCCAAAAAATTCCCTTTTCTGCGGGTCACCATGCAGGAAGATTTCCCCAGAATCCTCAAGACCAGAGCTTCTGAAAAGCAAGGGGAACGCTCCTTTGGCCCTTACTCCAATGTGATGGCCCTCACATATACCATAAAACTGATCCACCGCCTGTTCCCGATCCGGTACTGCAACCGCAAAATTCAGGACGGCAATAGAAACGGTTCTGTCTGCCTCTATTACCACATTGGCCGCTGCCCGGGGCCGTGTGAAATGAAGATCAGCAGTAAAGACTACAAAAAAGGGGTTGAAGAGGCTCTCCTCTTCCTGGAAGGAAGACAGGAGGAGGTTATCGCTGCCATGGAAGCAAAAATGGCAGAATCGGCCGCAGCACTGGAATACGAGCGATGCGCTGTGCTCCGGGATAGAATCAACGCTGTTCGCGCCGCTTCACAGAAACAATCCGTCCATATCATCTCCGGTTTGCCGGAGCAGAATATTGACCTGATCCACTGGCAGGAGTCGATGGGGATGGCCGCTTTTTCTGTTCTACAGATCAGAGATAATAAATTGAGCGGACAGAACCTTTATATTGAACAAAGAAGTGATCGGAAGCCGGAACCCTTCAGACAATTCCTCAACCGCTACATGTCTGAAGAAGCAACACCCCCTGCGCTCACCTTTTTTCCTCCGGACAGTATCACATCACCGTCTATCCCCATTTTTGAAGCTCCGGGCTTTTCTCTGCGCCCCTGCACAGCAGGCTCAGCTCCACAGACGGTCCGGGCCCTGATGCTGCAGGCGCGCTCCAATGCCCAGCTGGCTCTTGAAGATGAAATCCGCTACAGGCTCTACAGAGACGGCCTCAAACAGCTTGGAAAAATCCTCAGACTGCCGGGACCGCCCTCGGTCATTGAGGGCTTTGATATCGCAACCATGCTCGGGGAAGAGACTGTCGCAGGAATGGTGCACTTTGTAGACGGCAAGCCGGTCCGCTCCCGGCAGCGCCAGTTCATCATGAAAACGGTGGTCGGCCAGGATGACTTCGCTTCTATCCGCGAAGCTGTTGGGCGACGCTACCAACGCCTGCTCAACGAAGGGAAACCGCTGCCGGATCTGATCCTGATAGACGGAGGGAGGGGGCAGCTCAATGCAGCTCTGGAAATCCTCACTGCACTCGGCCTGGAAAACCAGCCGATAGCCTCACTTGCGAAAAAGGAAGAATGCATCTTTGTCCCCTGGCAGAAGGAGCCGATCAATCTGGAAAAGCAGCACTTCCCTCTCCGTATCCTGCAATCAGTCCGGGATGCCGTGCATGACCACGTCAACTCCTTCCATAGAAAACGGCGGGATAAGAAAAGAATCAGGACCTCTCTTACTGAGATTCAGGGGATAGGCCCGGAGACCGCTGGGAAACTCCTCAAAAAATTCGGAAGCATCGAAAGGATAAAAGCGGCCTCACTCGACGAACTGATCGGCACAACAAAAAATAGAGAGACCGCTCAAAGAATACAGCGCCATTTCAGAGAAAAGAATTAATCAGCAAAGACGGCAGATCTTGAGTACAGCGCGTTCAAAGGCTGCGATCTGAAGCTCCCGGCTGAGCGACTTGAGCTCACACTCGAGAGAAAACAACTCTCTGCCCGCACCTGCAAGCTGGGCCGAGGACCAGAGCTCTGCCATCTTCCCCAGAGCCTGAAATGCGATATTCACAATACCCAGAATAGCGGGAGAGAGAGGTTTCCCGCACCTCCTGGCTGCCCTGTACCTCCAGAGCAGCTCCAGCTGTCTGTACGCCATAGCCAGCAGAAACAATGGATCATAGCCTTCAAAGATGAGAAGTCTTCCATAGCGCAGGGCATTCAAAGAATCCCGCAAAAAAAATGCGTCGACAAAGGAAAAAACAGTCACCTCTTTCTCGGCGTCAACCGCCTCAGCAGCCTGCTCCAGAGTGAAAGCCCTCCCTTCAAACAGATTGGCAAGCATCTGAATGGCACGTTCCACCAACCGGTTACTGCGACCGCAACGCTCCACAAGGAAAGCACCGATCCCTGGCAGGGCGGCCAGACCGTATTCAGCGGCTTTCTGACATGCCCATGTTTCGAGTTTGTTTTCAAACAGATCCCAGAACATCCGCACTTCACCATGCTTTTTGAAAAGCGCCGCAACCGTTCTGGAATAGTCGGCCTGATTCTTATCGGAAAGCAAAAACAGAATCGTCCCTTCCGCCGGAGACTCAAAATACCGCTTAACCCTCGCAGGCTGCAAAGCTTCCGCTTCATAGACTATGACCGCTTTGTTGCCTCCAAAAAAAGGCGGGGTTATGCATTCCGAGAAAATCTCATCCGCCGGACTCTCAGAGGCAAAAAACAGACAGCGGGCCGGTTCGTCTCCTTCACTCTGTATGCCGTGCACTTTGAGTGCCTTACGAAGCGCCTCTTTTTTAGAAACAGCATCCGGACCGAGAAAAAGATAGTTGGTTATTCCAGGCATTATGATCTCAATTGTTGATAATAATATTTGTCAGACCGTCGCTCTTCTGCGGCTTCTGCAGCCGATCATCAATCCCGTCATTATTGAGATCATAATTCTTCCGCTTCCTCCCGACAAGTGTCCCGTCGTCATCTATAAGGGGTTTATCTTCAAAACCATACATCAGGTTGAAATCATCCCGCTCCCCGGTGGTGCAATATCGGATGATACGATGGCTGATATTGGAAACAATCTGCTCCCGAACCTTTACAAGCTCATCGAGAGGCGGTGTCTGCAGCCGGATCCTCTGGATTGCCGTGATCGTTTGATTCGTCATCAGCACCTGATTCCGGACAATATCTTTAAGAGAAAAGTTCAGAATCAGGCAATAGCGCGCCTTATCAATCCACCCGGCAGAGGTTCGATCAATCTCCTGGATGAAAAGCCGTTTAATACTCCCCTGCAGCACAGCATCGGCAAAGCGCAGATCTCTGGACAGAGAGACCTTCGTAGATTTCAAGATGAAGTTCTGGAGAGCGTTTCGCAATTTATTCTGAATCCCCTTCACCCCGGTCTCATTGATGAATGTGAATACGTATACAGAGTGCACATGGGGTGGAATAAAGATAACCGTTTTAGACGGATTACTTATGCTGCAGGAGAGAGCAGCCAGGAAACCAGGAAGCAGACAGGAGATAAACAATTTCCCTATCATCCTCTTTCACCTCCATCTCCCTCCAGTGACAGCTTTCAGGAGATCTTGCGGAACACCCAGACCACTTTGCCGATAACTTGCACACCACAGCTGACAATGGAATCATACTGCGGATTCTCCGGCTGAAGGCGCACACTATCCCGTTCTTTGAAAAAACGCTTGATAGTGGTCTCATTCTCTAACATGGCCACGACAATCTCCCCATTACGGGCATCGTGCTGAGTGCGGATCAGAGCAAGATCACCCTCCAGTATGCCAGCAGCAATCATACTGTCACCTTTAACCCTCAGAGCAAAAAGAGGCTGGTCCCCTATCAGAGATTTAGGCAGCAGATACTCCTCTTCAACATTCTGCTCGACCAGAATCGGAGCACCTGCTGCAGACTGTCCAACAAGAGGGACACTCAGCATCTCCGATCCGAGACTGGGTATCTGCGCCATTGCCGGCACATCTTCCAGATTCATTATCTCAATAGCGCGCGATTTACTCGATGAGCAACGGATATACCCTTTACGTTCAATGGCCTTCAGATGGTCATAAGCCCCTTTAACCGAGATGGAAAAATTTTCCCCGATCTCTCGCACAGTCGGAGGAAAACCCTGAGCCACTATCGTATTGCAGATGAAATCATACACTTCACGCTGTTTTCTGGTCATCCCTTTCATGAAAAACCCTCCGGGTTAATAGTACTATACTTTTGTTAGGCTGTCAATTCTTTTAATCCACTATGTCCCGCAGCATAGTTATACCCAGATTATTTATCTTCCGGTGCAGATTGCTCCGTTCAATCCCGAGCACCTGAGCCGTCTTGCTCACATTCATATTGTTTTCCAGAAGTTTGCTGCGGATATACTCCCTTTCAAAATCATCTCTCGCTTCCTTCAAAGTAGCGTATTCCCTGTCTTCGCTTCTGGACCCCACACCAGAGGACTCGGTAAAAAAGGAAAGGATGTCCTCTCTGGCGATCGTGTCCTTGCGGATCATAATACAAATCCGCTCCACCATATTACGAAGCTCCCTGACGTTTCCAGGCCAGCTGTAGGCCTCAAAAACAGAATACGCCTTCCTGGTAAATGTTTTTTGCAACTTATTATTGACCCTGGCAAAATAATCCAGATAATAATCAATAAGAGGCATAATATCCTCTTTGCGATTGCGCAGAGGCGGAACAGTGATCGGGATAACATTCAACCTGTAAAAAAGATCCTCCCTGAAATTCCCTTCGCCGATCTCCGCCCTGAGATCCTTATTGGTCGCTGCAATGACACGAACATCCACACGAATGGTATCCACTCCGCCGACACGTTCAAATTCCATCTCCTGCAGCACCCGGAGCACTTTGGCCTGCGTAACTAAAGACATATCAGCCACCTCATCGAGAAAGATCGTCCCCCTGTCCGCCAGCTCAAATTTCCCCTTACGTGAATCCACGGCGCCGGTAAAAGCGCCTTTTTCGTGACCGAAGAGCTCGCTCTCAATAAGGTTCTCCGGGATCGCCGCACAATTGACCTCAACAAACGGCTCTTTTTTTCTATCGCTCAGGATATGGATGTTTCTGGCGATCATCTCTTTGCCAGTCCCGTTCTCCCCGAAGATAAGGACCCTTCCGGTTGAATCCGCAGTATTGGTAACGATATCCTTGATCCCCTTGAAGGCGGGACTCTCACCTATCAGATCAAATTTCTGCTGTACAGTGGTGCGGAGCGTAGCATTTTCCGCCTCCAGCTTCTTCATTTTGAACGCCCTATCCAGAACCTGAAGAACACGGTCAATACTGAGCGGTTTTTCAACAAAATCAAACGCACCGCTTTTAATCGCCTCTACAGCCAGATCCACGGTTCCATGCCCGGAGATCATCACAACAATCACGTTAGAATACTCCTCCTGGATATTTTTCAGAACATCTATCCCGCCGATCTCCGGGAGCCAGATATCCAGAAGCACCAGGTCCACATGCTCCCTGCCGAGAATTTCAATCGCACTCTTTCCGTCAGCAACGGCAAGAGTCTGATAGGCTTCATCCTCAAGCACATCTGAGAGCGTTTGTCTGATATTCTTCTCATCATCAACGATTAAAACGGTTTTCATCAAATACTCCTTAACCCATTCGCCAGCGGCAATTCAATATAAAATGTAGTCCCTTCTCCCATTGCCGACCGGAACCAGATACTGCCGCGATGCTCCGTGACGATTTTCAGCACTATAGCCAGGCCAAGTCCTGTACCTGCCTCACTGGTTGTAAAATAGGGTTGAAAAATAGTGGAGCGGATATCATCAGGTATCCCCTCTCCGTTGTCCCGCACGGAAATCAGCGCATTGCCTCCAACGCGACGTAATCGAACAAGGATCTCAGCGTCCTCTCTGTCACAAAGAGCACGCAACGAATTCTGCAAAAGATTGGAAATGACACGGCGCATCTGAGCCGGATCAACAGAGACAGGAAGAGGCTCTTCAGCCCGAACAAAATGCAAACAGCCGCCCCCATCCGAAATATAGGATGAGACAAGCTCTTCAAAGAAAGCATTCGCCTCCAGATTCTGCATATGAATAGTAGGCATCTTCGCAAAAGCGGAAAACTCATCCACGAGTTCCTGCATCACATGGACCTCAGTGAGGATGGTCGGAAGAGCGCTCTGCACCAATGCTAGAAGATCCACACGCTCTTTCTTACTCTGCCGGAGGATCCTTTCCGCCACAAGCCGGATCGGAGTCAAAGGATTCTTAATCTCATGCGCCAGCCTGCGCGCCACCTCCTGCCAGGCTGCAATCCTCTCCGCATTGTAAAGTTTCGTCCTGCTGCGGCTGAGTTCGTCTGTCATCCGGTTAAAATTATCCACAAGAAATCCAAGCGCATCATGCCGTGGATACGCAACCCGGTACTCCAGATCACCCTGTGCGACTTTCTGCGTAGCCTCCCCAACATCTTTCAGAGGAGCGGTGATCGATCTGGAAATACGAAGAGATATCAGAAAAACAAAGAGCGTACTGAGGATCCATGCAAACAGACTGAGATAGATGAAAGCCGCTACAAGGGGGTCCCGCAGCACCCGAAGCAAACGGTAGTTACTCAGCGAGGAAGCGACCTGAGCGGCAGTTGCACCGGCTTCTCCGGCTGGATCCACAAGCGCAAACTCAATGCTGGCAGGAAGAGGGTGTGTATAAAGATATGTGATCCTCTCCCGATGATGAACAGGGACCAGCTTCGGTCCGCCAGAGCGTCGTTCCAGCTGCTTCAAAACAGACCCGGGCAGCACCCCTTCCAGGGCGGCACTATTCTTGATCCTCCCAACGAATAGCAGCCCGGCAACCCCTTTGTGATTGCGAATGAGGAATCTACCTGAGCGGCCTGCCATAATCCTCCGGGCAGCGGTGATGAGGCGGGTCCGCTCCTGCCGCCTCTGCAAACGGAACATCCGGACTGTACGATTCAGGGCCGCTTCCACTTCAGGCCGATACACCGCCTTGATCCCTGTACTCATCATAAAAGCGATCACCCCGCCGAGAATAACAACCGGGATCAAAGTGACCAGCAAAAAAGAGACAGTCAGCCTGGAACGGATTCTCGCACCCACCACTCTATTCCGCCGGTCTCTGATCAGAAAGCAGGCATTCCTCAGTCCCAGAAGAAGAATGGCTACGGTCAGCAGACTGAAAATCAGCACAATATCATAAACAATACCAGAAGCCGCAACGTGGGCTGCACGGAGAAAAACTCCGGTCAGAAAGCGCCCGCCGAACCAGATTGTCACCGTCGAAAGTAGAAAATAGACTGCAGAGCGGAGGAAGCCTTTTTTCGCAGTGCTCATGGAACAATCACCCCTGAACGTACCCAGGGGGACTCGCTGGAAAATACCGACAAAAAAGAAAACGGTGGATACATCCTGGTGGAGCGGATAAGGATCCGGACCTCAAGATAATAGGAAACACCGGCTTTCAGTCTTGAAAAACGGATGATCTTGAGGCGCACCCCTGAAGAGAGACGCGTGAGGTACTGTTTTCGTGTTCTGTAAGTGAACACTCTTCCGGTTGAACTCCTGACAACGTAGGTTCCCTCAAGAAGGTTCTGGGTCACCGCATAGGAGACCCTCCCCTCCTTGATAACAGGATCAGAGGAAAGAAAAAACTGCTTCTTCCTCTTCAAGCGGAATTCAAAGATCACATTGATGCGGATCCCATCATCAATGGCAGTCATAACCCGCACCGGCAACCCTCCTGCTACAGGAATATCAGCAGAGAGAGTATTCTGGAAAAGTCTAATTCCTGGAGAACGCAATTTGAGCGAAAAAAGCAGAGTGCTGATCAAACATAAGCTGGCAACACAGAAGACTCTGCGCATAAGATACTCCAGCCCTAAAAGGGCAATCTCCAGCCCAGCTCCACGGACGGGCTGCCGCCCATCTCTCTCAGAGAAACCTTGAACCATTTCCCAAAACCGTGACGGCAATTATACTGTTTTGCGCAGGCGACGGCATCTGCCGTTGACCAGATCGTCAGGCCGATGTAGCTGATAACATATCCTATGACAAGCCCTTTATCCGTAGCAGAGAATTCTGCCCATCGGACAGAATCATCGCCTCCTGCTGAATATCTGTTATTGAGCTTGAGGATAAGACCGACCAGCAACCCCTTGTAGATCAGATCGCCGAACACAAGAAGTGACCCTCTGGTATACTCACCGCTGTACATCTGGCCCATACCCCACATGGTGCTGGAGAGTAAACCAGCCAGAAAAGGGCTGCGGTATTTATATCTGTATCTATTAATCAAATTGAGGATGCGGCCCTGTTGCCCCACCTGTCTGTTACGGGATGAGGGAACAGGAGCCGCACACAAACAGGTGGCGAGAACCGTCACAAAAAGAAAAGTGGAGCAAACCCGGGAGCACTGTTTCATCAGAACCCCCAGGAATGGCTCACCCCGGAGAAATCCTGGGCCACATTGAACGAGAGCCCCTCCCTCCGGAGCCGTGTCCGGTAAATTCTATCATTATACGCAAGAGCTCCGTTGGCAGCATCAATCATATTATAGAAATGAAACCCAAGATAAGCGAGTCCGAGACCAACAGTCGCAATCACCCGTCCGGTTGAAGGTTTTCGCTTAAGTTTTATAGCAATACTGAAACCCACATCGCTGTTAAGCTGCAGATCAACATCCGCGATATTGAGTATTGTCCCCCAGAACAGCCCTGTATCAATGATCCAGAACAGCCCGCCCCGAAGCGGCTTGCCTGTATACGCCTGCCCGAGTCCAGGCACAAACCAGGAAAGAGCAGCGGCGAAATAGGGGTCTTTGGTGGGAGGATATACCCTCTGGTTGAGGGGTGAGAGCAACACAGGAAAGAAAAGCAAACAGAAGAAAACTGCAGTCAGACTAACCCTTTTCCGCATATTTTGCCTCAAATCCGCTACTGATCAGTTGCACCAGAGCTTCCACTGCATCTATCTCATCAGCACCATTGGCTATGACTTCAATCTCAGTGTTATATGCAGCAGCGAGTAACATAATACTGAGAATGCTCTTCCCGTTTACCACTACACCATTTTTTTCAAGCTGAATTTCAGATTCGAAAGATTCCGCAAGGCGGACCAGAAGGGCGGCCGGGCTGGCATGGATACCGGCTTCATTGACAATGGTCACTGTTCGTTGCACCATGATATGCCGCTCCTTTCCTGAAATCTGAATAAAAAATATTGAAAACAGCTGTCTCCTTCAAGAAGGATCCAGCATTGTTACAGAAAAGAATCATCCTCATCACTGAGCGCATCCGGATTGCGGAGAATCTGCTTGAGTTTTCGATCAAATTCCCGCGCAGCATGAAAACCCAGCTTCTTCAACCGCTGGTTCATGGCTGCGACCTCAATAATAACCGGGACATTCCGCACAGGAGCGATCGGAACCTCAACAGTGGGAACACCGATTCCCAGAATATCGTAGCATTTCTCTTCCAGACCGGTCCTCTCGTACTCCTTGCCCTTCTCCCAATCCTCCAGCTGTACAACCAGCTGAATCCCTTTTTTATCACGAATAGCCCCTACCCCGAAGAGCATGCTGATGTTGACTATGCCCAGCCCCCTGATCTCCATATGATGGGGCACATGAGAAGGCCCTCTGCCGATGAGGATGCGGCCGGCAAGCCTGCGAATTTCAACCAGATCATCAGCAACAAGCCGATGACCCCGTTCAATCAGCTCCAGTGCGCATTCACTTTTTCCAATGGATGTTTTACCGAGAATCAAAACTCCCATCCCGTATACCTCCATAAGAACACCGTGCACACGGATTCCGGGAGCAAAACGTTCATCCAGAATAGAATAAATTTTTCGAATAAAATCCGTGGTGTCCAGCTCAGTAGCCAGAACGGGAACCGTGTTGCGGTCGGCCATCTCCCGGATCGACTCCGGGACCCGTTTGCCACAGGTATAGATACAGCAGGCTATATCATAACGGAAAAAAGCCTCCAGGTTCTCGCTCTGTTTTCTGGAGAGAAGAGCCTCAATATAGGCACACTCCCCTCTGCCGAAAATCTGAATTCTGGAGGAAGCAAAATTCTCAAAAAAACCGATCAAACCAAGACCAGGGCGGTTGACCTCCGGCCCCTTGATGAGTTTACCCAGACCGCCTGCACCGGCAGATACTGTAAGAGGGATATTCACCCCGTCCTGGTTGCACTTCTCTATGAACTGCTGGATACTGAAACCGTCCATAATCTTAAGAATCCCCTGCGCGCAATTTAACTGAATCGCCCCTCTTCCAGCGCGATCTGCTCAATCACCTCTTCTGATGTGGAACAGGCAAGAATTTTTGCACAAAAATCGCTGCTCTTGAGTATTCTGGAGATCCTGGCCATTATTTTAAGATGCTGCTCTGTCGCATCCTGACTCTGAGGAGCAATTACCATGAAAAAAATATTGACCGGCATATCATCCAGAGCCTGAAAATCCATCCCCTCTCTCTTGATCCCCAGAGAAATCATCATTGAAGATATACCATCCACCCTGGCATGCGGAATAGCTATCCCGTTACCAATACCGGTGGAAATGAGCTCCTCTCTGGTAAATACCGCCCGGGTGAAAGCCTCCCGATCCTGCAGAGGATGTGCGGCCAGGAGAAGATCGATGAGTTCGTGTATCGCCGATACTTTATCTCCAGCCGTCAAAGATACCGATACAGCTGCAGGTTGCAGAAGTGCCGCCAGATTCATCGAAACACCAGCCTACACAGCACTGAGGGTGATCAGCTCATACTGGCCGTCCGCAGAATGGCTGAGTGCCTGCATAGCGTTGTCGTCTCTGTTCCAGAAAACTATCAGGGCCGAACCATCTCTATCCATCTGATGAAGCACCTCCTGGAGGCTGTACTCCATTGGGATATAGTCCTGCACCTCGGTGCGTTCGATTTCATCACCAGAGAGAAAAAAACTCTTCTGCACCCAGCGCTGGCTCTCCGTATCCTTACCGATCACGGTATACAGTTCAGCTTCTTCTTTATGCACCGCTACCACGACACCCTCTTCATCTTTCACATTGAGGTATGCGTACTCCTCTTCAGAAAGCGACAACTCTTTTATCGCCTCAAGAAGATCACGCGGCTGCTCAGGAACAGTCCGGAAACGGAGGTCTTCAGGGATCGCTTCTGCAGTGGCATTGGCGGCAGAGCGGTCTGCCCGTTTCCTCTTCTGAAGCTTATCGCGATGCTTGCGAATCTGCCGCTCGAGTTTGTCGATCAGAGTATCAATCGCTTCATTTATGGAACCTGCCACCTCCTGAAGAAAAAACTTCTTCCCATCAGCACTAAAATGGACCTCAGCCTTGAATCCGAGCTTTTCTTTCTCAAGAGTGACATGAAAAGACAGGATATGGTCATAGAAAAACTTAATTTTTTTCAGCTTCTGCTCAATAAAGGATTTCATCCTTGTCGAAACATTGTACCGCCTGCCTGTAATGATGACTCTCATATGAGTTCTCCTATTTGGGAATATTATTTTTATGCCGCTGATTTGAGGGAAGGATTTTAAGCATCTTCCTGTACTTGGCAACCGTCCTCCTCGCGATCTGAATTCCTTTATTGTTAAGGATACCCACCATCTCTTGATCACTGTACACCTTGCCGGCAGCGGATTCCCCGTCTATAATGCGCTTGATCAGCTCTTTGACACTGCGGGAGGATTCCGTCTGCCCGTTTGAAGTCCGGAGTGAACTCGAAAAAAAATACTTCTGACTGAAAATACCCCATTGTGTCTGGACATATTTATTGGAAGTCACGCGACTTACCGTAGATTCATGCAAACCAATTTTTTCAGCAATATCCTTGAGAGTCAGAGGCCGAAGAAAGCCAGGACCTTTTTCAAAAAACAGGGATTGCTCATCCAGAATCGCTTCCATAACAGTATACAAAGTCGATCTCCGCTGGGCAATACTCCTGATCAGCCACTGTGCAGAAGAAAATTTCTCGTTGATATAATTCTTTGTTTTCTTGCTCACCTTTTTCTGTTTAAGCAGTCGCCGGTAATAGCGGGAAACAGCCAGCCCCGGGATCCAATCATCATTGATGATGATCTGGAATTCCCCATCCTCATCGCGGTCAATAATCACATCCGGAATAACATACTCCACTGCTGTATCCGCCCAGCGCCGTCCTGGTCTGGGCTCCAGGCAGGAGATTATCCCCACAGCGCTCTCTATGCGATCTTCAGTAACATGCAACCTGATAGACAGCTGCTTGAACCGCCTTTTCTCTAGAAGGTCAAAGTGATCCTGAACAATGGAGACCGCAAGGCTGTTGACCGGGCTCTGCTCCTGAAGCTGCACCAGCAGACATTCAGCCAGAGAGCGGGCCCCGGAACCAGCCGGCTCAAAACTCATGATAAGTTTATGCAGCCGAACAAAATCCTCAACACCCCGCCCTTCCACCGGATTCTCCGCAGCGATAGCTTCGATATCCTGCGGCAGATATCCCTCAGGGGTTATATAAGAGATGATCACCTCTCCTATGCGCTGGTCCGGGTCATTATCAAGGGAAAGATTCAACTGATCGAGAAGATGCTCATGATAGGTTTCCGTCCTCTGCAGCACCCCCTCAATAAACTGCTGTTTGCTGTCAGAATCTTTTTTTTCCGTGCCCTTGCTCTGGTAATCGACCTCAGCCGAATCATCAAACATATTGAGGATATCCTCGTCAAACTTATCCTCAACCTCATTTCCGTCCTCTCCGCTTTCCACGGTATCGCTCAGCGGCTCCTGGGCCGGATCTTCTTCAGCATCTTTGAGTTCAAGAACCGGGTTCTCCTCCAGCTCCTGCTCAATCCGGTCCCTCAGCTCAAGCGAAGAAATCTGAAGTAGCTCAATAGCTTCACGAAGCGTCTGCGTTACAACCAGCTTCTGCTTCTGGACGATGTTGATATTGACTGAGAGACCCATATCTCGCTACCCCTGAAATTCTGTTGCCCATAAACCGGAGGATATCCTGATAATGTCCTGATATGGAGAGTATAGTACAGTATTCGGAACCGTAAAAGATGTTTTTAGGCTCTCCTACAATTTAAAATCTTTACCAAGATACACCCGCCGCACTTTGCTGTTATTAACCAGTGCTTTCGTGCTTCCAGCGACAAGGATCCTCCCCTCTGCCAGGATACAGGACCTGTCGGTGATTTTGAGCGTTTCACGCACATTATGGTCCGTGATAATGACCCCGAGATTGCGGTTTTTGAGTTTCATCACTACTTTCTGGATATCAGCCACTGCAATCGGATCGACTCCGGCAAAAGGCTCATCGAGCAGCAAAAACTTCGGCTCTGTGGTGAGCGCCCTGGCTATCTCCGTCCTGCGCCGCTCCCCTCCAGAAAGGGTGTACGCCTTCTGCTTTGCCAGATGAGAGATATTCAGATATACCAGAAGTTCATTTTTTCGCCGTACGATCTCCTCATGACTTATGGAGAGTGTCTCCAGAATTGCAATCAAATTCTCCTGCACTGTCAGCTTCCTGAAAACAGAAGCCTCCTGCGGCAGATAGCCGATACCGAGCTTCGCCCGTTTATACATCGGCAGGCGGGTGATATCATAGTGATCAAGAAAAATCTTGCCTCCATCCGGTTTCACAAGACCGACAATCATATAGAAACTGGTCGTCTTCCCCGCTCCATTCGGACCGAGCAGGCCGACAATTTCACCCTGACGGATGCTGAGGCTGACATCCTTCACCACGGCCCGTTTTTTATAAATTTTGACCAACCCCTCAACCTGCAGCTCTGAGAGCTCCTCAGCTTGCTTCGTGCGGGCTTTCCCGGTTGCCATCTATCTCACTCCTTTTTTCAACACACGGCCGTGGGGTTTTCCATTTGTTCTCTGCTGCTGTGGGACTGTGTACCCGGTTTCGCGGGGGGTTTCTGTTTCATCAGGCCCTGTTTTCAACCTCAGAGGAAGATTTCTGAATTCCCGCAATTCTTCAACCGCTTCACCTATACGGGACCTCGCAGAGGGTAGAATGGATTCGCGGAACAAGGAAGAAACAGCAGAGAGCAGCCGCACGACCTTGTTCAGAAACCCCTTTGTAAGGAAAAAAAGTTGCGCCTTCTTTTCCTGTGCGGTCCTCGCAACCGGGGTTTTCCTGGCACCCGAACCTGCATTTGTAACCGCACTGTCGGTCACACTCAGAAGCGGGGTGTTGGTCATAGTTGCGGAGATCTCCCTTTGATTGCTCACAACTGTCTCCAGCTGCCGATCAATGAGCTCCGCCTCCTCCCTGTTAAAAACGATGAGCCTGTCCCTGCGGATGGATTTTTTCAGGAATGGAGCAATTTTTCTCCTGAAACGGATGGAATCATTCGTCCTGGAAAATCGGATCTTCTGCAGAGCCGAAAAAGCAATCTGCAGAGGGAGCGTCTGAGCTGCGGCCCGGAGACGCTGTTGTCTGCGCCTCCCTCCCTTTTTCAGTCCCGCCTTTACCGCACTGAACGCAACCAGTTCCAGCCGGACCTCTTCCGCATTGATCCAGAGAGGCAGTAAACGGTTGGTCAAACGAATATACGGCAGACGCAGCAGCTGCTTCCCCCGCGTTCCGGCAACATACAGGCGTCCGGTTTCCAGCAGTATTGAGGCAGCATCCCTGAAAGAGGGCAGGTTATTCGTCTTTGTCAGCATCGAAAGCTTCTTACTTACAGGATCTTCTTTCAATGGAACGGACGCTGTATCCTTTTTTACCGCCGCCGGCAGCTCCCCTTTCTTAGCCGGGCCAGCAGTCTGTTTCACCGCAGCATCATTGTCAGGCGCTTGGCCTGTAGCAGCTGTGTCCGGGGAGAAGCGTACTCCACCCTCTGGTGGAGGAAGTCTCTTCTGGAACCGGATTCCCGGTTTTCCACCCTTTATTCCGGTCATGGGACCTCTGGCGCCCCTGCCCTGTTTCTCAGCCAGGATCCTGAGCCTTCCTGGCCCTCGGAAACGAAAACGCCCGGAACGGTAAAGAATGAAATCGCACCACCCGGAATAACGGTGGTTTATCATGTAGAACCCGCTGGCAAGCCGATCGGTTTTCGTCGCCAGCTTACCCCAGGTTACCGAATTAGCATTGGTGAGCGGTTTTCCGGTTCTGGACAGAAAGGTCTCCCCAACGACTCTGCGCACCCTCCCCAGAGAACCAGAAGCAATGCCATACTCTATCCCGAGCCTCCGGCGCCACGCTTCTGCTTTTTTATTCTGATCACCGACACCGATGACAGCAATAGTCTGCCCGGTCCAGCGGACCATATCCTTCGCAATATCAAAAACCACAACATCCGCCCTGTAGCTGTCCCCGTATTCAGTTATAAGCGGATTTCCGGTCAGATATATCTTCTTCTTCTTGATATAGTATCTGGCGAGCTGACCGCTGATTCTCCGGTACTTCTTCACAATGGAAACATTGCCCTTGACTACGGCAAGATCTCTGTCCTGGAACTGCTCCATAACGGCACCGTGAACAATTGTGTTGTCACCGGCCATGATCATCTTCGGAGAGACCATCATCCTGGCAAAAGAACGTTTTTGAAAATATTCTCCATAGCCACCTGTTGTGATACTGTCCAGAGCGCCGTTTTTGTGGTATCTATAGATCCTCACATTGCCGTAGAAAAAAGCCAACCGATTCTTCTTTTTTTTCTTTGATTCAGACCGCTTCAGCGCCCCTTTTTTTTCCTTCGGCTCCTTATCGATGAGAACAATCCGGTCCGCCTTGACCCGGTCCCGCCCTTGCATCAGCACCGCTCTGCCAATAAGGACGACCTGCTTCTTCTTCTGATAGAGAACTATCTTCCGGGCCCTGTGGACATTGCCCTTCTGTTCCAGAACCGGCTCCCCGGTAAGGGTGATGGTCTTCAATTTCAGGTCATAAACAGCCAGCTGCCCCCGGGCGGTCCCCCTTTCGGAAGTTATCACGACATCCCGGATAGCTCTGGCCTGCCTCTTTTTCGCATACCTCACAAGCTCTCTGGCCCTGACCTTTGTTTTGCTTTTCTTGAAGTGGAGCACAGGTCTTCTACGCACCAGAGACCGCCCTTCCCTCGAATAATACCAGGCTACCCCACCGGTTATCTCAATATCATTCTTCTTATCAATAATCCGCACCCTGTCGTAACAGCGACCGATCTCCGTCTTCCGATTCCAGAAAATCTTATCAGCCAGGATATGAGAATCCCTGTACTTAACCCAGGCCTGGCGCAACCCATTCCCCTGAAACAGGGTCTCCATGGTGCGAAAATTATACTGGAAGATTGGAGCTCCGAAACGGGGGGGGCTCCCCTTCCGCTTCTTCTTCCTGACTGCGGAATACAGAACAGTCAACACACCCAACAGCAGCAGGCCGAGCAACAGAATCCGCTTCACCGCTAACCTCCCCCCCGGACCCCGGTTCGGCTGATCCTGACAGAACTGCCTGGCCCCATAAAGGTAAGATGTCTCCCGTCAAAAGTGATATTGGTCAACAACAGCCCTGATACGGGGGTCCCATTGAATATGTATCCACTTCTCACACGCAACAGCCGCCTCTTTCGGTTGAAGCGCGCGCGCTCGGCGGCAATAGTGAAATCCGGAGCAATCAGCCGCACCCCGCCTCCGATCCTGGCAACAGCGCCATGATCAGGAAGCCAGACACTCTCCGCGCAAAGCAGCGTTCCCGCAAAAAGAGCAGCCTCCACCCCCCCCCGCAACTTCCATCCTGGAAGCCCCTTGCGGATAATCCGGACCTTTGCATCAGAGACAAAGACCATTCTGCTGCCTGCAACAGCTGTTAAACAGTTAACAGAAACCAGAGATATCAGAATTGCGTGCCTAACCATTAATTGCTGAGGTCCCTCTTCTCTTTTCTGTCCCGCTGTCCTGTCTATTGGAAAGATTGGACTCCCTGGTCTCACCGACAGTATTCTTCAATTTAAAAATTCTCAGATCATTACGCCCATGCAGATGCGTGCCGGCCAATATCGTACCATCCTCTGTTGTTATCCGGTTAAAAACAGCATTGCTAATAATCTTACTTCTCATATTTCCATAGAGCTCTTCCGTACTCAGTGTTCTGCCATTACTGGATTTAAGAAAAACTTTTTTAAGCGCTGTTATATCACGAGTTCTGGTATTGATAATCCCGCGTCTGGCACGAAGGGAGGAAGAGGCACGGCCGTTTTTATAAAATGTGATGATAAAATCCGTAAGAAACATCTGCTGCTTCTTGTTAAAAAAACGGCCCTCACGGGCTTTGAGCACCCACTCTTTCTTCCCCTGACGATTTTCCGAAATCCGTACAAAGCGGGAAAGTATGAAAGCAGGGCGTTTTTTTCTCAGACCACTCTTTCCTTTGCCTCTCTCATCATCCCCTCCGTAAATCAGTGAGCAAGAGGATAAAAACAGACAACCGAGAAAGATTGGAATAACCAGCTGAACTCTGACCACAGGCGCCCTCTTAGCGAACATCCATAGGCTCCGCGGCCGCCTCCCGGACCGCCAGAAAGCGCTTCAGCAGATTCTCCATTTTCCCCAGAGGAAAGATAGAAGCGGCATCAGAAAGTGCTGCAGAAGGGTCAGGATGCACTTCCATAAAAAGAGCGTCGACACCCGCTGCAGCTGCAGCAAGAGTGAGATCCGGAATACACTCCCGCACTCCACCGCTCGCGCCTCCCTCCGCACCAGGCTGCTGGACCGAATGGGTTGCGTCAAAGACAACAGGACAGACAGCTTGCATATGCCGTATCCCCCTGAAATCAACCACCAGATCATTATAGCCGAAACTGGTCCCCCGCTCCGTCAGGAGCACATCTGAACAGCCAGCATCCACGACCTTCTCTACGGCAAAACGCATATCCGAAGGAGCCATAAACTGCCCTTTTTTGATATTGACAGCCCGGCCTGCTGCTGCTGCTGCACAGAGAAGGTCGGTCTGCCTGCAAAGAAAAGCAGGAATCTGAATGATGTCAACCACCTGAGAAACCGGCACCGCCTGTTCCGGAAGATGAATATCCGTGACAATGGGGAGTTGAAAGCGATTTTTCACTTCATCCAGCAACTGAAGTCCGGCATCCATCCCGGGGCCCCGGAACGCTCTGGAAAAGCTGCGGTTGGCTTTATCAAAGGAAGCTTTGAAAAAAAGCCGGAATCCAGTATTTTCCGCTATCCTGTAAAGGCTTTCCGCAATGGAAAGCAAAAGTCCCCGGTTTTCAACGACACAGGGGCCTGCGAGCAGAACCGGCGGAGCGCCCCTGCCGATCTGTACACCGGCAGCAGTGATTGTATCGATTGATTGCATAACGCCTGCAGCTGTCCTTCCACCCACCCCGAATCGAAATCCTACTCTAGGATAATATACAACCAGAAAGGCTCGAGAAACAGCGCGTTTTTGCAAGAGCGATCTGCTTCGGGCACAGAATATCTTCTCCTCCGCAACTCCGATAGATCACTCAGAATCACGGAAAACAGTACGCACCCGCTCCAGGTCCTCATCAGTATTCACCCCCCCCTGATGCACCTCTACAGTAGAGATATAAATAGGTAAACCTGCCTCCAGCAGACGAAGCTGCTCCAGCCGCTCCTGCTGCTCCAGCTTGCCCTGCGGCAGCGCAACAAAGACGGCGAGCGCCTCTTTTGTGAAGGCGTACAGCCCTATATGGCGGAGCGCGCGCTCCGGCACCCCTTCCGGAGAATAAGGCAGAGGACTTCTGGAAAAATAGAGCGCCTGCCCCTGTTTGCCAATAACAACTTTCACCACATCAGGGTCCAGAAACTCCCGCACATCCGTTACCGGGTGAGCCAGCGAAGCAACGGCAGACCGCTCCTCTGAGACAGGCAGGGACTGCACCAGCTGGGTGATTGCCGCCGGATCAAGAAGAGGCTCATCGCCCTGAATATTGACCGCAATATCGTAGCTCTCCTCTCTGAGCGCTTCAAAAACACGATCACTCCCGCTCGGAAGACCTCTGGAAGTCATGACAACAGGCACAGAATACCGCCTGCAGACCGCCATAATCCGGCTATCATCCGTGGCAACCAGTACCCTATCCAGAACAGAAGAACGCGAAGCGCGCATCCAGACCCTGACCACCATGGGCTTGCCGCATATATCAGACAGAGGTTTTCCGGGAAGCCGCTTTGAATCATAACGAGCCGGAATCACCCCCACAATTCTTTTCTTCCCCCTCATTGGCGTATCCTGTCAATTATCTCTGTAGAGGAGCGGCCTTCCAGAAAGGGGAGAACCACCACCCTCCCTCCGCTAGCGCGAACCAGGGCAGCCTCCGGCAACTCCGCCTCCGTATAATCCCCCCCTTTGACGTGAATATCCGGTCTGAGGCACTGAATGAGCTCCACAGGGGTTGATTGTTCAAAGAACACAACATAGTCCACCATGGAAAGGCCTGCCAGCACAAATGCACGATCAACCTGAGGGACCAGAGGTCGCTTCGGGCCCTTCAGCCCGGCAACCGAGCTGTCGCTGTTGAGACCGACTATAAGCAGATCAGCGAGCGCAGCCGCCCGATACAGATAGGAGACATGGCCGGCGTGGAGGATATCAAAACAGCCGTTTGTAAATACAGTGCTCGGCCTGTGAGCTGTGGACAGCTGGCCGGCCAGGTAATCCGCTGTCACAATCTTTTGCGCAGGATCAACACCCTTAGCCATGCATCCCCTCCGCTTCCAGAATGCAACGACCCGCCGCAGCCAGATCCTCAACAACATAATCCGGACGGATGCCCCATCCCCCGCACTGCAGAGCAGCTTCTCTGCCGTATCCGCTCCTCACCAGGATGGTGCGGCAACCGGCAGCGGCCCCAGCCCGAATATCGCTTTCACGATCTCCAATCATCCAGCTGTTCTCCAGAGAGATCGAAAATCTTGCCGCTGCCTCAAGGAGCATCCCTGGCGAGGGCTTGCACCAACTGTGGACCCTGCGAAAGGGGCCTGAGCGCCCCTCCTCATGCCAGGGACAGGCGTACATCCCGCTCAAACGGACGTTCTCCCTGGCAAGCATCCGCCGGAGACGGCGGTTGACCTTCTTCATCCGCCGGTGTGAAAAATATCCTCTGGCCACTCCAGACTGATTGCTGATCACTATCAGTAAAAACCCTTCCTCCTGCAGACGCCGCAGAGCAGCGGCAACATCGGGAAGCAGCTGCAGGTCCTTTGTCCTGGAAAGATAGGAGACCTCTCTGTTGACCGTCCCATCCCTGTCCAGAAAAACCGCCTTAACCACAACCGGCAACCGCCTCTACCAGCTCATCCGGAGAGACCGGATGGCAACCAAAACGGCTCACCTCAAGCCCCGCTGCGGCATTGGCCAGAACAGCGGCCTCTTTGCCATCAGCACCGCAGGCAAGAGCCAGTGAGGCAACTGCAATCACCATATCACCGGCTCCGGTCACATCAAAAACCTCCCTGGCGACTGTCGGGATGGCAACCGGCTCCTGAGAATCCGTGAAGAGCACCATCCCCTCCTCACTGCGAGTGATTAAAAGATATTCCGGATGCAGCGCCTCCATTATAGCACGGGCCGCCCTGTTGAGCGTTTCAGAATCCCGGATAGGGGTACCGATCCCTTCTCCTGCCTCTTCATTGTTAGGTGTGATAAGGGTTGCACCGCGGTAATAACGAAAATGCTCGATCTCTGGATCAACACAGACAAGCACACCCAGATCAGCAGCAGCCTGAGCGATAGCTTCGTATAACCCATGCGAAACGACGCCCTTCCCGTAATCGGAAAACAGCATAACATCCGCCCAACCCAGCGCTGACAGGATGCACTCCCGCAGCTCTTCTACCGCCCACCGCTCAAGAGGTGCTGCTTTCTCTCTGTCCACCCGGAGCAATTGCCGCCTGTGGGCAACCACCCGGCTCTTAACTGTTGTCGTTCTGGAACGATCACGCAAAATCCCTTCTATGGAGACCCCCTGCTCGGACAGCAGGCGGCAAAGCGTATTACCACTGGAGTCGTCTCCGGCAATCCCGAAAATCCGCGTATCAGCTCCCAGAGTGGCGAGCATACTCGCCACATTGGCCGCTCCCCCGGGAACGCTCCGCTCCTCTTCCACCAGCAGGACCGGCACCGGCGCCTCAGGGGAGATCCTCTCAACACTGCCGACAACATAGCGGTCCAGCATCAGATCACCAACAACAACGACCTTCTTTTCCTCAAAGCCACGAATCAGGCCCTCCATCGGCTCTCAGGCTCCCCGCCCTTTCTTTATCATCTCTCTCGCCTGGTCCAGGGTGGTTTCAGAAACAGCTTCCCCTCCGATCATTCGAGCGAGCTCTTCCAGCCGGTTCTCAAACGTCAGAAGCTGTACTATGGATCGGGTCCGCCCCCCTTCCACCTTCTTCCTGACCATAATATGATGTTCAGCCATTGCCGCTATCTGCGGCAGGTGGGTGATGCAGAGCACCTGATGTTCGCCGGCGACCTGCTGCAGCTTCTTACCCACTGCAGAAGCGGTCACCCCTCCGATTCCGGCGTCCACTTCATCAAACACCAGGGTGTCGCAGGCTGCTCCTCTGGTCAACACGGTCTTGAGGGCGAGCATCACCCTGGACATCTCCCCTCCTGATGCGATCTTACGCAGCGGACGGGGCGGCTCGCCCGGATTAGGGGAGATAAGGAATTCCACATAATCAATCCCATTCTCAAACAGCCGGATCCGTTCTCCGGAGGATTCAAAGGGACCATATTCATCTTTTATATACTTCACGTCAACTGTAATACTCGTTTTCTCCATCCCTAAAAACTGCAGCTCAGCCATTATCCTGGATTCCAGCTCCCGTCCCTGTTGCTGCCGCTTTGTGGAAAGAGCAAAACAGAGTTCTCGCATCCTGGAGGTCAGCCGGGTCATCTCCTCTTCCAGCTCCAGTCTGCGCTGGTCGCTGGAAGAGATCGACTCATTCTCCAGAAAACAGCGATCTCTGTACTCCAGAACCTTCCCAACAGTGCCGCCGTATTTACGCTTCAGCCCCTGGATCAAAGAAAGCCGCCGGTTGAGCTCATCCAGCCGCTCAGGAGAAAACTCGATCCCCTCTCTGTAGCTGCGCAGCTCATCGTTTAAATCCTCAAGGCTGTAGAGGATGTCCTGGGAGCGGGAATGGAAAGAGGCGGCCTGAGGATCATGATCACTGACAGATTCAAACTGAATGGCCGCATCTCGCACGAGCCCGAGAGCGCCGGAGGATTGCAGATCCTGCCAGGCCCTGTCCAGTGCCGTATGGATCTTCTCATAATTATTGAGGATTGTTGCCTCTTCAACGAGGGCATCCTCTTCTCCGGGTTGTAATGCAGCGTTGTCTATCTCCTGAATGGCGAAGGCATTGAACTCCTGCCTGCGGTTCTTCTCCTTCTCATCCATATCCAGTGCGGCCAGCTGCTCCTTGAGCGCCCGCATCCGGGCGACTCCTTTGCCTATGGCTGCCACCTGCTCTCTGTTACTCCCGAAACTGTCCAGCATTCGGATATGCTCACCGATACGAAGCAGAGACTGATGCTCATGCTGCCCGTGGATATCAACGAGAAGAGAACCGAACGCCTTCAGCACGATCTGATTGGTCAGAGAGCCATTGACAAAAGCCCGTGATTTCCCTTCTGCGGAAATCACTCGCTTGACCACAACCTCGCCCTGCTCATCCGGCAAACCTTCGATGGAGAGGAAATCCAGAGCCTCACGATTCCGGCTCACATCAAAAAGCCCCTCAACAGTTGCCATCTCTGAACCACTTCGAACCATTGAGGAGGACCCCTTCTCCCCGAGGACCAGCCCCAGAGCACCGATGATGATCGATTTCCCGGCACCGGTTTCTCCAGAGAGAATATTAAGCCCCGCTCTAAAATCAATAGTCAAATCTTCAATAATCGCGAGATTTCTGATATTCAGGGATTCCAGCATGACCCTTTACTCCGGTACATTATTTCTTCAATTCCTTCTTACTAGAAAAAACTCCGCCGCGAACAGCTCCAGATAAATATACAGTATATGAAAAGAAATCAAAACAGTGCTTTCCTGTCTCCCTGTATACATGGAGCGGAAAACCGGAATGGGCTTCTTAGCTATCCACCCAGCGGAGTTTCTCCCGGAGGACCTGGAAGAAAGTCCGCTCTCCAGACTGTACCAGATTTAAAAATGAGGGGGCCCTTCTCACATGGACCAGATCATCAAGCTTGAGCTCTAAACCCTCCTGAACATCAATGGAGAGATGGGGACAGATATCATGCCCGCATACCCGGACCGATACTCTGTCGGTCCCGGAGAGGATAAAAGGCCGGGATGCCAGCGAATGGGGGCAGATTGGATTCAGAATCAGATTATCAAGCTGCGGCATCATAATAGGGCCCTGAGCCGAGAGAGAGTAACCGGTTGATCCGGTAGAGGTGGAGACTATAAGGCCATCGGCCTTATAGGTGCAGAGATAGCTTCCGTTCACCGAGACCTCCGTAGTCACCAGTCTGGAAACCTCGCGTCGGTTGACGACCACCTCATTCATCGGATGAAAGGGGCCCAGCTTCTCCCCGCTACGCTCCACCCACACTTCAAGCATAGCACGCTTCTCAATGGAGGCCTCTCCCCTGCATAGAGCATCGAGAATTGCAAAAACTTCCTCTCTGGAAATTTCCGTAAGAAACCCGAATGTACCCAGATTGACCGCTACCACCGGAATCCCCTGCCCATAGAAAAGACGGGCCGTATAGAGGAGTGTCCCATCTCCGCCGAGAGAGATGACCAGATCCGCGCCACTGACAGACTCAGGGGGTGAAGCAAGGGCGTCAGGAGCGATCATCCCTTGCTCCTGAAAAGGGACATAATGGACTTCCACTTCTGCGCCCATCTGTTCAAGCCTGCTGCGCACACCCTGCAGCAACCCCTGATAGTCCTTATGTGGATTGACGACTACAGCGGTTTTACAGTACTGCACATCCGCAGTGGACATTATTCCATCATTACTTTCAAGCTACCTACTGAAAGACGCAAGAGCATCATCAACAGATTCGTAGATATCAAAAAGATCAATCAGCTCCACTACTTTAAATATCTTCTTAACCGATGAAGTGAGATTCGCCAGTTTCAACTGTCCCTTAAGATCCTTGAGTTTTCGCATAGCAGCGATAAATATCCGCAGCCCGCTGGAAGAGAGGTATACCACCTTCTCAAGGTCGAAGAGAAGATTGATATCTCCATTGTCAATCAGCTCATTGACCGCGTACTCAATTTCAAGGGAAAGATGTACATCCAATCTTCCTTTAAGGTGTACGATGAGAACATCACCCTCCCGTTTAGTAACCAGTTCTTCCATTCTTTGCATTTTTGCAACCTCCGTCAGATAAAGAGTATCTGCCTTTCTTCAAACTCTGAACCGCTTTTTCATGACAAGAATGTTCTTCTCTTTTTCCGAATTCCAGAAAAAAGAGACATCATCCATAAATTTATGCATCAAAATCAGGCCATATCCTCCCCTGGTCAGTGCGTTGCTCCTCTTCCGCTCAACCAGCCCCTCGAGCCGGGGCATTGTAAAAGAGGTGCCGGAATCCTCCAGCTGCAGCTCCAGCTCCCCGGAACCGCACCTGCAGGTGATCTCAATCTCACCGTCCTCCCTGCCGTTGTAGCTGTGGATCATAATATTGGTAACCGCCTCATCCACAGCGATCACCACATCCTCTCGAATATTCGGCGGCATGGATTGTTCGAGGCAGAGCACTTCAATCTTCTCACCAATCAACCGCACATTCTCAGTAGAACTCAGTACAACAAATTTTGCCATTTGCTCAGACATCAGATCCCACTACATCCGGAGATTGAAATAAGCACTGATAGCAGTGCTGAAAAACAGATCCTTTATTATAGTATCAGTAAGCTAAGACATCTGTCAACACTTTTTAGCAAAAAGGCATTCTGAGCTGAAGTGAAAATATCTATCAACTGCGATTAGGCCGGATCTAATGAGCGTCGTCAGATTGAATAACTCCGTTAGCTCTCTACCAGAAAATAGATAATCACAAGTGCAGGAATCAAAATCCAGGATTCAGCCGACAGATTACCCAAAATCGTTTAAATAATCCGGGAAGCCGCCCTGGCCACAAACTCCACCTCTTTATTGGCCATTGCCGGATAGATCGGGATGGAGAGAGTACACATCCACGCCTTTTCCGCATCAGGGAACCTCTCCCCGGGCAGTTCCAGAAGACGATGCAACGGCTCGAGCACCGGCTGACAGGCTTCAATATTCTGTTTATGCAGAAAAGAGATCGCCTCTTTCAAGCTGCCCCTGATACGAACCGGATACCTGTAGAAAACATTATCACGCCCCTGAAAAACCTGAGGCACCCCATGGTGGGTCTGAAGAAACCGTTTGTTATAGATCTCCGCAATCTTTCGCCGGATTTCAATAAAATGATCAAGCCTTTTGAGCTGATTGAGCCCCATAGCAGCCTGAAAATCGGTGATACAGCTGTTAAAGGCTACAGCCAGGCCTTCTGCATCCCTGTAGGAACGCATCCCCCGCACAGAGGAAGCCAGGCGCGGATCCCGAGAAAAAAACAGTCCCCCATGTCCTGTTGTGATCATTTTCGAGGCATAAAATGAAAAAGCAGCAAACTTACCGAAACTCCCGACCTGCCGACCCTCATAGGTTGCGCCCAGTGCCTGCGCACAGTCCTCAACCAGAGGCACACCGAGATCCTGAAACGCCCCGATATCAGCCGGTTGCCCGAAGAGATGGGTAATAATGACCGCCCTGGTGTTCCCGGTGATACTCTCCCTGACACAGTCGGGGTCCAGATTGAAGTCAGCACCGATATCACAAAGCACAGGCAGAGCTCCGGTATTTCTTACCGCATGATAGACTGCCGTGGGTTGATAGGTGGAGAGAATAACTTCATCCCCGCTTCCGATCCCCATGGCCAGCAACCCGAAATAGAGGGCATCTGTGCCGGAGCCGAGGATTACGGCATGATTGAAACGCATTTTATACCGGGAAGCGAATTCTTTTTCGAACAACTTGACTGTCTCACCATCGGCAATATTATCGGATACCAGATTCTCCAGGACCCCTACCAGGTCATCCTTCTTGATATTGGGCTTAGAATGCTGAATCACCACACAACTCCTGTTGAAAAATCAAAGGCTAACAGCTAAAACCAGGATCAGTTGAGCAACCGTCCGTCAGATATATTTTTGACCCGCTTGAAACGGGTCCGGTTGACTGTGGGAGCTAGATAACAATTAGCGCCTACTGTAACGCCCCGGGGGACCACAACACCTGCGGAAACAAAGGAGTATCCTTTCTCAAGCGGAGAATTATCCACTGCTGAGGAGGCCGCCTCCCTGCCGATACTCACGTTATCAAGAATATGATATTTATTATTCTGGGACAGAGCCCCGCCCTCGCCAATGAGGGCTTTTGTCAGTTTCACTCCAGGAGCCAGACTGATACCCGGGAGAACTACAGAATCCACGATCTCACATCCCCGTCCGACCAATACCCCGGGATACAAAATAGAATTTTTCACTTTCCCATGAACATGGCAGTCATCAGCAAGCATTGAATTATACACCTCACCACGCCGTTCGACCACTGCCTGCCGTTTTGCGCTCACCCCGGAATGGAGGGTGACCCTGCGAAAGTAATCGTTATACTCCTGAATAGCGGATAAAAGCGACCTGTGTGCATCCATATACTGGTCTATATTCCTGATCTGAGGGGAAAAACCATCAAGGGCCACCTCTTCCGACTTCTGATGACGGACAAGCTGTCTGAAGACTGAGGGAAGAACCTGCACGGCATCTGTCCCTTTTTTCAGAAGCTGAGTGAGAAAATCCAGCAGAAAGCTCTTCTCAACCAGCACAACGGATGGGGCGCTCCTGCCCACTCTGACAATCAGCGCACAGGTCCGCCGCCTGAGTTTTGTCAAGAGAGGAGACAGGTCCGTATACAACGGAGTATCTGCGCGACAGAGCAGGACCCAGGGTCGGAGTGCTGTCTTAAAAACCTGAAGCATATTCCTGTCAAACGCGGTCCCGGGGGCCTCCGGCAAAAACGGAAGGATCTCCCAGCCGGTTTCCCCCCATCCTTTTTCCATATAGGAATGCACGCTCTCCGCATGCCTGGAGGTCACCAGATAATCAACTCCACTCTCCAGCTTCCGGGAAACGCTAAGATAGAAATCCAGATACGTGTAACGCCCGCCAAAGTACATCATAAAAGCAGGTTTGTTGTTCCCCAGAGACAAAAAATCGCTCTCAGGGAGTTCTGGAGAGAATATGATAGAGCAAATCTTCTGCTTCATCTGCAGTAGAGAACTCCCTTACCGTATTGACTGCCACCTGGACAGCGATAAACCCTTTTTACTTCTTCTTAAAAAAAGAGGCTATTGAGCGGAAAAAGCGCTTCACTGCTGCGAGCACCCTGACAAAAAACGGCTTCCGGAGAAGACGTTTCTTCATTACAATACTCTTGTTGATTTCCTGCTCCGTGAAATCCTTGCGCACCAGATTTTCCTGCATTTCAAGATCAAACTTGACCAGATTGTTCTGCTCATCAAGAATACTGGCCTCGATAGTAGAAAATCCCAGATCCCGAACAGCTTTCAGGCGTCGTCCACCGGCAATAAGTCGGTACTCGCTGTCTATGATAATCGGATTGAGAAGACCGTATTTACGAATACTGCTTTTCAAGGTCTCCATATCCCCATATTCTTCTCTGATCCGGTCATGAATGGAGATCTTCTCAACAGGGACTTTCTCTATTTTCATCAACATACTCCATAACAAGAAAATACTGTTTCGAGAAGAGTGTCAAGCGGTTGAAAAAACATCGAAACAGGTATGATTAATGTACCGAGACCTGCAAAGGCAGTCAAGAAATATGGGAGAAACCTTTTTTTATTGACTTCTCCATATTACGTGATTAATATACCCCCGCCCAAAAATTTAATCATCCCTGGGTAAGCACCGATTTTATTCGGGAAAACCGGACCTTTGAAAATGGATCGACTGCAATGACAAAAAGAGAACTTGAATCGTATAAAAAAAGACTTCTAAAAGACAGAGAACGGCTTCTTGCGGATCTTACCAGAGAAAAGCAGGAAATCAATGCCAGCGAAATCGAAGAAGGAGACATTGTCGATATTGCTTCAGCCAATTATGACAAGAACCTCCTCATTGGCATTATGACCCGGGTCGAGCAAGAGCAGCTTGAAAAAATTGACTCCGCTCTGGAGCGTATCGAAAAGAAGACATTCGGACAATGCATCAGCTGCAGCAAAAAAATAGACAACGAACGCCTCAAGGTGATGCCGGTCTCCCTGAAATGCTTTGACTGCAAGCGCAATGAGGATTTCAGCATTGGAGGGGGTTACACGATGCAGCCCCCCCCTCCTTTTTCCAGCAAATCGGCTGCGAAAAAGAAAACTGCGAAGAAAAGCCCTTCTGCAAGGCAAAAAGCAGCAGCTCAAAAAAGTTCAAAGAAAAAAACCCTGGCAAAGAGAACAGCCGCAAAGAAGAGTGCAAAAAAGAGCACAGCCAAAAAAACAGCCGCAAAGAAGAATGCAAAAAAGAGCACAACTAAAAACACAGCTCGCAAATAGGTCTGTTACGCTATGGAAAACGTCCCACCGGATATTATCGCGGACTTCAGAATAATCCTGAACCGCTTCAGCAGGATGGTATCCGGGATACCGGAGCAGGACCCTGGAGAAAACAGACGGCGGCTTGACGCTCTTTGTGTTGAAATCGCACGCTGTACCGCCTGCCCGCTCCCGGCTGATGGAATTCGTCTCACCGCCAGCGGGGATATCAGCGCCTCCATTCTCATAGTTGATAAGAACGGAAGCCTTCTGACCAGCAGCGATGCAAGAGAACTCCTTTACCGGATGTTTGACGCCATAAACATCGACAAAGAATCCCTCTACCTCACCACGGTATACAAATGCAGACCCAACTCTCCTGCCGGGCCGCTGCAACCGCCGTCCTGTACTCAATTTCTGGACAGGGAACTCCGCCTGATTGAACCGCTGGCAATCTGCGCCCTCGGAGAGGACACCGCAGCAGCCCTGAGCGGCTCTTTTCGCGATATGAGCCTCATCCACGGCCAGAAAATGAGCTACCGGGGGATTCCGCTATTCGCCATAAGGCATCCGCTCTTTCTTCTGGACAATCCTGAATACAAAAAAGAGACCTGGAGTGACCTGCAGATATTCCGGAATTACTATAGAAAAGCCGCCTGCCGTGTATTATCTTGAGGTTGCAGTTAACCGCCCCCTGCAGCAGACATTCTGCTACACCGCAGAGTCCATTCCTGAAAAACCGGTCGGCTGTCGTCTCTCTGTTCCCTTCGGGAGCACCACTATCAACGGCATAGTGGTGAGCGTGAGCGATACCCCGCCTCCTCAACTGGATAGACGGATCAAGTTGAAAAAAATCGACAGATTCATTGAGGATCTGCCGGTTATCAATACAGAAGGCATAAAACTCGCAGGCTGGGTCAGCCGCTACTATTTCTGCTCCCTCGGACAGGCGCTTGCCACGGTAATCCCTGCCGGTATCCGCTCCGTCGCCCTGCCGGATGATATCTATCCGCAGAAGAGTGAAGAGCTGCATCCCCTCACACAGGAGCAGGACCAGGCGCTGCATACCCTGAAAAAAGCTATAGACAATAACGCCGGTGAGACTCTGCTTCTCCACGGCAGCACCGGCAGTGGTAAAACCGAGGTCTACAGACACGCCGCACTCTACGCACAAAAACAGCAAATGTCAATTCTGATTCTGGTTCCCGAGATAGCGCTCACCCCGCAGACCGTTTCCCGCTTTTCCGGCATCTTTCACAGCAGGATAGCCCTCCTCCATTCCAGACTGACGCCCGCCCAGCGCATCACCCGGTGGCGGCAGCTGCTCTCCGGTGAAATTCGAGTAGCCATTGGAGCGCGTTCCGCAGTCTTTGCCCCCCTTTCCGACCCGCTTTTCATTATTCTGGATGAAGAGCACGAACAAAGCTACAAAGCCGGGGATTGTCCGCGCTACCACGCCCGGCAGGTCGCCTTCTACCGCACCCGCAAAAAAGGCTGCCTGCTCCTGGGGAGCGCAACCCCCAACATTGAGACCTGGTACCACGCCAGGCAGGGCACAATCAGCTACCTGAGTATGCAGAAGAGGATCTCTCCCCATCCGGGCCCGGAACTACAGCTGATCGACCTCAGCAGTGCACCGGCTGGAGCGGTCCTCTCCCCGGCATTGATAGAAGCGATCAAAACCAGGCATGAGGCAGGAGAACAGACGATCCTCTTCATGAACAGACGCGGATACGCGACATTTATCTATTGCAAAGACTGTGACGAACCGGCCACCTGCCCCCACTGCAGCATCAGTCTCAACCTGCACAAAGATAAGGGAGTACTGCTCTGCCACCACTGCGGCCATGCGGTGCTCTTTCAGCAGCAATGTCCCACCTGCGGCGGAAAAAAAATCCGCACGAGCGGAACCGGTACCCAGAAAGTGGAGCATTTCCTGGAAAAAAGAGTGCCCGGGATCCGGTTCCAGAGGATGGACTCAGACTCCGTGAACAATCGGGAAAAACTGTTTGAAATTCTCTCCCGGTTCCGGAAAGGGGAAATCGATGTCCTTATCGGTACCCGGATGGTCGGCAAAGGGCTTGACTTCCCCAATGTGACCCTTGTGGGGGTTGTATTTGCGGACAGTGAGATGAATATGCCCGATTTCCGCAGCTTTGAGCGCACATTCACCCAGTTGACTCAGGTCCTGGGCCGATGCGGTAGAGCGGATAAAGCGGGCAAAGGGTTCATCCAGACCCTGCAGCCGGAAGCGGACGCGCTCCAGAGCGTTCTGGCCGCTGATCTCGAAGGATTCTACTCCAGAGAGATCAAACGCAGAGAGGACGGGCGATACCCCCCCTTCTCCCGCCTGATCCGGTTAGTCATCCGCAGCAAAAAAGACGCCGCTGCCAGAGAAGCTGCCGCAGTATATAAAAAGCTGCTGGAACAGAGGAAACCCGATGGGGCACGGCTACTCGGTCCGGCCCCCTGTCCTCTGGCCCGCATTTCCCGAAACTTCAGACACCAGCTGCTCCTCTCAGCACCTGAGATCTCTGACCTCCTGAAATGGGTCAGAGGGGCCGGACTCCATGAAGGGACAAGAAAAAACATCTACATTGAAATTGACGTGGATCCGCTTTCCATGCTCTGAGCCGGAAAAAAAGCCAGTTTCAGCACTGTTTTGATTATCTTTCAAGGAACATTTTGCCAGCTTCTCTGCTCTTCATAAGCAGGGGCTGACTGCCGGGCACTGACACCTGGAAAGGTCCCCTGAGACATGAAAAAACTGGAACTCATCACTTACGGAAACCCTGAACTGCAAAAACCGTCTGCCGAAGTCACCAGAATTGACGGGGAAATTCGGGATATGGTAGCTGATATGCTCCACACCATGTATAAGGAACCAGGCGTCGGACTTGCGGCACCACAGATCGGTGACAACAGAAGGCTCTTTGTGATTGGTTTTGAGGAAGGCAGCGCAAAAATTGAGATGGCTATCATCAATCCGGTCATCACGGAATATTTCAGCCCCGAAGCAGCCTTTGAAGAGGGCTGCCTTTCCATACCCGGGATAATCGCAACAGTAGTCAGACCTTCCGGCATTCAACTGGAGGGGCTTGACCTGAACGGCGAGCCTCTCTCCATCCGCGCCGGCGGCTTTCTGGGGAGAGTGATCCAGCATGAATACGACCATCTGCAAGGAACACTCTTCATTGACCGGCTGGACAGCTTTGAGCAGGAGAGGGTCAAGAAAGCGCTGGCAAAACTCGGGAAAAAAAACCGAAAAAAACTCGGAATGAGATAGAAGTCAGGGAATGAAAATCCTCTTTTTCGGCACCCCGGCATACACACTACCCTACCTGGATCTGCTCTCCCGTGAAGATGAAGTCTGTGCCGTGATCAGCCCACCGGACCGTCTGGCCGGAAGGGGCCTGAACCCCTCCAGTCCGGCTCCTGTCAAATGGGCCCGTTCCAGAGGCGTGGCTATCCTGCAGCCGGAAAAACTTTCTGATCCGGAGTTCTCCGATACCATCAGAGAGCTGAAAGCGGATATCGGCGTGATAGTTGCTTACGGGAAACTGATCCCGGAAGCCATCTTTACTGTGCCTGAACTGGAGTGCATCAATCTCCACTTCTCCCTGCTCCCCAGATACAGGGGTGCCTCCCCGATTGAGAGTGCCCTGCTAAACGGCGATCCGGTCAGCGGGGTAAGCTTGCAACGGATCACCATGGAGCTGGATGCCGGAGACATCCTCTGCTGTCAGGAGATTCCCCTTCCGGAAGAGTACCATTATCCGGAACTATTTGAAGCACTGCACACCGCAGGCGGCCGGCTGCTGCTGAAGGCGCTGAGGAGTCTCAAATCCGGAACCGCCCGCTTCTCCCCGCAGGAACACGAAAAGGCGACACAGTGCGGGAAAATCAAAGCAGCAGACCGGCAGATTGACTGGAACCAGGACGCCCGGACCATCCGCAACACAATCCGCGCCTTCAGCGGCCTCAGAGCCGCATTCAGTATGATACAGGGCAGAAGACATCTCCTGCACCGCTCAGGCGCAGTCTATGAGGATCTGTCCGGGGAACCTGGAACTGTCCTGCAGGCGGATAAACATGGACTGATTATTGCCTGCGGAGAGGGAGCACTATCCATAACAGAAATTCAAAGAGAGGACAGGAAGAAGATGGACAGCGCGGCATTTATAAATGGAACCACAATTACCCCGGGCGACCGGTTCAAGATAGACAGATAATCCAGGAGGAGAACAGATACTTATGAAATTTTTTTCCGGCTTTTTCCGTTGGTTATTGATGAAAAAAAAGGACATCACCGACAGCGGTGACCTCTACTTCTACCATACTAAAAGGATTGTCGTGGTCCTCTTCCTGTTTCTGGGCATCAGCTTCTTGAGCGCTTTGACCTTTATCTCCCTGTTCCAGAGCGGAGAGATGACCATCTCTGTCCCGGATGTCACAGGTAAAACGCTCATTCAGGCCCAGCTGCGCCTGCAGCAGGATGACCTCCACTACAAAATCAAGACGCAGCGCTTCGACGACAAACCGTCAGGTATTGTTCTCGCCCAGGAGCCAGGCGGAGGCAGCAGCACCAAAAAACAGCGGGCGGTTCTTCTCTTTGTCAACAGCCTGGCGCAAAAAAGAACAGTACCCAACCTCTCCGGCATGACAACCGCTGAAGCGGCCACCAAACTGAAGCAGTCAACAACGTCCAATTTCCATGCCGTCCTCTACCGCAGGGCGTACAGCTTCTCAGACACGGTCCCTGCGGGCAGGATCATATCCCAGACTCCGCTCTGGGGGGTCCACCTCCCCTCTCCTGTGAACGTTACCCTGCTCATCAGTAAAGGTGCCTCATCCAGGAAGGCCACCCTCCCCAGCTTCAGAGGAGAGAACGTGCAGCAGGCGATGCGCTGGATTGCCCTGAACAGTGCCACTCCGAAGGTTGTGCCCGCTCAGGGCACTGCTGCCGGGGTTGTGGCCTCTCAGGAGCCGGCAGCCGGGAGTGCGCTTGCCCCTGGACAGCTGGTTCTGCTCAGAACGGGTCCAGGGAAAAAATACGGTGTATTTGATCTAAAGCTCCCCCAGGAGCTCAAACTCTCTCAGCTCAACCTGAAACGGATTGCGTCCAGGACCAACTCCAACCTCAGCGACGCGGAGAAAAAACGCAGAGACAAAGAGGAAGAGCAGAAAAGACATCAGAGCCTCATCCTGAAAAACAGAGCTCAATATACAGTATCCGTTTCGGTTACCGAGGGCGGGGCGACCACAACCCTGCTGCAAGGGGCAAAAAAGCCAGGGGACCGCATCCTCCTCACCTTCCCGTACACAGGGACCGCCTCTATTTCCATCAAAATCGACGGCACACTCTTTTTCACAAGGCAGTACAGATAAATGAACAAAGTCCAGATATCACCATCTATTCTCGCAGCAGACTTCAATATCCTGGGGGAGGAAGTTGAGGCTATCCGCAAAGCCGGCGCAGAGTTCATCCACTATGACGTGATGGACAACCACTTTGTCCCCAACCTCTCCTTTGGATTCAAATTTGTGGAAGACCTGATGCGGAGGGCCGGTGATGGGATTAGAAGCGATATTCATCTGATGATCGAGAATCCCGCCGCCTCTCTGGACCGCTTTCTGGCCTTTAAGCCGGATATCCTCACCTTCCATATTGAAGCGGAACCAAAAGCGGCTGATCTGATCGAGAAAATCAAAAAAGCCGGCTCCCGGGCCTTCCTCTCCATCAAGCCCGGGACCCCGCTGGCCACCATAGAGCCCTGGCTGGAAATGATCGATGGGGTGCTGGTCATGCTGGTGGAGCCGGGCTTTTCCGGGCAGAAGATACTGCCCGACACTGTCAGCAGAATCGCCCGGCTTAAGAAGCTGGCTCAGATCAAGGGGACAGAGCTCAAGATAGAAATCGACGGTGGCGTCAAACGGGAAAATTTCCACAAACTCGCCGATCTCGGTACGGACATCATGGTCCTGGGCAGCGGCATCTTCGCGGAAGCCGACTACGCAGCGGTTATCAAAGAGATCCACAACTACGTGCTTGAAAGCTGAGAACCATATCTTGCATTCAAGCAATAAAAAACAGACAGAGAGCCCTTTTCTTCAAAACTTGTAATTACACTGTAATTACAAGAGGGGCCAGACTATCTTCTACTCATTGGTCAGAATAATGATCTCCACCCTGCGGTTGCGGCTCCGGCCGGCTTGCGTATTATTAGGCGCCACTGGACGGAGCTTCCCATACCCGATCCAGGAAAGCCGATTGCCGGCCATCTTCATCCTGCGGGTGAAAAAACGGGCAACAGAAGCAGCGCGTCGCCTGGACAGCTTGAGGTTATAGCGCTGATCCCCCACATTGTCGGTATGCCCTTCCACACGAATATCGTATTGCTTATACTGGTTCAAGATGCCTGCAATCTTCGCCAGCCGCTTTCTGGCTTTTGGCTTCAGATCATGCCGCTTATAATCAAACAGAATGTCCCCGAAACGGAGCACAATCCCCCGCTTATCCCGCTTGATCGTGACTCCCTTGAGCTTCTTATCCTTGAGCTTACCGACCAATTTTCGGCTCTCTTTTCTGTCCATAGGGATGACCCGGAAAAAGCGGTTTCTGGAGTGCCCTTTATACTCATCCACATTCCCGTTGTAGAGATGAAAAATGAAATGAAAATCTTCATCAACTTTGTATGGCACTCCGGCTTCAATATCCCAGTAATACAGCTGGATGGAGGAGCCGGTAAGCCGCCTGGGCGCCATCCCGTACTTGTTCAGCTGCCGCTGCAGTTTCCGTTTGTACGCGTGGTATCTGGCCGGATTGGTCCGCCTTACCTGGCGAAGGATCCGCTGCGCCTTCCTCACTCTGCCCTCAAAATCGAAACTGCCCAGATGGGTGAACAGATAGGTCACGGAAAACCTGGCGTATCGCCGCCCTTTGATCACCTTATCTCCCACATAGATATAACGGACATTCATCGGGATTCTATAAGCGCGTTTGATACCATACTGTTTGAGATCATGTACCTCATAACCGGGCCTTGTCCAGATGGTTCCCGGCTTGATATTGGAAACCGGAAATATTGGAACATTGCGCACCACAGGCATGAAGACATCTTTATCCATGGAGTAGTGGCCCAGACTATCCCGCCAGAACCGGGTCGGATAGATCTGCTTGAGCCGGAAAGGGAGATTGGCCCCGCCCAGCCTCCGTTGATAATAGTAAAAATCCCCGGTATACAGAGCAGCATTACTCTTCACCGAGACAGTGTTGAGGAGCGCCTTATGCCGGATCTCCACTCGATGCTGCAAAACGGAATTGCGGAACGCCTCCTCGTATACATAAGAGAGGACTTTATACCGGGCCCCCTTCTGCACCTGCCAGCGGAAAACCACGCTGAAACCACAAACCGGCAACATAATCAGGACAATGGCCAGAACAGCCGACATCCTCTCTCTTCTTCGCTTATCCATAAACTCCTCCCGGGGGCCCTGCTGCACCCAAAAATAGCCCCTCCCCTTTCAGATATCGGCCTGATATTCTCCGACTTAAGCGGTTCCGCGGTCATACTTTTCGCTGAGCAGCGGCAATTGGCTATTTTTATAGTCTAACAGAAGAGGAACAGGCATGGAACAGCAACAACTCGAAGAGCTCATCAACTTTGACCGGAAGCACATCTGGCACCCCTACACCTCCATGAGCAGCCCTGACCCGGCCTTCCCCGTCGCCGCAGCCAGCGGCTGTACCCTCACCCTCTGCAACGGGAAAAAACTTATAGACGGGATGGCCTCCTGGTGGTGCATGATCCACGGCTACAGCCATCCGGTCATCAATGAGGCGCTGAAAAAACAACTCGAGATCCTCCCTCACGTTATGTTCGGTGGACTGACCCATGAACCGGCTGTCAACCTGGCGGAAAAACTGATCGACATCACCCCTGAACCGCTGGAGAAGGTGTTCTTTGCAGACTCAGGATCCGTAGCAGTGGAGGTGGCGATGAAGATGGCGCTCCAGTACAGCCACGCCAGAGGGGAGGTAGAGCGCAACCGCTTCCTCACCGTACGGAGCGGATACCATGGAGACACCTTCCACGCGATGAGCGTCTGTGACCCGGTCACCGGGATGCACCAGATCTTTCGGAAGAACCTGCCACAGTACCTCTTTGCCCCTGCACCGGAGGCGCCACCTGAAATAGCCTTTAATCCGGACAGCATCCGTGAGTTCACCAGGCTAGCGAAGGAGAACAGCGCCAGCCTGACAGCGGTTATCCTGGAGCCGATTGTCCAGGGCGCAGGCGGGATGCGCTTCTACCACCCCGAATACCTGCAACGGGTGCGGGAAGTCTGCGACCGTCTGGGACTGCTTCTCATTCTGGATGAGATCGCTACAGGGTTCGGCCGCAGCGGAAAACTCTTCGCCTCAGAATACGCCGGGATCACAGCCGACATTCTCTGCCTCGGCAAAGCACTCACCGGTGGATACATGAGCCTGGCAGCCACCCTGGCCACCAGGAAAATTGCAGAAGGGATCGGAAAAGACGGCGGCGTATTCATGCACGGCCCTACCTTCATGGCTAACCCGCTCGCCTGCGCGACCGCTAACGCCAGCATCGACCTGCTCCTCACCTCTCCCTGGCAGCAGAATGTGGGCCGAATAGAGTCGCAGCTCAAACAAGAGCTGGCCCCCTGCCGGGAGATGGCTGCTGTCCGGGAAGTGCGGGTGATAGGGGCCATAGGCGTGGTGGAACTGCACAAGCCTGTCCTGCTGCCAGAAATTTCCAGGCTCTTTGTCGAGCTGGGCGTCTGGGTCCGCCCCTTCGGCCGTCTGATCTATCTGATGCCACCCTTTGTGATCAACCCGGAAGAACTCTCCAGGCTGACAGCTGCTGTCTGTACAGCTGTGGAGAGGGAGTCTGAATAGTGGCTGTATACTGCATTACAGGGATCGATACAGCCATCGGCAAAACCGTAGTAACAGGGCTTGCGGCCCGCTGGCTGACTGAGCAGGGGTTCCGCGTGATCACCTTCAAACCGGTGCAGACCGGTTGTCCGGAGGGGAAAGCAGAGGATATACTCACCCATCGTAAGCTCATGAACTGTGACCTCTTTCCAGAAGACAGAGCAGGGTTGACCTGCCCTTACATCTTCCCTCTTCCTGCAGCACCGCTGCTTGCCGCGCGGGAATCAGGATCTACAATTGAACCGGGAAAAATAGACCGCGCACTGAAAACAGTGACTGAAGCATACGAGATTGTACTCCTGGAAGGAGCGGGCGGATTGCGTGTCCCCCTCTCCAGAGAGACGGACCTTATAGGCTATCTGGAAAAGAAAAAATACCCGGTAGCCCTGGTAACAACGCCCAGACTCGGGAGTATCAACCACACGCTGCTCAGCCTGGAGGCGCTCGCCAACCGGGGGATTCCGGTCGCCGGATTGGTGTACAACCACTATTTTCCGGCGGCAGAAAAAATCGTCCATGATTCCAGAGCGCTCTTCATCAGAGAACTCGGCAAGCTGGGCTATCCAGAGGTACTCATTGATCTGCCGGGGAGGAGCACAGAGAAAACTCCGAATTTCAAACCGCTGTTTCAGCCCTCTTTCTGATCCTCATCCACTGCAGGCCGCTTCTCAAACTTCGCCGGCGCTGCTGTCTTCATGGGCCAGATAACGCGTCCTGAAATATCCGCATCTTTTCTTTCTGAAGAACGCGGTTGAGGAGGAAGAGGTCCACCGGATAGAGCAGGATCTGCCGACAATCCAGGCAGCGGTGCACACAGATCTCCATCCTCCCGGGAGTGAAATTCTCGTGAACCATCATCTGATTACACTCCCTGCAGCGGATGGTCGAAACGCCCTCCAGAGCGCCCTCATGCTCCGGAAAACCCCGGAAAGAGCCGGGGTTATCCAGAGACGCCTGGATAAATTCCACCAGCGATTCCTCGTCAAGATAGATTGAAGAGCAGATCGGACACTTCTCAAAACGGATATTGAAAAACCTGCTTCTTACCGGCCTGTCTCCGCACACGACGCACTGACCGTCCATCCGCAAAACTCCATTCATTGTTTCTATGTATTAGAATAGTACACCGTGCGTCCCTTCCAGAGCAAGGGTTATTTCTCTTTTTTGAACTCAATAACAGCAAGGTACCGCTGTCTGTCGTCCGGGTCAAAAATTGCGGCTCCAGGCTTGAGCGCGTTTGCTGCGCCGCAGGCGACCGCCTCTTTCAGACATTCCTCGAGATTCCGCCCGGATTGCATTGCAGCCAGAAAAGCAGCCAGAAAAACATCCCCGGAACCCACTGTATAACGTTGCTCCATCTCCTTGAGCTTATCCTTTGAACGGGCGAAAAGAAGGCTCTCCCCGTCAAAGAGCATTGCCCCCTCCTGGCCCATGGTGATAATGACAAGAGAGATCCCCCCTCTATGCAGGGAGCGGAGCGTCTCCTTGAAATCGCCGGCGTCCTCTTCAGACTGAGCGGCAAAATCGATGAATTCATCCAGATTGATTTTCAGACAGAAGGGACAGGCTGTAATCCCTTCATCCAGCGCGCTTCCGGAGGTATCCAGAACAGTCAATACCCCCCGGTCATTCAAATTGCCGATCAATCGGGCATAGGTATCCTCTCCCAGCCCTTCGGGCAGCGAGCCGGAGAGAACCACGACATCTTCAGCCTCCACACTGGAATAGAGGTACTCTTCAACCGGTCTGAGGTCAAAATTCTCCGGCACCCGGCCCGGCTTTCGAATATGGGTGTTGCAGGCGTTCTCCTGAAAAATCAGGGTATTAGAAACCCTGGTTTCCCCTTCATAGCTAAAAGAGACCCACGGGAGAGACACCTCTGCCATCTGGGTCCGGAAAAGCGGAACACCGCTGCTCCCGATCAGCACTACGGGAACAGACTCCTGCCCCAGGGTTTTGAGCGCCCGGCTGACATTGACCCCCTTTCCAGCGGCCAGCCGGGAGAGGGAGAGAAATTCCGAGACCCCGTTGGCCTCCAGCCGCTTCAGCTCAATAGTCTCATCAATGGCCGGATTGAGCGTCACTGTGTAGATCATCTTTTTCTCCAAAAACAATCGCTGTGAAGCCCTCCAGCTGAGCGCCCTGCTCCAGCGCATCCGGTGGAAGACCAGCCTTCATGCAGGTGTGCTGCAAAAAGGTCTCTCTGTCCCACCCCTGTTCCACAGGCACCTGAGGGAGCAGGAGCCCGCGACGGCCTCGATAACTGACGATCAGTCCATGTTCCCCCACCACAACGGTCTGAGGATCTTCAATGGGATATATCGGGCTGAGCACCGATATCTCGATATCGATCTCATCAAATTCATCCGCGGTCAGAGGGGGAAAACGGGGATCCCGGAACGCTGCAGCAAGAGCCATCTCCCGGATCGCCTCAGCCAGAGGTTCAATAGCTTCAATATAACCAATACAGCCGCGCAGTGCCCCCTTTTTATACAGAGTGACAAAAGCCCCCCGCTTCTCGCTGAAGGTCGGGGAGGTCAGCAGCAACTCTTCCAGCTCTGCCGGAGCGATAAACTCCAGCCGCAGACGGTCGGCGATAGTCCTTCGCGCCAGAACAAGCAGCGCTCCTTGTTCATTCCTCTGGAGCATCCAGGACTTCCTCAAATACAGCAGAGAGATAGCCGACAATACGGCTCCTGCGGTCGCCGACCACATCCCCGGAATTGCTGAATCCGGAGACCCGCCCATGCAGCTCCTCCTCTTCAAGGCAGGCGAGAAGGGAGAGGAGACCCATTCTGCCGCACGCCTCCCCATCCCCGCTGGAGAAAAGCCGGCTGAGCTCCGCCCTGTCCCGCCGGACAACCGCGTCCCTGACCCTGCTGTCCATTGTCAGCGCCTCATCATAGAGGTGGTCGTGGGAAAGATCCGTGGAACAGAGAAAAAGCGTCCCTTTTCTATAGAAGAGCTCATGCAGGGTTCGTCCGCACTCGAGCTGGCTCGCCTCATCAAGCGAGCCAAAGAGGAGCGGCAGGATGGAGAACCCTGGCTGCAGAAGGTGCTGCAGCCAGGGGAGCTGCACTTCAAGGCTGTGTTCCAGAAAGTGCGCATCCTGTATGGAGACAAAAGGAGCGCCTGTAGCCAGAAGTCCCTCAACAGCCTTCCTCTCCACCTGGAGGTTGCCCAGGGGCGTTTTATAAGAAGAAAAAGGAGCAACAGAAACCCCATCAAACCAGAAGCGGTGTGAAGGACCGAGCAGCAGTACCAGATCATAGATTGCTCCGCGCAGCAGCTGGAACGCCCCTGCCGCCACAGACCCGGAATAGGGATATCCTGCATGAGGGACAACAGCAGCCCGGACCGGGGCGGTCGAGCTTTCTGACGCCGGAATTGACCCCAGGTACCTTTCCAGATCCCGCCTGAGCTTAACCGGATCATCGGGATAAAATGTCCCGGAAACAGAAGGTTCACGCATAGTGCCCATAGACGCCCTCCTCAAGAGGATACAGCGGGGATGCGTTCCACAATACGGCCGGCAATCTCTTTTTTAGGCATCAGGCCCCAGTCTTCGCGAACTCCTTCGCTGTTCAGAAACAGTACTCTATTAGTATCGCTTGTAAATCCCGCATCTGCAAGTCCGAGAGGATTGGCCACAATACAGTTGACTCCCTTTGCCCGCAGCTTGTTCATTGCGTTCTCTTCGAGATTCTCACTCTCCATAGCAAAGCCGATGGTGAAGACCGACTGCCGTTGCTCACGGGTTTCCAGCAAGAGATCCGGAGTGCGGACCAGCTGCAAAGCCATCCCCTCTGCTCCAGCCTTCTTGATTTTACCAGGGAACATTTTCTCCGGTGTGAAATCGGAAACAGCGGCAGCCATCACCAGTGCGTGGGCTCCGGAGAGCTCCTTTCGCAATGTCTGGAGCATCTCCTCAGCAGTGAGCGCGGTAACAGCTCTGACGCCATCAGGTACAGGAACAGCCAGAGAGGCGTGGACCAGCACCACCTCTTCGAAACAGTGTGCCGCAGCCTCAGCCACCGCGCACCCCATTTTACCGGTAGAACTGTTGGAGAAAAAACGGACCGCATCCACAGGCTCTCTGGTCGCCCCGGCCGTGACAACGATCTTGCCTTTGCTCCGCCCCGCACCAAGAAGGACCGCCGCAATCTCCTCAGGCTCACTCATCCGCCCATCTCCGGTGACACCACAGACGAGATCCCCTGAGCCGGGTCCGATAGTGTGCCATCCGTCCCCCTGCATCTGTCTCAGATTCCGCCGGGTGGCCAGAGCCTCCCACATCCCGACATTCATAGCCGGACAGATATATCGCTCCTTGCGGAAAGAGAGTGCCAGAGTACTCAGAAGATCATCGGCAATACCGTTGGCAGCCTTCCCGAGAAAGTTCGCTGTTGCCGGAGCAATGACCAGCAAATCCGCCCAATCACGAAGACTGAGATGAGCAAGGCTCTCCCGTCGGGCAAAGGTATCGTCATAGACCGGAGTGCCGCTGATCGACTCAAAAGAGAGGGCTGTCACGAATTTCGCCCCATTACCCGTGAGCACCACCTTGATCTCACTCCCGGCTTTGCGCAGCAGCCGGATAAGAGCGAGCGTTTTATACGCCGCTATTCCACCGGTCACCCCGACCAACACTTTCATGTCCGTGCGAACCATTTTGCAATTTCCCCTTCTGATAGTGTGATCACAGCCGGTCTGCCGTGAGGGCAGGAGAAGGAGCGGGGCAGACCATCCAGACGGTTGAGCACCATGACGATCATCGACTCCGGAATCGCATCCCCGGCTTTTATCGCGCTCCGGCAGGCCAGGGTTGTGAGCATCCCTTCCTTTTGCTCCTTAGCGGCCACTTTCTCGTTGCCAGCATACAGAGCCAGCAACTGCCGGAAGGCGGCTTCCCCACCGCCTTTCAGGAAAGAGGGCAACTCCTGCAGCGCCCAGGAATCCGGGCCAAACGATTCCACGCCGAAACCAGCCTGAACGAGCGCCTCCCTGTGCTCCTCCACAAGAGCAGCTTCACCAGGCGTGAGCTCCAGAGTGATCGGGACCAACAGCCCCTGGCGAAGCACGCCGCCGGCTTCAAACTGTTTTTTATACTGCTCATAGAGCACACGCTCATGGGCCGCATGCTGGTCCACCAGCAGCAGCTCGGACTCCCCTTCCAGAATCCAGTAGTTGCAGAACAGGCAGGAACAGATCCTCATCCCGGCAAAACGGCCCGCCAGCTGCGACACTGAGGCATCTGACTCTGAAACAGAGCTCACCTGCTGCGAGGGGGGAGGATCGCGGAAAAAGATGGATGGCCTCGCCTGTGAGGAGCGCTGTTCCGCCTCTGGATAGCCACCCGGGATCCTTGCTACTGCAGCTGCTCCTGACTCCGCTGACGTCACTGAGGTGCTCTCCCGAACGTTCTCATCAGCACCGCCGGCAGTACAGGGGAAATTTCTGGAGCCGATGCGACTGCTGCTGGAGAGCGGGGCGTAATCACTCTTTTTGGTGATCGCCCGCTCGACCCCGCGGCGGATAAGGGAGTACACTTCCTGCGCCCTTCGAAAACGTATCTCCCGTTTTGCGGGATGGATATTGACATTGACCTCAGCCGGATCCAGAGACAGATTGAGAAAAGCGATCGGCTGCCTGCCCGAAGGCATCAGATTGCCGTATGCGCTGCGCAGCGCGTGAGAAAGAGAAGCGCTGGAGACCGGTCGGCCATTTAAAAAGAAGAACTGATCTTTACGAGAGGAGGAGTCCCTGTGAAAAGGGGCGGCAAAACCATCTACCCTCATGCTCTCCTGTTCATAAGAGACCTCCAGCAGATCATCTGCGGTTTCCCCTGGATAGAGATCCGCGATCCGGTTGTGGAAACTCCCGGCTGGAGAATTATACACTTTTTTCCCATCACTGTAGAACTCAAAGCCGCGATCCGGCCGGGCGAGCATCCTCTCCAGCAGCTCCCGCTTGAGCATCCTGCTCTCGGAAACAGCGCTCTTCAGAAATTCCCGGCGAGCGGGAATGGTGAAAAAGAGCCTGGAGAGCTCTACTATTGTACCGCGACTGCCTGCAGCTTCCCGGAACCAGAGCTCTTTCCCGCCCTCAATGCAGAGCTCCATCGCTCCGTCCCCTTCAGAGGAGAGAATACGCAACCGGGAGACTGTTGCCATGGCGTGCAGCGCCTCGCCCCGGAAGCCGAGACTGACCACCCTGGAAAGGTCCTCCAGCTCCCGAATCTTGGAGGTGGCGTGCTTCTCCACGCAGAGCTTCAGGTCATCCTCACCCATCCCGCAGCCGTTATCCATCACCCGGAGCAGCTTTTTCCCGCCCTCAACAGCATCCACCCGGATCCGGTCCGCACCCGAATCCAGCGCATTATCCAGCAGCTCCCGCAGGGCCGACGCAGGCCTTTCGATCACCTCTCCGGCAGCGATCCGGGAGGAAACAACCGGATCCAGCCGGTGTATCCACTGTGTTGTTTTTTTTCTGACAGGCTTTGGCATCTCTCCTCCTGTAAAATACGACAGACCGGGCAGACGGATTCCCGGCCGATTAATCATACCCTTTCCGCACTGCCAGGGCAACAGGCACAAAAAAACCGGGCGCTCCAGCGCCCGGTCTGATGAAGAAATATCTCTCTGCTTAGAAGCTGATCTGCGTCTGGATAGCGTAGTTGTCCGTGAATTTCCCGGTCTCATCATAGAAACGGCGGTAGATCCCGACCAGATCCACGCCTTCTCCAGCCTCCCAGTACAATTTAAGGGTGGTGATGGAGGTGTCGAAAATCCCTTCAAACAACTTCTTGAAGCTCTCCACACTGGTCCGCTCATATTCAAAACTGATGTGGAATTTTGGGATAACGCCTTTGTAGATCTCAAAGATGAAGTAGAGCTTATTGTCCGGAATAGCTTCGGTCACTGCCCTATCATAGGTCTGGAAGTTGAGCTTGACCTGGCCCAGCTCATCTTTCTGTAAACCCATCTCAAACAGCCAGCCCGTACAGTCCGCTTTTGACTGAATGTAGTCCCTGAATTTCTCCGCGCGGTTGGATTCGTAATAAGAGTCGAAGTACTCAGCCACAAACCCGTTCCGCAAATGCCGGTAGGCCAGTTTGTACTGGAATAAGAGCACCCGACCATACACCCCCCAGCTGAAGCCGTAAGCTTTGTCCAGACCATAGCTGCTGGAGGATGTCCTGGACATCATTTTGGAGAAATCGGCGAACAGCTTCCAGGTGAGGATGCCCAGATCGGGGAGACGGAATTCCGCATCCAGTCCAGCTGTGGAGACTATCCCATTCTCGTTATCGCTTTCATCCGGATTGACATCCGTGATGTAGGAGCCGCCGATCGCAAAACGGCCGCCGCCAGGGATGAGGTAGAGCCGGCCTCCGAAGATATCGCCGCGGTAGATATCGCCAATCATACTCTCAAACCCGAAGTATTTGAAACGGATATCCAGCTGTGCCCCGACCCGCTTGACATCCGGATAGCTGATCGTGTTATTGTAGTGGTTCATCATGAACCCGTGACCAATCACAAAATCGTCGATGCTCCCCAGGCGGACAAAGACCCTGTCCTCCTTTTCCCCGTACTGGACATACTTGATCTTGAGGAGAATATCGTGGATCACGTCACCAAAATCCGTGAAGTCCCACTCGTCGGAGTTGTACCAGCGGCTGGGCTCCCAGATCGGCGCATTGGCATCGTAGATAATAGGAATATAAAACTGGATCTTGAATTTGCCGAAGGCAAACCCGGGTTCCAGAACCATGGTGGTCCAGGTTTTGTCCCCGATCACCTCAGGCCCGATAGCTGCACCGAACCACCCTCCGCTTCCGGAGGAAGAACTGGAAGAGGTGCCCTGCTTGCCGCCCTCCTTCTTATCGGTCGGCTGAGCTATGGTTTTCCCCTTCCTGATATCATCCTTTTTACCATCATCTTTTTTAGCGGTATCCGCAGCCGGTGCTCTGGCAAGGAGTCTGGCGTAATCCACACGGAACCGCAGGGCGTCCTTGCGGGTTATCTTCACCCTCGAGGTGAGCAGGCCACCAGGACGGATGCCGATCTTCTCCCCGCGGCTGAGAAGCTGGGGCGCGCTCAATCCGCCGTCAGGCCTGACACTCTGGACCGCGACCTTGCCCCCGAACACGTAGACCGTATCCTGAGAGCCAGGAGTCGCGCCAACGCCAACAGCGTAGTCTGTCCCGCGCACACCAGCCACAGCACTCCTGGTGCGAATAGTGAAGTCACTGCCGAAGTACTTGCTGATAATAGCCCGCATCCGGCCCGCTCGAAGCGCCATCACGGAACTATAGCGGCCGCCTCTGGTGATCAGGCTGGAGACCTCAACAGTGGCCCCACCCTGAAGGATAATCCTGGAACCGGAATCCCCTGGAAAGACGAGCCGGAGTCGTGCGCCGGTCCCTGTGGTAACCTTGACCCCTTTATAAAGACGGAGGCCTGTATTACGGATCGGTATCCTCGGCTGCCCCGGATATTTGTAGTAGCTGGATCCGACTATCCCCCTGACAACCAGATAGTTGACCCGTCCCTGTGCTGCGAGCGGGAGCACCAGCCCCACACCCAGCAGCAGCGCAAATAGAGTTCGCATCTTTTTCATTTCTTTCGCCTCCGGCCTCAAAATTTCAATTCTGTCTGAACTAAGGTGGATTCCTGGCCTACCAGTTTGTCCTCCTCATCATGAGCAAAGGATTTAACATAGGTGACGGAGAGCATCACATTCTCCGCAATCATATAGCCGGTCTTCATGGTGATGATCGTATCCACGTCCTCGATCACAAAGGCCCCTCGGAAGGTGCTGATGTTCTTCTTAACATAGACCAGATCGAATTCCAGCTTGTTGAACAGCAGCTTGCGGTCCACATGGAGCTGGAAGGTCATCTGTGGTTTAACACCGTCAGCATCCTGATCTTCAACTTCCAGGAGAATGGTCAGGTCGTTCGGGTCCTTAATCTTGAAGTGCTTCCAGATTGCCAGTTTCCAGCCGTTATATGGATCTGTATAATTGGTAAGGCTTGAATATTTCGAGGCCCGCTCCGCCATATAAAAATAATCGAAATAGTTGCCTGTATACTCCTTTCCATAGCGATTGTATTCAAACCGCAGGTTGAGGAATCTGATCAGCTTGCCCATGATCCCTGTAGTGAAACCCGCGCCTTTTTTATTGATCTTCACATAATCGGCGAACCAGGTCCAGGAAAGGATCCCCAGGTCAGGGAGCGGTACAGCCAGATCCACGCCGTAGACAAAAATATCATTGCTGCTCTCCCTGTCATCAGAGTACTTATACTTATCTTTGGCGTTTGTAGGGTTGGAGTAGGGGTTGAGATTGTCGAAATCTCTGGCAAAGGTAAAGCCGATCGCCAGATTTTTGAAGATGGGGATCCCTGTTTTCAAAAGTGGCCGCACATACAAACGCCCGGCCAGGATATCATAGTCCAGAAAATTCTCAGTAAACGACTCAAATCCGAACCACTTAAAATCGATATCCAGCTGAATACCGAGCATCCGCACATCCGGATAGTAGATGCTATTGGAGAAGCCGTTCATGATCGTCCCGTGGCCGATGGTCACGTCGTTGAGATTCCCGATCTTGAAGAAAAATTTCTCGCCCTTACTCCCGAACCGCAGATAGCGGATCTTATTGACGACAGCCTGCCAGCTATCCCACTCACCGGCTCGTATTTTCCCCTCGTTATCGAACTCCAGATTGATATCAAGTGCAAAGCCGAATTTCCCGAAATCGAAATCAGGATTGAGGACTATCTGAGTGTAGGTGACGTCGTTGATGGTCGTGGCCCCTACTACCGCCCCGAAAGAAAATGGGGAAGAAGAGGGCCTGGAGCTGGAATCAGAAGCAGATGAATCACTGCCCTCCTCCGCAGCAACCAGGCTGCCTGCAACCAGCAGGGTAAGCAGGACCATTCCTGTTTTTTTAAACATAATGGAAAACCTCCTGTTTTCGTGTGTTCTTACAACACAATCAAATTAATAATACAGCATACACGCGATATAATTCAATGGGAGTGGAGTTTTTTCTAAAAAAGAGTTCAGGATCAACAGACAACGAAAGTCAGGAGCCACAAACCGGACTGCTGAAAATACGGGCGCAAACAGCGCCATTGCAGGCGATAAAAGAGCCGGATAGCTGGATCAACGCCCTGAACAGGACACCCGATGGCTGACTGAAGCGTTGCAACTCCAGATTTCAACTGCATGCACTTCAATCCCCGGGTGACCCCGAACAGGCCTCGCCGCCCTCTATTTGCCACCTGCCGGGAGATAGGCCCCCCAGATTTTCCAGCCGCGTTTACCGCCGCCGATATAGATCTTATTCGCACTCAGACGAATAACAGTGATGGAAAAAACTCCGGCTTTCCCTTTCACCTTAACGGTATATCGGGGCAGGGAGGTTTTTTTATCCATCTTGACGGAGAGCACCCGCAGCTTCATTTTTCCATAAGCACGATAGGAAAAGACAACACTCTTCTTCGCAAGATCAATATGGAAGAGGTTATCCCCCATCCTGGTACTCCGCTTCATCTTCTTCCATACCCCGTCCACACTCTCACTGGATGCAAAAACCGGAAAAGAAAACAAACAAAAAACCAGCAAAAAAGCGAATCTTCGAATTTTCATCTCTGTCACAGCCCCTTTTCATTGTCATCAGCCCGCCAGGATAGACGGCCCTGTTCTATTATACCCCTGCAACCGCAGAGACGCAAGCGTTTTAAACTCTGAGCTTCTAACTCTCGCGGGTCTCCATCGGCTCATAATCATGCACGCTGGGTCCGGTGTAGATCTGTCTCGGCCGACCGATCTTGAATGGAGCAGAATCGTGCATCTCCTTCCACTGGGCGATCCAGCCGGGCAAGCGGCCGATAGCAAACATCACGGTGAACATATTCAGCGGAATACCGATCGCCTTATAGATGATACCGGAGTAGAAATCCACATTGGGATAGAGTTTGCGTTCAATGAAATACCCGTCATGGAGCGCGATATCCTCAAGCTCCATTGCAATGTCAAAGAGCGGGTCATCAACATGGAGGTGCTCCAGAACCTCTTTACAGGTGTTTTTGATGATCTTCGCCCTGGGGTCATAGTTTCTGTACACCCTGTGCCCGAAGCCCATCAACCGGGTCGGATTGGATTTATCCTTCACATGCTCAATGAACTGCTTCACACTGATCTCGCTGTTCTGGATATACTCCAGCGATTCAATCACCTTCTGGTTGGCTCCGCCGTGCAGTGGCCCCCAGAGGGCACAGATTCCGGCACAGATAGAAGCGTAGAGGTTGACCTTGCTGGAACCCACCAACCGCACTGTGGAGGTGGAACAATTCTGCTCATGATCCGCATGGAGGATAAGCAGCTGATTGAGCGCCTTAATCACAATATGGTCCAGTTTATACTCATGCACAGGGCTGGAGAACATCATATGCAGGAAATTAGCCGTATAGGTGTTGTTGCCTTTAGGATACACAAACGGTTCCCCGATGGATTTCTTATAGGAGAAGGCCGCAATAGTCCGCACTTTAGCGATGAGCCGGGTGGCAGCCATATCAACCTCTTCTATCTGTTCCTCATCATTCTTCGCAACCTCCGGATAGAAGACCGAAAGAGAGTTGACCATGGAGGAGAGAATAGCCATCGGATGCGCGGTCTGTGGCAGTCCATGGAAAAAAGTCAGCATGTCCTCATGGATCATGGAGTGGATTGCCAACTTATCGCGGAAACTCTTGAGCTCCTTTTTTCCGGGAAGACGGCCGTGGAGCAGCAGATAAGCGGTCTCCACAAAGGAGGCCCTCTCAGCCAGCTGCTCGATCGGGATACCGCGGTAGCGGAGGATGCCCCTCTCTCCATTAATATAGGTGATTCCAGAGGTACAGGAACCGGTGTTCTGATAGCCTGTATCCAGGGTCACATATCCGGTTTTTTTTCGAAGATTGGTTATATCTATCGCCTTCTCTTTTTCCGTGCCCTCTACAACCGGAAGAAGGTAACACCCCCCCTCCAGCTCCAGTCTGGCAGGACTATTCTGCTTTATATCCCTATAGTCGCCGGGAATCATAGCGATATCACTCATGGTGCTCTCCTTGATTGAGGTGATTTGTTCTATAAAAAAGCACTGTCTGCTCACGAACAACGGGCTGTATGGCTGCAATGCGTTAAGACCTGTTTCAGGTTACAATATACCGGTACAAAAATACGCAGTATTGCGGTGGATTGTCAAATAGTTTGGGGGCGCAAGGCCCCTGAAAAAAATCAGGAAGATGAAGAGGAGACATCCTTATCGTGTTTGCGCCTGAAGAGGAAGAATACACCGCCCAGAAGATGAGTCGCCATAGCCAGAAACTGAGCAAGCAAGAGGAAGGGGATACTCCACTCGCCCGCGATATCCGCCCTGCTGAACAGATGCTCCCCTGTGAATTCATGCGGGCCGAACCCCATGATAGAGAGCGGCAGGGTCTTAACGATCCCCAGTACAGGAACAAACAGAAAGCAGTAGAGAGGGTTTATGGAGAGATTCCCGTGATCCAGGGCCAGAGCGATAAGCAGGGCGGTGCCTGTCTTGACAAGCTGATTGGACAGCCCCCAGGGGAGCGCCCGCAAAAAGAGCCGCCAGCCGACCCTGTAGGCGCTGATCGCCTGCAAGAAGTGGAATACCCCGTGCCGAAACTGCCGACCAAGGAGCTTCTTTGCCATAAAATATAGAAAGAACCGGAATCTGCGGGAGATGAAGCAGAGTGCTGCGAAAATCCCCCCCCCGTCGATGAACAGGTATGCCAGGAGCAGTACTGACCCCGGCACCCCGCCACTGAGTAGAAACAGCAACAGAGCCAGATTGCCGATCAGCACCAGAGACGCCAATCCGAAAACGCGGTCCATCAGGATGCAGGCGACCACCTTGCCGGTTTGCTTCTTTTCTCCCCGCGTGACATCAAAGACCCGGATTGCATCTCCGCCGATGCTGGAAAAAAGAAAATTATTGAAGAAGAGGCCTGTATAATAATAGACCATCGCTCTTGGAAAGGAAAGGGGGATATGTGCCCCTTTGAGGAACAGCCGCCACTGCCCGATCCCCAGCAGATGGCTGAGAAAAAGCACCGCCAGAGCAAGGATGAGGATGGGCAAAGATACTCTGGTAAGGGTATCGGTGATGCTATCCAGATCACGGGTGGAAAACAGCAGCCAGATAAGGCCGACGGAAACTACCAGTTTGAGCAGGAAAAATAACCAGCTCTTCAAGGCGTCTTTCATTGTGTTGCCTTAATTGACGATCACGTCTTTGATCCACACTCCGAGCAACCGGTTGTCCAGGCTCACATCAAAAATAATGCCTTCGGCAACCTGGAGATGGAGGAGCTCCTCCTCTTCTGCTACGGCGTATCTCACATGAACAAAGGAAAGATCAATATCTGCATACACCTCAGCAACCTGTTCCGTGGTCACATAGCTCTCCTGGAACTTCACCCCTGCAGGAATTCCCATCGGGAATTCAATGCCGTTGAGTTTTTTAATATCACTGGTGCCGAACTTAAGCTCCAGATCTTCCATCATCATCTCAGAATCAAGAGAGATACAGAGCAGTTCGGAGTTGATAAACTCACCGGAATAGTCGTTCGGCTTCTCCAGATTGACAATCAAAACGCTCGCCTCCCGGTCAAAAATCGCCCTGGAAGCGGGCACCGCCTCAGCGCGCTGGTAGGAGACGAGAGGAAGATCGGAATAGAGCATAAAAGAATCCTCGAATGCGTATTGTTGCTGCTTACAATCTATAGCAATGGCAGTGCAAAAGCAACGCTGGAGCAGCGCAGGCTGCGGGGAATGCCGAACGCACGGCATGCTCAGAATCTGGACAGCCCTGAGAAAGGTGCTATATTTCATATTATGAGATATTTCTGCACAATACTCGCCACAGCATCTCTTTTTCTGAGCACCTGCTCAGGAGGGGAAGAGCCGCAGCGCCTCCTTAAGAAGGGGGAAGAGGCGCTCCAGCTGGGGAAACTGAAGGCAGCACGCCGTTACTTCGAACAGGCGCTCAAAAATGGAGGAGGAACAGCAGCCCACAAAGGGCTGGCCCTGACCGCGCTCCGACGTGGCGACATCCGGAGTGCCCTCTCGCGGGAGGCAAGAATCCGAGAAGAGGACGACAGCTCCGTGAGAGGCATGAACGCCCGGGCCGTGATTCTGGAGCGGGCCGGCCGGGTAACAGAGGCGGCTACCCTCTACACAAGAGTTCTCTCCAGCAGTCCAGATAACCCTCAGGCGCTCTACGGCAGGGCCAGGTACTGCATCTATACCGGCGACCGGGAAAAAGCCCACAACCTGCTGACCAGACTGCTGGATTCGACAGCCGATGAGAAGCTGAAGAAGAGGGCACAACTGCTGCTGGGCAAGCTCAGGTAAAACTTTGCCGCACCCGGCTATGTACCGAGCATAGAAGCAGCACTCGATCGATCAACAACTGCAAGGAGACAGCATGGCAGATCTGGAGAAAAATGTGGAAACAGAAGCGGTTCAGGAGAACGTTCCGGAACCCATCTCCGCGGAATCGGTCAGTAAAAAAGAGGAGAAACACCGCCAGCTATGGCTGAAAGATAAAGAGCGGCGCAAGGGGCAGCCAAAAAAGGTCAAAATCGGACTGCGGCGCAAGCTGTTCATGATGATCGTCTCCCTGATCGCCGGGCTGCTGCTCTCTGTATCCCTTATCACCCTGCGGGATGAAGAGATAGTGCTCAGACGGGAGCTGAAGAACAGGGGGGGGACAGTGGCCCGCAACCTGGCGGATTCCATCTACAATAGCTATGCCAACCTCATCCAGGAGAAGAGTTCCAAACCTTTTGATCGCTTCATCTTCGACCCGAGCAAACCCAATACTCAGGGACCGCTCCAGTTTTCAGATGCAATGACCAAAGCGAGCGAACAACAGGACTTCATAACAGGCTATGCCATTGATCCGCAGAACAGGGTGTTTGTGGAATCCGGCAAAAAAGCGTACCTCTACAGCAAGAAAACTCCAGCCGCTGTTTTTGACTTCAAAGCGATTTATCCGATCAAACGGTATCTGGAGAAAAAAATCGAAGACAACAAGATTGCCACAGACTCCCTGGCTGACCCGGAAACTGAGAGGCAACTGCTGGGTCAACTGGTATCCCTTAAGGATACGCTGGCCCTGCTCACTATTCCTGCTGAGCAGGTGCAGGTCTCCCTTCTGCTGACCAACAGTTCTATCCACCTTTCCATCAAGAAGGAGGAAAGAGAGCAACTGTTCAACCTTAACTTAAAGAAGAAGGAGCTGGAAAAAATAGGAGCTCTGGCTATCCGGATAATCCACGATGAAGCCACAGAATTTGACCTCTTCTTAAGAAACAATATAACGGATTTCCGCAAACTGCGCCGCACCGCCCTGCTCCGGAGGGATAAGCAGCTCCTGCGCTCGGTGTTCAGCGGGCTGGAAAAGAGTGTGGAGAGCAGTTCTTTGAAAAAGAACAGGATACTTTCGGAAATCCCCGCCCTGAGCAAAAGCATCAGCAGCATCCATGAGACAGCCATTAAGAGACAGGCGATCACCACTCTGGCCAGTCTCAAGAACAGTATTCTCCGCTTTCAGCCGATCGTTCAGATTTTGACCAGAAAGATCTCGGAGAAAACCGGGGAGGATGTCCTCTACATCACCTACCCGATGTGTGAGACGGACAAATACTTCTCCACCTATCGCGGCGAAGTACACCTCATCCTCTCCCAGCAGGGGATCATCTATACGATCAACTATGCAGCCGGCAAGCTGCAGCTGGCTGCAGCGCTGGCGATTGTGATCGGCACCCTGTTCACTATCATCATGGCCCTCTTTATCACCGAACCGATCAAGAAGTTGATGAAAGCGATGCGCCGGGTAGGGAGCGGCGACCTCAACCAGACAGTCTATGTGCAGGTGAGTGACGAAATCGGCGTACTGGCGGACAACTTCAACGAAATGACTGAAGGACTCCGGGAAAAAGAAAAAATCCGCAGCGCGATGAATAAAGCGCTCTCCAGGGACATTGCAGAGGTTATGCTCTCCGGAGACCTCAAACTGGGCGGAGACAACAAATACGTGACCGTACTCTTCTCCGACATCCGCGGTTTCACAACCATTTCCGAAGAGCACAGCGCGGAAGAGGTGGTAACCATACTCAACGAGTACCTGACCATCATGACCAATATCATTGAAAAGCACCGCGGCATTGTGGACAAATTCGTCGGAGATGAGATCATGGCTGTCTGGGGCACCCCGAAATCCTACGGCAACGACGCTCTGGCTGCGGTCAAAGCAGCGCTGGAGATGATGGAGGAGCTGAATGCATTTAACGAGAAAGGGCTGGCTGCCGGCAGACGGGCGATTGATATCGGCATCGGCCTCAACACCGGTGAGGTGATCGCGGCCAATATGGGCTCTGAGAACAGGATGAACTACACCATCATCGGAGACAGTGTGAACCTGGGGTCCCGGCTTGAAGGAACCAATAAAATCTACGGGACACATGTCATCATCAGTGAGTTCACCGAAAAAGAGCTGCGCGGCCTGATCTACAAACGGGAACTTGACCTGATCAGGGTTAAGGGAAAGAACAGACCTGTGGGAATCTACGAAGTGATGGGGCTCACACCGAAAGGGGAAGAAATCCGCACCACAGCCGCAAACCAGGGCCTTTAGCCTTCTCCCCAGTTTTCCATGGTATAAGCATACCCCTGCTCTGTGAGGAAGCGCTGCCTGTTGGAGGCGTACTGCTGCTCCTTACTGCCCCGGGTCACCAGAGTGTAAAAAAAGGCGGTATTGGCGCCCTGTTTGGGCCGGAGGATACGCCCCAGCCGCTGCGCCTCCTCCTGTCTGGAGCCGAACGTGCCGGATACCTGAATCGCCACATTGGCGTCCGGAAGGTCGATCCCAAAATTAGCCACTCTGGAGACGACCAGTACCGGCGTCTCTCCTTTGCGGAACCTTGCGTAGAGCTGCTCCCGTTCCGCTGTCGGAGTAGAACCTGTGATGATCGGGGCTCTGAACCGCTCTGCCAGTGACTCCAGCTGCTTGATGAACTGCCCGATCACCAGCACATTGTCCTTGCTATGCTTCACCAGAAGTTCGGCCACCACCTCCTCTTTAGCGCTGTTCTCCGAGGCCAGACGGAATTTCTCCCGCTCTCCTCCGGAGATGTAGCGGAGTCGTAGCTCCCTGTCCATAGCGATCCGGAACTCATGGCAGAGGGCGCGGGCGATCCAGGCACGGTTTTCCAGCTCCTTCCACGGCATATCGTATTTCCTCGGTCCGATCAGAGAGAACACATCGGTCTCCAGCCCGTCCTCACGGATCAGAGTGGCTGTCAGGCCGAGCCGCCGCCGCGCCTGCAACCCGGCGGTAACGCGGAAAACCGGAGCCGGCAGAAGATGGACCTCATCGTAGACGATCAACCCCCAGTTGTTTTCGGAAAACAGCCCGAAATGTTCGAAATCCGCCTCTTTGTCCTTTCGGTAGGTGGCGATGTTGTAAGTGGCGATGGTGATCGGCCGGACCTCTTTCTTCTCTCCGGAGTACTCTCCGATCGATTCCGGGTCAATATCCGTCTTGTCGATGAGTTCTCTTCTCCACTGCCTGAGAGCGACTATATTGGTAGTCAGAATCAACGTCTGACACTGGTAACAGGACATCACACCCATTCCCACAATGGTTTTGCCGGCCCCGCAGGGGAGCACCACGGTTCCGCTGCCCCCTGTATCAGCGCCACCCTCATAAAAGGCCTCGACAGCCGCGGTCTGATAATCGCGGAGGGAAAAAAAACCATCCTTCAGGGCAAAGGCAAAGGGAGTACCCGCAGTATACCCGGCCTCATCCCGGACCGGAAAACCGATTTCAATGAACTCCCTCTTAAGATGGCCGCGGTAAGCAGAATTGATAAACACAGAAGTCTCAGAAGGGGCCTCCAGCATAAAGGGACCGATCCGCTTATTGGAGCGCGCCTCTTGCAGAATCACCGGATCGCTGCTCTCCAGAAGCAGTCTCTCTCCCTGCCTGGTGAGGACCAGCTTCCCGAAACGGCTATACAGGTCCCGAAGCGTGAAGAGTACATTCCGGGGGAGCTCATATCTACAACGGCGCTGAAGAAAAATCTCAATATCCTTGAGCGGGATACCACTGGAGGCAGCGTTCCACACACTCACCGGCGTTATCCGGTAGGTATGGATGTATTCCGGCGATTTCTCCAGCTCACTGAAGGAGGAGAGTCTGGAGCGGACAGACTCAAATAGCGGGGTATTGACTTCAAATAAGATGGTCATATCAGACTGAAGGATAAGCGGTTCACACACTCCGGGGCCCCCTCTTTGCGGCTATAACTCTAATTTTCACAGCAGAGCTGACAACCTTTGCACTGCGGAACTTTCCGAACAGCCCTCGCCACATCCCCAGACCATAGAACAGATGACAGAAAAAAAACGACGGCAGAGCAATGAAGAAAACCGCCGGACGCTTGACAAGAAGCGGAAGAGAGAACAGTATATCCAGTGCAAAATGGAAAAGCAGAGGGAACAAAAACCAGAGGGAAGAATGTGCCAGAAAAGGGAGCGCGGTCAGATAGACCGGGAGCCCGGCAAAAGCGAACAGGGGCAGCTTTCCGAAGCGGAAGTCTGTGCGCAGCTGTTCAGAGCGGCCTCTGCCGTAGCCAAACAGCTGCTGGAAAAAAGCACGAAAACCTCTCCGCTGACTGCGCTCAACCGTGATCCCGGGATGATAGAACAATTTCCCCCCGGAATCACCGATCCGGTCCATCAGGTCGTTTTCCTCATTAGGATAGAGCGCTTCATCAAAACCGTTATGCTGCAAGAAGCGATCTCTGCGGAAAGTGAGATTGCAGAGGATCAGCTCTCTGTCCGTGCAGACCCGGGGGCGCCCCTTGCGTCCATAACGCGCGGACATCCAGGCGCTCCCCCAGAAGGAGCTGAGGACGTAACCGAAGCAGGTCTGCCTCAGCGAATCATCTTCAGGAGTCAGGCTGGGGCCGCCGCAGACCGCCACCTCCGGATCGCTCTCAAACACCTTGATAATCCGCTCAAGATTCCCTGCATCAGGAAGCGCGTCATTATCCAGAAAATAGAGGATATCCCCTTGAGCCTTTTGTGCGGCCTCATTGCGCTGTCTGGAGGGCATATTGCCGCTCACATGGATGAGCTCCAGCCCGTGCCCGCCCCACCCCAGAGATACAACACGCGCCCTGTCCAGAAGCGGGGGCTCCTTCTCCTGGTGCGCTATAATCACCGTCACCCGCGTCATCTGACCAGACTCCTCGGTACCCTGGCGGAGACCCGGCAGGTCAGCTCATAAGGGATGGTGCCCGCCTCTGCGGCAACAGCTTCAACACTGCGCGCTTCTCCGCCCCAGAGGGTAGCGACAGAACCGACACGGACCGGATGGGTCGTGACATCCACGAGTATCGTATCCATACACACACGCCCGACAACTGGAAAAAGCTGTCGGCCGATTTTAACCTTCCCTCTATTGCTCAACGAAACCGGGTACCCGTCCGCATACCCTGCGGCGATGAGGGCGATCTTTGAATCCCGCTTTGCCCGGTATGTTCTCTCATATCCGATGTATCCGCCCTCAGGGATTTTGCGCACATTGACCACATGAGCTTTGAAACGCATCGCCTGCACCAGCCGCCGCTTTCTCGGCAGCGCGCCGGGGTAATACCCATAGAGGGAGAGCCCGGGGCGCACCGCGTCAAAAGAGGCGTGAGGGTAATAGAGTATGCCGCCGCTGTTGAGCAGGTGCCGCATCCCGGACCAGACATTGTTCAGCTGCAGATAATCGCAGAGCCCACGGAAGACGTTGATCTGCTCATTGGTGAAAGCATCTGAAGGGGCAGAAGAGCTGGAAAGGTGTGAATAAAGGCCTGAAATATTCAGATTAGGGAGTTCAAAAATTCTGTCCGGATAAGCAGCCACCTGGGCGGCATGGATCCCGTAACGGCACATCCCGCTATCCACCTTCAGATGGCATTCTGCCAGAAAACCGCCTCTCCGGGCCAGGGCATTGAGCTGTTTCAGTTGAGAGAAGCTGCTCACCGTAGGGATCAGACCGTGCGACCTGTATAAAAAATAATCCTTCACCTGAAAGGCCCCCATAACGAGAATCCGGCCCGAAGAACAACCGTTCTCTCGCAGCTGTATACCCTCTTCCGGAGAGGCAACGGCAAGATCTTTGATCCCTTCTTCCTGAAGCAGCAGGGTAACGGGAAGGACGCCATGCCCGTAGGCATCTGCCTTCACAACAGCAAAAAAACGGACATTGCCGACAAAGTTTTTTAGAAAACGGACATTCTTTCTGATCGCCCCGGTACTGATCTCGGCCCAGCATCTGAAAAAATCCCGCTCTTGATCCACTGCTTTTACCCCTCCCGGTTGACAGGTATCCTAAAAAAAATCAGGATGCTCCCCTGTCGGGACAGACATCCTGATCTTCCAGCGCCAGGCGCCGGGTCAGTACGTGCCTCCGGAAAAACTCGGAATACCGTTATCGTTTTCGGGAGACCGGCGCCGCCGATTTTCCGGCCTCTTCAATAGCTTTCTGACTCTTGAGACTGGGCAGTACCGGTCCGCTGGCATAGGAGTCCATAATGATCTTCCTGACATCCTTCTTCTGGCCGCCGGTGATCGTAACAGTCCCCTGAGAAACAAGACCACCCTCTATAAGCAATCTGGGTGTCACTATGTTACCGAGTACTCTACCGGTCTCCAGAAGTTTAACCTCTTCAACAGCCTCGATATTGCCGACAAGCGTGCCTCCGACAGTCACCCGGTTGGCGACAATGTCAGTTTTAACCTTCCCGGTTTCGCCGATGACAAGGTGGTCCTCTGTCTTGATCTCCCCCTCAAATTTTCCGTCCACCTGAAGCGAACCGTGCACATAAAATTTACCGGCGAAAACAGAGCCTTCACCGATCACGCTGTTTATCTGTTCATTCTTGCCTGGCATCAACAAACTCCCTGGATCTTTTCTGCTTTTCCAAAAATATTGTAAAAAAAACCGCTTTTCAAGAGGTTTCTCCGGAGACCATCTCCTCAGGGGAGATCCACCCCCGGCTGCCATCCGCTCATCTTCTGAGCTCCTTCGCGCAACGGGAGGCATTATATTGCGCTCCTCTGTGACCGGGTACCAGCTCCAGCACCCTGCGAAAACGGGAGAGCGCCCCGGAGTAATCCCCCCTGCGGAAAGCGATATTACCCAGGCGGAAAAGAATCTCCGCCCTGAGGCTGCTCCTGGTTTTATACAGAAGCGCAGCATAAAGGTTATCTGAAGCATCCCTGTATCGGCCCTCCTTGAGAAGGGCCAGGGCAAACAGATACCGGGTGAGCGCAGAAGCGGGGAGAAGGGAGTCCGCTTTTTGCAATACAGAATAGACTGCGGAGGGCCGCCCGCTCTCCAGATACAGCCTTGCCAGCTCCTGGAGCGCCTTCACCCGCTCCTTTTTGAGATCAGCGCCCTTCTCAGCCTTGAGAAGAAAACGTCCGGCATTGTCATACTGCCCGAGCTGTCGGAAAAGGCGGCCAGCGGCCAGATACATCCATGAGGAAGCAGAGCTGCCCTTACGGGCGATCCTGTCCAGATAAAGGTTCAGAGCACGGCGGCTGTGCCCCTGGAGCACAATGCTTCGGGCCGCGCTTCTGAGCGCACTACTGTAGAGCGGATCCAGCCGGTACGCCTCCAGAAAGGCGCTTTCCGCCTTTTTAAACAGACGCAGCCGCCAGTAAGCGACCCCCATATTGTACCAGAGGCGGGAATTCCTCTTATCCTTCCCCTGTGCCTTGCCGTAATAGACAAGCGCATCCACATAATTGTCCTGGAGGAGCCTGATGTTGCCGGCATTGATCATGGCAGCCACTGCCTGCTGCGTTTCAGGAAAATCCCGGATAATCCTCTCATAGAGAAGAAGCGCTTTAGTATAGGCCCGTCGCAGATAATAGAGATCCGCGACCACGGCTGCCACATCCAGATCCTCTTTGCTCTTCAACGAGAGGCGAAAATAGCGCAGCGCCTCATCGTAATTCTTCCTGTCATAGTGCAACTCTCCGAGAGTGCGGGCCAGAGCAGCAACACTGCCTGAGGGAGCCGTGGGGAGCAAATTTCTAAAGAGAGTAAGCGCCTTCCCCCACTCTCCAGCCTTTAACAGCAAAAGCCCCAGGTTGTACCGGAAAGCGAATTTTCCTGGATAATAACGGACCGCCAGCCTGTAATACTGCAGTGCGTCAGCCACAGCACCTTTCTGATCGTGGATATCGCCCAGGCGGGCACTCGCATAAGCGAGAAGCACCTCAGTCGGAGAAAAATCGAGCACCCTTTTGTATTCTACCTGCGCGGCTTCCATTCTGGAAAGCTGGAGGTACGAGTTGCCCAGCTCATAGCGCACCCTCGGATCGTCCTTGATATTCAGTGAGGCCTGGAAAGCCCGAACAGCTTCCCCGGGCTTCCTGGAAGCAAGATGTACCTGTCCCAACCGCCACAGGCTTTTCCGAAACGCCGGGGAAACAGAAAGCGCCCCCTTATAGTAGCGCACCGCTTCGGGATAACGTTTCTCCTGCTGCGCCACCCGCCCCAACCCATGGAGAGCAGGAGAATTCTCAGCCGAAACCCGGACAGAGGCCCGGAATGCTGCGGTAGCGGCAGCCCGCCTGCCCATGGAAAGATAAAGGTAGCCGATGTAGTTGAATACCTTGCGCCGCTCCACTTTGCGAAGCCCCGGCCGCTTGAGCAGAGCACGAAAGAGTCCAATAGATTTTCTGGAGTATCCGGCGTGAAACGCCCTCACCCCTGGTGCCAGCGGAGAACGGGGATGCACTTTTGTAAACCGTGTGAGAATACCATCGTCTTCCGGGACTGCAAACCGCTCCCCCAGCTGGGGCCGCTCTCTGAGAAGAACAAACAGAAGCAACGCAAGACTGAGGAGCCCGATCGCCAGAGCAGCGAAAACCGGCGTCCGGCCATCCTGAAACCCGGCCTGGAATCGGGCCCGCACCCTTCCCGCAAAGCGGCTGAACTTAAAGCGCAGCCTTTCTGGTATGTCCGATAACAGCATTCAGCACCCCGTTGATTAATTTATAGGCCTCAGGGTCACAAAATTTCCTTGCAAGAGAGACAGCCTCGGTCACGCTCACCTCAGATGGGATCTCCCCTCTGTGCAGAATTTCAAAGACAGCGAGTCTGAGTATAGAACGCTCCACAAGTCCGAGTCTTTCCGGACTCCAATTTATCAGAAAACGATTGATCAGCAGATCACTCTCTGAGCTCTTTTCTACTGCCCCACGGATCAATCCAGTCGCAAAATCGGTAATACTGGAGCTGGTGCCTGACCTGAGCCAATCAAAGGTGAGCTCTTCGAGAACCCCTTCGCCCTGTATTGCAACCTGATAGAGCGCCTGCATGGCGATTTCGCGCCCTTTCCTGCGAATACCCATTACAAATCAACCGTTTTTATTAATCGCGGCAAAAAGATTGATCATCTCAATAACGGACATAGCAGCGTCAAAACCCTTATTCCCGGATTTTGTACCGGCACGCTCCACCGCCTGCTCAATCGTATCTGTTGTGAGTATACCGAAACTGACCGCCTGCTCCGCCTCCGCAGCGAGCACGGAAAGAGCGTTAGTAACCGACCGAGCCACATAGTCAAAATGGGGAGTACCACCACGGATCAACACCCCGAGACAGATGATCCCGTCATACGCGCCGGTTGCCGCGACCCTGCGGGCTGCCGCGGTGATCTCAAAGGCGCCAGGCACCCGGATAACCGTGATATCCCGGGCGGAAGCGCCATGACGGATAAGACAATCTTCAGCACCTTCGATCAGCCTCTCGGAAATAAATGTGTTGAACCTGCCGGCAATAATTACATAACGCCATCCAGCGGCATTAAGATTTCCCACGATCTCTCTCATTATTCTTCAGTATCCTTTTCTTCAGCTCAGGAGTTAATCTTTATCCGTGCGCTCTTGCGCAGAGATTGGATCCACTTCTCCAGAGAGCGAGCCATCTTCTTATGAAGCATCAGACTGGCGATCGTGTCTTTTATCTTTTCAAAGGGGACCGGCTTCACCGCGACAATTTTAAGCGCATGGTATCCGGGCCAACCCGGAACCTCGTCAACAATTTTGAAATCTTTTGTCTTTCCAGCGTGCATATTGCGCGCGAAAATAGGATACAGATATCTGGGTAAGTCGAGCCCGGGCCGGAGAATAACAAAGCCGAAGTCCTTGAACCGGGCTCCATAGCGGCGGGCTATATAAGCCAGATTATGCCCCCGCTTGAGTGCGGCTCTGGCCCCTGCAATCCGCTTCTCTACACGCATCCTCCTTTTAAATCCAGTAGAAGGCGGCAAGGAGATGAAAATATGCTGAATCCTGTACATGCTGATCTTCTGCGGCTGGGTTTTGAGCAGCTTCTCATAATAGGCTTGAATCTCTTTTTCAGAGGGCTTGAACTCCTTATCCTTTGCAGCCGCTTTGCGGAAAAGCTTCTGGATAACCAGGCGCTTGCGTATCATGTCAAAATACTGCTCATAAGAAGTATTCTTCTTCTTCAGCTCTTCTTTGAACTGCGCGAGGGTTATCTTCCGGGACTGAGCCAGCTTCTCCAGCCGGTCTTCGACATCCAGCCGGCTAACAGCCACACCATCCTTTTTTGCCTTCTGCATGACCAGCAGATTATTGATCAGCTTATCCAGAGCTAATTTCCGCAATTTGCGGTAACTCCGGGGCAGCGGCTTGCGTAACTCCCTGGACTCATAACGAAGATATGCAATCTGCTGCTTGATATCGTATATGGTCACAATGTCATCATTCACTCTGGCTACAATCCGTTCTACGATCTCCGCAGTTACGCTGCCTGCAAAGACGAAAAGAAGAACCAGAATCAGCACTCTCTTTTTCATAACGCCTCCAGTCTCCGGAATTTCCAGAGCCAGCTACCGTATAGAGCCCTCACAGCCCTGTACCCCATCACAGGGGGCTGGACACTTCATCAGCAGGTACTCAATGGAGTCCACCAGTGCCTGCCAGGAAGCTTCGATTATATTATCCGAGACACCGACTGTCCCGAAAATTTCCTCATTCCACTTGCTTTCTATCAGCACTCTGGTACGGGCACTGGTACCACGCTTCCCCTCCAGAATACGAACCTTGTAATCGATCAACTGCATCTCCTTGAGGGCCGGATAAAACGGTTCCAGCACCTTGCGGAGCGCCCGGTCCAGCGCGTTAACAGGACCATCGCCCTCTGCGACAGCCAGCTCCTCCCGCCCATGCACCACTACCTTAATAGTAGCCTCATTAACGGAAGTTTCAGAACCCATTTTCTGATTGATTACCCGGAACCCTTTAAGCTCAAAACCCGGAGAAAAGGCACCTGTGGCCTGCTTGAGGAGAAGCTCAAAACTGGCGCCTGCACACTCAAACTGAAACCCTTCGTTTTCCAGCTCTTTCACCCGGGCGATGACCTCTGCGGGCAATTTCTTATCCTCGAGATCCAGATCAAACTCCCGCGCTTTGGCCACAACACTGCTCTTCCCGGAATAGTCGGAAATAAGAATCTTCCTGTGATTGCCTACGGATTCCGGCGCCACATGCTCATAGGTGCGTGAATTCTTCTCCACAGCATTGACATGAACCCCGGCCTTGTGGGTAAAAGCGTTGCCGCCCACATAGGGGAGCGCTTCGTTATGAGGGAGGTTGGCTAACTCAGACATAAATCGAGAGAGTTCGGTCAGCCGGGTGATGGACTGTGGCTTCTCCAGGACTTCATACCCCATTTTCAGTGACAGATCGGGGATAATGGAACAGAGGTCCGCGTTCCCGGTCCGCTCACCATAGCCGTTGACCGTACCCTGTACCTGCAGGCAACCTGCCTTCACTGCGACCAGAGAATTGGCCACTCCGCAACCGCTGTCATTGTGGCAATGGATGCCGAGCGGGGCTTTCACCTCAGTTTTGACTGCAGTGACGATCTCTTCAATATCAAAAGGGAGCATCCCTCCGTTTGTTTCACAAAGACAGAGGCAGTCCGCCCCTCCTGATTCCGCGGCCCGGAGCGCCCGCAGCGCGAACTCCGGATTGTCCCTGTAGCCGTTAAAAAAATGCTCCGCGTCAAAAATAACGCTCTTGCCCTTCCCCTTGAGAAATTCCACAGATTCAAGGATCATCCGGAAGTTCTCCTCTTCATCAATGCGGAAGACCTCGCGCACATGGAGGTCCCAGCTCTTTCCGAAAATGGTGACTACATCTGTGCCTGCCGCGACCAGCTGCTCCAGCACCGGGTCCTTATCGACCCGGTTTCTGGCGTGTCTGGTGCTCCCAAAGGCAACGATCTTCGCGTGGTTGAAATCCAGTATGGAAAGCTCTCTGAAAAATTCTATATCCTTGGGGTTGGATCCAGGCCATCCAGCTTCGATATAATCCACCCCGAATTCATCCAGCTTCCTGGCTATGGAGACCAGATCCACATGGCTGTAAGAAATCCCGGCCCCCTGCCTGCCGTCCCGGAGGGTAGTGTCGTATATCGCTATTCTTCCTGGCATAAGTTGTCTCCGCTTTCCCGCCGGGACCTTCTTGCAGCTGTCTTATTGACCGGACTTCTGTCCAGAGCAAAAGCGTTGAGCAACCCTGACAAAAACCCGGAATAAATATAGGGAGGCCGTCCTTGACAGGCAAGAGGAAAGGCTTTTTGCTTGTATTGCAACAGCCCCGGGTCTATTTTCCATACTTATTATGGGAAAGAACTGCAAACGCATAAGAGCAGACAACGACAGCATTGGGAAGAAAACCCTGGAAGGCTTTGTTGCCGCGGAAAACTACAACCGCTGGCTCGCTTCCCGGGTGCTCCCCCACATGCGGGGCAAAGAGATACTGGAAATCGGCTGCGGGCTGGGCAACATCTCCAGAATCATCTCTGAAAAGTACACTCTAACCTGCGTGGATATCCGCAAGGATTACACAGACAAAGTTACAGCAGATCTGGGGGCCCGAACAGTCTGCGTGGACCTCGCTCAGCAAAAAGCCTTTGACAATGAATTCGACGGCGCGGTCAGCCTCAATGTCCTGGAGCACATCGAAGACGAACAGGCTGCGCTGGAAAACATCTTCAAAGCGCTCCGTCCAGGGGGCCGCTTTGCTGTTCTGGTCCCTGCCTTTAACTGGCTCTACGGCAGTGTGGATAAGGCGATCTTCCACCAGCGGCGCTACACCAGAAGTCGGCTGAAAAAAACGGTGCAAAGCGCCGGCTTTGAAGTAGAGAAGACCTTTTACTTCAACGCATTCGGCATTCCGGGCTGGTTCTGGCAAAACCACATCCGAAAAAGAGAGCTGCTCCCTGAAGGACAGCTGACCCTCTTCAGCAGGCTGGTCCCTATCCTCAAAGTCCTGGATATCCCCTTCCGCCCTGTCCTGGGGATCTCCGTGGTGGCCTGGGCGGTCAAACCTGAAACAGGGCTTAAGAGTACGCCGATGAGCAGAAGAGAGCCACAGTATCCATTGCCGCCTCAACATCGTGCACCCTGAGAACAGAGGCGCCCTGCTGCAAAGCCAGCAGATTCGCCAGCGCTGTCCCCACGAGACGCTCCTCTACCGGGCGTCCCGTGATATCACCGATCAGCCGCTTCCTGGAGAGCGCCATCAGCACCGGATAGCCGGTATCCACCAGCTCCCTTAGCCCCCGGATCAGGGCCATATTATGGGAAGCTGTTTTCCCGAACCCGATACCCGGGTCGATCCAGATACTCCCCTGCCTCACACCGCACTCCCGGGCAAAAGCTACCCGCTGCATAAGGAAATCCCTCACATCCGACACCACATCATGGTACTGCGGGTTATGCTGCATGGTCTTCGGCTCACCGGCCATGTGCATCAGAATCAGGAGCACCCCACTCTCAGCAGCCAGCGCCCCCATCTCAGGATCGCGCAGGGCGGAAACATCGTTGATAATGGAGGCGCCGGCCTCGACCGCCCCCTTTGCCACCGACGCTCTCCTCGTATCGATGGATACCGGAATGTCCAGCCTGGAGGTGAGCGCTTCAATGAGCACAGCCACCCGCCCCAGCTCCTCATTCGGCTCCACAGGATCGGAACCCGGTCTGGTGGACTCGCCGCCCAGATCCAGAATATCAGCACCGGCAGCCTGCATCGCCTCACCCTGCGCGAGAACAGCATCCACGCCCCGCCTCCGACTCCCCTCCCAGAAAGAATCCGGTGTGGCGTTTATGATCCCCATGACAGCCGGCCGTTTTCTCAGGTCAATCGTGTGGGTCCCGAATCTGTATTCTGACTGGAACATAAGCCCCCCTGATTCAGTCAGCGCTGCTGCCCTGCCGGAGCAATACCCGCAGCAACCGCCGCAACGCATCTATCTGCACTGTTGCAGCCCTGGCGTAGGGCGTACCCGGATACCATCGGCGTATTCGAAGAAAAGAGGCCAGCGCGGCCTCAATCTTCCCATTCTGTTTCAAAGCCATTCCCATTTTCCAGCACACCCGGGCCAGAAGATGCTCCCGTCCCCTGCGGGGGCGCAGTCCCAGAGCAAGCGCACGCCTGTACCAGAGCCGAGCCCTGCCGTACGCTCCGGTTCGTTCAAAGATATATCCCATTCTGTAACAGTTCCAGCGGTTACTGGATACACGAAGCGCACGGCGGCAGAAATCCGCAGCCTCCTGATACCTGCCAAGCCGGCAGCAGACCGTCGAGAGCTGCTGCAGCACAAAAGGATCACCAGGGGTAATGCGGAGGAGCAGTCGAAAGAGCGGCAGCGCCTCTCTGGCCCTGCGCAACCGGAGAAGCAGCATCCCCCGGACCCGGAGCGCCTGCGGATAGCCGGGATCAATGAGAAGCGCCCTCCTGCTGCAATCCAGTGCCTGCAGCCATCCCCGCAGCCCGACCCAGGCTCTGGACTGCAGGGTCAGCGTCCGGGCATCCGCTTTTTCTGGCAGCCGCCTGAGGCGGTGAAGCGCAGCACTGAACCTGCCCTGCCGTAAAGCGTTTCGAATGAAATCAAGGTCCACCTCCCGTCTGACTCCGGAAAATGCCGAAATGGCTGCCAGAACAAAGCCAGCTCCTGTTATAAGAAACCGCATTTCCGCCCCCCTTCTGCATTTAGAGACAGCCAGAGAGGGGGAGGAGTTCCCCTGTTTATTATTCTAAAAGTTGTAATTCAGAGAGACGGTCTGGACAGCCCCTGTCTCCTCAAAATCTGCCATGGAGACCGCGTAGCTAACCTCCACCCTGTTGAGCAGCAGAGAAAAGCCTCCAGCCAGGGTGCCATCGGCGATGCCGGCACGAACGCGCAGCTCCACCCCCCGGCCCTGCTCTTCCGGCAATCCACGGGCGTACAGAGTAGCAGCCAGAGCAGCGCTCACCTCCGGCTTCCTCTGCAACACAATCCACTCCAGCCCCAGCCGGAGCACCCCTGACTCCTTCACCCCGAAAGTGTAGTCATACTGCAGCGAAGGGAGCAGGGATTCCACCAATTTGATGGAAAAGGCGCCGCTGACTGTGGGACAGAGCCAGTACAGATCAGAGTAGTATATGAAGCCAAGGTTGCGAACTGAGCCGGCAAGCTGAAAAATGAGCACATTGATATCCATACCTGCGGAGAGGGCCACTCCATACCCCTGAGTATCATCCTGTTTATCAAAAATACCGGCAACAGAGAAGCCCCAGTTCATCCTGGAAGCAAACTCGTACGCCCTGGAAAACGCCAGAGTGCCGGAAAAGGAGTCCAGGGAACCGGTAGGGATTCCGGAACCATCGCTATACCGATGAAGCTCATCCACAAAAACAAAAGAACCGGAAATAGCAGACACCCTCCTCTCGCCAGAGTTGCTGTTGCTTGAGCAAAGGGCCAGAGAGAAAGCGGTATGATATCTATCCATGGACAAAGTGCTGCCGGTTATGGATACACCTGACCAGGGTATCCGGGCCAGAGTGGCCGGATTATAAAAGGCAGCACTTGCATCCGCACCCAGAATCGTAAAAGCCTGATTGAGTCCGATCGCCTTGGCGCCCGCCGGAAGGTAGAGGAAGGCAGCCGGCGTGTCGGCGTCTGCAGCATACATGGAACTATCCTGGAGATCCGCACTCAAACCGGTTGTCAGAAGGCATAGAAGGGGGATAGCCGCCAGTAAACGTTTCAAAGGCCACCTCATTTCACCAGCATCTTACCGTATCTGGAGAGGGACTGACCGTTGGTCCCGCCGCCGGCTGTGATAACCCGGATATAATAGACCCCTGGCGGCACCTTACCCCCCTTATTTGTTCTGCCATTCCAGGAAAAGGCAACGGTGCTGGTTCCGGTTGCAACGGTCAACGCCTCACTGCCTGATCTGGCATAAACGCGCTGCCCCACGAGATTGTAAAGACAGACATAATAGGTCAGGGTAAAGGCAGAACCGCTCTGATTGTTGTAAAAAAAACAGATCGAGGTTGTTCCCTTATCCGGATCATAAGGATTGGGGTAATTGAACACCCTGGTGATCGAATCCGATGCAGGGAAAAGCGGGGAGAAAACAGCCACCAGAAACAGGAAAACCAGAACCAGACTTCTCTTCAAACGCATAATACCCTCCAGATAATATTCTTACCGATCCTACGTCTTTCTCCGCGCCAGCAAAAGAATAGCAATCAGAAAAAAAACAATATTTCCGAGCCAGGCCCCAAGAAGCGGGGGGACACTGCCCAGCTTACCAAGCGAGATTCCAAAAGCGACGAAAGCATAATACACAAAATATACAATGACAGCAATGAAAAAGCTGAGCAGAAGAACAGCTTTGCGCCCGCCGAACCCTCCAAAACTGATCCCGATAAGGATGATGACAAAATTTATCAAAGGGAAGGAGAATTTAAGGTAATAGTTGACCTGCTCCTGGCCATAGGACTGACCGCTCTTCTTCAGCTTCTCAATATAGCGAGCCGCCTCGGCTGAGGTCATGGACTGCACCTTCGTCTTCTCTCTGGTAAGATCATAGGGCTCCACCTGGAAAGGGAAAAAGCGCTTCTTAAAGGGAAAGGTGATCATCCCGCCTCTGTAGCCTCTTCTGTATATCCCGTCGTAGAGCACCCAGCCCTTTTTTTTGCTGCTGTAAACCGCCCGTTTAGCGGAAACTCTGTATACCAGAGACTCGCGGTGTCGATAGAGCAGTACATCATGCAGATAGTCGTCCTCATGCGTTCCCGGAGGATCTTGAGCGTTACTCAAACCAGGAGAGCGGGGCGGAGGAATATAGCTGAGCTCTCTGGAAGAACGGCGCATGGTCACAATCAGGTTACGCAGCTCCTTTGTGCGGTGGCGATAATGGCTTGCCTTAAGCACAACCCCGGGTGAGGGCCAGAGTTTGACATCTGAACGGTTTTTCCCCCGCTCCCGGACCCCGAGCCGCACATAATCGGAAATTTTATCCGCCTTCCGCGTGACCGGGAACACAACATGGTCATTAAATGGGACCATCCCCACACTGAAAATAAACCCAAAAACAATCAAACTCACACAGAGACGGTAGATGCTCACGCCGGCATTGATGATCGCAATCAACTCGTTATCCCGGACCATCCTCCCTATCGTATAGATCGTTGCACAAAGCGCTGCGGCCGGTGAGACCAGAGTGAACTGAAAAAAGGATTTATAGAGATACATTTCCAGAATCAGAGGCAGAGGGATATCCTTGCGCAGGAAGTATTTGAGCTGCTGAATCATGTCAAAAAATAGAACTAAACTCACCAATAAAGAGATGGAAGCAAGAAAAGTGCCCAGAAAGGAGCGGAAAACATACCGGTCCAGTTTTATCATCCCGGGGATCATCGCCTACTCCCTCAACTTTTTCGCGATCAGCAACCCGCCCAGCACCCCGAGAAATATATTAGCCATCCAGGAAGCCAACACAGGACCCATGGCCCCGGAGAGCACCCAGCCTTTGCCGAGGACCAGCAAAAACCAGTAGAAGACCATGACCCCCATAGCAAATCCGAAACCAGCGCTCTTCCCGCTTCTACGGGAAAACATTCCGAGAGGAGCGCCGATAATCGTAAAAATAAAACAGGCGAACGGGATGGCTATTTTTCTATTCAACTCGTAGATGTCCGATGCGCTGTATTTTCTTGAGCGGCTGCCTCTCCTCATCTGCCTTCTGATCCGAATGAGACGGTTTTTGAACTTCTGCACCTCCCGCAAATGCCATGATAGATTTTTAACTCCCGGCCGACCTCGGGCTATCCTGTTCCTCTGACGGGATCGGGATACCCCGGGACTGTGTCGCTCTCTTCTGTAGCCGGGCTTTCCGCCTCTAGGGGCGCTTCTCTGCCGCGCGGCAAGCCGATGCCGCAATGCAGGGCGGCGGGCCGCCATCTGTCTCCTGCGGATTTCTGCAGAACTCCTTCTTCGAGCTACGGCAAGAGGGCGTTTTCTCTCTGCAGCTCTGCGGGTGGCAGCGGTGCGGCGCGCTTTGTCAAACCCGGCTTCTTCGTGCTTCAGATATTCCTTCGGATGTTTGTGCTTATACGCTTCCAGAGCATCAACTGCATTCTGGTATTGTCTTTCAACCCCCTTCTGCCTGTCCTGGAGTCTACGGACAGTACCACTCCGGATACGATTTCTGGAGCCAACCCGCTTGAGCAGCTCCCTGAGGGTCATGGTCCGCGGCTGCTTGCGGAACCGACCGACCCGAAAATTTTTCACAAAGGTATGGACCGCAACAGGAGCATATGTCTTAATTAGAAGATGCTTCTTCTCAGTATCCTTCTGCTCGATGTACACATCGTAGAGCCGGAATTGTATAATCAGCCTGCCGCCCTCAACTTCCTTCCCGATAAAATCTCCACTTTGAGCATAAATGATCGTTCCGTCCGGCTGGGTCACATGAATATCATACATCCGTTTGGTCTTCCGGTCTTCCCTGTCATAGCGGATACTCTGGCCCTCAAAGGGGATCACCTCTCTGGGGTCAGCCTCAACCATTGGATCTTTCATCCGGAGCTGCAGCCTGGTCTTCATATACTGGATGTTCCCCCAGGGAAGGACCGTATCGAAAAACAGAAGAGAGAGGACGAACATGAGCAGCCCGAAAAAAAGATTGGGCCGAATAGTCCGCATCAACGAGAGTCCGCTGCCACGCATGGCGACAACCTCACTGTCTGAGGAGAGCCGGGCAAAAGAGAGGATCGAAGCCATGGCCACAGCCAGAGGGATAGTCAGAGAAAAAATCCTGGGAAAAGCGAACAGAAACATCTTCCCGACTTTGTCAGGGGGCGCATCCCCTTCCACTATGTATTTAACAGAGACGAAAACCTGATTAATAATCAGAATAACGGAGAAGAAGGCGAGCCCGACGAAATAGTTTGGGATCAACTCCCGAAAGACATACCTGGTAATCACCTTCACAGCTGATGACCGTCCTCTCCACCATCCAGCAAAACTACAGCAGTCCGCTGCCGCCCAGCAGAAGCCCGGCTATTGTTGACAGCACTCCCAGCAAAAAAATAAACAGGAAGAGCAGCTGAAGAAGCAACGGGACCAGGAAAACCAGGACAGCCCTCCTGGTAGGCAACCCGTACACTGCCCGGAGAGCACTGACCTCCATCTTATAACTGTACCCAAGAGCCGCGAGAAAAACAAGAGCGTAGAGCCCCCCCAGCCCCGCAGCGGACAGAAAAGCAGCTGCAGGGACAAGAAAGATAAAGGGGAGATAGGAAAACAGCATAAACCGAAGCAGGTCCTCAGCCCTGCCCCGCTTCCCCCATATTGAAGCGAAAAGGTGGAATAGCGCGCCCTTAAAGACCAGAGACAGCAGTGCCAGGAAAATCAGAGTGGTTCCGAATCCGGAAAAGAGTTTTCTTGCTGTTGCCCCCCGCTCCTCAACTATCAGTATCCCGGCAAGCAGCAAAGAGAGAACGCCGGCGAGCAGAGCCAGCAATCCCGAACCTGTCCCGGCTGCCGGCCCACCCTTGCCGGTTTTCATCTCCGCAAAAGAGGTGTAGGGTTCCAGCAGTGTAGAGAGGAAGAGGGAGAAGCTCCTCATCTCAGTATCCTCTGTAAAGATAGTAGACACCAGCTCCTCTGGAACAGACAGTCTGTCCGGGTGCAGCGGGAAACAGAGAAATCTGCGGTTTTAAACCAGTCAGGAGGCCAAGAAGATCTCCAAGTCCAGGTCGAGTCCGTATCCGGATCACTCTCGGGCGGCCGGCGATTCCAGCAAGCCGTCCGGCCAGCAGCAGCGCGTGCTCCAGGTCCCCGAGTTCATCGACAAGTCCAAGTTTCTGAGCCTGGCGGCCGGTAAAAACCTGCCCCTGGGCCAGAGTCACCAGACGGGCCCTGGTTATCTTGCGGCCCTTGTGGACCGCATCAAAAAACTGTCTATAGGAATCCATCACCATCTGCCTGAGATAAACCCGTTCTCCTGCGGTCATGCTTCGATACGGGGAAAGGATATCTTTGAAGCGCCCGCTTTTGATCACATTCCACTTTATCCTCACCCAATCATAGAGCCCCTTCATATCAGGGGCCACCAGGATCACCCCGATGCTGCCTGTTGTGCTTCCGGGATTGGCGACAATTCGACTGGCCGCGCAAGCCGCATAATAGCCGCCGGAAGCGGCCACATCTCCAAACGAAGCCACAACCGGCTTCCCGCTTTTTCGAAAGCGGCGGATGGCGTTATAGAGTTCCTGGGAGGCGGCAACCGCCCCACCAGGGGAGTCTATCCGCACGACCAGCCCTTTGACGAGAGGAGCTTTCGCAAGCTTACGGATACTCTCCACGGGGCGCGCTATTCCTTTGCTTATCCCTCCAAATCCGCTTTGTCTGGAGACGGTGATCAAACCACGGATATCCACAACAGCGATACCAGGCCCTCCAGCAATATCGCTCCCCACCTGGCGATCCCCTGATCCGCCGGGTTCCTGAAACAGCATTACCAGAGCGGCGACAGAAGAGAGAAGAAACCCCCCGCCAAAAAGCATACCTGCCAGATCTCTTCTAGCTCCTCTCTTTTCCCTTTCACTATTTTTGAGCACTTTTTTTCTCCCTTTCATCACTGAGGAGTACCGCCACCCCGCCGTTGAGTGTCCCGAACCAGACATACCGCCCCTCAAAGGCGATAATGGTAATATCATTGCTGGGCAAGCCATCCCGGATACCGTATGTTTCCCATTTGTTATTCAACGGGTCAAAGGATGCGGCCCCGCCCTCCAGCATCCCCATCCACACTCTTCCTGCCGGCGAAACCGCCAGAGAGTAAACATAATTGCTGCGCAGACCGCTATTCCCGGCATTATACAACCGCCATGCTGTCCCCTTTTCCGTACAGGAGACCGCCCCGTGGCCGTGAGTGCCGAACCAGACTCGCGTACCGTCAAAAGCGATCGACTTCACATTATTGGTCGGGAGTCGGCCAGCCCCCCCCTTCCGGTACACAGTCCAGCGACCGCTCTTTAGATCCAGGCGGCCAATGCCTCCGGCAACCGTTCCCGCCCAGACAGAACCAGGGGTAGCGCAGAGGGTGACTATGTTGTTCCCGGGAAGCCCGTCTCTCTTTTTATACGTCACCCATTCGCCGGTACGCAAATCCAGGACAGACAATCCATGCGCGATTGTGGCAACCCAGAGCTTCTTATCATAAAGAAGAGCCTTCTTGATCCTCTGCCATCGGAGTCCGGCGACCGTGTCAACAGTTTTCCAGACTCCCAGAGCTTTGCTGTAATAGGAGAGCCCGGCATAGGTGGCGGCCCAGACACGGCTTTGACCCACTGCCAGACTCCGGACCAGATTGGATACCAGACCACTTTTAGAAGCTCGAAAACGGACAACAGAACCGGTACTCCGGGTAAAGCGGCTTATCCCCCCCAACCAGGTGGCCACCCAGACATCATCCCCGTCAAACTCAATATCGCTGATGGAATCATCAGCCAGCCCATGCTCTTTTCTCAGATATCGCCAGCGGACCACCCTCCGCAACGCTTCCGCCCTGACACGCTCTGCACTGTCAGGAAATTCCCGAATCACCCTGAGCGCATAATGCAGCGCCAGCTCACGGTCCTTACGAACCAGAGCCCATCGGGCCAGCCTGTACAGTGCCGCGGCAAGATAGCTGTCTCTATTTCCATTGCGGACCACCTGAAGATAGGCTTCGACAGCCGACGCGGGGATAAAAAGCTTTTCATAACAATCCGCGATAGTGTAGTGAAACCTGGAGAGCGCCTGTTTGCTGTGCTGCTTTTGCGCAAGCAGGAGGCGGATCTCGCGGATCGCAGCTTTATACCGCTTCTCCATCAGACAGATCTCCCAATTCAGTCCGGAGAGGCCCCTGTTGTTGCTATGCGCGGGAAACAATCGCTTGAGACGATGGCTGTACTCCCGGAAAAGCGGTGGCACCTTCGCCTTGTAGGCGGCGTAGGCAGCATCGAAGAGGATACGCGCTGTTCTTCTCTCGTACAGTCCACTGCGGATATAGACGGTAAACCCTTTCAATGCTCTGCCGTACTGACCGGCATCGAACTGCTTTTGCGCCTCAGTAAGAGCACGGGTCAGTCTGGACATCTCCTGCTCTGGAAGCTTGCGCCTCTTACGAACAACCGATGCCTGAGGGCCATCCACGGCTTGAGACCGCTTATTCTCCAGCTGCCGTTGTTTTACGCCTGTCCTGCCACGGCACCCGGCCCAGGAAAAGAACAGAACTACGACCAGCCCTGTACAGAACAGCCTTTTTTCTTGGATAAGAGTTATTGGTCTCATATACTTCCTTTCTATGCAAAAAGATAGCGAAAACCCAAAGGGTGAGCGAACGATTTATTCCGTTTCCGCACTCACCTCCGTGATTAAGGACAAACTGGAACAGGGTTTTCCCGATGTACTGGTACAGGGCGAGATATCAAACTGCAGAGTAGCGCCGTCAGGGCACGCCTATTTCACAATCAAGGATGCGGGGGCTGTTCTCCAGGCTGTGCTTTTTAAGGGCAGCAGAAGGTACTGCGATGCAGAACTCAACGATGGCACCCGGGCTGTTTTTCGTGGCAGCATCTCCCTCTATGCCCGGAAAGGAAGTTACCAGCTGATTGTCCGTTCTGCCCGGCAGACCGGACTGGGTACCCTTCACCTGCGTTTCGAGCAGCTGAAGAAACAGCTCTATAGAGAGGGCCTTTTTGACCAGGCAAGAAAAAAACCGGTCCCTTTCTGTCCTGAACAGGTCGCAGTTGTCACCTCACCAGGAGCTGCAGCGCTTCAGGACATCCTCCGGGTCAGCTACAAACGCTTCCCGGGGATCAGCATCATCATCTATCCTGCCCAGGTACAGGGGGAAAGTGCGGCTGATGAAATCGTCACTGCTCTGAAACAGGCTGACAGGGACCGCCTTGCGGACGTGATTATCCTCGCCAGGGGAGGCGGTTCTCTGGAGGACCTCTGGCCCTTCAACGAGGAACAAGTTGCCAGAACGATAGCTGCCTGCAATCTGCCCGTCGTTTCAGGTGTCGGGCATGAGATAGACTACTCCATCACTGATTTCACCGCAGATCTGCGGGCCGCAACACCCTCTGCCGCCGCGGAGCTGGTCTTCCCGGACAGGGGTGCCCGCCTGGCTGAGATCCACACGGCCACTGATAGAAACAGACACCTTCTCCTGAAACGGATGGAATTCCTGAAAAACCGGCTTCTGAGCCTCTCCGGAACAGAACTGCACCGGAGATTGCAGCAGAGGGTTGAGCAGGCGGCCCTGCAGCTGGATGAACGGCGTGACCGCCTCATCCGCTCGGCTCAAGCCCTCATCTTGAACAACCGGGCAACAGCAGACACGCTCACTGGAAGACTTTCTGTACTTGATCCACGCGCGCCGCTGCGCAAAGGGTACTCCATTGTCAGAGACAAATGCGGCAAAATACTCCGCAGAGCAGATAAGCTGAAAAAAGAAGACACAATAGCAATTGAGTTCGGGCACGGCAGCGCAGATGCCTCTGTGACTGCTGTGCGGAGGCAATAATAACAAGGGGTCTGCTGAAGATGGCTACAAAACCACTCAACTTTGAAAAAGGGATGGAAAGGCTGGAAGAGATAACCGGCCTCCTGGACATGGGGGGAGTTGCTCTGGAGAACGCGATAGCCCTTTACGAGGAGGGCTGCAAAATCGCGGATGCGCTGCAGAAAAAACTGGAAAAGGCGGAACGGGCTGTTTCCATCGCCCCTGTCGGCCAGGAGGCGCCTAACACGGAAGAAAACCTGCAACAGATACACGATATCAACCCGGCCTCAGGGCCAAAACCAGAGTTCGGCGGAGAGCCCACCCTCTTCTAGCCCCTTTCTTGACTCTGTTCCTTCTAATTAACTATGTTTTGCACAGGGACTCCGGGGACCTATCTTTTTTCTCTATCTGCAGGGATATTTTGCCTTCCCCCGGCTTTCTGTCCGCCTGCATGCGGACGCATTACTGTACAGCGGGAACCTGGAACATGGATCAGGACGGACAGCTCACCTTTGATGACGACCCTGAGGCGCATAAGCTCAAAACCGCGGTCAACCATCTCCGTCTGGGTTCCTTCTCAGAAGCCTCTGCCATATTTAGAGAGCTGTTCAACGTCAACCCGGAAAACCTGGATGCCCGGACCGGAATCCGGGCCGCCGAATTCTGGCAGAATAGAGACAAAGCTCTCTCTGAGATGGACAAAGGGCTGGAAAAGGGCCGTTTCCTGAAAGGAGAATGGAACACCTTTGAGCAGTTCGTCAACGATGGAGGGCCATGGTCTGCATTGCCTATTGAGGCTGTACGTACGTATATTTTTACTGAGGCTATCCACTGTTTTGTCCAGGCATACAACAGCACAATGGGCCCTGACACCTCCCTGTATTACGATATTGGAGAGTGCTATTTCAATATCAGGGATTTTGATAAATCAGCCCGAACTTTTGAATACGCCTGGGAGTTTAAGAGGAATAATTCAAAGATTCTGGCCCGGCTCGCAGACGCCTATTACGCGCTCAGTGAAGAGAAGAAAACCAGAAAAAAGGCCCGCCTGCTTTTTCGGGAGGCCTTTTTATACGAGCCGGAGAATATAGATCTCGATCGAATCCGTACCCCCTGGGTGACAGATCTGATTGAAAAAACCAGGCAGGCTGGTTTCACAAGCACCGAAGTGGCTGTCTGGCTTCCGCTTTATGCAGCGGCAGCGCACCAGTTCAATGTAAAGCGCGAACTGGAAGAGCACGAAGTGTCCATGCTTTCGGAACAGATTTATCGTCTGGAAAAAAAACTCACAGAACCGGGCGCGGAAGTGAGACTGCTTCTTCCCAGGCTGCTGAACCGCTATCTCTGGCTGATTGACCATTATCAGGTCGAAGAGGACGATGGCATCAAAGTAGACATCTTGAAGAAGAAATTCCAGGAATCAGACCAGAACTTCTTCAACTTGATTTTTTTCAAATAAAGTCCCGGCATTTTTTTCAAGCCGGAGGAAAGGTTGTACTATGTTCAGGAACGCCCTAGAGACAGTCCAGGAGCTCCTCAATGAAGAGAAATGGACCAGAGCAGCAATAGAAAACTATTCCCGCAAAAACTTTATCCACCTTGATAACATCATCAGCGATTCGATAAAGGAAGGAAACCAGGAGGAGCTTCTGGAGATCTGTAAAGAGCACCACAGGCATTGCTCGCACAGCATAATCTCACTCTATATCATGGGCATCCTCAAATACGAACGCAAAGATCTTGATGACAGAGATATCAATGAGGCTATCACCCTTTTCAGAGACAATAAAAAATGGACCATTGTCCAGTTCCTTGCGGAACGTATCCTGGACTACGGCGAGAGCAGCAGGGCGCTGAAACACCTCGCCTCGGTTTATCAGCACCTCAACCTGGAGGATGAGGTCTGGAAAACCCGGGAACGTCTTGTCAAAATCGACCATGACAACTATGAGGTGGCCAGGAAAATTGCCGCTCACTATGAGGAAGAGAACAAAGAACTCGCGATCTATTACTACCAGATCACCCTCCGCCGGATCCTGCAACAGCAGAGCTTCTCCCAGCTGGACATAGTCTGGAAGAAACTGGTGGATCTGGACCCTGAAGATCTGGACTTTTTCCTCAGCATAGAGAGCCGGCTTAAAGGCAAGATGAACGACAGCAGTATCGGAAACCTCTACATGGACCTCGTCCCCTTTTACGAAGAGAAAGACATTGACACGGCGATCCAGCTTCTCGAGCTGGTGACCAGCTTCTCCCCTTCGAACGAAAATGCGCGCGAACACCTGATCACCTGCTTCCGGATTAAATACGAAAAACACTCTCTACTGGAATCCACTGTCGAAAAATCCGGTCTGGAAAATCCGGAAACCCCCCTCAAAGACGCGCTGCAGATGTTCTACAAGCACATCGCTTTTGACAGCGGGGACTACGTCTTCCACCGTAGCTGGAAAATAGGAAGGATCACGGAAATCACAGAAGACAATTTCACGATCGACTTTGACTGCAGGAAACGGCATAAGATGAATATTGAGATGGCCATCAAATCACTCACCCGGCTGCCGGAAGCACACCTCTGGATCCAGGCCAGAAACAACCTCGACGAGCTCAAAGATATGGCAGAAAACGACATTGAGGAGTTCCTCAGGATCACACTCTCCTCTTTTGAGAAGAAAATGGTCCTCAAGGATCTGAAAGAGGAGATCCTCAAACACAAAATCCTGCCGGCCAGCCGCTGGTCCAGCTGGTGGAACAAAGCGAAAAGGATTTTCAAAACTAATCCAAAATTCGGGACCTCTCCTGACAGGAAAAATATCTACTTCCTCAGAGACAAACCGATGACACTTGAAGAGGACTCGTTCAATCGCTTTGAAGCGGAAAAAGAATTCAGCAAAAAACTGCTCATTTTTGAAGACTTCCTGAACCATACCAGCGGATACAATTCACTGGAATTCACCACGATGGTCAACTGGTTTGTTTCCCGAATTGACGGGAAAATTAATTCTGTTGACGCCACTGTGCTCGAAACGGTACTCTTTCTCCTGCGGCTGAAGAAGCAGACCAGCAGCAGGCCCGACTCTATTGAAGTCAATGTGCCAGAGTTAAGCGACATCTATCCGTTCATTAAGGACCCCGCAGCTCTTTTTAACGAACTGATTGAGTCTGAAAACAAAAAGGCGTTCCTGCAGTACATCCGGAAGAGCTGTGAGGACTGGGACAGCGTCTACCTGCAGATACTGCAATTGCCTACAGGCCAGTACCACGCCCGCCTGTTTGATGAATTGACCCTCAACGACCGGGGTAACCATATCAATGAATTTATCTCCACCATTCTGGACCACTACAGGGATGATTCCGATCACCTCACCTGGCTGGCAAAAATCTACTTCGAACGGGAAGAGAGAGACGACCCGCTTGAAGTCAATAAAGCCACGCTGATCACCGCACTGATCAACTCCATGTCCCGACTGCACAAAGATATTGAAAACAAGACAAATGTTGCTGTGAACAGAAAACGGTTCAACTTCATCAAGGACTGCCTCTTCAAAGAGGAGCGGCTTGCCCGCTTCATCGAGAAGTCGGAAAGAGCTGCTGTGGAAAAAGTGATCCGCCTGGTCTCCCAGGTGTCTGAGCTTGTAGAAGAACAGGATCTTCAGGCTATCGGCAAAGCGCTCAGCCAGAACCACGAAGGGTTGAAACTATCCTTTGGTGCTGAAAAGGTTGAAAGCGGACAGATCCACCCCTTTCTGGTCACCGCCAGAAGTGTTGCAGAGCGACAGCAGGAATACAAAAAGATCATGGATGTTGAGTTCCCAAAAAACTCCCAGGAGATCGCTCTAGCTGTAGAAAAAGGCGATCTCTCCGAAAATGCGGAATACAAAGCCGCACTGGAGCATCAGGAGCAGCTCAAAGCACGCATTGCTCAACTCGACGAAGAGCTGAAAATCGCCCGTATTGTTGAAGCCCAGGATGTCGCGATTGACCATGTCAGCTTCGGCACCAGAGTCAGACTGAGCAATCGAGACAAAAATACAGAAGAAGAGCTCACGATTCTCGGAGAATGGGAATCCAACCCTGAGGTGAGTATCATCTCCTACAAATCGCCACTGGGAAACGCCCTTCTGTTCAAAAAAACAGGAGAAGAATTCCTCTTTGAGGCAGGCGGCAACAGCTCAAATTATAAGATCCTGGACATACAGAGGGCCAATCTGGATTAAGCCCTCCAGGAGGGCCACAGCAGCTCAAACGTACAGCCCGGGGCACTATCTGTAACACGAATGGAGCCCCTGTTTTTCTCCACAATCTTCTTCGTAATAAACAGACCAATCCCGGAACCACTCTCTTTTGTAGAGAAAAGAAAATCAAATACCTGTGCCCTCTGCTCCTGCGGAATTCCCGGGCCGCTGTCAGAAAAGTAGAAGCAGGCCTTCTGTTCTCCCGCGCTCTCAGATCTGATAGAAATCGTTCCAGGTCCATGTATCACCTCTATTGCATTGAGCAGCAGATTGAGAATAGCCTGAGTGAAATGGCCTCTGTTTCCTTTAAGAGTACACTCCTTGCTGACATCCAGCTGAAACACCACCTTCTGCTTCTTGAGCCTGGCGTCCAGTAATCTTGCGAGCTCATTGAGGGCATCCAGAGCGAGAAACCGTTCCGTCATATCAACAACGATATCACCCCTGGCAAAATGGCTGAGGTTCTCCAGCAAGAAGCCGGCAATATCAATTGATTTCCCCTGCAGTTCGAGGACCTCTTTAATATCTGCTGAGACCTCCAGTTCCGGCAATCGGGCGGCATAATTGACCAGATTGCTGTTACCCAGCAAGACGATGGAAAAAACATTGCGCAAATCATGGACAATGCCGGATGCCAGTTTACCGACAAGTTCAAAGCGGGTGGACTCCACCAGGAGCTGCTCCTGTTTCTTAATGGTTATATTTGCCCTGACCAGTTTTCCGCTGGTACGGATAGTTTCTCTGGACATCTCATAGGAGAAAATGAAGCACATGATGACAATGCCATAAGAAAATATAGAAACTTTGTTGAAAAATTGCACTGGAAGAAATGTACCGAGCATATCATACAGTGCGGTTATTGCAGCAATGAGGCTGCCTGTTACAACGAGCAGGACCTCACGATTTGTCTGCATTTTCTTACGCCTGTTCTGATAGAAAACCATTAGAACCACAATAAGCACCGCAAGCGCCCAGACCTGAAAAAAAAGATACAACGGCCCCTCTTCACCCTGCCGGGCCCAGCCGTTCATCAATCTCAGCCTGTCTTCAATAAACAAACTGGTGAAAATCGTACAGAAACTGAGCCCAATCCCGAGAACAGCGCCGCCCCACAGCAACAATCTGTTGACCCTGACTCTGGCATAGTTAGCTACGAGCAGAGGCCAGTAGAAAAGAGCGACAAAGAGACCAAGATGCTGAAAACGATGCCAGAAAAAGACCAGCTCTTTACCAGAATTGCGGGCATACTCAAGTGCCGCCTGCCCGAGAAGATAGATCGTACAACCAAAAAGCAATCCAGCAGCATAAAGGTAGCGGCCCCGATGCCAGCCGGGAATACGGCTGGGGAAAAAACGGTCAGCCCAGGTTCTGGAAAGAAAAAAAATTACGGAAAATGCCAGAGTAAAAAAAGCGGATGCGAAAACAAAGATTGAGTTAAAAGAAACCATCCCCCCTCCTCTCTGTCCCCACCATTATACACCTTTTTGGTAGGAATTACAACAGCTGTTGTCAGGCTCCTCTACAAACGCAAGCACACTGCTGTAACAGATTATTTTGAAAGATAACAGGCCCAGAAATGACCATCCCGCTGCGAAAATGGGGGGAAATCCGTAAAACAGCGGTCAACCTTATCCAGCGGACAGCGGGGATGAAAAGAACAACCCGGAGGAGGTTCAATATTTGAAGGGATTTGCCCGCTGTCTTCCCGGCTCTCTCGCCCGCTGCCCGGGATAGAATCCAGCAATAATCCTGTATAAGGATGTCGGGGATCTTTAAAAACCCGATCCACAGGCCCCTTTTCCACAATCCGGCCCAGATAGAAGACCAGCACCTGTTCACACACCCTTTTGACAACAGCCAGGTCGTGGGAAATGAAGATACAGGTATACCCCTTCTGCTCTCTGAGCTGCATCAGCAAGTTGAGGAATTGGGCCTGAATGGATACATCAAGAGCGGAGACCGGTTCATCCAGAATGAGACACTCAGGCTCCTGCACCAGCGCCCTGGCCAGACTGATTCTCTGCCGCTGACCTCCGGAGAACCCCCCCGGGAAACTGCCCAGAGCTGTAGGGTCCATTCCCACAGCGGTGAGCGAACGTTCCACCAATTCCAGCCGTTCTTCTCTGGAGCATGTGGAATGGAGGACAAGAGGCTCCTCCAGGATAGAGCAGACCCGCATTCTCGGATCCAGAGAACTGTAGGGGTCCTGAAATACATACTGGATCCGCTTTCTGAAAGGCCGGAAATCCTTCTGACCCATCGGGACCACATCCACACCATCCCAGCGAATACTTCCCCTATCCGGCTCATACAGCTTCACCAGACAGCGGGCCAGAGTGGTCTTCCCGGAACCGGATTCCCCAACCAGCGCCAGAGCACCGCCGCGATTGAGACAAAAAGACACATCCTGGACCGCGTGCACTACAGTCCGCTTCCTGCCAGAGCCCTGATAAAAGTATTTCCGTAAACCCTCAACTTCAAGCACCCTGCCCACCCCCAATCGGGAAATAACAGGCGCATAATCTTCCCTCAGAATGCTCAGACAGCGGAGGGGCAAACTTGCAGGGCTCCGCCGCTCTTTCGCATCTGGGTCTGAAAAGGCAGCCCTGTCTACCGGCAATATCGGAAAGCGACGGGACCCTTCCGGGAATAGTCTGAAAGCGGGAGAAGGAATCCCGGATATCAGGTACGGAATCCAGGAGCCCTTTTGTATAGGGATGGGCAGGGTTGTTGAGCACAACCTGAACCGGCCCCTGCTCTACAATCCGCCCCGCATACATGACGGCTATGCGATCAGCTATATCCTCCACTATCCCCAGATCATGCGTTATAAACAGGAGAGACATTCCAGACCCACTGCGCATAGCCTTGAACAGCTCCAGAATCTGAGCCTGAATAGTAACATCAAGAGCGGTGGTCGGCTCATCCGCGATCAGGAGCCCGGGAGAGTTCAGCAGAGCGATCGCGATCATCACCCGCTGCCGCATCCCTCCGGAGAGTTGATGCGGGTAGGAGCGCATTCCGGACTTCGGGTCCGCGATACCGACACGCTCGAGCATTGCACAAATTTTAGAATCATCCTCTTTGCGATGACCACGCTCCCTCAAAGCCTCCCGCATCTGCGATCCAACAGTCAGAACAGGATCAAGAGCGGCCAGCGCGTCCTGGAACACCATACCAATATCACACCCTCGAAGAGCACGAACCTTTTCAGCATCTTCGAAATCCACCGCATCCCCATCAAAATAGTACGACGCAAAGAAAACGTGACCCGGACAGAGGCCAAGAAAGGAAAAAGCGCTCACACTCTTTCCACAACCAGACTCCCCGACAAGAGCCAGGCACTCACCGGAATCTATCAGAAAATCAGCACCCTGCACTGCCGGCAGGAGAACCCCGTCCTTCTCAAAGGAGACCTCAAGCCCCCTGATCTCTGCTATAGCCATGAAAACAGTAAACCCTATTCTATAGCATTTGTCACGATAAAATTCTGGTCGCCGATAACCGCTTTTTTCAGCGAACAACCTCAACGGAAATAGAAGCCGGCAGAGCTTTAAAGGACTGTATCCCGCTGACCATCTGCATTGAGACCGGAATTGTATGCCTGCCGGATTGAGTCACTGCAGAGAGATCGATCAACGCAGCCACCTCTTTTTGCTGCAACCCTCTGATCAGTGTGCGGACACCGGTCAGCTGGAGATCCACAGTCCGTGGATGAAACGACTTGATTTTCAAACCGTTACGCAGGCCTACTGGTTTAATCAGCACGGATTTAAGCTCCCGTTCCAGATAAACCGGCACAACACCGATTCTCAGGGTTATACTGACAGGATCCTGCAGAGAAAGGTTGTGCTCTCCGAAGTCCGGAGACACCAGTCTCGCGGTGCTTCTATTCAAACCGCCGATATTGACCGGTCTGCAGTGCAATTCCTGCAACCGGCTCAAAACTGACTGAGGACCCCGGACCAGAACCGACGCCGGAGACAGCCTTGAAGACTCTTTGATAAAACCGGCTGCCGGGCTATTGATAAAACG
>Ga0056109_1000015_pt1 | contig 78419 bp, 68 predicted proteins | sample WorMetG1BERMUDA2_FD_80077 | JGI IMG/M metagenome (GOLD analysis project Ga0056109, IMG submission 80077) | Marine gutless worms symbiont microbial communities from Max Planck institute for Marine Microbiology, Germany - Inanidrilus... ...
ATCATCGTCTTCTCCGGAACACGACAGAAACCCCAGGGAGAATAGCAGCACAAAGAAAATCAATAATCTGCATATTCTGATAGACATAAAACAACACCTCGCTTTGCCCGGGGCTTAGACTGCCTCTAAAGGCATCCATAATATAATTGTATCACTTTTTGTCACAATAACCACATCATCCACAAAAAAACAGTCAGAAAGAGGGGTTTTCATCCAGAATCAGAAGAAATTTTAACCCCATAACCCACCCCTGCGATTAGAAACAGGATCAGGGGAAGACTCCTCGCCCAGCGCCGAACGCAGATCCTCTACTATTTTTTTAGCTTTTGAAGGCAACTTTGTTGGAACAACAACTTCGACCCTGACCAGCTGATCACCGCGGGATGAGCGCCCCAGATGCTGTACACCCTGACCTCGCAAACGAAAAATACTCTCCGACTGCGTCCCGGGCGGGATCCTCAACTTTGCTTTTTTCCCTTCAAGGGTGGGTACAAAAATTTCACACCCAAGCACCGCCTGAGGAAAAGAAATCGGGACTACACAGACAATATCATCATCAATCCGCTCAAAAAAACTATGTTCGTTTACGCCGATGGCCACATAAAGATCACCATTATAGCCGCCATTAAGACCAACCTCTCCCTCTCCACCGATTTTAAGATGCGACCCGTCCACAACGCCGCCAGGGATCTTAATCGACAGTTGACGCTTTTTCCGCTCCAGACCCTCTCCACCGCAAGTAGAGCAGGGGTGGCTGATGGTCTGTCCGTTACCATGACAGCGAGGGCAGCGGGTACTGATGCTGAAAAAACCTTGAGAACGCCGCACCTGCCCGGAGCCACCGCAATCCAGACAGACCTCGGCACTGGTCCCTTTTTTTGCTCCACTGCCTTTGCAATCACCACACAATTCTTTACGTGCTATTTCAATCTTCTTCTCAACCCCAAAAGCCGCATCTTCAAAATCAATCGTCAGCTCAATAGAAAGATCACGACCATTTCGCGCTCCGCTTTTTCGTGAACGACGGCTTCGTCCACCGCCAAAAAAAGAACCAAAGATGTCCCCAAAAGAACCAAAATCGCCAAAAATATCCTCAAAACCACGAAAAGAATTAGGGTCCCATTGCGGACCGCCGCTATTGTTGACCCCTTCGAAACCATAGTTATCATAGACCTGCCGCTTCTCTTCGCTGGAAAGCACCTCATACGCTTCGGTCGCTTCTTTAAACTTTTCAATAGCCTCACGGTTGTCCCGGTTGCGATCCGGATGATACTTCATAGCCAGCTTGCGATACGCTTTTTTTATATCATCCTGAGTGGCACTTTTTGAAAGACCCAGCACTTCATAATAATCTCTTTTAGCGGCCATTGTTACCGTCCTGTATCGGGATACAAAAAACAGGCGGCCCGCTTAACCTCGCCGCCCGATTACCTCATCTCAGTCTACTTACCTTTCTCATCATCTACAACTTCAAAGTCAGCATCTACAACATTAGCGTCCTTTTTCTCCTTCTCTGGCTCCTCCTCCTGTGCCGGCTCTCCCCCTTGCCCAGCCTGCCCCTGCTGCCGGGCGGCTGATTCTTTGTAGATAATCTCTGCAAGCTTATGGGATGCCTTTGCAAGAGCATCAAAAGCCACATTAAGTTCTGCAGCGTCCTCGCTGTTTAATTTAGCTTTCGCGTTCTCCAGCTCAGTCTCAATATGCTTCTTCTCTTGTTCAGGAAGCTTCTCTCCGTGCTCCTTAAGATTTTTCTCCACTTCATAGATAAGGCCATCAAGCTTATTTTTACCTTCTGCAGCTTCTCGTTTCTTTTTATCTTCTTCAGCATGCGCTTCCGCATCATGAACCATCTTATCAATCTCTGCATCGCTCAGGCCGCTGGAAGTTTCAATCCTGATCTTCTGCTCTTTCCCTGTACCGAGATCTTTGGCACTGACATGCACAATCCCGTTTTCATCAATGTCAAAACTGACCTCAATCTGAGGGACACCGCGTGGAGCGGGAGGGATTTCAGTAAGCTCAAACGTCCCGAGCAATCGATTATCATTTGCAAACTCACGCTCTCCTTGAAGCACTTTAATAGTCACAGCTGGCTGATTGTCAGCTGCCGTAGAGAACACCTGACTCTTTTTTGTCGGGATAGTGGTATTCCGCTCTATCAGTCGCGTCATTACACCTCCAAGGGTCTCAATCCCGAGAGAAAGCGGCGTCACATCAAGAAGGAGAACATCCTTCACCTCGCCTGCAAGAATGCCCCCCTGAATGGCCGCCCCAACAGCAACCACTTCGTCCGGGTTCACCCCTTTATTGGGCTCTTTCCCGAAGATCTTCTTGACCATATCCTGAACAGCCGGAATCCTGGTTGAACCGCCGACAAGAATCACTTCATCAATCTCAGAGGCGGAGAGCCCGGCATCACGAAGCGCAACCTCACAGGGTTTTTTAGTTCGAGCCACCAGATCCGAAGTCATCTGATCAAATCTCGCTCTGGTGAGGGACATGTTGAAGTGCATCGGCACATTATCAACAGCAGTAATAAAAGGAATATTGATATCTGCAGACTGACTGCCTGAAAGATTGATTTTTGCCTTCTCAGCCTCATCTCGAAGACGCTGGAGAGACACCTTGTCTCTGGACAGGTCAATGCCCTTATCTTTTTTGAACTCGGCAACCATCCAGTCAATAATTCTCTGGTCAAAATCATCCCCACCAAGATGAGTATCCCCGTTGGTTGATTTCACCTCAAAAACTCCGTCGCCGAGCTCAAGAATGGAAATATCAAAAGTGCCTCCACCAAGATCAAACACTGCGATCTTCTCATCACTTCTCTTATCAAGTCCATACGCCAGCGCTGCAGCGGTAGGCTCATTAACAATGCGTTCAACAGTAAGTCCGGCGATCTTACCGGCATCTTTAGTGGCCTGCCGCTGGGCGTCATTGAAATACGCAGGCACTGTAATGACCGCCTTATCTATTTTCTCGCCAAGGTAATCTTCAGCCGTCTGCTTCATCTTCATCAGAGTACGAGCAGAGATCTCAGGAGGTGACATCTCGCCTTCGCGGGTTTTCACCCGCACATCACCATTAGCTCCTTTAATAATGTCATAAGGGACCAGCTTTATTTCACTGCTCACTTCTTCGTAGCGTCGTCCCATGAACCGCTTCACGGAACGAACTGTATTGGCTGGATTAACAACCTGCTGATTCTTTGCCTGCTGACCGACCAGCTGCTCGCCCTTCTCTGTAAATGCAACAATAGACGGAGTGGTGCGTTGCCCCTCCGCATTCTGAATAACAGCTGGATCTCCACCTTCCATAACAGAAACACAGGAGTTAGTTGTTCCAAGATCAATCCCTATGATTTTTCCCATAATGCATCACCTCATATTTAAATCATGCCGCCCATGCGGCCCCTTCTCCGAAGGGAATTCAATTATTCTGCAGGGTCATCCTCTTCCGACGATTCGACCTCTTCCTCATCAGAAGATTCCGCTCCAGCGCTCCCTTTCGCAACTTTTACCCCGCTGAGCCTGAGCACCTGATCATGAATCATATACCCTTCGCGCAATACCGCCACCACCTTAAGCCCCTCATGATCGCCTTCTTCAACCTGCAGCATGGCTTCATGAAAATCGTGATCAAACGGCTGCCCAAGCGCATCAATACGGACAACCCCGTGTCTCTCAAGCACTCCGGCAAACTGTTTCGCGATCATATCCACGCCGTTCCGGTATGCTCCAAAATCAGCCTCACCACCATTCAGCGCATGGCTGAAGTTACTATCGACTTCAATCAATTCCAGCATCAGACTGCGAAGCGCCATTTTTTCATGCCGCTCCTGCTCTGCAATCCGTCTCTTTTTAAAATTTTCAAATTCTGCCTGCTCACGCTTTCGGATCTTCATCAATTCTTCCGCTTTAGCCTGAGCCTTTTCCAGCTCTGCACGAAGGGCTTGCACTTCCGTGTTTATATCGGAGACCACCTCTTCACACGGCTTCTCCGCCTCTTTCCCTTCTCCAGTCTGTTTCAACTCTTTCTGTTTCCCAACTTTTTTACCACCCATAACGCACTCCACATCAAATAGCTTCTACAAATCCATAAAAGCACAATTATTAACAAATGTTTAGCTATTGAAAAATTTAAAAAAAACAATGGGAAAATCAATCTTTTTAAAAGAGTGACATAACCACCCGATCCAACCAGAACCACCCTTTTCGGGTGCAAAAAAGGCGATCTCCACTCCGCCTCAAAAGCCCGTCGCTAATCAATTGGCCAATAGCCCTTTCCCGCTCAAACAAAAGGTCATATCCCTCCCTCCTGCTCAGAGCGGTACAATCCAGACCAGAGGAGCAGCGTAATCCGAGCATTATCGCCTCCTCAACGCGTCTCTCTCTGGTGAGTATCTCTTTTTCCCTGCAGGCCTCAAACTCCTCTTCCTTCCGCAAGCTCAAATATTGAACCACTTCTGCCGGATTTCGGTACCTGACCCCATCCACACACCCCACTGCTCCTGCGCCGAGTCCATAATAGGGCGCACCCTCCCTGGTAAGACAATTATGGATGGAATATTTTTTTTCTCTGGCAAAATTGGAAACCTCATATCTGTCAAAGCCGCATTTTTGCAACAGGCCTGAGAACAGCTGGAGCATCCTCCTGGTCCGCGCATCAGACGGGAGCTTGAGCTCTCCGGCAACCACCCTCTGCTCCAGCAGGGTCCCGGGCTCAACTGAAAGCATATAGGCAGACACATGCTCAACCTCTTTTTCAGCAAGAAAAGAAGCATCGTCAGCAATCCCGGCCGGCGTCTGCCCGGGAAGTCCGACAATGAAATCGATGCCAATATTTTCAATCCCCTCTGCTCTGAGCCTGGCGAGCGCTACCGAAACAAGATCCTGCCCGCCTGCTCGCCCAACCCCCTCCAGAACCTGCAGCTGTCCGCTCTGGAGCCCCAGGGTTACCCTGTTGACCCCATAGCGTTGCAGTAGCACAATAACCTCTTCAGTTAAGGTCGCCGGATTCGCCTCAATGGAAAACTCCACTGTTTCTGGACCCACCATCTCAGATGCAACAAAATCCAGAAGCTCCTCAAGGGCCGGTACAGGAAGGAGAGTTGGCGTCCCGCCTCCGATATATACGGTCCGGATCGAATGCCGGACTTCTGCCGGAACCGTGTACTTTGCCTCTCTGCGCAGCTGCTCCGGATACTTTTGCATCACTCCTGGACTTTGTTCTTCTGAATAAAATGAGCAATAGTCACAACGCCCACTGCAAAAAGGGATGTGAATATAGAGAAGAAAACCGGCAGACACGGCTTACGACCCGGAAATTTTAAAAAGAACGGTTCCTTCAATACGATCTTCAGAAACAAACCCCCATTCCCTGCTATCCATTGAAAACACCCGGTTATCCCCGAGTACAAAATAAAACCCTCGCGGAACCCGTAACCAGTATTCTCCCCGGCGCTTCACTATCAGGCGAACCGGCTTCTCCGCCTCTTTACGCATCATCACCCCCCCTTCAGCATCCGGGTAAAGAAGCAAGCGGCCTGATAGGTTTGTCTGAAGGGGTGACCGGACAACCGCAACCCTGCTTCCATCATGAAAATCCCGATTCAGGCCGAAAAACCTTCTCCCAAATTCGGACAAAAGAACCGGGCTGGAGCCAATCAAACCAGGAAACGGCCGCAGCAAACCGGACTGCGCAGCCACTAAAACACGATACCCGGATTCAGCGGATAACCTGAGCCGGGTCTCCTGAAACGATGAAGGACGAGGCGACTGCAGCAGCAGGCGATCCCCCAGAAAAAAACGGGCCCGGCGCCTGCTGTTCCGAACACGCAAGGGGACATCAGTTCCAGATTGTGCTGTCACCCTCTTACTGTTTCTATACAATACCCCGAACGCATCAACGCGCACCAGGTCCCCTGGACAGGCCACAATCCTCCTCAGCAGGAGATCCTGACCACTATCAACAAAAAGCCCAAAAGAAACGAAATCCAGCAGAATTGTCAGACCAGAAGGCATATCACGCCATGGGTTATAGAAAAAAACCAGATCGCCGGTCTCCAGAGCGGAAAGAGGAAAGAGCTTTACAGAGCGAAATGGTGGTATCCGCAAGCCCGGACTGATTCTGTTGACCATGATCCTGCCCCCATCACCATACGCAGGCTGCATAGACAGCCCCTTAAATGCATAGGTCTCCAGAAAAAGAAATCGGAAAAAAGCACTGCAAATCAAAATCGTAACAAAAAATTTGAAAGCAACACGCCCCCTGGAAGAGGGTTTTACCGGCTTATAAGCATCAGCTGTTCGCATAATAGACCCCATTGATAATGGTATTGGATGGGTCGGTTAAATATACTCAGATCAGATCATTGCTATCCTTAAAATAAATTCCCTTCTTCACAGGAGCACAGCTGTAGTATATTACATTGGAAAATCTCTGGAGGATATGAGCAATGGCAAAGACCAGGATAGCCGGAACCGGCAGTTCCGTACCTGAAAAAATTTTGACCAATTTTGATCTGGAAAAAATGGTTGAAACGAGTGACAGCTGGATCAGGGAAAGAACCGGAATTCAGGAACGACGTGTTTGCGATTCACAGACAAGCGCTTCAGATCTGGCAACAGAAGCTGCGCAAAAAGCCCTGGCAGACGCCAATGTCTCTTATATAGAAGAGATCGACCTCATTCTTGTTGCAACCACCACCCCTGACTATCCACTTTTCCCCTCAACAGGGGCCATCATCCAGCAGAACCTGAATGCTCCGTTCACCCCGGCCTTTGATATTTCAGCAGCCTGCACCGGCTTTGTATATGCACTGACCACAGCTACCGCCTATATCCGATCAAGGATGTATAAAAAAATCCTGCTGGTTTGCGTGGATGTACTCACCAAAAGTCTGGACTGGGAAGACAGGAGCACCTCTATCCTCTTTGGGGACGGTGCCGGAGCAATGGTCCTGGAAGCATGCGAAACAGATACAGGCTCTGACATCCTCTCCTTTGACCTTCATGCTGACGGCGGCGGCAAGAACATACTGATTGTCCCGGCTGGAGGCTCACGAAGGCCGTTTTCTCCGGAAGCGTATGAAGAGCGTGAATGCTATATAAAAATGGACGGCCAGGCTGTATATAAATTCGCGGTCACCGCCATCGTAAGGACTGTGCAAAAAAGCCTGGAAGAGGCTGGACTCAGTAAAGATGATATCCGCTTCTTTATCCCGCATCAGGCCAATATCCGCATCATCAATTCTGCGGCTAAAAAAATGGGATTTACGGAAGATCAGGTAAAAATCAATCTGGAAAGATACGGCAACACCTCCTCCGCCTCTATCCCTCTTGTGCTCGATGAACTCAACCAGGCCGGGGAAATAAAACGGGGAGACATCATTGTCACAGCCGGCTTCGGCGCAGGACTGACCTGGGGATCGGCAATCCTGCGCTGGTAACCAGCCCGCGCAACAACAACACAATAGCCGGAACAAACAGCATCATAAAAACAAGCCGGCCGAAGGCGGCCTATTGTAACAGGAAAATCATTCGTCAACCTATTTAGTGTTGATAATCCTCTCAAAAGCATCCTGCTTCTGTGTCATGCGGAAAAGAGCTGTCTCTTTACCGACAAAGACAACCTGAAACCATTGGTCCAGCCTCTCTCTGACCTTGAGCCAGTTCTCATGCTGCGGGGGAATTCTTGCGTACTCCAGCGCCCGCAGATAGACAGTATGGTCAATCTCATTCCCCAGTTTTGTCTGATTCTTATTAACCTCTTCAGATTTCAGGAAATCAGCAGACATGGCAACAGACCTGCGTGCAGGAATAGCGAGCCCTGATTTAGCTACACCCTTCTGCCCCCTGACGCTGGTCAGGTACTTGAGAAGGGTCCAGGCATCAGCCTTTTTCTGAGATTTTTTATAGATAGCATATGCCGTTGCAAACAGGGTTGAAGCACGCTTGCCGGTTCTGGGGGCCCTGGGCAATTCCGCGACCCGCCACTTAAACCTGGTGATCTTCTTGAAGCGAAGCACAGCCCAGCGGCCATATGCACACATCGCAACTCGGCCGGCGGCAAAAGCACCCTCTCCCCCCATCCCTTTTTTCGTCATCAGGTCCGGGGCGATCTTGTGCTTATTCATCATGTCAGACAGAAATTGATACGCCTCTGCATTACGCCTGAGATAGGGAGGCTTGCCGAGCAGCCATCTCTTGTTGGCTTTATCCATATACTCCCCACCATTTGCCCAGACAAAGGCAGGCAGCCAGGAGGCCCAGGTTTCAACCTGAAAGCCGTACACAGAGACAGAATTCCCTCTGCGAACAGTGAGCTGAATGGCCGCATTACGGAGATCGTCCCATGTCCAGTTATCATCCGGCAGAGCAACCCCATATTTCTTGAACAGATCGACATTATAGTAAAGGACCAGGGTAGTGAAATCTTTAGGAATCCCGTATTGTCGGCCGTCCACAGCAAAGGCGTTAAAAGGCACTTTGTAAAAATCATCGATGTCCATCTCCCTGGCGTCCCGCTTGATCAGATCCGTCAGATCAAGCAGCTGGTCCTTGTGGCTCTTCAACTCTTCAGCACCCATATAGAAGACATCAGGCAGCTTTTCAGAGCTCTTGAGCACCTGAAACTTGTCCCAGTAGGCAAAAGCCCCGAGATGGATGACTCCGGGGGCACCGATTTTCGGATATTTTTTCACGAATTCTGCAAGAAAACGGTCAACAGCAGCCCGCTCTTCCGCATCTCCCCACATCATAAACTGCAGACGATCCTCTCCCTTACCACCACAGGCAGCAAAGAGAAGGGTTGCGATCAGCAACACACATATTTTTTTAAGCATGTATTACATCCTCCCTAATTTTATTACTCAACACTAATAATAGAGTTTTTACCACCATACCCATCATCAACCTTCTCAAGTGTATTGGAGTCCTCTTTCCAGATAGTTTTATTGATGACAAATTTATAAGGATATTTCCCTGGAGCGATCGGCCAGACCACCTTCCAGTACCCGGACCCCGGATCTTTTTTAAGAGGTATGGGCACATTTTTCGTCTCACCAGGCGGCACAGTTGTCCCGGGTTCAATCCAGTTATTAAACGCACCAGCAAGATGGACAGTTTCCGCAGAGGGAGCATCAAAAGTAAACTCAACAAGGGTCCTCCCCTCCCTGGTCCCAACCATCTTATATGGTTCATATCTATCTTTAATGGAGCGCCAGACAGAACAGCCCATAAGCACAGCAACCAATACGAGAAATAATGATATTACCTTTCGCATACAACAGCCTCCTTACTCTATACCTTCATTTAACTATCACATAATTATACGCAGCGCCACCAGCCTCTCTAATTGCCAGATGATTCCTCTCATCAATCTCCCACCTGGAAAGATCTATATAAAATCGATATCTATGCATCCCCGGAGGCAATTCAAGCACCAGCCCCCACTCCCCCGGGGTGCCGGTTGGCTTCAGCTTGTACACCGGATAATAGGAGTCCTGCCGCCTGTTTTCGTCAACAACCCTGGGTACAGTCCAGTTGTTGAAATTCCCTGCCAGATACACGGTTCGGGCAGAAGGGGCATGGTATGTCACCTTGACCAGATATTTCCCGTTTGCTCTCCTCCCGATGACAACCAGGGGTTTATATCTGTTTCTGATGCATCCGCATAGAAGTGTGGATACGATCAAAACAGAGACGCCCCCTTTAAAAAGATGCATCCACTTCAAGGTTGATAGCCAGGTTCTTCTTCATGCGTTTTTCTTTGTTCACATAATTAGCATTCAGATCAGCCGCCCTCTCACCGATATAACTCTCAATGGTATACCCTTTATCTTCTCGATACACATCATACCCGGGATTCAAGCCAATATAGAGTTTGAAGTTGAAATTTTTGCCGGCTTTATAGCCAATCCCTGCATATGGATTGATATAGGAATCTGAAGGTGTAGAGGCATCTTTATAGATTGCCAGCCGGCCGCCGGCGAGAATCCGAAAATCACCTGTGAGATACCACTCAATCCAGGTCCGCATATCTGTTGACATATACGCATCCTGACTGACATAGGCTGCATTGACAAAGAGGTCAAAGAAGGAAAACTCGAAGTTTGCAAGCGCGCGTCCATTGAGCACCGTTTTAGAAGTCTCAAGCATATAGGCGCCAACCTGCACAGCCAGCCCCATCTCTTTCACTTTATAGCCGAACTTTCCAAGAACGATAAGCATCTCTTCAACATCTGTTAGATCAGCTGCATCAGAATCCTGGATGCTCTTGATGGCAACTGCTTCAGCCCGTATTGCACCAGAAGAAAATTTAAGGCCGCCAGTTATATAAAGATCCATCAATGTGGCGGCATTAGCAGTGCCGTCATCTGCATAGAAAGCAAATTTACCCTCCGCAAAAACAACAAAATCACCAGCTGAAAAGTCTACATCAGCACTCAGCTGATATTCATTATACTTGTCGAAATACTTGTGATAGAATCTCAGAGGATCAAACAAGCTCATAAAACTCTGCTGCTCGCGATCAACTTCATCACGGTATTTTTCATAAACAAGAGTCACACCAAAACCAAGCTGTTTGCCGACAAGCAGGTTATTATAGTAGCGGGCTGCCATGACAGTATTGAATATGTTGTTAGCTCTATCTCTGGCAACAACCGCCTGCAACTCACCACCCAGGAGATCCATTGCAAACACCATCCCCAGGTAATCCCGACCGAATCTACCGATCTCGCCAGCCGGCTCTTTGAAAAAAGTGATTGTGCTGGCATAACTTGTTACAAACTTATCCAGCCCTCGTGTGGGATTCTTAAACTCGACAATTCGCTCTCCATAAAAAACATTGACCGTAAAAAGATCCAGATGAATTTTTGTTTCATATTTATCAAGAATAAGATTTTTGGTTTCATTATTCTGATTGTAATTATAGTTCAGAATTGCCTTACCGACGATTCTGGAGCCGATTTTAAACAACATGGAAAGATCAAGGTCAATGAACGAGCGGTCAAAATAAAAATCACCATCCCCATCTAAAAAACTGTTCTGAAGCGCATTTTTCGCATAGCGGATAAAACTGCTGGTACGACCATGAAACTCAATATCCGCACTGTTTTTTGTATTCGGCTTGACCCTCTCAACCGGACTGACCACAAAAAGCCAGGCGCCTTTTTTCTTCTGGATATTCAGGGCCTTGTTATTGCCCTCATCCCATTTTCCATTTACATGAAACTTGAACTCCTGAGGCACGGCCTTCGCAAAGGTTGCCAGATCGACTTCCAGGACAAACTTCCCATCCTTCTCCTGCATCTGCGCTTCCGGAGCATCCGGCTTCCAGCCGTTAAATGCACCAGGAATGGACGCTTGAGTCACCCCTGCCCGGGTCAGTGTGAATATAAGTTTGTCCCCTTCTATTTCAACAGTGAAATCCTTCCCTTTGTGCAGGGTGCTGTCAGCGAAAACGGGTCCGCTGATCAGGACCAGAAGGAAGAGCATAACGATCAGAACCGTGCTGAAAAATTTCATTTTAATATCCCCCATAATTTTCTTTCTCTTATAACCAGAATTTAAGCTGGAATTCTAATACATTTTCGACAGCACCGCCGGCAACCAGATTATATGTCTGAGCCAGATGCTCATTTTTACTGCCATCACCAAACCGCAGGTAGATCTCGGTGTTGCTCAAACCAAAATACTGCAACTCAATGTAAAAAGAGCCCCAGGATTTATGTCCGTCAGTGTTGACATAGGCGCCGGCATAATCAGTGGTCGAAGAGAAAATCGCAAACCTGGTGTAGAGCTTAAAATTTCTGGTCAGATTGAGGAGTAACTCTCCCCCAAAGGCCATCGCACCGTAGATCTCATCCCCCATATTATAGAAGGCGACCTGAGGCTTTATTCTGGCGAGCTTATTCTCTACAGAGAGCTCCAGGATAAGGTTCTTCCAGCTGCCGGCAACCCCTTTATACAGGTTCTTGCCGCTATAGTTGACAAGCTGGGACTTGAAATAGAAGCCATTGATAAACTCAATAGAGAGCTCATTCCAGTTCATAATAAAAGCCGCTGGATCAATCTCACTGATATGCTGCCCGCCGATCTTCTTCTTCATATTCCAGAGATGGAAAGAGCCACCGCCCCAATCTGAAATTCTATGGCAATAGGCCAGATTTGATTTGAGATAAATAGCCTTTAGCGGGAAATTATAGGTCAGCTCAATAAACTCGACATAGCGGTCCTCGTTATCGATATCCGCATCTGATCCCCCTTGCGGCGCTTTAAGGTCAGGAAACTTAGTACTACCACGGCCACTCAGGTCAAAATCCTCCCCTGCAAAAGCGACATAGCCATAGAAATAGAGCTGACCCAGCTTACGAAAGTTCAAAGCATAGCTGAGCACAAACTTCCCGGCAAAGGCTTTATGGTCGCGCGGATTATAGTCCTTGTTAAATGGCCGAAAAGTATAGGCCAACTCTCCGCCGAAGAACATATTGGGCACCAGCGTCACCTGCAGGTCAAAAGAGGTCATGGAATAATAATCATCATCCGGATCGTGCTTATCGTCCTCGAGATGCTCCTTATTAAACCACCAGTTGATGTGCTGCATGGCGCCAACCTTCAGTTTATTCCCCAGAAAATCCTTGCGCACCCTGAGGGCAAATGCAGTATGCCTGAAAGAGGTATCATTCGTGGAAGTGCCCAGGAGCCGGGGATCTGAAACAGCCACAAAGCCCTTCAGCTCATTCAGCGTAAGTACATCGTAGGTATCGATCCAGATCCCGATCTGATTATTCTTACCATCATTGGGCTCTGTAACCAGGTCCTTATAGATCGGGTTGCCGAGATTCCATCGGTCTTGATTCTGGAACAAAATCAGCTCCCCGCTCCCGCCCAGCAGGTTCCTCTTAAACTTGAACTGGATATGCGCCTCCCAGGCAGAAAGATCAATATCATCTTTATCCTTATTCTCTCCACCCCATTTGGACCAGAAATAAATCGTATCCTTGAGGATAGTCCCGCTCAACTTCAAGTCGAAATAGAGCCTGGGATTATCCGCCCAGTTGGCAAGGAACCAGTCTGTGTTACCTGTATCGGAATTGGCATCCTCATTGAATTTAATGGAGGTTTCGTTATAAACCGCAATGTCCAGTTTCGCCGCAGCCGCAAACGGCAGCAACGCAGCAATCGAAATGAGCAGGACAATTAGCATCTTCTGTCTCATGTATCGCGCCCCTTTCCTAAAGTTTCACCACAACACCAGCCTGATAATACAGTCCCAGGACACCCTTGGCCTTGAGGGCAAAGTTAACATCAATATAGTTTGCTGCGATACCTGCACCAAAAGTCAGATCCCCCTCATCCATACCGAACCGCATCCTGAAAACATCATAGAATACGATCTCCGCACCTAAGTGGAGCCCTTTAACGCCTATATCAGAATCAACTGCTGCGTAAAAGGCGTAGTCGCCGTATACTGCAAACTCTTTGAGCAGATTCAAACGAAAACCCACCCTCACCTCGCGGTCTGTCGCTTCCCCGGTCCCGGCCTCTCCATCGTAATAACTCAGCTCAGGACTGAGAATATTGAGGGCAGAAAGCGCTACCACAAACCACTCGCCGACCTGGGCCTGCACCCCGAGATCCACACTGGTCGCCGAATCACTCCCTTTTTCCGCGGCAAGCGTGAAATCCTTGCTCATCAGATACAGCCGCGCTGCCACGCCGACAGAAAAACGCTTGAAAATTCCTTTAAGAACAGGCAGATCAATCGCAGCACCGGCCACCACAGTTGTCTCCGTGGTAAAGCCGTCCAGAGTCAGGATATTGAGATAACCCCCTGCAGAAACAGCGGGGAGGCTGACTACAATGCTGCCACTCAGAGTGGTCAGGTCATCACTGAAACCACCGGGCTGAAAGGAAAAACCGGCCTCAACCCCTTTGATACTCCGCATCCCGGCGATATTATAGAAGAGACTGTCGCTGCCGCTCCCGGCAGTATAAGCCCCTCCCAGTCCGAGAGCACGACCACCACGGGTCAGATTTTCAAAAATCTTCGCAGTCCCCTGTCCCGCTAAGCCCATAAAGAGAGAGAGGGCCAACACCAGGGCGGGTACCGCTCTACGTTTTTTCATCATTCTTTTCCTCTTTTCTTCCAGCCTACTTCAGGACCATAAAGGGCAGCTTGCGTGTAAAACTCACACTTCCGTCCTCACCCTTGAACAGCAGAAAATAAATCCCCATGGGCGCGACCTTACCGTTCTCCGTACGCCCATCCCAGGAAAGCAGATCTGTCGCATCGACTGCAGGGTTATCGTTGAAAATCACATTTTGCTGTCCAAAAGGCACCTCAAAAGTCTTGTCTAAAAAAATCGTCTTCACCAGATTGCCGCGGATATCGTAGACCTTGAAGCTGCACTTATTGACAGTGTTGTACTGGAGGAGGAGCCGGAAATAGACAGAGCTGCCAAGATGGGGCGCCAGCCCCTTCACTCTGTCACCGTTCCTATCCACCGGCCAGAAGGGGAGCTGACCACGGTCATCATTGACAACATCCTTATAGGAGCCGGGATAGAATTTGATTGTGGCATCATTGCGCAGATCCGCAGGTGCCCGGAAATTACCGATTCCATCCGTAATCTGCAACTCAAAATAGTTATTCTGCTTTGAGGCAAGCCCTAGTTTGGCGGCCTTCTCCACACTGTACCGGCTGTCCGGGATCCAGTCAAAAATCTTCTTCCCTGTCCCGTCACCGGAATCCGCACCTGTGGTTGCCGCACAGATCTTGATCTTCCAGTTAGTCAACCCGACGTAGGTTGAAAGGACCCGATTGGTGAGCAGACTCCAGGGAATCTTAAAGAATACGGTGTTGTCGGTAAAGTCAGAATCCGTTGACCCTCTGCCTGTATAACCGGCCCAGGGCCTGACACTGTTCGTAAAAGCGCCCACCTGATCCTTATACTCATCAGACCCACTGAGCAGGTTACCGCCCGCGTCAATCAGCCGGAACTGGTATCCACACTTAGAACCTGTTGCCAGGATCCCGTCTGTCTCAGACGGATACCAGGCGCTGCTGAACCCGACATAATCCGCATAGAGCCCCAGGAAAAAATCCGGAAACATACCGTTAAACTTCAGCTCCCGCTGCCAGGAACTGAGAGAGGTAAAATCGTCACTACCCAGGGCCGGGCTGGTATCCAGAAGGATAAAAGCATTGGCCCCTGCCCCCTGGGCAAACATGGTCACTGCCCCGTAAAGATTTCTGGTATCCCAGGTAACCCAGAGAGAGTACGCTTCAGGCTGCGACTCAAAAGCGAACGACTCATTCACATAAGCATCATTGGTTGTCTCGCAAAAATTGTTGTTGTTCGTTAAATTCGTCAGAGCCGCCGGGCTGGTGTCATTACTATAGGGGCGTGCCAGCGTATTTGTAGCGGAAATAAGCTGCTCATCCGCCACAAAACCCACCTGCAATGGGCTGATTATGGAGTTATTCACCCCGAGATTGGTCATTCCTGACATATCCTTGTCTGCCGCCGTCGGCGCACTGCCCACAGGCAAGGATATCAAAATCAGAAAAACCAGCACAAGACCAAAGAAGAAGCAACAACAACAGCGTGCCTTTTTCACCATACAGGACTCCTTTACAGCGTCATTTCTCATTATTTTGCATCAAAAAACGGTAATATTCTATCAATTCCTGCCATCCTGTCAAGCCACACTGGCACAATTATCAAAAAAATAGACAGGCCTCCATTGCAGCACATCTCTTTGCGCTACTGTACACCACCGCTAAGCCCTGTGGCCGACACAATGCCTGTCAAAAAAGCATAACAATGGGGGCCCTGTATACCGCCCTCCTGCCATGTGCACCACGGAACCTCTGTACTGCTTTCATATACTGCACTGAACCGGCAGAACAAGGAGCCTGAAAAGCAGAAAAGCCGCCCCATACAGGGGACAGCTTGAGTACATACATCTACTTAACTTACATCCACTATACAGCAGAAAAGCGACTTATTTGCCCTTTGTCCCTTTTTCATCACTCGCCTTGAAGCCAGGAATCAGGAGTAGAGAATTCTTTCCTCCATAGGGGTCCGAACTGGTCTCTGCAGCCATCGGGTCCGGAACCCAGACAACCATCTCTTTGACAACATCATCACCGGCATTGAGGATAAAAACAAATTTGTACTCCTCTTTTTCGCCTGAAAATTCCCACTCTTTTTTGATGCTGTAGACCATATACTGGCCGGTCCTGGAGCTGGCAAGCCTATCTTCCCGCGGCTTCCAGCCATTAAAGGGCCCGGCAACAGAAACAGCTTTGATTGTTTTAGCCGGATCACACTTAAAAGCTCTCATGATGCCCTTTAATTTTTTAACCCTCTCCTTATTTTTACTTGTTTTAGCTTTTTTGATCTCTTTCACAAGAGCAGCCTTAATTGCACTGAACCCCCTGGAGTCCAGAATAAAGCTGAAACTAACCACTCTGTGGCTGGCCGAAGAGCCTCTGGCGACAACAGGCGCTGTTTTGCCTTTCATTTCGCCCTGGGGTGCCTTACTCCCACAGGCGACAAGCAGCAAAGAGGTCATGAGGACAGCCGTGCACACAGATAATACTTTTTTCATTTGGAACACTCCTTTTCCTGATAATGCCACAGCAAACAGGACAATTATCTTTTTCCTGGTATTATACCGATAATCTCATTTGACGCAACTGTTTTTTTAAGCCGCCACCAGAGCATTCAGCGGGGAGCTGTCTCCAGATTAAAGACAGAATTCTTACCACCATATCCATCTGCAACAGTCTCAAGATATGGATCAACCATCCAATCCCTGCCATTTCGAATATACTTAAAGTGGATCTTACCCTTATGGGGCATTATCACCATCCCCTCCCACACACGCAGGCGGGGGTTATTCGTCAATATCGAAACAGTCGGGTCCCATTGATTGAAGGTCCCGGCAACTGTCAGACTATAGGTCCCTGCAGGAGGGCTGACACGGAACCGGACGCCGCCCGGGACCAGCGCCGGACCCAGGACCGTCCTGGCCACAACAACCGTTCGCCCCCCTTCTTTTTTCTTCACTATAATTTCTCTAACCGGCGAACACGAGTGAAGACAGGTGAAAAAAACAAAGAGCAATACGCGGAGCATCAATCTCTCCCTCTTTTCTTCAAGACCCCGGCCAGCTCTGGTCCAGGAAAAAAAGAGGAACCGACATAGACCAGATTTTCCCTGAACCAGCCCCTGTTAACCTCCAGTGCGTACATGGCCGGCAACCGGGGACCCACCGGGGTTCTATCAAACGGCTTGAGTTTATGGATCGAAATAACACGCAAACATTTATCCAGAAAAGCGATAGACAGGGGGATGGAAGTGTTCTTCATCCAGAAAACACGTCTGGCAGAACCAGGAAAGACAAAAAGCATCCCTGTGTCTGGCGCCAGGACCTTACGATGCATCAGACCTTCTGCCCGCTCAGCTGATGTAATCGCCAGCTCCAATCTGAGCCGACCGCGACCAATCCGGGCTTCATACGACCCGGTAGTACAGGCCGGGATAAAAGCAAGCAGCCAGCAAATCATCACAATTCTTAATTCTGCCATGAGCTGAAACCAGTCAACAGAGAGGGGAATAACAAACTTTTACCGCAGGTACGCCAGATCATCCAGAACCTATCCTGTGACGAAACAAAAGAAATTCTTCGTGCTCCTCGCTGGACCAGGTCCGCTTCTCAATTTGCTGCGATTGATTCCAGAGGATCTTCTTCAACAACGCCACATGCAACGAATGCCCGGCTCTGCTGGAAATGATATGTGCATTGAGCCGCTGACCAAGAAGGGCAAAATCACCAATGAGGTCCAGCGTCTTATGCCGAACACACTCATCCTCAAAACGAAGCGCACCGCCAACAAGCGCATCCTCTGAAAAAACGAGCGTATTGTCCCCGCTACTGCCCCGGGCCAGCCCCAAACGAAGAAGTTCCTGCGCATCCCTGCGGAACCCAAAGGTCCTTGCCGGCGCAATTTCCTCCCGGAACGCTTCAACAGCTCCTGAAAAATACAGAGACTGATACCCTATGTCAGGATGATCAAAATAAATAGAGCAGCTTACACAAAAACGCTCAGATGGCAGCGCAATGATATAGCGCTCCCCTTCATCAATCCAGACCGGAAAGAAGAGAGCAGACCCCGGCAAAGAGGGAAGCTGCCTCTCACTCACGGCCTGCTCAAGAGCAGCCAGAAAAGCAAGCGCACTCCCGTCAAGGGCGGGGACCTCAGGGCCCTGGACCTCAATTCGACAATTATCGATGGATAGAAGAAAAAGTGCTGCAAGCAGATGTTCAACTGTTTCCACTGAAGCAGGACCATTTGCAAGAACAACGCGATTTCGGGTATCGCTGACAAAATCAACACTGGCAGGAATTCTGGTCCCTGGAAAATCCGCACTGCTGAACACAATACCTGTGCCCGGCGCTGCGGGATACAGTGCTGCATGACACTCATATCCAGTATGAAATCCGATACCGGAGAAAACAATTTTCTTATTCAAAGTGCGCTGCACGCGGACCTCCGAATAGATCAACCCTTAAAAATTATCATACCCTTTCTCTGCGCCATCAAAATTGGGCAACCCCTGAATCCAGAAAACGACGAAGAATCACACAGGCGGCAACAGCGTCCAGCCTGCTGCTTCTGTTGCGCACGCCGGAAGCCTTCATCCCATCTTCCGCCTCACGGGAAGAGAAAGCCTCATCCTGATAAAATACAGGGACTTCAAACACCCTGGCCAGCAGGGCACCGAGCGCTCTGATACGTACCCGAAGATAACGACTACCCTCATCCTCTTCTCCAGGATCTCCCAGCACAATACCCTGAAGCCTTCCGCCTCGCTCTTCAAGCAAATTCCGGACACCAGCCTCAACCATAATAAAACTTTTTCCTCTTAAAAAAGTTTTTCCCGGATAATGAAGAGTTCCGGCAGGTGCAGTGGTCAGACCGCAAGGACCACTGACCGCGAGCCCGACACACACCTTACCATAGTCTATTGCAATCCACATCTCAGCGCCTCTTTCTACCGCTGAGAATGCCTCGCTTTGACCCGCGCACAAAGCCAAGCACCGCCTTAGCCTCAGGCCCATCGAGTGAACCAAGAAGGTCGAGTGCACACTGAACAGTATGCCCCTCTCTATACAAAACCCGAAAAACCTGTTTTATTCGAGCTCTCGCATCGCTGTCAAACCCATTCCGCCGCAGACCCACACTGTTAACGCCGGCTACAACCGCAGGAATGCCAAAAGCAATGAAATAAGGGGGAAGGTCCTGATTCAGAAAGGAGGATGCGCTTACCATGGAAAAAGCGCCGATGCGGACATGCTGATGCACTGAAATATTTCCAGAGAGAATCGCCCCCTGTTCGACCCGGGCATGTCCGGCCAGATGGGTACAGTTGGCCATAGTGACCCTGTCCTCAATCGCAACATCGTGCCCGACATGCCCCCCTGTCATGATATAGACCCCACTTCCAATTCGCGTCATTCCACCTTCAGCAGCGCTGCGATGCACCGTCACCCCTTCCCGAAATTCGCACCCATCCCCGATCCGCACTCCAGAAGAAATTTCTGTCCGGAATGAGACGTCCTGGGGAAAATGTCCTATTGAACAAAAAGGATGAACAATGCAGCCGGAACCGAGAATTGTGTCCCCGCTAAGGAAAACGTTGTTGTAAATTTTGGAATCCGGACCCACATGAACAGCCCCCTCCACAACCGTGTAGGGACCTATACAGACATCTGATCCAATATGAGCCTTCGGATCAACAATTGCGGCAGGATGGATCATGTTGCCTGAGGAGCGGCTTTTGGCTGCAGAATAGCTGTCATCTCCGCCTGACAGGTCACCGCTCCATCCACAAGTACTTTCCCGGCGATTTTGGCCCGGGAGCCTGTATGGTTGAGGATCTCCATATCATAAATAAGAGTATCTCCTGGCACGACCGGTTTACGAAATTTCACTTTATCGAATCCCATAAAGTAGACAACCATATCGCCGGCATTCGGGAGTTTGCGGAAGATATGACACCCGGCACACTGAGCCATTCCCTCAACCTGTAATACTCCTGGATAAATCGGATGACCGGGGAAATGCCCATGAAAGCAGGGCTCATTGATGGTTACATTTTTGATCCCTTTGACCCTGTCTTCGCCTATTTCAGTGATTCTGTCCACCAGCAGGAACGGATAGCGGTGGGGGAGAAGACCCATAATCCCGTTGATATCGATAGTTTCACTCATGCTTACCTGCCTCCTTCAAATCCTCTATAAAAAATATCTCCATTCAAAAATACTAAATATCAGGAAAGAATTCGGTAGAGATGGCCGCTCCTGCAGGCTCATACTTCGCCGCGCCGCCTTTTCCGCCACTCCGCGGCAATGGCCGGCAATTCCCGCAAAGCAGCATTGATTGAAGCAGACAATGTCATCTCCCTGGCCGGATTCCCCCAGTACATGGTATCTGACTTCAAGGCATGCCTCTGCACACCAGACCCGGACCCGATTACCACATTGTCCCCGATTCTGCAATGGTCAGCAATGCCCACCTGCCCCCCAATGATACAACCGCAACCGGTAGTTACGCTTCCCGCAATACCTGCCTGAGCGAGAATAAGGTTCTCCGGCCCGATGATCACATTATGGGCCACATGGACCATATTATCCAGACAGGTCCCATGTCCGATCCGCGTTTCTCCAGCAGTAGCCCGGTCGATAGTGCAATTACACCCGATAGCCACTTCATCTTCAATAACAACCACCCCTAACTGAGGGATCTGGTCCCAGCCCCCTCCACTGCTCTTCTCGTACCCGAAACCGTTGCCGCCAATAACCGCTCCAGCAGCGATAGAAACATCACGGCCTATCCATGAACCGCTATGGACCACAACACGCTCTCCGATGTAGCTGCGCTCAGCAACGCGCACGTTCTCACGAAGGACCGCACCATCAAGCAGAACGACCCCATCCATCAGCACGACCCCTTCACCAACCACTGCAAAAGGAGCAATATAGACTGTACTGGCAATAGTTGCCGTCGGATGCACTGAAGCAAGAGGGGACACCCCCGGGGAATATCGTTTTTTTTCTTCGAAAAAACGCAGAAGAACCGCAAAAGCCGCTCTGGGGTCATCCACCATTACAACCGCTTTACTAGTATCGGAAAAAACTTTTGAGGCAAGGATAAGGGAGCAACCGCCGGAAGCAGCAGTGCGAAAAGCTCTGCGGCCTCCAGCATACACAAACTGACCGCCGGAAGCACGGTCAAGAGCCCCGGGGCCGGTGAGCATAATCTCAGGATTACCGATCAGCCTTCCACCCAGCTTCTCGGCTATTGCCGCAGCAGACAGCTGTATCATCAATACTGTTTCTTACGGATAATCATCAGACGAAGCCGGTTGAGCACCTTCTCCGTCAGGTCCAGGCTCATGTCGTGGTACGCAATCTGTGAACGGCTGTCAAAAACAATCTTAACACCCTGCGTATTGGCAACCGTGCGGATAGCAGCATAAATTTCCTTCAGGATGGGCCTGGAAAGCTCTCGCTCCTCAGAAGCGAGCTCCTTATTCCTTTGCGCTATCAATCGGGTCAATTCGGCTTTCTTGAATTCTATCTCAGCAACCCGTTGCCTTTTCCCACTATCGGACATGCCGCTCAGCTGCTCTTTAAGTTCCTGCTCCATTTTACGGATACGCATCGCCTGTTCGCGCACTTCAGCGGCAAACTTCGCCTTCTTCTTACGCAACTTAAGGGTCGCCTTGCTCCTGGATGCGTACTCATTGAACAGTCGAGTCATATCCACGACACCCGGCTTAATAATGTCCTTCAAAGATGCTGCACTGAGTGACACAGAAAACAACAGCACAACAACCACCACGATACTTCGCCGCATTGTCAAACCTCCTGCAAAAGAGCTGCTTAGAAAATCCCGGCCACAGAGAAAACGAATTCCCAGTCCTTGAAAAAGTTATCACTCCCACGCCACTGAAAATCACCGTTCTCATCAAAATCAAAACGCCTGGCAAAATAGATTCGGATCGGGAGCATGGCCAGTTGCATCCGAAGACCAAATCCGATACTATGATAGTATTCCTTAAACTTCAAATTTATGTCTCTATAGTCCTTCCATATTTTGCCGAGGTCATAGAAGAAAACACCCCAGAGCTGGGTCCGCACAATAGGAAACCGCAGCTCAATCAGGAAGGAGGTCTTCCCTCTACCATCATCATCAAGCGACTGCCACCCACGCAGCTCCGTCATTCCATCAAACCGAAGCTCATCTCCTGGATAGATATCAGAGCTTCCATCAAACTGATCAAGAATAAGCTCAACGTTAAGGTCCAGCGCAAAAACAAACTTCCACATCAGAGGAACATAAAGGGAAAACCGGGTATCTGAAAGAATATACTGGCTCTCCCCACCCAGAATGCCACCGACATAGGTGAAAAATTGGCTGCAATAAATCCCACGTGAGGGCCCATGCACATAATCTCTTGTATCAAAAATCAGACCAGCCCTGAAACTGCTCTTGGTCCGGAAACCGCCATCCAGAGCCTCCCGGAGAGTTTCGATCTCATCCATATTGTTTGTATATGTGCTGTCTCCCGGATTCCGGACTTCAAAATTCGCATCATAACTATTGATCCAGGCCCAGGTATAGGAGCCAAAGAGCCGCCAGTACTCCCCAAGAGAACGGCCACCACGCAACTGAATCTCAAAAGACTTGCGGTAAAATTTATACTCTTTATCTTTATTTCTCTCGTCAGTAAGAGTGGATTCAGCAATATAATTTGTGCTCACATCGTCACGAGTCACCACATTGTATGAAATCGAGAAACCAAGTGAGGTGGGATCATATTTAAACAAATACGGAGTATCAATACCAAGCTGTATACTTTTCTTCTTCGTGCCATACTCAAAACGCTCAAAAACCCTCAACCCTCTACCCAGTAAATTATTTTCCGACAGCTGCTCGAAAAAGGTGAGACCGCTCACAGAACCATACCCTGCTCCAAGAGAAAAAAGCCCGGTCCTCTCCTCTTTCATCGAAAAAATGAGATTTATCAACCCCTCTGCAGAACCAGGCTCCATATCAACCCCTACTTCACCCTTGAAAAAACGAAGATTCATCAACCGCTGCTGGCTGCGGAGAATTTTTGCTTGATTAAAAATCTCTCCTTCTTTGATTCTTATCTCACGCTCAACAACATATTTCTTGGTCCGGGTGATCCCTTTTATCTTAATTTGTTCCACATGTACTTTGTCCATTTCCACGATCCGGTACTTGATGTTTACAACCCTCTTCTTCTCATCAATATCCTTCAAGGGAACAATATTGCAATGAAGATACCCGCGCTCCCGATATCTAACCCAGAGGCCCTGTAGATCTTTCCTGTTCTGGCCTGCATTGAAGTATTGCCCTTTTTGCAACTGGAAAAAATCATCACGGATCCTGCGTGAATTGAAGACTTCATTACCCTGGAAGGTGAAATCACCGGTCCTGTAACGCTGCCCTTCATCCACAGTGATAGTCAAAAAAATCGCTTTTTTGGGCTCATCAGGCTTAATCCTGCGAATTTTCTGCACCACACTGGTAATCTTCATCCTGATGAAACCGCGGTTATGATAATAGGCGATAATCCGCTTCTTATCTTCTTCAAACTTCTTGATCTCAAAAATCCCGCTACGGAAGAGGCTGGATTCGTGAGTATCCTCAATGGCCCCTTTGACATCATCAGCCTCAAGCTGCCTGGCCCCCTTGATGATTATCTTCTCGAGGACAACCTTCTTTCCCTCTTTTATCGTGAAAGTGACCACGGCTTTGCGGCTCTTTTTATCTATAACGACTGAAGAGGTGGCTGTAGCATTGATGTACCCCTCCTGCCTGTACTTCTCTATAATTTTGTTGATATTTTTTCGAATAAGGACCTTATTATAGACGGAACCCTTTTTGAGGGTTAGAAGCTCCCTGATGTCGCTTTCAGAAAGTTCATCATTACCTTTGAGGACAATCTTTTCAATATTCTCGTATTCTACAAAATGAAAGGTGACAACAACCCCGCCGGCCAAGTTCTGAGCATCAACCTTAATGTCCGAGAAAAAACCAAGAAAAAAGAGGTCCTTAACATCTCTGGCTATCTTTTTGTAGGAAAATTTCTCCCCAACCTTACTGCCCAGCTGTGCTTTAATAAGGGTGGAATCCCTGGTCATGTTCCCTTTCAGATCAATCTTGACAATCATCAGCCCTTCGTAATTGGCCGCTTGAAGGCTGAGTCCAGAAAAAAGAATCAGCAATACAGCTAAGGCAAATCTCTTCATGTATCATTTCTCCAACACCGGTCCCCCCGGCACATCCCCGATATATCATACCTCAGAACCTCTTCCTGAAACGGATCTCAACGTTCTGCTCATAATCCGAATTCCAGCTCTCCTGGGTCTGTCTGAGTGAATAGCCAAAATGGAAGGGATTAAAAGACAATTCCACCCCCACCTGATGGACAGGAAGCAGTTCCCCCGGCGTCTCTATACTCTCCCTCAGCATCAATGTATACTCAAGGAAAAGGAAGTCAGTCAAATACTTTCCCAGAGTGAGTTGCGTGTCCCGCCAGACAGAAAGCTGCTTCCTGGGGTCCAGAGCATTCAGGGACTCGCGCTCAAGTAAATAGCGGACCACTGATGTCCGGATAGTGAACAGATCAAGCCCGACATGCTGCCTGATCTCCTTGGAAAGCGGCTGTAAAATCCCTATTGAGGAGAGCAAATCTGTTGATTTATAAAGAAAGCTTGCGGAATTCTTATCTGACGTTGCACCACTGGAAGCAAGCTGGATCCCCAGGAGTGTTTTTATCTCCTGGTCCGTCTTCCCGGGCTCAGAATAAAAAGTCGGCTCAAGCTTCCCGGACAGCGATCCGAAAAAAAGAATATAAATATTGATATTTTCCTGGTGCTCATCCTTTACTACGGCCTTCCCTTTAAAATTGAGCCAAGCGTCAGAACCGCTGCCAACGCGCTTGAACTCCAGATAGGTCGGCGTTTCAATGCTAAACTGATGACTCACATAATCCAGACTCCCATGAACAACATCCAGCCGCCCCTTAATGCGGAAATTGTTGTCCATCATCCTGTTTCGGAACCCGATCCTCGATTGCGGCTTGATCACAGCAATGACAAGAGGATTGACGTAATTGACACCATCCAGCGCCGTAAAATCAACGTGCCAGTTGATACCTTCAGCAAGCCCTTCGCTGCTGCTTCCGGAACTCGACCCTGAGGTTCCACCCATATAATAGATATCCGCATCCCGAAGCGCAACCCTGCCCTGAAGGGTTGGCCCCCCCGGATCGCCCCGAAGGAAAAGGTCCGCAAACACTCTCCCTTTTAACTGGAAACCGGTAACATCAAGAGCCACTGGAAGCCCCTTATTCCTCCCTGTTGCAAAACGAAAATTGAGGTCCTCTACTCTATTTCTGCGCAGATAGCAATACCCATTAAGCAAAAAAGTCTCACCCCCAACCGAAGCGGACACTTCTCGTATATCTATCTTATTCCCGAGAAACCGGATATCCATTACAACCTTCCTGGCCGTCTCCTGGAGAAAGGTAGACTGAAAAGAGCCAGCATCAACCCGAAAAAAACCCTGAACAGTCACATCCTCGACCGGCCCCTGCACATGCAGCTGAAATTTGCCTGTCCCCCCTGCTTTTCTGAATGCACCCGGAAGCAACTTCATTGCTGCAAGTGAAAAACGGTCGGAATTGAGATAGAGGTCCACCCTTCCATGACCGAACTCACCGGCCATATCCAGATTGAGCTGATTGCTGTCAAACAATTTAAGAGAAAAAGCGTTCTGTTGTATATCAAAAAAACCGCTCATCCCTGGTGCGCTTCTTCGAATAAGATTGACCCGCCCCTGTGCATACTGTAGCCGGGTTTTCGTTCCCCCGAATTGATACTTGTTGACAGAAAACGATGAAACATCCAGATACAGATCAAGAGCGCTATTCTCCCACTTCCCGGCTGCTCTGAATGCGGTTTTCACCGTTGCAATACCGCCCATGGAAGCCCTCACCCGCTGGTCCAGACGATACCCTCCAGGAGAGCGGACCGCCCGTCCTTTCCCCAGAGAGAGGGTGATATCACCAAACCGGATCTTACCACCCTCAATCTGAATACCCCCGTCCGTCTGTCTGGAACGAAGCGTCCCCTCAAGCTCCCTGCCCAGCAGCTTCCCATTTTTTAACTCCAGATTGCAAGCCAGCCGTGGAGAAGCAGGAGGGCCGGTCGCATGCACAACACCAGTCAACTCTCCGCTGAAGTCTTCTCCAGGAATACCGCTCACCTGATACCCTTTAAAAACAAGCCTGGAATCAAACCAGCCAGACTCATAGTTGAGATACGCCTCCAGAGCCCTCCCGATATTCAAACTCCCCCGGACAGCCCGACCGGAAAAGGAAAGACGACCATACCCCTCCTGCTGCCGCTGCTTTGCATCCAGAACAATTTTTTTCAACGTAAGCTCGCTGTCCGTCAATCTGTAACGGATCTTGAGGGAATCGAGTCCCAGACCGCTCATTACCGGCCCTTTAGAACTGATTTTGCCTTCTGAATAGACAACACCATTGCGCAAGGCAAAAGAGCCGCGCCCAACCGCCCTGGCATCCACACCGAAGCTGTTGAGGGGCAGGTTCTTCAAGCGATAACGGCAATAAAGGCCGGCATCAGAAAGAGTACCAGCAACAGTCAGCCGGCCGGGCATATTGAGTTGGAGCCTGTACGCCTCACCCTGCTTCTGGAGTCCTCCATTCAAATGGAAACGGGACCCTTTATGATCTCCGTTCATCCTGACACGAAATCCGTCAGCCAGAATCTTCACAGCCCCGGAAAGATAAAGGCCGTATCCGGGCAAAGCAGCCCGGTGAAGGAGAAGCTCTTCCCCTGTAAAGCTATAAGCCACACTGATTCTATCATCCGCAACAGCGACATGCTGCGCCGATACTGTCCCTTTGCTGCTGAAATACCCATCCTCCATCAAAACAGAGAACCGGCCCTGTGCAATCCGCTCCGGCCAGAATGGTGTTGCCCCGAACGCCCGGGCCAGAACAGCAAACCTGTAACCGGTTACCTGCAGCCTGAGATCCATATTCTTCAGATCTGAAATACGCCCCCTCACGTGCAGACGCTGCCGCATACCGGAAGTATCCAGCTCAATCCCGCTCTTGTGCATAGCAACAAGGCTGGAAAAGGTCCCCAGTGAGGCCCCATTAAGCAAAACGCCCCCCAGAGAGAGACGGTATCTGCCAGAAGCGTACTGCCGGATCCTGACATTACCGCTGACCCGTTGACCATTGAGCTTCACCCGGCGAAGAACCCCCTGCAACTCTGGAAGAGAGTCGGCAAAACGCCAGATACCCCGCATGGATATGAACCTGGGAAAGCGCTTCAGAGAGAACCGATCAACAGCCAGAAAACGGCTGTTGCCCCGGCAGGCCAGATCAAGCACCTTTCGTCCCCCGGGGTCTCTGATCTGAAAACCACCACGCATATTGAAAGAGCCCTGCCGCAGTGTCACGGTAAATAGCCCTTCCGGCACATACTTCACCCCGGGACGAATGAACATACTATCCAGATCACCGGGGAAGTAACGCTTCAGAAATGCGACAAAGAAACCAGATTCCTTATTGAAACGAAGTTGAAACCCTCCATCCCCTTCCGGTGAACAGGAGCCTTTGATACTGACTGCCTGGCGGAAAGGGTTGGAATCAACAAGAAGATGCCCCTGGCGAAGTGAGATAAAGAAACGGATATCAGGGATCCCGGCCCCTCCCAGAATGCTGTCATGCAGAGAGAGCAGAAGATCACCCTCTTGAAAATCAACCCCGAAATCACCACTGAGATCAAGTCGCGTGGAGAAGAACCCCCGCGAGACCAGACCGGTACGGCTCTTAAGATCAACCCTGAGCCGTCCCCGGTTCATCTTAAAGCTACCCCGCTGAATCTGCAATTGAGCCAGAGGTGACTGGTTTTTGTATGGATCATATGGCTTTGAATAGATCCGGGCCCAACCATCCAGTACTCGAATACCCAGAATAAGCTTCTGCTCCAGATTGGAGGAAGGCCCCTCCAGCTTCTCCGCAATCTGTCCGCTCAGCTCCACCCCATCAGGAAGCTTCTTCGCGGGATAATAATTGAGCACAACTCCGGAAGCCTCGATGAGTCGAAGTGATTCTTCATCTTCTTTTGTGGAAAACATCAGATCAAGGAAATTCAACGTAACACGCAGACGGTCGATCTCGATGAGGGTGGCCCTGTCATGGAATGAACTCCTGTGGATCCGCATCCCCTGGACCTCCAGCGAATTAAGGCCGGTCAAATAGAGCCGATCATAACTGATCCGAATTTTGAAATTACGCTCAAGACTGGATACGACACCATGCTCCAGCCTCACGAGCAATCTGTTGATCCTGAAATTGACATAAACAGCCAGAATGAAAACAAGCAAAAAACTACTGGAGAGAAGGATGCCATTCTGGAGGGAGATAGTGCGCCGCATAAACCCTCCCCCTACCGGGGCCTGATAGTGATGACCAGTATTCCGGTGTCATTGTTGGGACCTGGTATCGATTCAACACGATACCTTCGGGCAGCCTGCACAATGATCCTGCGCAATTCCGCATCTCCTGGCAACCCGAGCACAGAGGCGGAAGTAACAATACCCTCCGGAGATAAAACAACCCGTACCCTTACCGTATAGGAGAGACCCTGTCTGCTATACCGGGAAGGCAGCACAATTCTGGGGCTATACACCACACGACGCCCGCGAACATTCAGAAAACCTGTTATAGAACTCCCTCTGTTCCCCTGCGTGGAGCGCAAGGAACCGCTGTCACGAAGCGGATTTCTGTTATCCGAATCGCGCGCGAGCCGATTCCTCCCCAAACTGTTAAAATCACCATCCCGGGTCCGGATGTCCTTATTAAGGTCCCGACGTCCGGGGTAATCATCAATTTTTCTTGAGGAGGAGCGATTGAGCCGACCATGGACCTTATCCGGTGACTTCTGAAGTCTGTCATACCGTTTGTCCAGTCCCCTGTCCCGGCTACTGATCGGAACTTCAGGCCCTGTATCGCTCACTCTGGAACGATCATGGAGCAACTGCCGCCTCACTTTTTTGAAAAAAGATGCATCAAAAACCTGATCGCTCCTTTCCTGATCCTGCCCGGATGCGCTCTCCTGGGGGCGGTCCGGCACAATGTCTTTACTCACCACCCTTTTCTTCAACAGCAGCCGCACCACACGCTCACGAGGAGACTCTTCCCTTTCATTGGAAGAAAAAACGGTGAAAACCAGGACCAACAGCAGATGGATCAAAAGAGAATACAGAAACAGCTTGCGGAAATCCCTCTCTCCACCTTTCATACCGCTGCTGCTGTGCATCCCGATCTGGCTGTGCAAACCAGCGCCTCCTCTATCGCTTCGTCGCCAGAGTGACACTGGCAATGCCGGCCAATCTAGCTATATCCATAATCTCGACAAGAACGCCATACCTGATTACCCGATCACCACGAACAATCAAGAAATCACGGCCCTTTTTCTTGCGCAGATGGCGAAGAGTTTTATAAAGGTCTCTCTTGCGGATGAACTTCCCATTGAGGTACACACGGCCGTCGCTCTTCACAGTGACCACGAGGTCCTTGTCAGGCTGAGAATCCGAACTTTTAGCAGCCGGGAGGTTAACAGGAATACCAGGATCTTTAATAATAGATGAAGTTATCATAAAAAAAATCAAAAGCAGAAAAACAGCATCAATCATCGGGGTCATGTCGATGCGCACGCTCTGTGTCAACCGTCGTTTAAAACGCATGAACAAACACCTCTCTTCCCATAATTAAATATACGCCATATGCGAGGGATGTTCATCGTTTTTAAAGGGTTATCGTCGCTCAACAGAAAGTTCACGATACAGATGATGCAAATAGCGTCGAATCAGCGCCCTGCCTTCTTCTGAAAGCCGCCCCGCCCCTTTCAAACTGCGCAGAAGGGTCCGGACTCGCAAAAGATGCTCAGGAATACCCCACGCCTGCTCCTCAGACCCAATTTTTGAAGCCCTCTCAGCCTGACGACGCCAGCCTTTTCCCATCCGCCGCATCGACCGTGCTCCTCTGAGCAACCGCTTCAGCAACTTCCGTTCTCTACTCAAAAGCCGCCGGTCAAGCCTCCCTTTTTTCAAAGCCTCCTCAATTTTTTTCATCTCACGCAATACCCCCTCCATATCCCCGAGGAATTTTCCGCCATACTGCTCCCGCAGGGCCTCGCGGACCATCCGCTGCATGGCGGCCATTTCCGCAAGACGCCGCCTCTCTCCAGGGGTACGCTTCCCGGAGCGCATCTCCTGGAGGAAATCCCGCATCCGCCTGTCCAGCTGCCGCTGCCCTGCCGCCGGAGAAGTAACGGCCGACACTCTTCCTTTACCTTTCGACGAAATGGATTTCCTGAACCGATCAGAAAAGCGCAATAGAGAAAGCACCGTTTTCTCAGAATACTTACCCGTCCGCCTGAAAAGAGCCTCCAGCCCGGATATTCGACGATTCTGAAGCCTCTTCCGGATTTCTTCAACCCCCCGGCCTGCACGGGAGATCCACACCAGAGGAGGCGGAGGGAGAAAGGAGATCCCTGCTGTCAGCCTGCGAAGAGTTATCAACCGACTGTGGAGCAGTCTGCCCTGTTCTCCCAGCCGGGTCAACAGAACCAGCATCCTTCGCCTTGCCGGCCCTGGACCGCGAAGCCAGTTTTTGTCTATTCTATGGTAGTCCTCTACTATTCCTCTGAAGCGCGCAGCCAGAAAGAGCGCCTCTCCCGTCAGCCTCCTGAGCCCCCGCAAAGTTCCGGCGGCAGCCTCCTGTCTGCCACGGCTGGTCAACCCGGCAAGCCGCTTCTCCAGAGCTCGAAGCTGAGAGCGGAGTATACGGGTGGTAGCACCGGAAGAGGGCCGCCAGCTGTTGATCTCACCGGAAATCCCGCGCTCACCCAGCTTTCCAGCTATTTTCTCAAGCTGCAGGTCCTGTACAGGCAGCTTCTTCCTATCTGCAAGTTTCTTCAATGCTGATGAGGCCTCACGCGTAAGACGGCGGGCCTGCTGTCTGCCTTCTTTTCCCGGTCGCCCGTTATTTTTTGCCAGCAGCCTTCGGGCGGCACGCAACCGGGCCCTCACACTATCGAGCACCCGCTCCCGCTCCATTCTTTTGAGCGCCTCAAGCATGCTCCGGGCCTGCGCTGCAATCCTTTTCTCCAGCTCTTTACGCTTGCCCGGTGAAAGAGGGGCTCTCCCGAACGTCCCCTCTGGAATCGCAAGCTTTCCCGTCTCCAACCGAAGAGAGAGCCTCTTCAGGGCTTCACGCAGCTGTTGTAACGCCTGAACTGTTGCCGGAGAAAGAGTCGGCCCGGCCTGCAACCTGCTCTGCTGTCTCTTCACCTCTTGAGCAAGGCTCCTGAGCTCTTTTCTCAACCGCTGCCGCTCTTTCAGCAGCCTGTGGAATTCCTGTCGCAAATCGCGTTCTGGAGATTCTCCTGTATTCTCCTGCACCCGCTCCAGCCGCTCCAGCCGCGCAACCGCAGCTTTCCGCTTCCGAATAATATCAACCAATTTACGCCGGATAGAGTCCTGCTTTCTATCCGCTCTGCGGAACATCTGCCAGAAAGTGGGCAGCTTCACTGTCACGCTCTTGCTCTGACCCGCAGAACCAGCCCTATCAACAGCATAAACAAAAAAAGAAATCCCCTCCCCGGGAGAGACCGGCAGTCGATTGATGTTCCACTTCCAGCCACCAATTCCGCCTTCCGCTCGAAAAGGAAGCGGCTGACGGCCTGTCTCCTTCCAGGTTGGATGATGAATAGCATAGCGCAAAACCACAGAGCGGAGTCCCGTCTCATCACTCACATCATATACAAGAGGTAACAACAAAGAGCGCGGAAGTGTTGACCCATCTGAGGGGCTGAGCAGAGAAACCGCGGGAGGACGATTCTTAATCATAGAAATCCGATAAAGCACAGGGTTTCTGTTTGTCCTGCGGTCAACCCCCACCAACCTGAAACGAAAAGAAACAGACCGTGAAACTTTGATGCGTCCTCTGAAACGGCTGCCTGAAACACGGCAGTGCCGGTCAACCAACGCACCTCGAATCCTGCAATCCGCCAGAGGTGCCGAACCACGCCCGCTCATCTGCACCAGCGAACCATAGGGCAGCCGAAGCAGAGCTCTATCTCGAAAGAGCTCTGGCTTTCGCTTTAAATAAGAAGGATAACGCACCACAAAACGGACCGAGAGTATCTCCAGCGGATAAACAACAGCCACAGGGAACCAGCGGCTCACGCGCCTGCTCCCCCCTTTTCGCAAATGGAGTCGGAAACGCAACTTATGATGCACCCGTGAGATCCGGGAAACAAAATAACCCGCAGCCTCTTCCGCTCTCTGTCTGTAAAGCTCGGAGTCATGCTCGTATTCAACCACCACAGCTGCCGCATCCGTCTTAACCGTCAGAGCAAAAGAGCCACCCGCTTCAATCTTTTTCCTGTACGCGGTCTGAAAACGAATGGGGACCCTGAGCCAGAGAAACATATCTCTGCTCTGACGAACATCCTCTCCAGACAAGGTTATCTGCAGGACAAAGAGCAGCGCTCCTGCTGCAGCGATCAGACAGAAAAGTCGCGAATAAAGGATCCGCATTGAGGGCAATGTATGCAACAGAGCGAGCGTCTGTTTTACATGAAGTTCTTCCAGTCCCCCGCAAACATACCCTTTGCAGATGAACGAGGTCGCCGCTTCAACACGGCCCCCGCTCTCCAGAAAAACATCCGCCCTTCCGGCAACTCTCCTGAGGTCGAAGCGGCAAAAAAAACGGCCCCAGGGGAAAATATAGAAAAGATACCCACCCCCACCGACAGCAATCCACCGCAAGAGCACTGCCACAGCATCGTAATAGCCGATTATCTGAAAAAAAAACACAATTACGCTGCACAATAAAGGGAAAAGCAAAACCGCACCAAGACAGAGCATCACGACACCTTCGAGCCGCTCTTTGCGGCTGAAACGCCGAAGATAAGAGAAAACCTGTCCCGAATACCTGTCACCAGACATCGTGAATCCTTATTGCGAACTTACATACCACATCCGGCATTGCCGGCTGAAAAAGTACAATCAGGCCCGCAGTCTGAAGACAGAGAGCAGCTATTTTGCAAGCGCCAGGTCCACAAAGCCTTTCACTGGATCAACACTTATAATCCTGACAGTGATAACGTCTCCGATAGCGAGTTTTTTCCCGGAGCGGGTGGAGAGAGAATGGCCGTACTGATCTGCATTCCAGCGCTCCCTCCCCATCTGTGCAACGTGAAGCATCCCATCCAGCCCAAATGGAATCAATGTGAGGAAGGCGCCAAATGCTGTTACAGAAGTTATCCGTCCTGTCACTTTCTCGCCAACATACTGCTCAAGAAACCGGGCCCCCTTAATCCGAAGATACTCCCGCTCAGCGTCAAGAGCGTTCTGCTCTTTCTCTGTCGACCTGGCGGCAATTGCCTCAAGTCTCTTCCGCCCATAAGCGCAGGTTCCATCCAGAATCTCCCCCAGAAGACGATGCACAATGAGATCCGGATATCGGCGGATGGGGGAAGTGAAATGCGTATACATTGAGAATGCCAACCCGAAATGACCGGGATTGCTGGTACTGTAGATCGCCTTCTGCAGGGAGCGGATCAGCATGGAATTGAGCACTCCGGAAGCCGGACTCGTTCTGATCGCATCCAGTATTCGCTGCATTCCGAGCGGACTCATCTTGCGCGGCTGTTTGAGGGAGATCCCCATTCTACCGGCAAAATCGAAAAAGGCAGAGAGCTTCTCTGCATCCGGGTCCTCATGGATGCGAAAAATACTCGCTCCATGCAAAGCCAGAAAAGTTGCAACCTGCCGGTTGGCACAAAGCATGAACTCCTCAACCAGCATCTCTGACTCCAGTCTTCCGGGAACTTCCACAGAGCTGGGGTTACCGCCTCCATCAAGCGTTATTTTTACCTCAGGAATCTCGAACATCAAACTGCCGCCCTTTGTCCTCCGTTTTCGGAGTAGACGTGCCACCCGGGCCATCAACTGCAGCTTCTTCTTATCAGGATCTTTTCGCTCCCCCTTAAGGATAGCCTCCACCTCTTTATACGAACATCGACGGTTGACCTGGACTCTGGTCCTTTCAAAACGGACATCCTTCATCTCCCCGTTGCGGGATATAAAGATAAAAGCGGAAAAGCAAAGTTTAGGCCTGTCCGCATTGAGACTGCAAAGACCATTGGAAAGAAAAGGGGGGAACATCGGTACCACTTTATCAATCAGATAGACGCTGGTCCCCCGGCTGAAAGCCTCTTTATCCAGAGGAGATCCTTTTTTTACATACCAAGATACATCAGCGATATGGACCCCGAGCTCATAACCCAGAGCCTGCCTGCGGACGGAAACTGCATCATCAAGGTCGCGGGCCGTTTCGGAATCAATAGTAATAATCCAGCCTGGCACCTCTCTACGGGCAGCCATCTCCTTCTGCTCACCCTTTGTGACCCGCCTGGCAAGGCTGAGCACTTCAGGCGAAAACTCCGCAGGTAATTTATATTTCTCAAGCACTCTCGCATAATCCGCAGCAGGCGAGTCTTTACGGCCTTCTCTTTTGTCAGCAACAGCAGTATCGCCTGCCATCAGATACACACGCTTACGCTTCTCCACCTGGCCATCCCGCACAAGCCGCTCAAGCAAACGGGATACAGCAGCAGCTTTTTTCGGGCTGTCCGCCCGCAAAAATCGACAAATCTGCTCATAATTCGTCGCGCTTTTTCGTTTTTTTATAATAGCTAATATTCTATCTCTGGTGATCTTCATAACAATAGTATCCGGCAACCCGGACAGCACTTCCCTTATCAGGCATTTCATGCGGGTTCATTTTCGTCCGCTTTTCAATTTTACAAACGCAAGCAATCCTACTGAAGTTGCATCCGCCTCCCGGACAGTGATCCTGTAGCCACAGTGCTCAAAAGAGTCCCCTTTGAGCGGAATCCGTTGCGCCATCCATTCTACAAAGCCGGCCGCAGTCTCAAATCCATCCTTACTCACGGAAAATCCAAGCCACTCTCCCAGAAGATCAACATCGGTTGTCCCTGCAACCAGATATGCATCACCCTCTCTCCGGATCTTCGCAACAGCTTTCTCTCCGCGGTCCCGAATCTGTCCGACAATATGTTCAGCGACATCTTCATGCGTCACAATTCCTGCAGCACCGCCCCACTCATCAACAACAACAACAATCGGCACCTTATTCTGACGCATCTCCAGCAGCAGACTGTCGATCCGTTTGGTTTCCGGCACAAACAGCGCAGGCCGGATACTTTTCTCCAGCTTATCCCTGCGCCTGGAATGGGTAAGATCAAAGGCAGACACATATCCCATGATATCATCCACCCGCTCTCTGTAAACAGGGATTCTGGAAAACCCCCGCTTTTCAATCAGCCTGACCGCAGAATTCACGTTCCCTCCCAGCTCAAGAGAGACAACATCCACAAGCGGGGTCATGATTTCTCTGGCCGTGGTGCTGCCAAAGGTGAATACGGAATGAATGAATGCCCGAGCAGTGCTGCTGATAATCCCCTCTTCCGCCCCGATGGAGGCAAGCAGTTCGATGTCCTCTCTCGACCGATTCTGAGGCGTCCGGGACCTCTGCTTGCTCCCGGTCAGGAACAATACCAGAGAGGAAAATATACTCACAAAAAGCGTCACCGGAAAAAACAGCCAGGTTGCAAGCCGAACCACGGGAGAGACCCGAACAGAGAGCTCATCCGCTCGCGCCTGAAAGATCGTCTTGGGGATAATTTCCGCAAAGACAAGCATCAACAGCGTCAGTCCTGCAGTAAGGATAAGATTGGCCCAGGGGGCAGGTACCGAAAGGTATTTCTGAAGCATTGTGTTCAGGATGACGGTCACGCTGACCACAGAAAGATTAGCGCCAACAAGAGTTGTGCTCAAAAGATGCTGTGCTCTATCCAGCAGCCGGAGTGTAAGAGTGGCACGGCTGTCCCCTTTTTCCGAAAGGTGCTCAATCCGCAAACGGTTTACAGCCATAAAACCGGTCTCGGAACCGGAAAAAAAACCAGCCAGAAGCACAAACCCGAGTGCAGTCAGCAGCAGCAGAATCATAACGGCCGCACCTCTATCTTGAGGATCCGATTCTCTTCCATTTTTATCACACGGTAGCTGTACTCCCCATCACTGTACTCACTCCCTTCCTGCGGGATGTCCCCGGCAAGCTCAAGAAGATATCCGGAAAGCGTCTCATAATCACCACTGGATATTTCCATACCCATCGCCTGATTGAAATCACTCAACGGCGCAAGGCCGAGAAACTCAACAACTCCGCCGGCCCTCCTGCGAAAAACCTGCTCCTGTTTCTCATCTTCATCCAGAAACTGCCCCAGCACCTCTTCCAGAATATCATCCAGGGTGATGATCCCCGCAGTACCGCCGTACTCGTCCAGAACAACAGCCATCCGGCTCGTACTCTGCTGCATTTCAGGGAAAAATTCCGCAAGCCCACGCCCTTCCGGGATATAAAACACCTCGCGGACCAGGTGACTGATTCCTGAAGCTTTTCTTAAACCACATATATAAGGAAGCATATCTTTGGTCCTGATATAACCGACAATATGATCCTTATTTTTTTTATAAACCGGGACCTTGGATACCCCTGTATTTCTGCTGAGGGCGATGGCCTCCTCCAGTGTTGCTCTGTGCGAGAGAGCATGGATCTCCGTCCTGGGGGTCATGATATGACGGGCAACCTTCATCGAGAAATTGAGTACATTGGAAATCAGGTCCCGTTCATCGCTGCCGAGCACACCCTGTCTGTGTCCGGAAACAACCGCAGTCCGAATTTCATCCCTGGTGACAACCGCCTCTTCACCGCCCTGACCCTGAAAACGACGAATCACCGGATATGTGAGAAAATTAAGCAACTTCCTGATGGGATGGAAAAGCAGGCAGAAAAACGAAAGAGGCAATGAGTTGACCAGAGCCATCTTACGGTTAAATGCATAAGCAAGATTTTTTGGGGTGATTTCACCGAAAATAAGCAGCACAAGGGTGGTCACAACAACAGCAAAGATCCGCTCTTCACCAAAAAAATCCGCTGCAACAGAGGAGAGAGCAATGTTCACAAACATATTGCCGATCAGGATCGACATCAGAAGATCCACGGGAGTGTCGAACAACCGCTTCAGCCTGAGCGCCGAACGCCTCCCACTGCGAAACATCCTGGTGCGCTTGACCAGATCCAGAGAAAAAACCGCGGTTTCCGAAGCGGAAAAAAAGGCGGACAGGAACAGAAGGACGACAAAGAGCAGCGCTGTCAGCAACATGCCCGCCCCCCACCCATTACAGCGGAATGCGCCAGGAGGAGTACACGACTACTGAACGGGTCCTCATCCCATTGACTGGCTATATCTTCTCCCATCTCTTTCCGATACCATTCTGTGATCGAGTCTGTTTAACTTTTCCCGTGAGCAGCCCCACCAATTCAGTGGAACGTATCTCCATCTCCAGGATCAGACTGTTGATTCTATGAACAAAATAATTGTGAGCCACTAAAACCGGGATCGCCACCACCAGCCCTGCGGCGGTAGTCACCAGGGCCACGGAAATTCCTCCGACCAGTCCAACCGTGTTGGCTGTGCCCTGAGTCGCCAGAACATCCGTTGATTTGATCATCCCCAGAACTGTCCCCAGGAGCCCGAGCAAAGGGCTTATATTGGCGATTGTCCCCAGAGCCGGCAGATAACGCTCAAGGGCCGGCATCTCTCTGGTGGCCTCCTCTTCGATCGCCTCTTTAATCTCCTCTTTAGTCCCGCCCCGTTCTTCAATACCGGCACGGATAAGCCCGGGAATAGGTCCAGGAGTGTTTTTACATATCGAGAGGGCCTCTTCAACCCGATCAGCCCCGAGAACACGACGGATCTTTTCCATAAAAAGGTCACTATCCAGACGAACCTGACGTAGATACACAAATCGCTCGATAATGATCGCCAGCGCAACAATCGACGCCAGAATAATCGGGATCATCATCACTCCACCGGCCTCAATCCAACCTGCCAATCCGCTCTTTTTTCCAGCGACCTGATTCAAATTGGTACTGCTGAACGCCCTGACCGCTCCCAGAAGCATCCCGTTAACAGAGAACATCATCACCTCTCGTTTCCACCTCTCCCGATATCTGAAGAAACATCTCAGTAAACAAAATACAACCTGATACACGCTTTTTCCAGGAGTTTTTGCAACCCGGCCTCACCTAGAAGCGAAAATTCACACCAGCGTGAAGACTGATCCCCGGCTCAGCATAACCCACACGCTGCCTGTAATCACTGTTGAGTAGATTTCTAAGCATAAAAACCGCAAAGAAGCCTCTGATGATCGGCTGCCTGACCCCGAGATCGAGCAGACAATAGGGGTCAAGCGCTCCGTCATTGCGACTACCCTCAATACGCCCCCTGACCGTAAGCAGAGTCTTCAGACCCGGAAACCGCCACTCCGCTGCTGCCCGAAAAAGAATCTCCGGAAAATAGGGGACCGTATAACCCAGCATGCGCTGCAGGTACGCAAATCGGAGGGAGAGGTTCTTATAAAGAAAAACCCTGGCTTCAGCACTCAATTCAAACATGCCTGGAGAATGCTCCTTCAGAGCATAGAGTCCAGAACCGTTTTCCTCCGGAGCATAATACCTGGAATACGCCAGGTAAAAGAGATGGCATGTAAGCACAAAAGGTCCCAGCTTCAACTTCCCCCCTCCACCTGAGCGCCAGCTCTCTTCCGGCTCCTCAGCAGGGGCATAAGCCGCATACGGCATCCACATCAGCATCCGATTATGATCCATCCAGTTAACATCCCGCTTGATGAGAAAATAAAAAGAAAGACGGCCGCCAGAGTTTACGGAAAGCCGGGCAAAAGGCGCTGCCAGCGCAGACTCGAGTCCCGGGACATGTAACGCCAGCCCTGCTGAAAACGAAACAACACCAAAACCGAAGCCCCCCTCCAGAGCGAACACAGGGTCCCTGAGCTGCACATCCTCGGAAGTATCAGCATCCATATCTTGATACATCATAATGAGCGCAATTTTCAAAAAAGAGCGGTCCGCCCAGTTGAAATCAAGAAAGGTCCCGGCTCGCAACCCCAGGGAGACAACCGTTTCCTGATTGACCGGATTATCGAGCACAAAACGATCACCACTGAACCCGAGATTGAACCGGAAACTCCCTGCTGAGCTGAAAATATAGCTGCCCTTCCAGTCAAGCAGCACCCCGGAGTTCCTTGACTGGGAGAAATTAGTATTCGCCTGAAGAGCTGTCCTTTTCTCATCAAAACGAAGGCTTATGCTGCTCTCAAACCGGTCCCTGCTCCACCCGATATCCAGCAGCAGGTTATCGCTTCCGGTCGAAGAGTTAGCCACCCTGGACCCATCCTTGCTGAACCCCTCATCGCGATTGCGGCGAAAGCTCACCTGATACGAAAAGAGCTTACGCTCCATCCCGGTCATAACCAGAGCTCCCAGAGAATTAAAAGTACCGTATGTGATCTCCATCTGTGAGAGGGTTCGGTCGCTCCCTTTACCACCTGCAGCAGCCTTCTTCCGCTTTTTGCCGGTCGCAGGGTCCTGAAAATCGCCTGGATACCCCTCCTTGAGGAAATCCTTACGATCCACTCGAGGGATCAGGGAATCAACATCTCGCCCCCGTTTTATCTCCATATGAGAAAGATCTTCAATATCAATTACAGCTGCAGGTAACTTTATCGTTGAGCGCTCACGGGCATGGGCCTCCTTAACCTTTGTGCCCTTACGCTTCTGTTGATCTTTGAGCGCCTGCTCCCTTTTCTTCTTACGAAGCGCACTATCTCTGGAACCACCTCTGTCCAGAGGAATGGTCTGCGGCTCCTTCTGAGCAGCGGTCAAACTCAAAGAAATTATTATTATAGAGACGCTCAATACAGCTCCGCCGCATCTCATATCCTGCTCCTCAAACTGCGGCCCTTAGAGGCCCAGGCGGTACCGGGATAACGGCGAATCAGCCTATCCAGCAGCCGTATGGCACTGATCCGATTACCGCGCATATGCTGGGAGTAGGCCGCATAATAAGAGGCACGGGCCGCTTCATTTTTCAGCTCCTGAAAAAGATACACCACCTTCATAAACTCATCATAGGCAAGAGCATAATATTCTTTCCGACCTCGACCTTTTTCAAAATAATACAGCCCGATCGCCAGTCTTGCTCGGGCACCTCGTACGCTTTTATCCGTGGAAGCGAGTGTTTGCAGTGTGGCCACCCCCAGCTTCTCCTGCTTTCGGTCCAGATAATACTGTCCGAGGCGGAAGAGGGCACGCCCGCGCACCCCTTTATCAGCTGCATTTTTTGCCAGCAACCGGTAAAGACGTAGAGCCCGCAGAGACTCTCTTCTTCCTGCCGCCCCCCTGGTCTGTTTCGCAATCTTTTCATGGGTAAGCGCTTTTTCAAGAAGCGCCTTTTCCCCGAAAACTGTGCCCCTGTACATCTTCGCTATTCTGGCGTACTCGCTGATTGATCTGGAAAAATCCTTTTGTTTAAAATACAATGAAGCGATCCGCATCCACGCATCCGAGACAAAGTCATTTTTGGGATACTTCTCCGTAAAAGTTCGGAACACACCAATTGCCATAGAAAGATTGCCCTCCCGAACATACGACCAGCCGATCCAGTACAACCCCTCCCCGGCCAGCCGATTGCCGGAATAACGACGATAGAGCCGGTTGAAGTAATTGCGGCACTCCTCGTACTCCCTGGCACGGTAAAAATAGACTCCCATCCGGAAAAGCGCTTCCGGCGCGTTTTCATTGTCTCCAAATTCTTCCACCAACCGGTTGAAGAAAAGCTTTGCTATTTCCGGTTCTTTTGTATCCAGATAAGACCGCCCCAGCTGAAAAAGGACATCCGAAACAATGTCCTTTCCTTTTCCCATCTTTAACATCTCTCTAAGGATACGCCGCGCGTCCCCCCGCCTCTTCATCGCCAGGAGGGCAAACGCCTGCTGCAACCTTGCCTTTGAAGCAAGGCTGCTGCCGGGATTTTTCCGGGCAAGCATCCGAAAACGGGCTGCTGAATTACCGTAATCCCCTTTTCTGAAAAGAGCCATCCCTGTCCAGTACGCGCTGTCCAGAGCATGCCGCCCTTTTGGAAATTTCTTAAGGTACTGTCCGAAAAATTCCAGCGCCTCAGAATAACGCTGCTCTTTATAATGGATCCACCCGCTCTGGAATAAAGAAGGTCCGGTGTATCGCCCCCCGGGAAATTTTTTCCGCAGCCGCTGAAACGCTTTTAAAGCAGCCGCGGTTTTCCGAATATTGAACGAGATAACACCTAACTTATACAGAGCGCCTTCACTCTCCGGATCTTCAGGGAAGGCTTTTATCAACCGTCGATAACTTTTCACTGCCCTTGAATATTGCTTTGTCCGGTAATGGGTCCAGGCAATACCCTCCATTGCTCTGGGCACGTAAACGCTCTCAGGATGATACTTGAGGACCCTGTTATAATACTGGATCGCAGTAGGCCAAATCCCCTGCTTGAGCGAAGCCTCTCCCATTTTGAAAAGGATCTCCGCCATTCGCGGGCTCCGGGGATAGGTCCTGCGGATAGTCTGGTAAAGACGAAAAGCACGCGCATACAACCTTTCCCGCATACAGGAAGCAGCAAGCCAGTAATACACATCCTCACTCTTCTCATTTGTCGGATATTTTTTCACAAAATCCTGATACAGCCTCCGGGCTTTTGCATACTTTCCCTGGATGAAATAAATATCAGCAAGAGTTTTCAATGCATACACCCGCTGCTCAAGCGTCGCTGTATCCCGAATACCACGAAGGATTGCAGCAGCCCGGTCATTCTTCTTCAACCGGAAGAGAGCTATTGCAGCCTTAATTCTGGCCTCATCCGCATTCTCTGCTTCTGGAAATTTCTTAAAAACCTGCTCAAAATAACCGGCCGCTCTCCGGTCATCCCCTTTCTTTTCAAAAAGAAGCCCGGTCCTGTGAAGCACTGCAGGGGCCAGCGGGCTCCGGGGAAAGCGGATAAGAAAACTCCGGTATCGTTTCAGAGCAAGCCTGTCCCGCTTCAGCCGGGCCGCGGTCACTCCGCTCCTGTAGAGGGCATCCGGAGCAAACTCATCCTGGGGATAATTGCGCAGCACAACAGCATAGGCTGCATCCGCCTTCTTATATTTCTTCAGCCAGAAGTAACATTCCCCTGTCCAGAACAGGGCTCTGGGCACAACCGGCGAATTCCCGGCTGTATGAATAATCAGATTCAAATGTTTGAGCGCACTGCGATATTGCTTCTGCCTGAAATGCGCCTTACCCAGCTGAAACCGCGCCTCAACGGCTATCGGGTATTTCGGATATTTAGTGAGGATAATTCTAAACTGAGCAGCCGCATCCTTATACCGCTTGAGCCGAAGATACGCCTCCCCCAGAGCCGATCGGGCATCCGCGATCCATCTACTCTTCGGATAGGAACGAATTAACTTCCTGAAGCCGGCGACACTGGCCACAGTCTGCCCCATACTGAATCTGGAAGCAGCAACCAGATAGGAAGCATGTGCCCGAACTGTGGATTCCGGATAATTCTTCAGCAACCTGGAGAGCTCAAATACCGCAGCATTGTAATTGCGCCTGTTGTAATGGCCAAGTCCGAGATAATATTGCGCTCTATCAGCATACTCATAATCCGGATACTCCCTGAGGATCTTCCGAAAATTCCTCCCGGCGAGCTCATAGAGTCGATCATCAAAAGCGCCTTTACCGATTATGTACAGCTCTCCCGGTGTCGCAGCATCGACGATTACCGGAAGCAGCAACAATGTCAGGAGGGGCAGGACCAGCCCCTTCACGGTTCTATTCCGTTTTTGATTCCTTTTCAGCAGCATCAGCAACTCCTTCCCCATGGCTTTCCAGTTCCAGAGCATCCTGCTCAAGACGGAAGAACAGCTCCCTCCCGTCCCCGGTCAGCTCCACATGAATCTTCCCGTGGGCCGGAAAATCCCCCTGCAGGAGCCGCTGCGCCAGGGAGTCCTCAACTTCGCGCTGAATAGCGCGCCTGAGAGGCCGCGCCCCGTATTTTTTATCAAACCCCTTATCAATCAGAAACTTCTTCGCCTCATGGGCAAAAACGAGGCTGTACCCGTGTTCCCGAATCCTTTCTATGATTTCACCAATCATGATATTCAGAATTTCTTCAATATGTTCATAACTGAGGGAATGGAAAACAACGATCTCGTCCACCCTGTTGAGAAATTCCGGATTGAACTGCCGCTTGAGCTCAGAAAGCGCCTTCCCCTTCATATCAGAAAAGTGCCTTTCCTCATTAACAAAGGAAGAAAATCCGAGCGAGCTATCACGGGTGATCTCCCGGGCACCAACATTGCTGGTCATGATAATAACCGTATTACGAAAATCAACCGTATGCCCGAGATTATCGGAGAGTTCCCCCTCCTCCATGACCTGAAGAAGAATATTGAACACATCAGGGTGCGCTTTTTCAATCTCATCCATCAAAACAACACTATAAGGTCGGCGGCGGATCTTCTCCGTCAGTTCCCCCCCCTCCTCGTAACCAACATATCCCGGAGGCGCCCCGACAAGACGGCTGACTGAGTGCTTCTCCATAAACTCGCTCATATCCACCCTGATAAGTGCGTCTTCTTCGCCAAAAAGGAATTCCGCCACCGCTCGCGCCAGCTCGGTCTTACCAACACCAGTGGGTCCCAGAAAAAGAAATGCTCCGGTAGGTCGCTTGGGGGACTTCAATCCTGTTCTGGAACGACGAACAGCCCGGCTGACCGCCGCGATCGCCTCATCCTGTCCGATTACCCGCTTATGGAGCTCATCTTCCATTCGAAGAAGTTTCCTGGACTCACTCTCCGCAATCCTGTTAAGCGGGATACCGGTGATATGGGAGACAATATGGGTAATCTCATCCTCCCCGATCTCCGGCGCATCATCTTTTGTCTCTTTGCGCCAATCTTCAGTCAGCCGCTTGAGTTCAGCTTTCTTCACCTTCACCTTATCCCGAACATCCGCCGCCTTCTCATAACTCTGGGACTTAACCAGCGCCTCTTTTTTTCTGTTAAGCACCTCGATATCCTTCTCCAGCTCCACAAAAGAGGTTGGTCTGGTTGTGCTGGAGAGGCGCGCTTTAGCCCCGGCTTCATCAATCAGGTCAACAGCTTTATCAGGAAGAAAACGGTCGGAAATATAACGATGTGCCAGATTGGCCGCTGCTACAAGCGCCGCTTCAGTATAGTGTACCTTATGGTGCTCCTCATAATTCACTTTCACTCCCCTGAGGATCTCAATCGTCTCCTCTACAGAAGGCTCTCCAACGATGATCGGCTGAAACCGCCGTTCCAGCGCCGCATCCCTTTCAATATACTTCTTAAACTCATTCAGAGTGGTCGCACCAATACACTGCATTTCTCCTCTGGACAGAGCGGGCTTGAGCATGTTGGCCGCGTCAATCGCCCCCTCCGCCCCACCAGCACCAATCAATGTATGCAGTTCATCTATGAAAAGAATAATATTGTTAGCCTTTTTGATTTCAATAATCACATTTTTCAACCGCTCCTCGAATTCACCACGATACTTTGTGCCCGCGACAAGGGAGGGCAGGTCCAGTGTCATCACCCGCTTATTCAGCAACAGTTCCGGCACTTCTCCATTGACAATATTGCGGGCAAGCCCCTCTGCAATAGCGGTTTTCCCAACACCAGGTTCCCCGATCAGGACGGGATTGTTTTTCTTGCGTCTGGAAAGGATCTGAATAACCCGATCGATCTCACTCTGGCGGCCGATCACAGGATCAAGCGCCTGTTCCCTGGCCAGCCCGGTCAGGTCTCGTCCGAATTCATCCAGAGTCGGAGTTTTGACCAGTTCCTTAGTGCGGGAAGAGGGCATCTTCCCGAAACCGAGAAGGTCCAGAATATGCCGTCTGGCCTTTTCCAGAGTCACCTCCCTGTGCTCGAGAATCATAGCCGCTTTGGAATTTTCCTCACGTAAGATCCCGAGTAGAATGTGCTCCGTCCCGATATACGTGTGCCCCAGACTTTTTGACTCCTCGGCACTGTAACGAAGGACCTTCTCAACCCGCAAAGACGGAGGGACCTCCCCGAGCAGCAGAAACCCGCGGCTCTTCGGAATAGATAATTCAATATCCCTGCGTAGATCGTTAAGGTTCACTCCGAGGCTCTTGAGTGTCTCAATAGCGATTCCATCCGCCTGACGGATCAGTCCAAGGAGGATATGTTCAGGCGTAAGCTTATCATGATTGAGGCGTTTTGCCTCTTCCTGAGCGAGAATATTTATGATTTTTTGCGCTCTGGGCGTCAAACCTTCAAATTCCGGCATACTGTATACTCCACTTCCGGGACAGCTCCCATAACTACTCCACCCGAAATATACTGCCCGAGGAAATGCCTTTCAATTCGGTAGAAGCATCCTTACGGATAATCGACAAATCCGTTGCGGTAAAAGCTCACCTTCGTCCCTTTTTTAAAGGAATAGGTCCGGTCCTCATTAGAGAGTTCAGCTTTTTCCTTTAGATATCCGCTCCGGATTTTCCCAAAAGGCCAGAAGCTGATGGGCTTTCCGCCCATAAATACAACTTTGCTTCCGGCAGCCGTGTAGTTGAGCGCCTTGACTGTCGTTCCCTTTTCCACCGATCCGTCACTGAAAAAAGAAATTTTGGTCCCTTTCTGAAAAAGGATCATCCTCTTACCGGCCTTGAGCGTGGCCTGTTTGAGAAGCACGCCGCTCTCTACCATCCCGGTGGGAAAAAAGGTCAGCCGATTCGCCCGTTTAAAAAAGAGTGCTTTAGTCCCGCTTTTCAACTGTGTGCTGCGGGTAGGCACCCCTGCCTTCAGGGTACCTCCGGGGTAGAACATAACAATAGTGTGAGCGGCAAACTTTATCTCCTTGCCCTGAACCAGAAGCCACGTATCATAGCGCAAGGTCCCGGCGGCAATATTGCCATCCTTATACAAGCTGGCAAGAGTCGCCCGTTCAAAGACCACTCTTTTCCTACCTGTATCAAAAGCAGTATCCTGATCAAGAAATACCGCTGAAATTCCTCCTGCGGACAACAGAATAAACAACAGGACAATAAAACTCTTTCTCATCTCCAGCCTCCTGCGACTTCAAATCAACGGACCAAACCACCTTCCCTGTCCCTATTATACACTAATTATAGAAACAAACGGTAACAGCGGCCCTCGCTGCTGCACTTTCCTTCTCTTCATCTATAAACATTATAGATAAAATCATTACCTCAATACGAATTATGGACACTCAGAAGTGTACCCTGATGCTGTACTACCGGAGAATTCCTCTCCCCGGCCCCCTTTTCACCTGTCACCATCCCCGGGTACCGGGAGCCTTGTATCAGCCATTGCCCTGGCACCATCACCGTAGTATTCTATTCAGATAGGAGAGTACGCCATGGCACACAACAGCTCCAGAGAACGCACTCACGCGATAGGCAAAGCCCGAGAACTCCTGACCCTTGACGCCATTGTCCTGGACACAGAGACCACAGGGCTTGATGAAAACGCGGAAATCGTAGAGATCTCCCTGCTCAGCATGAGCGGAAGAGTTCTTCTGGACTCACTGGTCAAACCCAGAACAACCATCCCACCAGAAGCCACAGAAGTGCACGGGATAGGAATGGAGATGGTCCAGGATGCGCCCAGCTTCAACGAACTCTGGGAAGCCGGTCTGGACACCATCCTCACCAGCAGACCACTCACCATCTACAATGCGGAATACGATCTGCGGCTTCTGGAACAGACCTGCCGCATTAGCGGAATCACACCGGCAAAAAAAATTGAAGCTGAATGCGCCATGAAACTCTATGCCGATTTTCGCGGCATCCGGGATGAACGATACGGCGAATTCAAATGGCACTCCCTCGCGAGCGCAGCAAGACAGTGCGGGCTTCGCCTTCCAGAGGACCTGCATCGCTCTCTGGCTGACATCCGCCTCACAAGAGAGGTACTCCTCCATATAGCGGGCAGTGAGGGGAAACAGCTCGATCTGATATAACGTGGACCGCCCGTTTGCCTTTACCCCTTCCCGGACCTATTTTTGACTTTCAACAGCCTGAAAACCCCTGGAGCAAACCATGAGGAGCAACTGGACACCCTATTCCTGGAAAGAAAAACCGGCAGCACAACAACCCGCCTGGCCGGATAAGAACAAACTGCAACCCATCCTCTCCATGCTCAGAAAAAGATTACCCCTGGTTTTTGCCGGAGAGGTGGAACTCCTTAAAGGAAAACTGGCGAAAGCCGCAAAGGGAGAGATGTTCCTTCTACAGGGAGGCGATTGCGCGGAAAGATTTGAATCCACTCTGAACGAGATAGAAAACAAACTCAAAGTCCTGCTTCAGATGAATATGGTCCTCATGTATGCGGGCGCAAGACCGGTAATTAAAGTCGGCCGGTTTGCCGGGCAATACGCCAAACCAAGATCAAGTCCAACCCAGAATATTGACGGCCGGGAAATCCCGAATTATTTCGGTGATATTGTCAACCGGCCCGAAGCAACCGCAAAGGACCGGGAAATGAATCCCGCTAACCTTCTTGACGCCTACAACCACAGCTGTGCAACCCTGAACTTCATCCGCAGCCTCTCTCATGGGGGGTTCGCGGATCTGCACAAAGTGCACGAATGGAATAAACAGTTCATTCGGGACAGTCCGTCCGGAAAACAGTATGAAGAAATCGCTGACGGGATTACGCGTGCTCTGCATTTCATGGATGCGGCCAGTATCCACTCACCAGGCATCAGCACAACAGATTTCTATACATCTCATGAGGCTCTTATTCTTGATTATGAATCAAACCTCACCCGCAGGCATGGAAACGGTAAATGGTATGACCTCAGCGCGCATATGCTCTGGATAGGAGACCGCACCAGAAAGCCTGACGGTGCCCACATTGAATTCATGCGGGGCATTCACAATCCAATCGGGATCAAAGCAGGCCCTGGAATGTCAACAGATGATTTGAAACGGATCCTTGAAACACTCAACCCTGAAAATGAATGGGGGCGCATTACCCTGATCATCAGATTGGGCGCCGAAGCTATAACTGACCTGCTCCCGGAATTCATCCAGACAGTGCAGCAAGAGGGGGCCAATGTCCTGTGGAGTTGCGACCCCATGCACGCCAACATTGAAGTCACATCCGGAGGATACAAAACCCGGGATTTCTCCAGAATTCTCAAAGAGCTCCAGCACTTCCTGGCAATCCACAAAGCGATGAATACGGTCGCCGGAGGAATCCACCTGGAGCTGACAGGAGACAATGTCACCGAATGCACAGGGGGGGCCGAAGAGCTTACAGAAGAGAGTCTGGAAAAAAACTATATGACAGCCTGCGACCCCCGTCTCAACGCTGCTCAGGCCCTGGAGATGGCTTTTCTGCTTGCCAAAGAACTCTCTTAAAATTAGCTGCTTGACAGGGGTCTCCGCTTCAGCTTTAATAACCGGTAGAGGAATATTCAATGCAACCGACCACTTCCTGGGGAGTTATTTCTGCCTGCCTTGCCGCTCTCCTCTTTGTTCGGGTCCTGACCACTGTCGGAAAGTGCCTCTCAATAAAAATCGTTGCATCCCTCGGGATAGCACTGGCAATCACACTGACAACCCTGATCATCTCGGGCCTCATCAGCAACCCGATAACCACACTCATTCTCGCTGTACTGCTTATTACAGCCGCAGGAATTCCTGCTCACTGCTTCGCCTTTCTGGATAAAACTACAGCGCAAAGGTGCAAAAAAATTGAAAAAAGGCTAATGCAGGAGCAGGAGCATCGTCGAACCTGTGAAGAGAAATGGAGAAAGCTCTTCGAAGGATCGGAAAGCAGCATTCTTCTCCTGGATACCTCTTTGCAGATTAAAGAGGCAAATACCAGTATCAAAAGGCACTTGAACCAAACCCACACTTCCATTGTAAACAGCAACTTCAAAGACCTTGTGGATCTGCCTTTCGGAAGAAAATCCGGACAGCTGGAGACATTGGCCCTGGAAGAGCAGTTGAATAATTTTCTAACCAATAAAAGACCGGTCGTGCTTACCCTTCCCCTGAAAAACAACTCCGGGGAAGACCCCAGGAGTTTCCGTATCACTCTGGAATTCCTTAAACAGAGCGCTGAAATGGAAATTCTGGCCACACTTTCTCCAATCAACGCTGATACGCTGACAGGCTACCTCATCAAAGAACATCAGGAACATAAAATCGATAATAAAATAATAACAGTTGATGAGGTATGCAAGAGGCTCACGCGTAACCTGATCCGCTACACAACAGCCCTCACCCGCAATCAGATCCTCCTTGGACTCCGCGAAATTGTGCTTAACGCGATGGAGCACGGTAACCTTGAAATTGGTTTTCAGAAAAAAACAGAAGCTCTGGAAAATAGAAACTACATGCTTCTCCTCAACAACCAACAGAAAGACCCACAATTCAGAAGACGAAAAATCCACATTGAATATTCTCTCGAACCTGAAAAAGTGGAGTATATCGTCAGAGATGAGGGAAAAGGATTTGACCATCATTTTTTCGAAAAGCAGCAGCACCAGAAAAAAGGAAGCCTCGCACTGCACGGAAGAGGAATCATGATGACAAAGAATATCTTCGATACTGTGGTATACAGCAAAAAGGGATCAGAAGTCCGTCTGATGAAAAAACTTTAAACTCCAGAGTCTATCTCAATACCGCTTATCCGGTACAACTCCCCCATATCTATCAGTTCAAGGATAGATTCAATCCCGATGATCCGCACAAGATCTACAATGTAATCATTGGCCCGATACATATAAATCACACTCTCTTCCAGACTATCCAATCTCGACCGCATGGCGATTAAAGAACTGATACCCGAAGACCCTGAAAAGGAAAGCTGCTCCATATCCAGCACAATCCTGTGACAGCCAGCCTGTTCCATAGTAACTGTAAAAGCCTTCTCAAAAAGCTCAACCTGACTCACGTCGAACTCTCCGATCAACTTAACTACAGCTGCATTATTCATCATATTTATTTTGTATTTCCATAAACTGCATTCTCTTAAAATTCTCCAGGCTGATTATAGCAGCAACTCATCAATATAATCAAAATAATCGAAGAATAATGCCACCCTGCGCCAATCCTCTACGTAAACACAAATATCAACACTGGAGGAGCGTATGAATAGCACTGAAACGGTAACCAGAAATTTAAAGCATCCGGAGAGCGCTATCCCGGGGGTCTCTCTAATAACCACCAGAGAACTGAAACTCCTGGACTCTCTAAATGCGGAAGACAATACCCTCTGTGCAATTCTAACAGTAAAAGCTGTGTTCGGAGGGGTACTCTGTGAAATAGACAAAGCCTGAATTAACCGGAAGATGGTACTCTTCCGGCTGCACTCAATCCCCGGGCAAGACGACAAGAGCCTGTTATCATGCAAGCGCCCGGCCCTTATTCGGATGCTACACCAGTCCTCGATGGACAACCGCTGTCAGATCCATAGAAAATGCAATCAGAAAATGAAGGAGCGCACAGATCCAGAAAGAACGGGTTTTAAGGGCCAGAACTCCGAGGAAATAGGCAGCGACAATAGAGCCGAACGCTTCTGCAATCGGCTTGCCGACATGCATTATCGCAAATGGAAGCACCCCCACCAGCGCGGCCAGAGATCCCAGTTTATCCTCAAGAGGGAAAATGATCAAAGATCTGAAGTAAAATTCCCACCCTATGAAATAAAACAGATAGAGCAACTCTAAAAATACAAACCAGAGGAGCGGCAACCGCCCTGTTCTGAAAATCCCCCTTGCAAACATAGGATAATAATGCAGAAATCCCCTCACCCGAAAAACAACAACTATCGCAACCGCAGCCAGCATCACAGCAGAGAAAAGCCCGAACAGCCGGAGGGAAAGCTTCCAATTCCCCGGACCAAGACCAAAATCCACGGGCTTCAGCCGGGGATGCAACACGATAAACAGCACAGGAATGACAAATAGAAAAAAGAACCCGCTGAAAAACCAGCCCCCGTATCGGATGAAACGCTGCTGTTGCACTCTATCCAGCCGCGCCCTCTTAACAGCCCGTTTTGCTGCAGACAAACGCCGCTCCAGATCCGCCCGTTGAACAGCCAGCCCGTCTTTCAACTGTCGTTTCTCCCGCAGCAGCCGGACAATATCAGAAACTTTCTTACGGGCTTCGGCAGGACTGGTCGCCAGAGCCCCGGGTAACCCATAGCATCCTCCATTCAGACAGGCCTTTTTCCCCCCATATATGTACACAAGAAAAAGCAGAGAGAGAAGCAGGTATCCAATAACTAACTTCGCAGAACCTCCTCGAAAATCTTCTGTCAGAGCAAACAGGCTATCCCTGATCCACATAGACTATTCTTTCCTGATAAAGGCAGCAGGTGCCTCTCCTGACAGAGCGGATTGAGCTGATACCGCTGCTTTGCGGTTGGGAAAAGGCCCAACCAGGACCCTGTGGAACCCACTGCTCTGAGTACTGACTGTGACCCGATACCCCAACCCCCGCAGTTTGAGAACAAAAGCCTCCACATTCTCCCTTTTTCGAAAAGCAGCGACCTGCAGTCGATACTGTCCAGCAGCATTACCGTTATTTGCGGACGCAGGAGCCAGGTCCTTAAAGGCACGCACAGTATTCGTCTGAACAGCAGGCACACCATTGCGCGATCTCTGAACAGGAGCTGGTTGCTGTTTAACAGCAGATGATGCTCCGGCGGCACCAACCTTGATAACCTGTACCTCAACCTTTGCATTTCTTTCAGGCTGAAACCCGAGCAACACAGCAGCTGCTCTGGTCAAATTCAGAACCGTAGCACTGTTATCAGCAGTCCGATCATTTATCCTGACAGTGACATGTTTATCATTTTCCAGATTGGTCACCCGGACAAGGGAACCAAAGGGAAGCGTTTTATGCGCCCCGGCCAGAGATCCCCCTTCAAAGCGCTCACCGCTGGCGGTCAGCCCTCCCCGGGCATACTGTTTGGCCTCTCCAAAAAAAAGCATCGGCACATTGCCTGCGGTAAACAGCGGCCAACCCGTTATTATCACTATCAAGATGGAAAGAAACACACGCATACACTGTCCTCTTAATCCGTATTTTTCTAGCTTTACTATCGGCAGTAAAAAAACATCCCTTAACGAGGAGCCGGAAATGCGTGACGACCGTTTCTTCGACTTCCAGGGCACAAGCCCAACGCTTCACCCGGGATCATGGACCGCACCTGGCGCCCGCCTGATCGGTGACGTTACCCTGCATAAAGGGGCGAGCGTCTGGTTCAACGCTGTGCTCAGAGCGGACCTGGCCGCTATTGTCATTGGAGAAGGGAGCAACATCCAGGACGGCTGTGTGATCCATGTTGATTTGCATGGCCCCTGCCTGGTCGGCTCCGGAGTGATAACCGGTCACAACGCGGTCCTGCACGCCTGCAATATCGGCAATAATTGCCTGATCGGGATGGGAGCAACAGTACTTAGCGGCGCACAGATTGGTGAGGGATCGATCATTGCCGCAGCCGCTCTTGTCAAAGAAGGCGCCATTCTGGAGCCGGAAAGTCTCTATGCTGGCAATCCGGTCCGCCTGGTCCGCAAAATAACCCCCTCAGTCAGAGAGAGATTGACGCGCGGCGCGACGCTTTATGAAAGACTTATCCAGAAATACCGGGAGTATGGCTGAAAAATTTGCTCCAGCTTCCGGATGCTATTATAATCCCAATAGGGGCTCTCAAGAAAGGGGACCTGCTTATGCCTGAACAACGGCCCATCATGATATTCCCGATCATCCCGGACAGGAATGTCGTCTGCAGCAACAATGACGAGGAAGAAAAAAACCCTTCCCTGCGAGGCTATCTGGCCACCAGGGATACATCCGCCAGCTCTGTACCAATACTCACCCTGAAATCAGTGTTTCGACAGATAGCGCAACTCCCACCTGGAGATCTGGAGGACTGTCCCTCTTTTACCGGCAACATTGCCAGAGAGCTGCTGATGCAAGGGAAATGGACCTGGCAGCTGCCTGAATTGATCAGCGATATCAGTACATACATGCAACAGTTCACTGAAGATCGGCTTGAACTGGAGAATGTCCGCCAGGAAATGAACAGCAGACTCAACCCGATCTTCACAGAGGCACGGATTGAAAACACTATTTTAATCTCTGATCTCATTGATCAGATCATTGCGGTATTCAGCTCATGCAACAGTCGCATCTCTCTACAGGAAATTTCCAGTAGACTTCAGGATACTCCCGCTTTCAGCAATCTTCCAGAAGAGGTTGTTGATCACTGTGTTGATGAATTTTTCGCTATTCTTTTTTCCAGAGGTTACATCAGCTTTGTTGATGATTGACACCAGTCCAGCACACTCCGGACTTTCCTGCTATGGCCGATATCAGCAACAGCAGAGGCAACGTCATCGCCATGATACCCATTATTAATCCGCTTAAATTCTGGAAAGCCGGTCCATCAACAGCAGATCAGCCAGCACAACTGCAGTCATGGCTTCAATAACCGGCACAATTCTGGGGATGAGGCAGGGGTCATGGCGTCCATCAATCTCAAACTCCACCGGTTTCCCATCCACACCCATACTCTTCTGTCGTTTAGCAATGGACGATGTTGGCTTCACCGCCGCTCTGAAGATAAATTCCTGTCCGGTTGAGAGCCCGCCAAGGACCCCTCCCGCATGGTTGGAGAGAAAACCATCCGCCCCCATGGGATCATTGTTCTCAGAACCCCGAAGCGCCGCAGCAGCGAATCCATCACCGAACTCAATACCCTTCACAGCACCCAACCCCATTATGGCATGGGCGATCTCCGCATCCAATTTATGATACAGCGGCTCCCCGAGACCAACCGGAAGACCACTCACCCGGCACTCCACAACACCGCCCACCGAATCCTTCTCATCCGCCAGCCTGAGAATCAGCGCCTCCATGGCCGCAGCTTTATCAGGATCCGCACAGCGGACCGGATTGGAATAGACATACCCCCCATCAAAGCGCTCAGCCTGGATTTCTCCGACCTGAACTCCTCCGACAGCTATGCGGATCTCCTTTTTCGCAAGAATCTGTTTGGCCACCGCACCAGCAGCCACCCGACAGGCGGTCTCACGGGCCGACGCACGACCGGATCCCCGGTAATCCCGGATACCATATTTCCGGAACCAGGTGAAATCAGCATGTCCCGGACGAAAAAGTTCCTTAATGTTGTCATATTGCGTGGACACCGCATCGGAATTGTTGATCAGCATCCCCACAGGATGTCCGGTTGTAACCCCTTCAAACACCCCGGAAAGGATATGCACCCTGTCACTCTCCTTCCGTGGACTCGTCACCCGGCTCTGCCCTGGTCGCCGTTTATCCAGGTCCAGCTGGACAATCGTCTCATCCAGAGTCAACCCGGCAGGGACGCCATCTACAATAACACCAATCGCTTTACCATGGGACTCCCCGAAAGTGGTGAACCGGAAAAGAGTACCAAAACTGTTACTCGCCACTATTTTCCACCCTGACGAGAAGAGAAACAACCTCAGCTAAATACATCCTGTGATAATCTCCATCCGGATAATTTCCTGCGATACGCTCATCCATAAAGCCATCCGGATCAAGGTCCTTTGCGTACAACTTGCGGCACACTGCCACAATATCCGCCTCCTGAAAGGCCACAGCTCCGGCGGCAGGCTCCATTACCGTGAGTCCACACGCTTTCACCTTATCCCCTTCCCTGCCGGAATGGCTGCCACAATATTCCAGAGCATCTTTATGAGCTTTATCAAAAAAGGAAAGCGTAAATAACGGCTCCCGCTCTATAAACTGATATGTATGGCGGGAGGGTCTGACATGACACCAGATAGTCGGTAAATGCCACATCACCCCGAAATGCCCCCAGCTGACTGTCATCATATTGCAGTCATCCGGCCTGCCGGCGGCAAGGAGTGCCCAGCATTCCCCAATCAGCACAAACGGATTATCTACCAGAGTTTTTGCTTCAATTTCTTTAAAATTCTTCATATGTTCCGATCCACACCAGATATCCTCTTCAATATACTACCCTCAACCGGACATAAGGCCAGCATTCCAGGCAGTCCACCCTGTTACCTCAGATGCCCCTGTGAATTCCTGTCTTGACTTCACGACCCACTTCATTATACTTCTCAACTTAAGCATAGTGGCGAAAAACAACCTGTATAACCTATCAGAGAAAATATGTATACGATCGTTGAAAAAAAAAGATGCAATAATTTCGTTGAAAAAATGGTGATTGAAGCCCCCTATGTAGCACGGAAGTGTGAACCAGGCCAGTTTATCATCCTCAGAGTCAACAGCGAAGGGGAACGCATCCCACTGACCATTCAGGATTTTGATAGAGAGAGAGGGACTGTCTCCGTCATCTACCAGATTGTCGGCTACTCCACAGCCCTGCTCTCCAGGAAAAAGGCTGGCGATACAATCGAAGATTTCGTAGGCCCACTCGGTCTCCCAACCAGATTCAAAGAGATGAGGCGGGTAATAGGCATTGGAGGTGGTGTCGGCACAGCGCCACTGTTCCCCCAGCTCAGAGAGCTTAAAAACAGGGGGGTTGCTGTTGACGTGATTATCGGCGGCCGGAGCAAGGAATTTCTGCTCCTGGAAGACGAACTCCGGGAATTCTGTGATAATGTCTACTGTACTACCGACGATGGGAGTCAGGGGGAAAAAGGGTTGGTGACCGACAAACTCAAAGCACTCCTGGAGGCAGGAGAGAAATATGACGAAGTGATCGCCATTGGCCCTCTGATTATGATGAAATTTGTCAGCCTGCTCACAAAAGAGTGGTCCATCCCCACCAGCGTTTCCCTCAATCCAATTATGATTGACGGCACGGGAATGTGCGGCGGATGTCGTGTTACTGTCGGAGGGAAAACAAAATTCGCCTGTGTGGACGGCCCGGATTTTGACGGACACCAGGTGGATTTCAATGAGCTGATCCGGCGCGGCAGAATGTACCACGAAGAAGAAGAACATAAATGCAAAATCGACCCTGGAGAATAAACAATGCCCAACATGGATCCTGAAAAAACACCAATCCCGGAGCAAGCTCCGGGGGAACGCATACAGAACTTTCAGGAGGTTACCCTGGGATACACTGAAGAGCAGGCCAAACAGGAAGCCGAACGCTGTCTGCGCTGCAAAAAACAGCCCTGTATGGACGGTTGCCCGGTACAGGTGCCAATTGCAGAATTTATCGGCCATGTCGCCGCCGGCAATTTCAAAGAGGCCTATTCTGTGATCACCAGGGAAAACCGCCTCCCGGCTATCTGCGGAAGAGTCTGCCCTCAGGAGACCCAATGCGAGGCGCTCTGTGTCCGCGGGTTGAAAGGGGAGGCTGTGGGCATCGGCAGGCTGGAACGCTTTGTCGCCGACTATGCCCTCAGCGCGGCTATTGCCCCCCGGCCTCCTGAAAAAACAAATGGAATAAAGGTCGCAGTTGTGGGCAGCGGCCCGGCAGGGATCACCTGTGCCGGAGAGTTAGCTCAAAGCGGCTTCGAAGTCACGATCTTTGAAGCTTTACACGCCCCGGGCGGAGTCCTGATGTACGGAATCCCTGAGTTCCGCCTTCCGAAGAAACTGGTCCAGAAAGAGATTGAGGCTGTCACAAACCTCGGCGTACGGTTTGAAAAAAACGTTATTATCGGCCGCTCTATCACAGTTGATGAGCTGATCAAAGAGGAGGGGTTCAGGGCCGTCTTTATCGGAAGTGGCGCAGGGCTGCCCAATTTCATGCGAATCCCGGGTGAAAACCTCAATGGCGTATACTCAGCCAACGAATTCCTCACCAGAAGCAACCTGATGGGAGCCTATGATTCCTCCAGAAACGCGACCCCGATTCGAGTGGGAAAATCCGTTGCTGTCGTTGGAGGCGGCAATGTCGCCATGGACGCCGCACGCACGGCAAGAAGACTGGGGGCTGAAAAAGTCATAATCGTCTACCGAAGGAGTGAAAAGGAGCTCCCGGCCCGCCTGGAGGAGATCCAGCACGCCAGAGAGGAACAAATCGAATTCCAGCTGCTCACAAACCCCATTGAAATACTCGGCGATAAAGGAGAAGTCACCGCTATCCGCTGTATCTCCATGCAACTGGGAGAACCGGATGCTTCCGGAAGAAGGCGCCCAATCCCGATCAAGGGTAGTGAAGAAGAGATCCCGGTGGACACGGTTATCATAGCTATTGGCAGCTCACCCAACCCGCTTATCCGCCAGACAACTCCTGAACTGCATACAGAGAAGTGGGGCGGGATCATTGTCAACGAGGAGACAATGGAAAGCTCCAGGGCCGACGTGTATGCCGGCGGAGATACTGTCACCGGAGCTGCCACTGTCATTCTGGCCATGGGCGCAGGCAAACAGGCGGCAAAAGCCATTAAAGAGAAGCTGCTGTGCTGAAAACCGCATCTCAAGCCTGAACTGATGAAGCTGCGTACAGCACAAACGCCATACGCGGTGGTTTTCACAAAAAACGCTTCAGGCGTAAAAGCCCTTTTTGAGCAAAAAGGCTGCACCCAACCCCGAAGCCCGGCAAAAAGCGTCTTTCATAACCGAACAATCTGTACTATACTGTTTTTGTTATGGCGAATATACTGATAATCGACGATGATCAATCCACACAAAAAACATTGTATACAATTCTCAGACATGAGGGACATCAGATCGTCTGCACTGAAAATGCGCAACAGGCGATGGAAAAGCTGGAGGAGCTGAAATTCGACCTGGTCATCGTTGATATCCACCTGCCCGACATGCAGCAAAACGAAATGCTTCAGCAAATTCATGAAAAAAATCAGAGGGTAGCCACTATCCTGATCACAGCCACACCGGAGATCAAAGCCGTTATCAACGGGATTCGAGCCGGAGTGGGCGACTACCTCACGAAGCCCATAAAAAAAGAGGCTCTACTCAGGTCGATCTCCCGGACCATAAAACAGAAATCACTTCAGGACCTCAACAAACAACTCGCCGAGGAGAACCTCCTGTATCAGGACCATCTGGAGAGTATAGTCATAAAAAAAAACAGCAGCCTCAGCTCCTTTCTCAGAAGAAACATCGAACTCCAGGATCAGGAGCGGTCCACCCTCGGGCATCGTGTATACGAATACTTCTGCCAGCCGCTGAAAAACCTCCAGCTCGCATGGCAGGAGCTTGCTCAAAGCTCAGGCAATGCAGAAGAGACAGCAGTCTGCAAGCAGATGCTCAGTAACGCCCTTGATGCCGCCAGGTCAATATCCTGTAACCTCAACCCGATGGCCCTGAAGGAGTCAGGGATTTCCAGATCAGTCATCAGCAATGCAGAATTGATATTCAGAAACAGAACAATCAATTACACAATCAATCTTGAAAACACGGATTCGCGCTTTTCCGAACAATGGGGCTTGCACCTCTACCGCATACTGGAAGAAATTATGCAAAACTGCATCCGCCACAGCGACGCCTCCTCCTTTGCACTCAGCGACCAGCAATCCACTGAAGATCTGCTCATCATCACGGCCCGGGACAACGGGAAGGGCATCCTGGAGGAGACCATCGAACACGGGTCCAGGGGGATGGGCCTCCTTGTGGTGCAGGAGCGGACACGAATGATCGAAGGTCAATTAGAGATAGACAGCAGTGCGGGCACCCGATTCACCCTCACCTTCCCGTTTCAGGAAAGGAAGATGGAATGACATCAATCCTTCTGGTTGACGATGAAAAGAACATCCGCATAACCCTGGGCGAAATTCTGAAAGACGAAGGATATAAGGTCACCCTCGCTTCTGATGGCAATGAAGCACTGGAAATGCTGGAAAAAGGAAAATTCAATATCCTGCTCAGTGATATCAGCATGCCCGGGAAAAACGGACTTGAGCTGGCCCGGGCCGCCTGCACAGCAGACCACCGGATAAAGATCATTCTTTTCACAGGGAAAGGCAGCATGGAAAACGCTACAGAAGCGTTGCGCATCGGCACCTTTGACTATTTACTGAAACCTGTTAAGGAGCAGGAGCTGCTTGCCTCTCTGGATAGAGCAGTTCGTGTGCTGAAGCTGGACACACGCAACTCCAGACTCATCAAAAAGAACCAGAAGTACCGACATAAACTTGAAAAAAAAATCCAGAGCCAGAGCAACCAGCTCACCGGCCTTTCTCAGAAACTCCTCTCGCTACAGGACACAACCCGGGATAAGCTTGTCCATGAAATCAGGGAACGCATCCAGACCCCTTTGATAAAAATCTCCGAAATTCTGACTCCACTACAGCAAGAGGAAAGCCTCAGCCCCAAACTCAGCGAGTTCTGTGAGAAACTGAAAAAAATGATCTCCAGCCCACCAGGCATCTTTCAGGATATTGACCCATTTATTGAAGAATCGATAACACTCTACGAAGGGCTCACGACTCTCTCCAGGGCACTCAGCAAAAAAACCGGAATAGAAATCGCCATCGACAAACTACACTCGCCTGCAGATAGAGAACAGAGAAAAAATCTCTACCTCGCACTCCGGGAGGCGATCCTGAATGCCTCCCGACACAGCGGAACAAAAAAAATACAGGTCTTCTCAAAAGAAAAAGATGCAACTGTCCTTTATACCGTTCAGGACAATGGAAAGGGAATCCAGAAAGCTATCCTGCAAAAGCAGGAAAAAAGCTGTTCAGGACTGCTCCTGATGCGGCAGAGAGCGCAGATGGCCGGAGGCCTCTTCGGGCTGGAATCCGTACCCGGGGAAGGCACAGCAGTCACCATCGCTATCGAAGCGCCGTCCTTTTAAGTTGCAATAGTCTAAAAAAAGTGGCATTTTATTGAAAATAATGATCTGGAGTGGGAAACAATGGCAAAAATTCTGGTTGTAGATGATGAAAAAAACATCCGGATAACTCTTTCTGAATTTCTCAAGGATAACGGACACAAAGTGGTTACTGCAGAAGATGCGTTCACAGCACTGGAAATTCTAAAACAACAGAGTATTGACCTCACCATCTGCGATATCATGCTGCCCAGAATAAAGGGGACAGATCTTCTCTTCACTATTAGAGCTGTCTATCCGCAAATTAAGCTCATCCTCATCACCGGACAGCCGGACGATGAAACCCGGAAAATTGGAAAGAGCGCTGGAGCAATGGCTTATCTCCCCAAACCTGTTTCAAAAGAGAGATTCAATGAAGTGATTAGCGAAGCGCTCAGCTAAAGCAAAAGACCAAAACGCTTCACAACCTGTTTTATAATATCCCGAAACTGAGCGGGTTGAAACGGCTTCACCATCCAGCCGTTTGCTCCAGCCTGACGCCCCCTCTCCCGGACATGCTCATCCGCCTCAGAAGTCAACGCAAAAATCGGAACATTACTATCAATTTTTCTAAGCTCACTGATCAAAACTATTCCATCCATCACGGGCATATTGATATCTGTGATCACAATATCAATCTCATGCTCCTTAAAGGCTGCAATCCCTTCCTCTCCGTTTCTGGCTAATACCAGTGAATACCCATCAGGGCTTAACGCCTGTTTAATCAGATTGAGCATAATCGCCGAATCATCCACAATCAGTACCGTAATAGCCATTACGACCTCCAAAAAATATAAAACTAAAACATAAATACCTGACTGGCGTTCAACTCATAATATCTGCTTAAACCGAACTCTCGAATAACAAAATTTTCTAGATACCCGCAAAGCGATTCCGCAGACCCCAGAATCAAAACACCATCATGCACGAGTGCGCGGCGAAGATTTTCATACAGCAGCTTTTTCTGCTCTTCAGCAAAATAGATGGCTACATTCCGGCATAATACAATATCATTCTGTTTCGGAAAGACATCAGTGATAAGATTATGTGGAGCAAATTTCACCTTTGAGCGTATAAATGCATTGATTTGATATCTATTTTCATCCAGCTCTGTAAAATACTTCTTCAGATACATCTCCGGCAAACCGCGGCCGATTTCAAACCTGGAGTAAATCCCCTCTCTGGCTTTCTCTATCGCCACTTCACTTATATCAGTCGCATATATTGTGGTGATCTTCCCCATCAACGGCATTTTCTCATTAAGCAACATTGCGATGGAATACGGCTCCTGCCCCGTAGAACAGGCCCCTGACCAGATGGAAAGGTTCTTTCCAGGTACACCCACTGCAGCCCCGAGCCCCAGCGTTCCTGCAGAATCAGAAACAGGTAACGCAGCCCCGTAAAGCGAACTCATCGCAATATTATTCCTCTTCATCCACTCAGGGATAATCTGCATCACAAGCCCGTGAAAAATACTCTCATCTCTGAAAAAACGGGTCTCATGAGTTGTGATCTTATCGATCACCGCATTATTGAACACTTTGTCCCTGCCAGCCTGCAACCTATCCGCCACCTGGTTATAGGTATCCAGTCCATACCTGCGCATGATTGCACCAAGCCTGCTATCGAGAAGATAGAGCTTATCATCCTCAAGACGGCAACCTGTCAAAGCTTCAATAAAAGAAACAAGTTTCACATATTCAGGCTCCATCAAGCCCCTCCCAGCAGGTAGGAAGTCCGGGCGGCAAGGCCCTGTATATCAAGGACCTCATCAATCAGCCCCTCCTCAACCGGCTTTGAAGGCATGCCAAAAATCAAACAACTCTCCTTTTCCTGCGCCAGAAGATACCCGCTGCTACCACGCATCTCCTGCATCCCTTTGAAGCCATCATCTCCCATGCCGGTCATAATGACCCCAACAGCCTCTCTACCATAAATCTCAGCAACAGAACGAAAAAGAATATTGGCTGAAGGACGACAATTCAACTCAGGAGGGGAATCAATAATCCGGATCACAGCAGCGGCCCCCTTTCTGTCCACCACCATATGCCACCCGCCTGGAGCGATATAAGCTATCCCCTCAGCCACCTCCATTCCGTCCTCTCCCTCTACCACGGATATTCTGGAAGCTGTATTCAGGCTATCGGCAAGCTGCCTGGTAAAAATCGGAGGCATGTGCTGCACTATCAGCAGACTTCCTCTGATCCCGCCTGGCAAAAGGGGGAGTAACTGATGCAAAGCAGCCGGACCGCCTGTAGAGATCCCTATAGCGGCCACACTGTAACTGCTGTGGATAGCTTGCAGGGCCCCTCTTCCGGCTCGTGGTTTCTCCGGCGGGGTCCTCTTCTTCTCCGTTTCTCCGGGCCCCTTCACTGAGAGAACAAGGGGCAGAAGATGATCCTGAATCATTCTCTTTGGATCATCTTCAGACCCCGGCTTAGTCACAAAATCATACGCTCCAAGCGCAAGGGCCTTAATAGTGACCTTTGCACCCTGAACAGTATGGGCGCTGAACATGATAACGCGTATCTCCGGAAATTCTTTGCGCACAACCTCCAGAGTTTCCAACCCATTCATGACCGGCATCTCCTGATCCAGGATCAGAACATCCGGAACATAATGGCGGATCCTGGGGAGCGCCAGTTTCCCATTTACGGCCTGTGAAACAACCTCTATTTCAGGAAAGTTCCCCAGGGTCTCCCTGAGAAGAGTGCGAAAAACAAGCGAATCATCAACAATCATGACTGAAATTCGGGCACTCATATCCCTTCCTTATCCGGGCAGCAAAACGGATCAGACCGCTTTTAAAATCTCATCGGGATTTAAAATCACAGCCAGCCCCTTCTCAGTCATAGCCACAGAGCTGATAAATCGGATCTCATTTTCACTCAGATGGGCCGGAGTACCCTCAATCTGGCCCCCTGCAATATTGATCACATCAGAAATGGCATCCGCCTTCACTGCAATATGCGCTGTTTTGCTTTTCAGACGGATTATCACATTGCCGGAATCATTCTCCCTTTTATCATGGCCGAGCAATACCCTGAGATCAATGACCGTAACGACATCACCCCTGAGATTGACAATACCGGCAATCTGCTCCTTAGCATGCGGCACAGTCACAATCTCTTTATCTTTATCGACTTCACGACAATGGGCGATATCAATCCCGAAGAGACGATCTTCGATCAACCAGGTGAGTATCTGCTGGACTGTTGCTGTCCTTTTCTGGGCCATCATGCATCTCCCCTGTCAACCAGGGCAGAAGCAGCGGGGCCCTGTTCTCTGGCTTCAATATACTGGTGCAGCTCCCTAAAACGACTGGACTGCAGTCTGGAGAGAAGATCCACCACATCAAGCACAACTGTCTTCTCATCATTGATGATCGCCTGACCAAGGATTGACTCTCCGAGATAGGCGCCAGTCTCCAGATTAGGAATAGAATCAACCACATTGTAGATCCTGTCAGCCAGCACCCCGATCCGCATATCATTGATATTGAAAATCAGGACATTGGAACCAGCTTCGCTCTCCTGACGCTGCAGCCCGTAAACTTTTTCGAGGAGCACCAGAGCTACAATCTCCTCATTGAAGATAATGGTCTCCAGATCCATAAAAGATTCCACCATCCCGGGTTTCACTTTTTCTATCCTGGGAACGGAATTAACAGGAATAGCGAACCGATTTCCAGAGACACCAACCACAAGATACCCGCTTTCCACTTCCTCCTCTGCCACAGCCGGCACCCGTTCGGCCTCCAGCTCCTCCCGGAGGTTATTCTGCAAATTGGTGAACCGGGCAATCCCTGGAACATCCAGGATAAGGACCGCCTCACCATCGCCCATGATCGCTGCACCGGAAAAAAGAACCAATTCGGAAAAATGTTCGCCAAGTGGCTTAACAACAATTTCTTCAGGGTTCATAATCTCATCAATCATCATTCCGAAACGATGCCTGTCAGTTCGGACAACGGCAATATACTCTGGAGCAGCTTTGATTTCCGTTTCAGGGTAAAGCACCTCAGCAACCTGAACCAATGGCAGAAGGTGATCGCGAAGTTTGTACATCTTATGATCTTCAACCATTGTTATCTGAGAAGGATCAATAAGGATAAGCTCCTCAATATTCTGCTGAGGCAGTGCATAAAGCTTACTCTGTATTCGAATCATGAGGCAGGTGATAATACTGAGCGTCTGCGGCAGGGTCACTATAAAGGAGGTCCCTTTGCCAGGTTCACTCAGGATATCGACAGAACCGCCCACTCTTTTATAATTCGTCCGCACAACATCCATCCCAACTCCGCGGCCTGAAGTCTGGCTGATATTCTCTGCAGTACTGAAACCAGGTTCAAAAATCAGCTCATAGATATCCTCTACTATCATCAACTCAAGCTCCCGCTCAGTGACAACGCCTTTACGGAGGGCGGTCGCCCTGATTTTTTCCACATTCAACCCCCGGCCATCATCATGTATGGTGAGCACCACATTCCCCCCCCGGAGTGTAGCCGCGATCCGCAGGATTCCGACCGGATTTTTCCCGGCACTCACCCTCAACTCCTCACTCTCTAACCCATGATCTATTGAATTACGGACCATATGCATCACCGGATCAACGATAGCATCAATAAGGGTTTTATCCAGCTCAACTTCCCCCCCTTCAGTAACCAGCTCCACCTTTTTCCCTGTCAGCTGAGAGAGATCACGTACCAGCCTGGGGAGTCGCTGAAAAATTGTGCCGATCTCCTGTAATCTGGTGCGCATGATACTCTCCTGAAGTTTTGTAACCAGATAGCTGATCTTCTTTCCGGTTAGCAGCAAAGCCGGGTCCTTACAACGTTCCACCTTCTGCATCAGAGCATTCCGTGCGATAATTGTTTCACCAGCCAGATTGATCAATTCATCCAGCAGATCAATATGCACCTTAAGAAACGCTTCAGCGGACAGGTCCCTACCGCCGGCTGCCACAGTTTTTGCCGTGGACTCTTTTTTGTTCCCGCTCCTGTGCTCACAGCTTTGCTCAGCAGCCCTTTTCTCATTGTCAATCGCCTTCTGCTTCAACGCCTCTGCTGAGGGGAGCGTCTCCTGAAAAAAACCTCCCGCAACGGCAGGAGGCAATTTTGCTTCACAAACAGCCTGTATCGCCTGGGAATCCGAAACCTCCTGTACAGCCTCCGCACCCTGCTCAGTCCGTGAAATATCTTCAACAACAACAGGTTCCGCCTCTTCAGCTGCTTTTTCCGGAACCACCAGCTTCTTCAGCAGTTTACCGCTTATCCCATGCTGCCCAAGATACTCTTCAGGAGAATATGCTGTTTTTACCAGAAGATAATAGGGCAAAAGGTCCTGCTCCATCTTCCCGGGCAGCGGCCGTTTGGAAGCAAACACCCCCTGCATCAGCAACTGACCGGTATCCTCCAGACTCTCCAGCAACATCCGGATAGAAAGCAAAGAATCAACCTTTTGTTTATAAAGATCCAGATAGATCAACGTAAGGAAATGATTATCCGCGCGAGCGACGTCTATAAACTTCCTGGAGATCTTGAGGGAAAAACCGCCCTCATGAGTGGAAGATTCACCCTGTTTGACAACAGTAACCGGCTGAGGAAGCGTTTGAGAAGCCGGTGAGGTGACCTCTTCTTTGAGCCGGGCCATCAATGCATCGATCTGGATACTCTCTATGCCCTGAATATCTCCGACCATCTGTCTGAGAAGATCAACTCCAGAAAGCAGCAGGTCAACCCGCTCAATATTGACCTCCAGCCTTTTATCCCGCATCATATCAAGGACATTTTCCAGTGAATGGGATAGATTGGTTATCCGCTGCAATCCGAACACACCGGAATCCCCCTTAATCGTATGAAAAGTCCGAAAAATATCGTTTACAAGCTCACTCTGAAACCCCTGCTCAAGCTCCAGGATCGAAGTTTCCGCATTGTCCAGCATCTCCGTTGATTCAGCAACAAAGCTCGATAGTAATTCCTCATAATCAATCGACATAATCCACTCCTCAATCCCTGCACAGATAACGTCACAGTTCAAACTCAGGAGGCTTCTTTGATACTATACTCTATTTTCCTGCGAAAAATTCACTCTCTAAAACCCAGCAGCCCGATTAAACGATTCACAATGAGAAACAGTTCATCGTCAGGGTCAACATACTGAAACCCGGTACAATACAGATCTGGATTGAAATCAGGGCTGGTCCAGCACGTTTTAACCCGAACAATCAGCTCTCCACCTGTAAATCCACCCGCTTTTGGTAGCATCACTTTGAGAGAACGTAATTCACCCTCTTCCTTAATGGCTAGCGGAGAATCGGAGATAAGAAGCATCCCACCAGTGGTGATATCCCCCAGCTGGCCAAGAATAGCCCCGGTTTCTGCATCAAACACATCCAGATAGAAAACAAGATGCCGCCTCTGCTGCCCGCGTCTATCGAGTATTCTCTCCCTCATAACCAGCCTCCTTTAATAGATACTACTTATTGATTATTATAAGCGAAAAGACGCCCCTGGAAGAACAAGGAAGAAGAATATGCAATTTTCCCTATAAAAACCGCTCTTCCTGACCGATATTTATATTGTAAGGAAGCCAATTGCATCTGTCTGAAACAATACTGACATATACATGGCCCCGGAAAAAGTCTCTATATCAAAGGGTGACGGCAATGGAACGCATTAAACGCCAACTTGTGCACATGAAAAAGAAGCACAACCTTGTAGCTATTAAAGGCGGTACAGAAGTGGAAGCCATGTCCTTCCAGGAAATTGCCCTGATGCGGGAGATCTCCCGGGGGATCCTCCCTATGACTGTTAAAATAGGAGGCGCAGAAGCCCGCAATGACATTGTCTTCATGCTGGAGCTTGGCGTTGACCGGATCCTCGCCCCCATGATCGAATCCCCATACGGTCTTAAAAACTTTGTCAAAACCATGGAAGAGTGTGACCCGGACCACAAGGCCTCACTGGCAGTCAATATCGAAACCATCCACTCCTTCTACAATCTCAATGCCATCATGACCGCTTCTGCCTTTAAAAAGATTTCTCAGGTGACCGTTGGCCGTAGTGACCTATCAAGCTCCATGGAGCATGAAGTCGATGACACAGAAGTGGCACGGGTAACAAGAGAAATCGTAGAGATGGCCTCAGAGATGGGGTGCAGTACCTCGGTTGGTGGCAAAATCCGTAAGGATACTGTCCTGAGAGTCCAGGAGACAATCCCGGCTGATACAGTCAACACCCGCCATATGGTTATCCAGCTGAGCTCCTCGGCCATTGAAGCGGATGTTGAAGAAGCACTCGCCTGGGAAAAAGCATTTTATGAAGCTGTAGCGCATAAATTTCCGGAACGACGACAATTCTGCAAAAGCAGAATCCGCTCTATTAAATCCAGAATGGACATCAAAGCAAAAATTCAAACAGTAAACGTTTAAATCTAAAGGAACAGGGGAGGCTGGACTTTCCCGACCCTGGACCAGAGCCGTGCCAGGTCCACAAGCTCAGCTCAAGTGGAGTACTGATGCGCTGCCCTGATCGCCTGACTCTCCGGCACTCCAGCCTGCCGGTCCCGGCGACTGCCGCAGAAGCTCAGGGAGAACCATGAATAAAAAAGGGATGTCAGCCAGACAGATTGAACTCAAACTCCTGGGGCAGATGTTCAAAGAACATCACACCTGGCTCTTGAGGCTGCTCGCCTCCAGGACAGGAGATCCTGAGATAGCGCGCGATCTGGTTCAGGAGACCTTCCTCAGCGCACAACAGGCGGTAACCAGACTCAACCTCAATTTCGGCAGCCAGGCATATCTCAAAAGAATAGCCGTCAATCTGGCGAGCCGTTACAGAAAAACAGAACTCAGTGCCATCCCCACACCGGATATAGAGGAGCAGGCCGTTGCCGGCGATAACTCAGAATCAAACGTCATCTCCTCTTCCATAAATTCCGCTCTCAACCGTCTTCCGGAACAGCAAAAAGAGGTCGCGAAACTCAGGTTCTTCGAAAAACAGACCTTTCACGAGGTATCCAGAAGACTTGACATCTCCATCAGGACCGCAAAAAGAAGGATGGAAGCCGCCAGAAACAGTCTGAAAAAACAACTCTCACCCATCAACCCTGGACGTGGACGCAAACAATGAAACCCATCCACTGTTCCCCTCTTCAGGACAATCCATAGAGCCACAAACTGCTCAGCAACCCTGAAATCAAACCGCACCCCCCTGGAAAGGGAAAAGAGGCGGGTTCAAAACAATGCCCTTTCCTCCAGATCAGCCTGACAGATCTCTCTCCAGAATCTACCAGACGACTATCGAAAATTTCTTATTTGATATTGACAGAATCTGCGATCAACCGCTATTGTTGAGAAACAACCGGAGGGAAAAATGCCTGGGATTCTGATAATTGATGATGATAAGCAGTTCTGCACGCTTCAGCAAAAAATACTCAACAAGAATGGACGGGATTGCGCCATAGCCCACACAGGTAATGAAGGGGCTGAGTATATCCGCAAAAACACACCAGGGATAGTGCTGCTCGATATTCGCCTCCACGATATCTCCGGAGTAGATCTGCTCAAAAAAATCAAAACAATGAACCCCCTGATCGAAGTGATCATGATCACAGGAATATCCGACACAAAAACAGCGATAGAATGTATCCGAATGGGCGCTCTGGAATACATGCCCAAGCCTGTCCGGAGCGAGGAGCTGTTAATAACCATAGAAAAAGCAGAGCAAACCTACAGGATGTACCAGGAACTCGATTCCCTCAGACACCATGAAGCTCCAGAAATCATCGGCCTCTCAAAAGAGACGGAAACCGTAAAAAAGCTTATCCTGAAAGCAGGTGAAAGCGATGTGACAATCCTGATCACAGGCGAAACCGGCACAGGAAAAGAGGTCGTTGCCAGACATATTCACAACTGCAGCTCCAGAAGAAAGAGCCCTTTTGTACCAGTCAACTGCGCTGCGATCAGCGACAGCCTGATGGAGAGCGAATTCTTCGGATTCGAGAAAGGGACCTTTACCGGCGCCAATCAGACGCAGAAAGGATACTTTGAGCGCGCCAATACAGGGACCATATTCCTCGATGAGATAGGGGACATGCCGCAAAAAATGCAGACCGCGCTCCTCAGACTCCTTGAAGATAAAAAAGTTGTAAGAATCGGAGGGAAACAGATTGATCTGGACATCCGCGTCCTCTGTGCCACGAACAGGGATCTGGAAAAAGCGGTCAGGGATGGAGACTTCCGCCAGGACCTCTTCTACAGAATCAATGTACTGGAGATAAAAATCCCCCCTCTTCGGGAACGAAAAGAGGACATCCTGCCCATTACCGAACACTTCATTGCAACCACATGTCTGGGGAAATCCATCCCGGTGATATCAAAAAAAGGGGAGGAGTTGCTGCTGCAATACTCCTGGCCGGGAAATATACGGGAATTGAGGAATATAGTGGAACGCGAACTGATCCTCGCTTCAGAAAACAGCCTTGATTTCTCTCAAATACGCCAATACAACTCCAGAATACATGAAGAGGACAACCTCTTCAAAATCAGTGTCCCCTATAAATCCGAAATTTCATTCCAGAGGCTGGAAAAGGCAATCCTGGAAAAAGCGCTGCAGATGAACAGCGGGAATGTCACGCAAACAGCCACCTTCTTAAAAATGCAACGCAGCTCTCTCCGCTCAAAAATGAGCAGGCACAACCTCTAGCAGCAGGGAAAGGCCATATTTTAGCCTATCAGTGTGGCCAAAATGTAGCCTTTATCCTCAATCCCATTTCCCCCCGGAAGCCTCTCCAGAGCAACTTATTGTTATTAAAGCAATTATGCAGGCGCACTCCTGGCCCTGCCTTTGGCACAAATTTTGCTACTTAAAGGTAGTACTCCGATCCTATCCTGAGAGCCCCCCACTGCTTCAGTGGGGGGTTTTTTTCTTGACTGAACCGCAATCCCGAAAGACTTTTCTCATACCGTGAACCCAGGAGCTGACCATGGACCTGACCCTTTTTGATTCAATGAGCCGGGAAAAAAAACCTTTCACCCCGGCTGAGGGGAAACAAGCGACACTCTACACCTGCGGTCCCACCGTATACGACTACGCCCATATAGGCAACTTCCGCGCCTACATCTTTGAAGACCTGCTCCACAGGACCCTGAAATTTGCCGGTTATGGAGTCACTCAGATCATGAATCTCACTGACATTGACGACAAAACCATCCGCAACGCTAACGAGCAGGGTGTAAGCTTAGACGACTACACCCGGGAATACAAAAAAGCGTTTTTTGAAGACATCAAGACGCTGAATATCAGCCCCTGCACCGCCTATCCGGCGGCTACAGAGCATATCCCTGAGATGGTCTCCATGATCCAGACCCTTCTGAAAAAAGGGCACGCTTACGAGAGGGATGGCTCCATCTACTTCAGCATCGCCAGCTTCAAAGACTACGGCAAACTGGCCCACCTGGAACAGGAAGATCTTCTTGCAGGCGCTTCCGGGCGGGTGGACGCTGATGAATATGAAAAAGAAAACGTGAGTGATTTTGTTTTATGGAAGAAATACACCCCCAAAGACGGCGATGTCTTCTGGGAGACAGAACTGGGCAAAGGACGTCCGGGCTGGCATATCGAGTGCTCGGCAATGAGTATGAAATACCTCGGGAAGACCATGGATCTCCACACAGGCGGAAGCGATAACCTCTTCCCCCACCATCAAAATGAAATCGCTCAAAGTGAAGCTGCAACAGGACAAACTTTTGTCCGCTTCTGGATGCATTGCGCGTACCTGATTGTCGAAGGAGAAAAAATGTCCAAGACAAAGGGCAACTTCTTTACCCTCCGGGACCTGCTTGACAGGGGCCATTCCCCACAGGCGATCCGTTACCTTCTGCTCACAACCCACTACAGAAAACTCCTGAACTTCAGCGAAGCCGGCGTGGACGCCGCCGCCTCCGCCCTCCACCGTATCAACAGCTTCATCCAGGAGCTACTGCAATTTGAGCAAAAAGGCGAGGAAGGCCGCCGGGCAATCGGTTCAGAACAGATGCTCCATGCTTTCAGCAGGGCACTTGCTGATGACCTCAACATCTCCGGGGCGCTTGGAGCGCTTTTCAGTTATATCAGAAAAGCACGTGAGCAATTCCCTCTGAGCCCTGAAGAAGCAGAAGAAGCGCTTACTGCGCTCCGGAGGGTGGATGAGATCCTCGGAGTGCTGAATTTTACACCCGCAACCATTGATGATGCAATTGAGACGCTGATTCAGACCAGACTGAAAGCCAGAGCAAGAAAAGATTTCGCAGAATCGGATAGAATCCGGGATGAACTGGCCGCACAGGGCATTATTCTCAAAGACACACCAGAGGGCACAGTCTGGGAAAAGAGAGGCTGAAATTATGGATGGGGAAATTTTCGGGAAAAATGCTGTTGTTTCATTCCTCAGAAAAGGAGCGAAACGCGGGACCCTCTACATCGCCAGAGAAAGCAAAAAGCATGAAACCCGGGAGATCGAATCACTTGCCAGAAAAAAGGGTTTCATCATCAAGAAACTCCCCGGACAGGCCCTGGACAGAAGGACCCGGAACAGTAACCACCAGGGATTGCTCCTCATTGTGGAAGGCGGCCCGGCACCAGGAAACAAAATAGAAGACTGGAAAGAATATCTAAAAACGGCAATAGACAGGGATGAGCGGCCGGTGGTCGCCCTGCTCGACCGGGTGCAGGATCCCATGAATCTTGGCGCCATCGTCCGCTCCGCAGCCCAATTCGGGATATCTTCCCTCTTCATCCCCAACCGCAACGCCGCCGGCTTCACTCCAGCAGCCAGAAAAGCCGCCTGCGGAGGAGACGAGTTTGTGCAGGTCATTACAGTTTCCAATCTTTCCAGCACCCTGAGAGAGCTCAAGTCCATTGGCTTCTGGAGCGCAGCAGCCTGTATGGATGGGGAGAGCAGCCTCTGGGAACTGGATATGGAGGGCCCTTTTGCTGTCGTAATGGGATCAGAAGGGGATGGAGTCAAACGGCTGCTACAGGAGCAGTGCGATCACACCCTGTGCATCCCCACAACCGGCAATCTGGAATCGCTCAATGTGTCCGTATCATCAGCACTCATCTTTCATGAGATCTTCAAACAGCACACACGCTCAGCCAGGAGCTCCTGAGCCTTTATTTTCAAAGCGGAGCTGTCGCCTGTTCTTCGTCAAATGAAAAAGCGCCGGGCAGAAGTTCAGCAGGGGTTGTCTCCACAAATGATCCATTACTGCCCGCCATCAGGATGAGCCCTCCGGGTGCCAGCTCCATAATCACCTGCCTGCAGGCACCACAGGGGCTGATCGGCTCCTTATGGTCTGGAGAGAAAAGTGCCATAGCCACCACCACCCCGCCTCCTTCACTTATGCATTTAAAAAGAGCCACCCGCTCAGCACAGCAGGTCAGACCATAGGAAACATTCTCCACATTGCAACCTGTGAACAGCGTTCCTGAATCGTCAAGCACTACGGCACCGACATGAAAGTTGGAATACGGGGCATACGCACATTCTGCTGCCCCCACCGCCCTGTTGACCAATTCTTGCTTCTGTTTTTGATCCATACATATCCTCCATAATCTGTCTGAAACAGGGTACCTAAAACCGTTCCAGAACAGGTGCCTTATCATACACTATAGTGCGGTCCGTTGCCAGCCAGCGCTTCAGATTACCCCCGAACACCGGATAGAGCAAAGAACGCCCGTCTCTGATTTCAAAGGAACGGCGCAGGAGCAATCTGGCAAACCCCTGCAGAGACAACCGCACAGCAGCATGCAAACGCCCTGTTGTCCCGAATTTATGAGCAGAAAACAGAGACATCAGCAGCACCCCCTGAAGAGAACGGTTTGAATTCGCAATTAAGGAGTAAATCACCCCCCCCCGCGTTACAGCGTCCACTGGTGTAACCGCCGAAGGATAAAATACCGGGAAGTTGATAACTATGAAATCACTCTTGACCTGTCCGGAGAGCAGATACGCCCAACAGGCAGCAGCTGCCCGAAAACAGGCACTCTCCCGATACAGTTTACGCCCCTGCCTGTTCTTAAGATTGGCAAGATGGGAAAAGCGCGCCAGAAAATCCTTCTTCACCTTTTCTCTGAGCAACGCAAGATCTCTGCTTTTGTAATGCTTTGCAAGGATCGCTCTTTTCCCCGGATCCGCCAAAACCACATCCAACCAGTCGTTCCTCCGCCCTGTCCAGCAGGGCTTTGAAACAGAGTGCCGGCGAAACCAATCCCTCGCAGCACTGGAATTACATGTCATATCATCGCCGGAAATGTAATTATCCACAAGTACGGTCTTCTTAATCAGAAACCGCACACGGAAACCTAACCTGCGGGTTATCCTGTTCGAAAGTTGACTCAAATACTGCCTGAATCCTCCATCATCAAAAGAAGGGAAATTCATATCAATGACCCGATTGACCACAACCTGATGCACCCGTCCCGGCTCAACCGGCTTCAAACTGGTATCGCCAGGCGTAAGAATCAAAAAAAACTGCAACCCACTGAGGAGAAAAATCACTGCAACCCCGAGGTACACTATTCTGGACTTACCAGTCCCATCAGCAGGACCCTCACTCCTGTCCTGCGCTTTCCTCTTCATAGCCCCTTTTTCTGTCCCTGCTTTTCCGGTAGCCATCCTCCCTCTCCCCTCTACTGCCCGGCATCTGAGCCGAAACTGAAATAATCCTGATCTCTGTTCTACGGTTAAGCAGCCTTCCTGCAGCAGTTCGATTGCTCGCAACCGGACTGCTCTGCCCCAGCCCCCTCACGCCCAACCTCAACGCGGGAATATTCTGCCTGATCAAATAATCCCTGACAACTGTGGCCCTGGCCAGAGAGAGCGTTCTGTTCCGCTGTACACTGCCGCTGCTGTCTGTATGCCCTTCAATCTGAATCTTCACCCCTGGATTGAAACGCAAAAAACGGACGAGACGCTGCAGCACCGGAATAGAGGAGGGGAGAAGACCGCTGGAATCTGTGTTGAACAGGATATTGCGGAATACCAGTCTACTGTCACGGGAAATCGGTTTCAAAAAAATTTTGAGCGCCCTGCCTCGATCAGACTCCTTAACCTTTCTCGTTTGAAACAGAAAACCGCGCTTTTCAAAGGTCATTCTGCTCGGAAACAGACGCCTCTCTTCAAGAGACACCCGACCATGCTTCAACTCAAATCGCCCACTCCACCAGCGCGACCCCCTGCGCCACACAAGGCGTACTCTTCCAGAAAGAGGCTTCCCTGTCACACTGTGGACAAAAAAGAGCCTGAGAACCCCCCGCTCCGGCAGCTGTTCCCCGTCTTTCTCCGCTTTACCTATGCAAAAAAGCGTATTACCGGCAGGCAGGATAACCTTTCCCAGGGACACAAGTGGACGAAAATGGGTCCCACGAACACCGAATGAATATTTTCTGGAGATCCTGCCCGTTAAACGATCGACTTCAAGCAGATCACCGGTATCATTACAAAGATAAAGCCACGGCCCGACAGCAGCAAAACGGTTCCCCCTTGCCCTGTAATGAGAAAAAGTGCTGAGCGAACGCAGATCATCAGGCTGAAGCACATTCAGAGTGCCCCGGCTATCACAAACATAGAGTTTATCCTGAACAAACGCCGGACTGGAAGCGGCCCGGCCTTTCAATTGATAGACAGCTCCCGGAGTGCCCTCAGAGACGGAAAAAGCCATAACCCGGTTGGCTGAGACCATATATACACTACCCCGATATACAGAGGGGGTAAAAATATTCGCATCCCCCGGTATCGTGCGAGACCAGAGTTTCCGTCCGTTTCTTGCATCCAGACAGAGAAGAGAATACTGCATGCTCTTATAATCGCGATGCTGCAGATAAAGACGTCCATCAGCATACAGAGGAGAGGCGCCGTAAGACATCACCCCCCGGGACTTCCAGAGTTGACGCCCTGTTGCTGCTTCCCGGGCAAAAAAAGCCCCCCTGTTGCCGTAAAAGAGGACCCCACCAACAACAATGGGGGATGCAAGCTGGGAAAATCCACCGGAAGAACGGGACCAGAGCAGACGGCCGCTCCATTTATCAAAACAGAGCATACTCCGTCCGGCTGAAACAAACAAAAGACGACCCCAGATAACAGGCATCCGGATAACCGGAAAAGGCACAGGACTCCTCCACCTCTGTTTCCCGGTATTCAGGACAAGAGAGCGGATCTCCCTGCTGTACCCGCTGACAAACAGCAGTCCATCGCTCGCCACTGCATGAAAAACAGGATAAGGAAAACGCGCTTTCCAGACCAGATTGAAAGCCGGGGGCACCACCCCGTCGTTATTGCCGGTAAGATGATGGTTGCCCATATACATGGACCAGTCACTCCCGAAAAGCTGAGCAGACCAGAATAGACAAAGAAAACGTAAAACCGGCCTCAAATCGAAATTCATTCTTCTCTCCGTACCTGACTCTTCCCTGGTTTGAGAAGAGGAATCCCTGACTTTCGTTTGTTGAAACCGGCACAAATCAACGTTATATCATCATTCATTTCACTCCCCTCTCTGAAATCATCACCGGCCTGAATCAATCTCCCGCTGATCTCACTGACACTCCTCCTGACAAACCCGGAGAAAAGCAACTCCTGCAAAAATGCATAGAGAGCATTTTCGCCCATCTCATCCCCCTGCGGGTTGAACTGCTCAAACAGACCATCAGTAAAAAGGATCAACCGGTCCCCATCCTTAAAAAAGAGCTCCTGTACAGGATACTCAGCTGCAGAAACAGCCCCGATCATTTTACCCCGCCCGTAGAGCTGGGCTATGCCGCCGGAACCGATCAGATACTGCGCCGGATGGCCGGCTGAGACATATCTGATCATCTTTTTTTCCAGATCTATATCAACCAGTACACCAGTAAAGAAAACAGTCAACGAACGATATGTATGGGCAAACTCCCGGTTCATCAGTTTCAGTATCGCATCCGTGTCCTCCATCCCTTTTATTTTCTCATACTCACTCTTTATCAACATAGTCACCAATGCAGCCTGAACTCCATGACCCGTTGCATCTGCCAGGAAAATACGTATATGATCACGGCTGATTTCATGGACATCATAAAAGTCACCGCCGACCTCACCCAGAGGCCGATATACAACGGACAGATCTATACCACGGGATTCACGAATTTCTCCTGAAAGCAGCTTCTCCTGTATCTGTTGCGCGAGGAAGAGGTCGTCTTTGAGGATTTTGTACGCCCTATTAAGTTCCCGCGCTCTCTCTTCAACGACTGACTCCAGATGCTCCGTGTAGTATTCCCGCTCCTTACGGCTGTAATGGAGTTTCCGGCGGGTATAATTATACACTTTGCCCAGATTATCCAGCTCATCATTGGTTGCGATCCAGATCTGATAAGTATAATCTCCACTCCGAATATGATTTATCCCTTCAACAACCATGTTGATAGGTGTCAGAATAATCTCTCCGGCATATCTGATGAGAAAGAAATACAAAACAAGAATAACAAAAAGATAAACCAGATTGAGCTTGAGCATTCTACCTAATACTGCTGAATAGCTCTCAACATTAATTTCAAAAAGATAGTAGCCATACAGCTGTGCGTGGTCCCTTATGGGATAGAGAAACATATTATATGGAAAATGCAGCATCTTCCCCCGCTCTCTGCGGATCGCGTCCTTACCCCAGCTATTGACCATTTCCTGAGTAAATAAATCATAAGAATTAATCGAAACGAGCCCCTGTTCACCGGCCAGCTTGCTTTGCTTATACGCTGCACCAGCGAGTGCAGCAAGAAACCGCTCAACATTGCCCCTGCTCCCGAAACGACTGAACAGAAAAAGCCGGGCACTCCGTTCAAACGCTGCGGCCACGATCGCACCCTCAGTATTTAAAACCATCACCCGGACCAGCTGAACCAGAGCACTGCCTCTTGTATTGTAATCCTGACGAAGCCTGACAAATCGAAAGAAAGAGTTAAGAGATGCCCTGAGTCTGTTCATCATCCGGGGCTGATTGAGTCTACTGAAATCCACGCCACTCTGCTGCAATGAAACATGGAGCATATTGATCATATCAACTTGCCCGTGAATAAGCGTCCGCCTTTTCTGACTGTTCAGATGAAGAAGATAGAAAACATTGGAAAGAAGTAAAAAAAGCAAAAACACCGCCACCAATTTATACTTGAGCGAAAAACGGAAAAAAAGCAGCCTGCATATTACAAACTCCATAAGCGACAATACTGCTGTACCGAAAGCCAGTGTCAGCACCAGAAAACGAATAACTTCCTGAATGGAACGGGTCGTCCTGACTGTTATAATGGAATTTTTGCCACCAAAAGCATCCGGTTCAGCTCTGGAAACTTGAGGGTCGCGTATCCAGATTCGTGATACCTTTCGCGCTCCAGGCTTCCGCAGGTGTAAAACGAACTTATAGGGATGACGCCCCGGATGAAGCGACAGTGAGAGGCTCCACTCCCCTGATTTCTTCTTCATGATGAAACGAGGTGCATCTGGAGACCAATCAGAAAAACGGCCGGACAGAATAACTCTCTCAACAACGGTTTTATCAGGGAGAGCGGCCTTTTTCAGATGAAGCGCAACGCTCTTCTCAGAAAGCACAAAGCGGGAAGGCCTGGAATACCTCTTCTCCAGAGAAGAGAGCCAGCTCTGCATCGGCAAAGAAACCAGCCACACTCCAGCTACCAGTGAAAGCCGGATTATATATTTCTTCAAAAAATCCTCCGCATTGCCGCTCATTCTCCGACAATGAAAACTCCCATCCCGCCTCCCAGCTTATCAGCCACAACCTGAGCGGCACGTGGATCCACAACCCACTCGCCATCTACAATAAACTTATAATAGTATTTACCGGGCTTAAGGGAAATCCTGATAAAATAAATTTTCTTAATGCTGTCCCATTGCATCCGGAAATCAGGATCAAAAATCACCCAATTATTAAAACTTCCCGCAAGATAAACAACTGCAGGTTTACCTTTTCCAGGCCTATACTCAAGCCTGACCTCAGAACCAGTGAACCTGAACGGCTTTGACCCGGCTCCGCTGCATCCGATAAGCAGAAGTATCATAAAGACAAAAACAGAGGATACGGCCTTCACAAAATTCTAACCCCCTGATCGAGAAAATCCTCCACCATCCATACTGAAGACTCCCTCCCGGGTTGGCACATCTGACAGAAACTCTCGTGAATCTGGTTTTCAGGATGCCCTGATAAGTACGCAAAATATATCATCCCCCGGAGTAAGCGTCAAGGCAGGGGCAGACAGAGCCATTTGCGCTGTAGCGATAAGACCTGAGTGTGAAGCATGGATGGAGCACAGGGAAGCGGTCTCGCAGAACCGCGTGCGCTGAGCTTCTGATCTGTTTTCCAGCAGGCAGACCATCATCTGAGCGGAAAGC
>Ga0056109_1000016_pt1 | contig 76434 bp, 68 predicted proteins | sample WorMetG1BERMUDA2_FD_80077 | JGI IMG/M metagenome (GOLD analysis project Ga0056109, IMG submission 80077) | Marine gutless worms symbiont microbial communities from Max Planck institute for Marine Microbiology, Germany - Inanidrilus... ...
AGGCACTCCGGAAACAGCGTCGCTTGGTCCCGTGCCACCCCTTCTACAAAACGCTTCATCCGATCCCCCGCAAAGACTGCACGGGAATCCCAAACGTATTCGCGTTTTCACACAGCCAGGGTCAGGAGCCGAAGTGTTGGACCTTCCTAAAGGGCGTCCGATCTGAGGGCCTTAGCGGTCCTCCAAGGCTAGAGACCGGGGTGATCGCGCCGGTCCGGGCCGCGGTGTGACATCGATCAGTCTGCGTTCCTCTGCTGAAAGACAGATAGCGCCGCCTTTACCGCGCTATCGGTGCGGTCGATCTGAAAACTGCTCCGAAGACTCGCCGCCTCGGGAGTCCCCGATAGCAAAGCTGCGGTTTTTTTTTGGCCCCGCACCCCCGCCGCCCCCCGCTCTTGCTGACGCAAGCGACTCCCGCGCCCGCGCAAATCCCCCGAAGGGGAAAGGGGGGACAGAGGCGTGAGCCGGCCGTTCGGCCGGCGAGACATCCATCTCGGAGAACACATTGGAAAACCATCGATACACGCACACCGTGGCCGGCCAGCCGTTTGGACCAGAGACTCAAGGGCGGTTGTTCCGAGCGACTCGCTCGCTGGTCGCAGCCATCGATGCGATCGACCAGAACCGATTGTTGCCTTGGTGACCGACGCCGTCCGATAAAAGAGCCAGGAGGTATGGGAGCCGATGTTCGGTCGGAAAGCCGTTGCCCATCACCTGCGTGCCAAGTACCGCTCGATGCGGAACGCGGGAGAGGCATCGCGCCCGATCGCCCGGTTGGGCGTCGTCGACCTGCCGAAGGCGAGCGATCAACCCTGTGTCATGGTCGAACAGTCTGGAAAGCCTGGGCCATCTGTGCTCGACGTGACCGAACGCGAACTCATCAGCACGATCACCATCTCCACCGTCGCGCCGCACCCGTCAGAGGCGCGCCCGGTCCTGGATGTCGGTTGATTACTGCATCGACAAGGAAACCCGGGAGAGCGCCATGTCCATACTCACCTTCGGAACGATTTGGTTCGGCCTCGTGTTATTGACATTCGCCGTTGTCTGTCGGTTCCGCGACGCCCTACTCTTTCCCTATATGGAGGCCGAGCGGAACTGGAAGGCGTTGAGGATCATCATCGCCGGCAACGTCTGGCTCGCCATCCTCGGGCTGATGGCCCAGTAGCACCCGCAACCGAAACGCCGCGCCGTGCGACCTAACCAGCACAAGGGCCACGGTGTGGCCCCATAACCTATTGATTTAATTGGTAGGCGCGCCAGGATTCGAACCTGGGACCCACTGATTAAAAGTCAGTTGCTCTGCCAACTGAGCTACGCGCCCGTGGGGATCGACGGCGGTGCCGGCACCATTGGGGCCGTCCGCCTTGCCTCATGGTCCGCACCATATGAACCGGGCGGGAGGCGGTCAATCCCCGGTGCCGCGACGGAGCCTAGCCGCCGCCCGTTTCCCGTGCCATCCGTTCGGCGATGCGCGCCGCGATGCCGGAGGGAACGAAATGGCTGACGTCGCCGCCGAGGCGCGCAACCTCCTTGACGAACCGCGACGCGATAAACTGGTGGCTCTCGGAGGCCATCAGGAACACCGTCTCGACGTGCGGGTTGAGCCGCGCATTCATCCCCGCCATCTGGAATTCGTACTCGAAGTCCGACACCGCACGCAGGCCGCGGAGGATGACCTTGGCGCCGACCTCGACGACGAAGTGCATAAGCAGGTTGGAGAACGGCCGCACCTCGATCCGGGTGCCGTCGCCGTTGGCGCTGGAGCCCACCTGGTCGCGCAGCATCTCGACCCGTTCGTCGAGACTGAAGAACGGTTCCTTGCCGGTGTTGACCGCAACGCCGATGACCAACTGGTCGACCACGTGGGTTGCGCGGCTGATGATATCCATGTGCCCGTTGGTGACCGGGTCGAAGGTTCCCGGGTAGACGCCGATGCGTGGTTCGGCCATGGCTCGTCCTCCCTCCTGAACGCGCCGTCGTTATGGTTCAGGTCCCGGTGCCCCCGCCGGTCCCCGGTTGCTCGGCGGTGTCCGCTTCCGCGCCGGACTCCGCCGCGTCGTTTCCGTCATCCGGGCCTTCGACCTCGTTCGGCCCCTCGTCGTCCTCGCCGTCTTCGCCGTCCTCGTCCTCGACGTCGCGGATGCGGGTCACTGAAACGACCCGCTCGTCCTCGGCGGTATTGAACAGCGTCACCCCGCGGGTCATCCGGCTGTTCGTCGAAATCTCGTCGACCGCGCAGCGGATGATCTGGCCGCCATCGCTGACCATGACGATCTGGTCGGTGTCCAGCAGCGGGAAGGCGGCGATGACGCAGCTGTCCTCGGCATCCCGCCGGCTGAGGTCCATGGCGCCGATGCCCTGACCGCCGCGCCCGGCGATGCGGTACTCGTAGGACGAGGTGCGCTTGCCGAAGCCGTCCTCGGCGACGGTCAGCAGGAACTCCTCATCCGCAGCCATATCGGCGAACGCCGGTTCGTCCAGACGCGCTGAGAGCGCTTCGTCCTTGGCCCGGTCATCGGCACGATCAGTATAGTCGCTGCCGGCGAGGCGCCGACGCGCGTTGACCGATTGCAGGTAGTCGTCGCGCACCGCCACCTCGGCCCTGACATGGCGCAGGCCACACATGTTGATCACCGTATCGCCGCCCGCGAGCTTGATGCCGCGCACGCCTGTGGACGTGCGGCCGGCGAACACGCGGACGTCGGTGACCGGGAAGCGGATGCACTTGCCGCGCTGGGTAAACAACAGGATGTCGTCGTCCTCGGTGAACGGCCTCACCCGAACGAGGCGGTCGCCCTCGTCCAGCTTCATCGCGATCTTGCCGTTGGACATGACGTGGGTGAAGTCGCTGAGCGCGTTGCGGCGCACGCCCCCGGACGCGGTAGCAAAGACGACGAATAGCTCGCCCCACGAGTCCTCGTCCTCGGGCAGCGGCATCAGCGTGGTGATGGTTTCGCCCGGGTCTAGCGGAAGGATATTGATCATCGCCTTGCCACGCGCCTGCGGCGTGCCCATCGGCAGCTTGTAGACCTTCAGCTTGTAGACCATGCCCGTCGACGAGAAGAACAGCACCGGCGTATGGGTGTTGACGACGAACACCTGGTCAACGAGATCGTCTTCCCGGGTGGCCATGCCGGCGCGGCCCTTGCCGCCGCGGCGCTGCGCGCGGTAGGTGCTGAGCGGCACGCGCTTGATGTAGCCTGTGCGCGTGACCGTCACCACCATGTCCTCGCGCTGGATCAGGTCCTCGATGTCCGCCTCGAACTCGACGTCCTCGAGGCTGGTCCGCCGGGGCGTGGCGAAGCGCTCCTTCATCTCCAGGAGCTCGCCCCGCAGCACTTCGAACAGCCGCTCGCGCGAACCGAGGATGGCCAAGTATTCCTTGATCTGCCCGCCGATCGCCTTCAAATCCTCGCCGATCTTGTCCCGCTCCAATCCGGTAAGCCGGTGCAGGCGCAATTCCAGGATCGCCCGCGCCTGGGCCTCCGACAGACGGTAGACGCCGTCCTCGACCCGATGGTCGGGCTCGTCGATCAGCGCGATCAGCGGTTCGACGTCGGAGGCCGGCCACGCCCGCGCCATCAGTCCGGCGCGCGCCTCGGCCGGGTCGCGGGCGGCACGGATCAGCGCGATGACGTCGTCGATGTTGGCGACGGCGACAGCGAGCCCGGCCAGGACATGGGCGCGCTCGCGGGCTTTTCCGAGTTCGAAGCGGGTGCGCCGGCGGATGACCTCCTCGCGGAAGTCGACGAAAGCGACGAGGATGTCCTTCAGGCCCATCATCTGCGGCCGCCCGCCGTCGAGCGCCAGCATGTTGATGCCGAACGAGGTTTGCAGCGGGGTGAACCGGTAGAGTTGGTTGAGCACGATCTCCGGCTCGGCGTCGCGCTTGATCTCGACGACGACGCGGACTCCGTCGCGGTCGGACTCGTCGCGCAGGTCGGCGATGCCCTCAATGCGCTTGTCGCGCACCGCCTCGGCCATGACCTCGATCATCCGCGCCTTGTTCACCTGGTAGGGAACCTCTTCGATGATCACCGCCATGCGGTCCTTGCGGATCTCCTTGATTCGGGTACGCCCGCGCATCACCACCGAGCCACGGCCCTGGTGATATGCCGAGAGGATGCCCTGGCGGCCGAGAATCACCGCGCCGGTGGGAAAGTCGGGACCGGGCACATGGCTCTCGATCAGCTCGGTGACGGAGATTTCCGGATCGTCGATGACAGCGATACAGGCGTCGACAATCTCGCCCAGGTTATGGGGCGGAATGTTCGTCGCCATGCCGACGGCGATGCCGCCGGCGCCGTTGACCAGAAGGTTCGGGTAGCGCGCCGGCAGCACGCTCGGCTCCTGGGCCGAGTCGTCGTAGTTGGGCTGGAAGTCGACGGTGTCCTTGTCGATGTCGTCGATCAGCGCATGGGCCGAACGGGCCATGCGCGCCTCGGTGTAGCGCATCGCGGCGGCGCGGTCGCCGTCCATGGAGCCGAAATTGCCCTGACCGTCGATCAGAGGCAGGCGCATGGCGAAATCCTGGGCCATGCGCACCAGCGCGTCATAGATCGCCTGATCCCCGTGCGGGTGGTATTTGCCCATCACGTCGCCGACGATGCGCGCCGACTTGCGGCAGGGGCGGTCGGCTGTATAGCCGTTCTCGTTCATCGCGTGGATGATCCGCCGGTGCACCGGCTTGAGGCCGTCGCGCACGTCGGGCAGCGCCCGGGCGACGATCACGCTCATCGCGTAATCGAGATACGAACGCTTCATCTCGTCTTCGATGGCGACGGGCGCGATGTCGGACGAGGGGGGGGTCGTCGGCGGCAGCGTCAATGGGGTTTACCAGGAAACGCCAAGACGAATCAGGACTTTAAAACATAACATTTCGCACTGCGGCAGACAACGGGCGAACCGAAACCCCGCCCGCCTATCCGCCGGCTTCGACGTTGCGCCACCACAGCCAGCCTTCGGTGCCGTCGTGTATCACCCGGAAATAGCCGAGGCGCGGCTGGGGATCGAGTCGTTCGATGGTCGCGCCCTTCTCGACCTTACCGACGATGGCGGCACTGGGGCTGGGTTCGGCGCGCAGGTTGCTGCGCCGCGTGACCACCATCCGTTCGGCCGGCAGCGCCGCCATCTCCCGTTCGCTGGGAGCCGGCGCCGGCAGGGCCGGCGTGGGCGGCGCCAGCGGCGCGGGCGGCTGGGCGGCCTCGACGGTCTCGGTGGGCATTGATTCCGGTGCCGGAGCGGTTTCGGGTGTCGGCGCCGGGGAGGCTACGACTTCGGCCTTTTCGAGAGCGGGCTCGGTTTCCATCGGTTCCGGTTTCCCGGTATCCCCGAACTGCGGCTGAGGCATGGCCGGCGGCGCCGATGTGGGGGCGGTCTCCGGCTTCTCGGGTTCGGCCATGGCCGGGGCCTGTGGCATCGCCGTCTTGTCCGCCATCTCGGCCGGTTTGTCGGCAGTGTCGGCGGTGTCCATGGCCGGCCGCGGCGCGTCCCTGGAGTCGTCCATGGATCTGTCCGCCGTGCTTTCCGGGCCGGGGTCGGATGGTTCGGGCATTGCCTTCGGTGCCTCTTCGGACGGTGTCTCCATGGCCGGCTCGGTATCGGGACCCTGAGCTTTCCCTTCCTCCGGCATGGCATCCCCGGCCGGCGGCATCGCCGCATCGTCTGCGCGTGGCATGGTTTCGGGTTCGGGAGCCGGCATAACCATGGGTTCCGCTTTCGGCTCCGGTGCCGACAGCGGCGGCATGGGGACGACCGCTACGGTTCTTGGGCGCCCGTCGTGGAGCAGGACGCCTACAACGCCGGCGACGATGACGGCGGCGACCAACGCCGCGACCATCATGAAGCCGATCCCCATACCAGGAAGCGCGCCCGGCAGGAATCCGGCTTCGACCCCCGTCTGCGGTTCCGGTTCCGTGTCTTGCTTTTTCGCCATCAGACCCCTGCCCCGCCGGGGACGCGCGGCGGGCGACTCCGCGGGGATCTTCTTCGTCGCGGTGGAACGGCCGGCCACCGACTCCGGCCTGGCATCCACCCTAGAACGGAATCTCGTCGTCGAGATCGCCGCCGGACGGCGGGCCCGACGGACCGCCGCCACCGCCACCACCCGATGGCGGACCGCCATAGTCGTCGCCGCCCCCGTAGGCGCCGCCACCCTCGCCGCGCGTGTCCAGCATAGTCAGCTCGCCGCGGTACCGCTGCAGCACGACCTCGGTCGTGTAGCGCTCCTGGCCGTCCTGGCCGGTCCACTTGCGCGTCTGCAGGGCGCCTTCCAAGTAGACCTTCGAGCCCTTGCGCAGGAACCGTTCGGCGACGTCGCCGAGGCGGTCGTTGAAGATCACCACTCTGTGCCACTCGGTCTTTTCGCGCTGCTCGCCCGACTGGCGGTCCTTCCAGCGTTCCGACGTGGCCACCGAAAGATGGACGATCTTGGTGCCGTCCTGGGCGTAGCGCACCTCGGGATCGCGCCCCAGATTGCCGACCAGAATGACCTTGTTGACGCTGCCGGACATCACCCCCTCCGCTCGTTGCCGCGGGACTCTACACGCAAAGCCAGCGGCGTCGCCACCGGGGATTTGGCAAGGCCGAGCGCCCCATCGACCGACTCGCTTTACGGCCCGCGTTGGCCCATATATCTGTCGTCGACCGGCGGTCTCCCGAGAGTGCTTGGATGGATACGATCAGCGTTCGCGGCGCGCGCGAGCACAACCTGCGCAACATCGACGTGGAGATTCCCCGCGACAGCCTGACGGTGATCACCGGGCTGTCTGGGTCAGGCAAGTCGTCGCTGGCGTTCGACACCATCTACGCCGAGGGCCAGCGCCGCTACGTGGAATCACTCTCGGCTTACGCGCGCCAGTTCCTCGAGTTGATGCAGAAGCCCGACGTCGATTCCATCGAGGGGCTGTCGCCGGCCATTTCCATCGAACAGAAGACCACCTCGCGCAATCCGCGCTCCACCGTCGGCACGGTCACCGAGATCTACGACTACATGCGGCTGCTGTGGGCGCGGGTCGGGGTGCCGTACTCGCCGGCCACGGGCCTGCCGATCGAGAGCCAGACGGTGAGCCAGATGGTCGACCGCGTGTTGGCCATGCCCGAGGGCACGCGGCTCCTTGTGCTGGCGCCGGTGGTGCGCGGGCGCAAGGGCGAATACCGCAAGGAATTGCAGGACCTGCAGAAGCGCGGCTTCCAGCGGGTCAAGGTCGACGGCACGCTGCATGAGATCGACGCCGTGCCGGCGCTGAACAAGAAGGTCAAGCACGACATCGAGGTGGTCGTCGACCGCATCGTCGTCCGCCCCGACCTCGGCAGCCGCCTCGCCGACAGCCTGGAACTGGCGCTGGCCACCGCCGACGGGCTGGCCTTCGCCGAGGACGCCGATACGGCGGAGCGGACGACGTTCTCGGCCCGCTTCGCCTGCCCCGTCTCCGGGTTTACCATCGACGAGATCGAGCCCCGGCTGTTCTCCTTCAACAACCCCTACGGCGCTTGCCCGGCCTGCGACGGGCTCGGCACCGAGATGTTCTTCGATCCGGAGCTTGTCGTTCCCGATGACCGCCTGACCCTCGGCGAGGGCGCCATCGCGCCGTGGGCCAACTCGACCTCTCAGTACTACGCGCAGACGCTGCGCAGCCTCGCCGACCACTACGGCTTCGAGCTGACGACGCCGTTCCGCGATCTCCGCGACGCCATCCGCACCAGCGTCCTCTACGGCTCTGACGGCGAGGCGGTGACCATGCGCTACCGCGACGGCGTGCGCGCCTACGACGTGCACAAGCCGTTCGAGGGGGTCATCCCCAACATGGAGCGGCGCTGGCGCGAGACCGATTCGTCATGGGTGCGCGACGAGCTGGCGCGGTTCCAGACTATCAGCACCTGCGACACATGCGGCGGCCAGCGGCTCAAGCCCGAGGCGCTGTCGGTGAAGATCGCCGGCCTCAACATCAGCGAGGCCGCCGACATGTCCATCGACGCAGCCGCCGAGTGGTTCGCCGCCATGGACGCGACGCTGACGCCGCAGCAGCGGGAAATCGCCCGGCGGATCCTGCGCGAGATCAACGAGCGGCTTGGCTTCCTCGGCAACGTCGGCCTTGAATACCTGACACTTTCGCGGTCCTCGGGCACGCTGTCGGGGGGCGAGAGCCAGCGTATCCGCCTCGCCTCGCAGATCGGCTCCGGGCTCACCGGCGTGCTTTACGTGCTGGACGAACCGTCCATCGGCCTGCACCAGCGGGACAACGGCCGCCTGCTGGCAACGCTGAAGCGGTTGCGCGACCTCGGCAACACGGTGGTCGTCGTCGAGCACGACGAGGACGCCATCACCTCGGCCGACCACGTCATCGACATGGGCCCCGGCGCCGGCGTCCATGGCGGCGCGGTGGTCGCCCGGGGCACGCCTGCCGAGGTGATGGCAACCCCCGACAGCCTGACCGGGCAATATCTCGTCGGCAAACGCGAGGTGCCGGTGCCGTCGCGTCGGCGTGAACCGAAAAAGGGCCGCTTCTTGAAGGTCTTCGGGGCGCGGGCGAACAACCTGCGCGACCTGACCGTGGAGTTCCCTCTCGGCACCTTCACCTGCGTCACCGGGGTTTCCGGCGGCGGCAAGTCGACGCTGGTGGTCGAGACCCTGTACCAGGCGCTGGCGCGGCGCATCCACGGCGCCCGCCTGCACGCCGGCGAGCACGACCGCATCGACGGCCTGGAGCTGATCGACAAGGTCGTCGACATCGACCAGTCGCCGATCGGCCGCACGCCGCGGTCCAACCCCGCCACCTACACCGGCGCCTTCACGCCGATCCGCGACTGGTTCGCCGCGCTACCCGAGTCCAAGGCTCGCGGCTACAAGCCGGGGCGGTTCTCGTTCAACGTCAAGGGCGGCCGCTGCGAGGCCTGCCAGGGCGACGGCGTGATCAAGATCGAGATGCACTTCCTGCCCGACGTGTACGTGCAATGCGATGTCTGCCACGGCCAGCGCTACAACCGGGAGACGCTGGAAATTTCCTTCAGAAACAAATCGATCGCCGATGTTCTTGATATGACGGTCGAAGAAGGACGGGAGTTCTTCAAGGCCGTTCCGGCGATCCGCGACAAGCTGGCGACCCTGGACCGGGTCGGGCTCGGCTATATCCACCTCGGCCAGCAGGCGACGACGCTGTCGGGCGGCGAGGCGCAGCGGGTCAAGCTGGCCAAGGAGCTGTCGCGCCGGGCCACCGGCAAGACCGTCTACATCCTCGACGAGCCGACCACCGGACTGCACTTCGACGACGTGCGCAAGCTCCTCGACGTGCTCCACGCACTGGTCGAACAGGGCAACACCGTCATCGTCATCGAGCACAACCTCGAGGTCATCAAGACGGCCGACTGGATCATCGACCTTGGTCCCGAGGGCGGCCACAAGGGCGGCCGCGTCGTCGCCGCCGGCACGCCTGAGGACGTTGCCGCGACGCCCGGCAGCTTCACCGGCGAATACCTCGCCGCCACCCTCGGCCGCGCCCGCGAACGCAAACGGGCGTGAAATCCGGACCTGTCCGCCCCCTCTCGCCGCCCAGCGGCTCACCCGGCGGTTTCGATGGGGAACTTCTTGCGGCGCCAGGCAGTGAAGCCGCCGTTGATCACCGAGACGTCGGTGAAGCCGGCATCGCGCAACGTCCGGGCGCCCTTGGCGGCGCGCGCCTCGGCGTTGCAGTGGATGAATATCGGCTCGGATTTCAGAGCCGCGAGGTCGGCATCGACGGCCTTGAGCCGTGTCGGCAGGTCGGCCAGCGGCACATTGACGGCATCTGGGATATGGCCGCTTTCGAACTCGCGCGCCGTCCGTACATCGAGGACGACAACGTCTTCTCCAGCCTCGAGCCGGTGTTTCAGCATCGCGGCGCCGACGAAAGGCGACTTGGAGCGCCAGCGCGGCATGTAGCGGTAGGCCATCGCCGCCGCCAGCACCAGGACCAGGGTCCAGAAGGTCTTGGGATCGAGGTCCTCCAAAGGCGTCCTCCACGCGCATCCCGTTTCGGGCGCGATAGGAGCGCGACGCCGGTCCGCTGTCAATCGTCCGGGGCCGGGCGGACTCGACTAGCCGAAGTCGGCGCCGTCGAGGACCGCGCCGGTGAAGTCGGCATCCGTCAGGTTCGCCTCGACGAACCGCGCGCCGGCAAGGTTGGCATCGGTGAACGCCGCGGCATCGCAATGGGCGCCGGCGAGATTGGCTCGGAACAGGTCGGCGCCGCGGAGGTCCGCCCGAGTCAGCTTGGCGTGATTGAGGTCGGTGACGCAGGCGCCGCCCGCCTTCGCCATCTGCGTGAACGCCATTTCGCCGAGGCGCGCCGCAGCCAGGTTGGCACCGCTGAGGATTGCCCGCTCCAGGCGCGCTCCCCGAAGGTCGGCCTCGCGGAGGACCGCACCGCGTAGGTCGGCGTACGACAGGTCGGCCATGACCAGCGACGCCCCCGAAAGATCGGCATTGCGCAGGACACAGTAGGAGAGATCGGCGGCGGCAAGCATCGCCGTCGGCAACTGGGCGTCGCTGAGATCGGCCCGCGCCAGCTCCGCGCGGCGGCCCTCGTCGCCGTTGGTGGCGACCCACGCCGCGTGCTCGCCGACGATATCTCGGAGCGAGCGGTCGAGCTGGTCGAGACCGACGGCCGTTTGCGCCGTCGACAGGTCTACCTTGCCAAGGTCGACGCAGTCGAACACCGCGCCGACGAGGTCGGCGTCGGTGAAGTCAGCGTAGTCGAGAACCGTGCCGTCGAACACCGCGCCCCGGAATACAGCACCGCGCAGATTGGCCTCCGAGAAGTCGGCGCCAACCAGGTCGCAGCCGGTGAGGTTGGCCTTGCGCAGGTCTGCGCGGATCAGCTTCGCTTCGCGCAGTACGCTGTCGGTCAGGTCCGCCTGCACGACGAAGGCGTCCGACAGCCGGGCCCGCGACAGGTCGGCGTCGTGAACAATCGCCCGTTCCATCGCCGCCACCGGACGTTCGTAGACCACGAGTTCCAGGCTGCGGTCCTTGGCCGCGGTCATCAGCTGGCCGTCGCGCAGGTCGGTGTCGATCATCCGCGCGCGGGTGAAGTCGGCGCCGCGGGCCTGCACGCCGCGTAGGGCGGCGCGCGCCAAGTTGCAGTCGGTCAGAGTCGCACCGGTGAGGTCGGCGGCGAACAGGTTGGTCGCGACCAGGCGGGCGCCGGTCAGGTTGACGTTTTCGAGGCGGACACCGGTGAGATCGGCGGCGCTGAGGTTGCGGTGCGAAAGATCGAGCCCAGTGAGGTCCTGCAGCGCCAGCCGAGCCCGCACACCGCCCGGCTTGTGGCGCAGGAACAGCCCGTGTGCCTTGACGATGTCGTCAAGCTGCTGCTGGTTCAGGGTCTCACGCGGCGTAGCGGCGCCGCCCTCGGTCGCATCCGTCATGGACCGTCTCCGGGTGATCGGCTCCGCGCCCATGGAGCCACGTAGCGGCGCAGAACGACCTTAGTGCACGCATGTCACGACCACAGTGATCATTGTCACAACCGTGCCCGTCTCTTATGTGTGACCGATATGAATACTTTACTACCCGTTCATGTCGTCGGCGGTGGTCTTGCCGGCAGCGAGGCGGCATGGCAGATCGCCCGCGCCGGCGTCCCCGTGATCGTCCATGAGATGCGCCCGGTACGCGGCACGGACGCCCACCAAACGGCGACGCTGGCGGAACTGGTTTGCTCCAATTCGTTCCGCTCAGACGACGCCGAGGCCAACGCGGTCGGCGTGCTGCATGCCGAGATGCGGCGCATGGACTCGCTGATCATGGCCGCGGCGGATGCCCACCGGGTCCCGGCCGGCACTGCACTGGCCGTCGATCGCGATGGGTTCAGCGGCCACGTCCAAAGAGCGCTTGACGCTGAACCCCTGGTCACGGTGCGGTGCGAGGAGGTCGCCGGACCGCCGCCCGCCGAGTGGTCGAACGTGATCATTGCCACCGGCCCCCTCACCTCGCCGGCGCTTGCCGAGGCGGTGACATCGGTGACCGGCGAGGAGGCCCTGGCGTTCTTCGACGCCATCGCGCCGATCGTGCACCGCGACTCCATCGACCTCTCCAAGGCCTGGTTCCAGTCGCGCTACGACAAGGGCGACGGCACCGACTACATCAATTGCCCGCTGAGTCGGGACGAATACGAGGCGTTCATCGACGCCCTGCTGGCCGCCGACGCGCTGCCGTTCAAGGACTGGGAGGCGGATACGCCCTACTTCGAGGGCTGCCTGCCCATTGAGGTGATGGCGGCGCGCGGGCGGCGCACCCTCGCATTCGGGCCGATGAAGCCGGTTGGTCTCTCCAACCCCCACGACGGGGGCCGCCGGCCCCACGCGGTGGTCCAGTTCCGCCAGGACAACGCGCTGGGCACCCTTTACAACATCGTCGGATTCCAGACCAAGTTGCGCCACGCTGAGCAGGTGCGGGTGTTCCGCATGATTCCCGGCCTGGAGACCGCCGAATTCGCCCGGCTCGGCGGCATCCACCGCAACACCTTCATCAACGGCCCCCGGCTGCTCGACCCGACCTTGCGGCTGAAAGCCGAGCCGTGGATGCGTTTCGCCGGCCAGATCACCGGCTGCGAGGGCTACGTCGAAAGCGCCGCCATCGGCCTGTTGGCCGTGCGGTTTGCCGCCGCCGAAAGCCGCGCCGATGAGCCGGATGTGCCGCCGACAACGACCGCACTGGGCGCGCTGCTGGGCCATGTCACCGGCGGCGGCATGGCCGAGACCTACCAGCCGATGAACGTCAACTTCGGCCTGTTCCCACCCATCGACGAGCGGGACGCACGTGGCCGGCCGCTGAAAGGGCGCGAACGCAAGACCGCGATGGCCCGCCGGGCGCTGGCCGATCTCGACGCCTGGATCGGCGACGCAGGGCCCGCATTTGCGGGCCGGTCGGCGGCGCTGGGCGAATGACCGGATATCAACCGCCGGTGCGCGGCTGGCGGCCTTCGACGGGGAAGCGCGGATCCGTGTAGCCCGGCGTCGAGGGATGCCCGGCGGGGACGAGCGAGTCGACGAATTCCTCGTCCTCGGCTGTGAACGTGTGGTCCACCGCCCCCAGGTAGTCGGCCCATTGCTCCTCGGTCCGTGGCCCAGCCACCGCGGCGCTGACGGGAGAGCTGTTGAGCACCCAGTTGAGGGCGAACTGTCCCGCCGACATGCCGCGCTCCTCGGCGCGCTGCTTGAACCGTTGTGCAAGGACCAGGGATTCGGCGCGGAACTCGGTCTGCATCATCCGCTTGTCGCCGCGCCCGGCCCGCGAGCCGTCCTCCGGTTCGGCGTCCGGACGGTACTTGCCGGTGAGCACGCCGCGCGCCAGCGGGCTGTAGGGGACGACACCGATTCCGTAGTGCGCGCAAGCCGGCAGGATCTCCACCTCGGGCATGCGATTCATGGCGTTGTAGTACGGCTGACAGACGATCGGCGGGGCCATGCCGAGGGACTCGGCGACGCGGACCAGTTCTGCGATGCGCCAGCCCGCATAATTGCTGAGCCCCCAGTATCGGACTTTTCCCGCAGCAATCAGGTCGTCCATGGCGCCGAGGGTCTCCTCCAAGGGCGTCACGGGATCGTCGTGGTGCAGGTAGTAGATGTCGACGTAGTCGGTATCGAGGCGGTCGAGGCTGTCGTCGATGGCGCGGTGCAGCCACTTGCGACCCAGACCGCGCATGTTGGGGTCTTCGCGCATCCTGACCATCGGGTTGGCGACCTTGGTAGCCAGCACCCAGCGGTCGCGGTCCTTGCGGATCAGCTCGCCGACGATGCGCTCTGCGGCGCCGAGGGAATAGGCATCGGCCGTGTCGATGAAATTGACTCCGGCGTCGCGTCCGGCGTCGACGATCCGCTCGGCCGTGTCCTTGAGCGTCTGGTCGCCGAACATCATGGTGCCGAGACAAATCGGCGAGACCCACAGTCCGCTGTGCCCGAGTCGCCGGTATTCCACGTCGAAGCCCTCCTTGTCGCTGCGTGCGGCGGCGCATGCTAGCGGTGCCCGAGGTGGAAATCACCACCGGAAACCGTGTCTTATGCACCTGCTGGGAGACACACATCCAGCGCAGTTGCCGCAGGGGGTGTTTGCCGCCATTATCCCCGTTTCTCTGCTAAGCGAGAGACGATGGGGTGGAATTCGCCATCGTGCGGTCAGTGCTGACAACATTTCGAAGATGCCCGATAGGTCGCAGCCTTTCGGCCGCTGTGATTGTGCTGATCGCCGTGGTGCTAGCCGGCGGCGTTCAGGCCCAGAGCAAGCCTGGGATTGACGAGGCCACCCAGGCACTGTTCGACGCCGTCCTGGTCAACGACCTCGAAGCGGTCAAGGCGAGCGTCAGTGCCGACGCCGACCTCGAAGCCCGTGATCGCTGGGGCATGACGCCCATCGACCTCGCCGTTGACCGCGGACACTTCAAGATCGCCCATTTCCTCCTCTCGGTGCGCAATTTCAGGCGCGACAAGGAACCCGACCGGGAAACGACCGCCGAAGCCCACCAACAGGCGGCCCCGGCACCGCAACGGACTACGGGCGGCGTCCTCGGTGGGACGATCGGAGGGACGGTCGGAGGTTCGGCGCCGAACCTGGTGGCGCCACCCAAGGCAGCATCGGCCCCGGCGGTCGCCGCGGCGCCCACGGCGCCGGCGCCTCCGGTACCGACGGAACCCCGGGGCGTCGCCGCCCGCGAAATCGCTCCACCTGGGGCGGAACCGCCGCCGGAGTTGGCCGCTCGGCCCCAATGGCCAGCCGACCAGCCGAATCCATTCGATCCGGACGTTGCGGCCCCGGGATCGTCGCTGGAGATCATTGGTGACGTTGCCCGGCCCGAGACGAAGCCGGGCATTAGGTCTGTCCAAACGGCGGCGCGCCGTCTGTCACCGGCGGTCGCTACGCCGCGCATCGCAACACCGGCGGGGACTTCCGAATCAATGGTGCGAACAGCGCCGCCGCCTGAGCCGACACCTGCACCGGCTTCGACGCCGGTACCGGTGGCGCCCGAACCCATAGCCCGCACAGATACCGAGCCGGAGACGCCCGAGGCTGCCGGCAAGCCGCAGGAAGCCGGCTCCGAGCGCGGGTTCTTTGGCCGCATGCTGGGTGCCATCGGACTCGGCGGCGAGGAAACGACGGCCGAAACGCCCGCCCCGGAACCCGCCGCAGATAAGATGGGCACCGAGGAGCCGACGGTCGCCGGCGCGATGCCGACACCCGTCGCCGAGCCTGAGCCGGCCCCGCAAGCGCCATCGCCACCGCCCGAGGTCACGGTGGAGTCCACGCCGATCCTTCGGTCGCCAGCCGATGCCGAGCCGGTCGCGGTTGCCGAACCGGGCGCCCCGGCATCGAGAGCCACCGTGCGCCAAACCCAGCCTCGCGTGACCATTCGCAGGACGGAGATGGTCCGGCCCGAACCGCAGCCCGTCGCCGAACCACCGGCCCCGCCGTCACCGGCGCAGGCAGCGGCGCCCCAACCCGAGCATATGGCCCCAGCCGTTCCCGAACCGGCGGCGGCACCTTCCGAGCAGGTCGCCGCGGCGGCGCAGGAAGAACCGGGCCTACTCGAACGCATGGGTTCGCTGTTCTCGGGCGATGACACGCCGCCGGCCGAGGGCGAGGAAAAGCCAGGGTTCTTCGGCCGTCTCGCCTCGCTGGTGCCCGATATCGGCGGCGATGGGGCGGAGGAGGCCGCGGCGGAGGCGGATGCAAGCGAAGACGAGCCTGCGCCGAATACGCCGCCGGTGCCGGCCACTGAAACGGCGGTCGGCGCGGAGGACGGGGACGAACCCGCGAAAGAGGAACAGCGCGGCTGGATGGGACGGGCACTCGACTTTGTCGGCCTCGGAGACACGGAGGCCGACATTCAGGCACGCAAGGAGGCCCGTGCCGCGGCCGCGGCCGCGCCAAAGGCCCCGCCTCCGACAAAGAAACCAGGACGCCAGGTCGCCCACGCCCGCCCCGTCACCGAGCCGAAGATCGACCGGGTGCAGTCGCGCGAACTGTTGCGCGGCGTCGCGCTGACGCTGGGAGAAACCACGGGACTGGGCGAGGCGGCGCCACCGGTCGCCGGCGGTGCGCGCCGGCCCGAGGGCTGTGTGACGAAGCGGCACGACACGCCGCTGTTCTGTGTCCGCCCGGTCGATTGGCCGGTGGGGATGGAACCGCACTTCCGCGTCGCGACGATCATGTACCAGGGTGCCAAGGCCGTCGTCCGCTATGCGGACGGCGAGACCGCACGCTTCCACGCGATCTTTCCCGCCGAGTCGTTTAACGCCGTCGCCGCATATTTCGAACGCCGCTTCGGCCCGCCGACCGACGAGTTCCGGCGCGAGGTCCGGCCGTTTGCCTCAACGCCGCTCGCCAACCCGGCGCTGATGTGGCAGAGCATCGTCGGCTCCGCCGAGGGCGAGCGCGTCGCCGTGCTCGAAGTGCGCCGCTACGACGACGTGCGTGGCGGTTTCCCCGACACCAAGCACGGGGTGGTGATGCTCTATTGGGCCAATGCGCCACCGATCTTCCCGCAGCTCTCGTCCATGGACCTGATGATGATCCAGTGGAGCCGCACCCGCTGAGGCGCGGTAACTCCCCGGGATAGACGTAGCTAAGGCCGACTGGGCCTGATCAGGCCGTGCTGAATGGCATACCGCGTCAGGCCGGCAGTCGAGTCGATATTCAGCTTTCGCTTGATGTTCCGCCGGTGGGTCTCGGCGGTGCGGACGCTGATGTCCAGCTCGCGGGCCACATGTTTGTTGCTCTTGCCCTCGGCGAGCAGCAGCAGGATGGTCTGCTCCCGCGTAGTCAGTGATTCCTGCGATCCGCCCTCGGCGTGGGCCAGCAGGATTTCCGACACCCCGGAACTGAAGTAGGTGCCGCCGCGGTGAACGGCCTCGATGGCGGCGAAGATTTCCTGTGATGGCACGTCCTTCAAGATGTACCCGCGGGCGCCGTAGCGGAGCGCGCTGGTGACGTACTCCCGGTTGTCGTGCATGCTGAGGATCAGCAGCTTGATCTCGGGGAACCGATCCTTGAACAGCTCGGTCGCGTCGAGGCCGTTGAGGTCCGGCATGGTGATGTCCATCAGCACGATGTCGGGTTTCAGCTCCTCGGCCTTGTCCAGGGCTTCGCGGCCGGTCCTGGCCTCGCCGACCACTTCGATGTGGTCGAAGGTTTCCAGGCACGAGCGGATGCCGTCCATGACCAGGGGGTGATCATCGGCGATTAGGATGCGGATATTCGGCTGCGCGTCGCTCATGCCGAGAGTTCCGTCGGGCCGGAGCGCAGGAGTCCCTTGGGCAACCGGGCCTGGATCGTCGTTCCCTTGCCGGTCGAGGCGATCCGCAGTTCGCCGTGGTGGTGCTCCAGGCGCTCCTGCATGTTGCGGAGACCGATCCCGGCGAGGGGATTCGACTTCCGGTTCAGGCTTTCGGGATCGAAGCCCCGGCCGTTGTCCGACACCCTCAAGGTCACGGCGCCGTTGGGTGCGGAGAGCTCGATCTCGACCTGATCGGCGCCGGCATGGCGCTCGATGTTGGTCAGCGCCTCCTGGGCGACGCGGAACAGCGTCGTCTTGGCGTCCTTGGGCAGCAGGTTCCGGAACGCCACGGTGCTGAGGTCCACGGTGATGCCGGTCCGTTCGGAGAACTCGCCGACGAGGCTCTTCAGCGCCGGTGACAGGCCGAGATCGTCGAGGACGCTGGGCCGCAGATCGCGGGAGATGCGCCTCACCTCCTTGATCGCCATGTTGAGCCCGTTGGCGCCCTTTTCGATGGGTTCGGCGGCGTCGTCATCGCCATTGCGGGCCTTGTTCAGCGCCAGATCCAGAACGTACTTCACCGAGACGAGGATCTGGCTGATGCCGTCGTGGAGCTCGCGAGCGACGCGTCCCCGCTCTTCTTCTTGGGTCTCGACGATGCGCTGGGTCAGCTCCTTCAGTTTCGCGTCGGCCATGCGCCGTTCATGCAGGTTGATGGCGATGCCGGTGACGAACACGATGATCAGCGATACCAGGGCGATGATCAGGATGATCAACGAGGTCTGACGAATGCGTTCCGAGACCTCGCTTTCCATGCTCTGCACTTGCTGGACCACGTCGTCGATGTAGAGGCCGGTGCCGACCATCCAACCCCATTTCTCCAGGGCCATGGCGTAACTGATCTTGTCGGCGATCTCGCCGGTCGACGGCTTTTGCCAGTGGTAGCGATAGAAGCCGCCACCTTCCTTGGCCTTGGCGATCAGGTCCTGGATGACGAAGTTGCCCAGCGGGTCCTGGAAGGTCCACCAGTTGTTGCCGACCCGAAACGGCTGTTTCGGATGGACGAGGTTCGTCCCCTCGTAGTCGTAGACGAAGAAGTAGCCGTCGGGTCCGTAGGTCAGGGCATGGAGGATCTCCTTGACCTGTTCCTTCGCGACCTCGTCGTCGGCGGAGGCGTTCTCGTAGATGTGGCGGATCGATGTTTCGGCGAGGCTGAGATAGTTGAGGAGCTCGTCCTTCTTCGCCGCCAGCATGCTGCGCTCGAACGAGGCGATCTCCTCGTCCGACAGGCTCTGCGCCTGGTAGGTGACCAGCAGCGAAATCGCCGATACCGCCAGGATCAGCGGCACGGTCGCCAGCAGCAGGACCTTCTGCCTCAGGTTCATCGCGATACCCATCCGCAAAGCCGGAGTCCGGCCAGTCTACGGAAACCGCGATCATATCACGGCGCGGCAGGATTTTCGTTACGTATTAGTGGGTATGTGAAGTACGCACTTTCACAATATTTGAACAAACATCACCGAGCCTCGTACCAACTACAGCGAATATTATTACTATACATCAGCTGATAAAACGCCTCCATCACGTTACGGGCGAAGTATTTGGTCCCGTGCGTCAAGCTGGCGCAGAACCGGCGAGCCCGACCGGGCTCCCAAACGGATTGGACACATTTGGAAGGAGGCGTACATGAAACGTCGCGATTTTATCCGCCGTGGTGGTGCCAGCGTCGCCGCGACGGCCGCCGCCGTGGCCACGGCCGCAACCTCTTCGGCGCCGGCGCTGGCCCAGGGCCGGAAGCAGTGGATCGCCGTCTCGGCATTCGGCAAGGCCGGACTGTTGGGGCAGGCGCTCGCCGAGTTCTCCCGCTTCGTCAAGACCGCCTCCGAAGGCAGGTTGACCATCAAGGTCTACCACGCCGGCGAGCTGGTGAAGCCGTTCGAGGCCATCGACGCGGTCCAAAGCGGTACCGCGCAGATGGGCTTCGGCGCGCCCTACTACTGGGCGGGCAAGTCGGATTCCATTTCGTTTGTCGCCACCATGCCCTTCGGCCTGACCGCGCAGGAGCAGAATGCCTGGTGCTACTACGGCGGCGGCATCGAGGTCGCCGACAAGACCGCCTACAACCCGCTGGGCCTGAAGTTCCTGCCGCTCGGCAACACCGGCAACCAGATGGGCGGCTGGTACGCCAAGGACATCAACACCGTCGCCGACCTCAAGGGCCTCAAGTTCCGCATGCCGGGCCTGGGCGGCGAAATCCTCAAGACTTTCGGCGTCAACGTCATCCTGCTTCCCGGCTCCGAGGTTCTGCCGGCGCTGACCTCGGGCGCCATCGACGGCACCGAATGGATCGGCCCGGCCGCTGACCTGGGCAAGGGCTTGTTCAAGGTCGTCAAGAACTACTACTACCCGGGCTGGCACGAGCCGGCGACCATCCTCGACGGCTTCTTCGATCTCAAGGAGTGGGAGAAGCTCGACGAGGACCTGAAGCAGATCGTCCTCCGCGGCGCCGCCGGGATGAACCTGTTCATCCTCTCGAAGTTCCAGGCGGCTAACAACGATGCGCTCCAGAAGCTGATCAAGGAGCACAAAATCAACCTGCGCCGCTACAGCGACGAGCTGGTCCAGGCGATCGGCACCCGCGCCACCGAGGTCCTGCCGCAGGTGGCCAGCCGCTCCGCCGACGGCAAGGCCCTGTTCAATCACATCGTCGACTTCCGCCGCACCATGCTCGACTGGTCCGGCTATTCGGAGGCCAACTACCTGACCGCCCGGGTCGCCGCGCAGTTCAAGCCTGTCTGACCTCCCCCGGGCGCGGCGGGCGTCCCTGCCCCCGCGCCGCAAATCGGGGAGGAGCCCGCCCCCGCACGGGTTCCTCCCCGCTTTTTTTCTGAAGGGGATCATCATGAAGGCACTCCGAGCACTCGCTACGTCCATTGACACCGTCAACGAATGGACCGGACGGGCCATCGCTTGGCTGACCGTGCTGATGGTCATCAACGTCTTCCTCGTCGTCGTCCTGCGCTACGTGTTCTCCGTCGGCTGGGTGTGGATGCAGGAGTTCTACGTGTGGACCCACGCCACCGTGTTCCTCGTCGGCGCCGGGTACACCCTTCTGCACGACGGCCATGTGCGCATCGATCTGATCTATCGGGGCGCCGGCGCGCGCTACAAGGCGCTGGTCAACACCATCGGATGCATCGCGCTGGGCGGGCCGTTGGTCTACGTGCTGTTCGACCGGAGTTGGCCGATGATCGTCCGTTCCTGGATCGGCCTGGAGAAATCCGCCGAGGTCGGCGGCATGCCGGGGCTGTTCCTGTTCAAGTCGGTGATCGCGGTGTTCTGCGTGCTGTTCGGGCTGCAGCTGCTGTCGCTGCTGTTGCGCAGCCTCGACACGTTGGTCGGCCATGTCGCCAAAGACAGCGGGTCCGCATCATGACATCGGAAGCCCTCAGCTTTCTGATGTTCGGCGTCACCATCGTGGCGCTGATCCTCGGCTTTCCCGTCGCCCTCACCCTCGGCGGCATGGCGCTGTTGTTCGCCTTCATCGGCGACGCGATGGACCTGTTCAACATGGGCATGGTGATGGTCTATCCCCTGCGCATCTTCGGGGTGATGAAGAACGAGCCGCTGGTCGCCGTGCCGCTGTTCATTTTCATGGGGGTGATGCTGGAGCGGTCCAACCTCGCCGGCCAGCTGCTCGAGGCCATGGGCCGGATGTTCGGGCCGCTGCGCGGCGGACTGGGCATTTCCGTCGTCGTCGTCGGCGCGCTGCTGGCGGCGTCGACCGGCATCGTCGGCGCCACCGTCGTGACCATGGGACTGATGAGCCTGCCGGTGATGCTGCGCTCTGGTTACGACCCGCGGCTGGCCACCGGCCTGATCTGCTCATCAGGCACCCTCGGCCAGATCATTCCGCCGTCCATCGTGCTGGTCCTGCTGGGAGACATCCTCCAGGGCGCCAACGAACAAGCCGCCGAGATGAAGGGAACCCTGGTCCCGGAACCGGTAACCGCCATCGACCTGTTCGCCGGCGCCCTGTTGCCGGGTTTGACGCTGGTCGGCCTCTATCTCGGTTGGCAGATCCTCCAGGCGGTGGTCCAACCCAAAACCTGCCCGTCCCTGGAGCGGTCGGACGACGAGTCGAAAATGCGCCTGTTCGACATCCTCAAGGTCGTGTTTCCGCCCTTGCTGCTGATCGTCCTGGTCCTCGGCTCGATCCTCACCGGCATCGCGACTCCGACGGAATCGGCGGCGGTCGGGGCCATCGGCGCCTCGGTGCTGGCCTGGCAGGCGGGCGCGTTCAACATGGGTATCGTCCGCCACGTGGCGCGGGAGACGACCAAGATCAGTTCGATGGTGTTCATCATCCTGGTCGGCGCCTCGATGTTCTCCCTCGTTTTCCGGGGGTTCGGCGGCGACGCGGTTGTCGAGGAATTCCTCCAGCACCTGCCGGGCGGCAAGTTCGCCGCCATGCTGCTGGTCATGCTGATCATGTTCTTCCTCGGCTTCTTCCTCGACTTCATCGAGATCATTTTCGTCGTCGTGCCCATCGTCGGGCCGGTGCTGATCGCCCTGGGGTTCGATCCCCTGTGGCTGGGGGTGATGATCGGCGTCAACCTGCAGACCAGCTTTCTCACCCCGCCCTTCGGCTTCGCGCTGTTCTACCTGCGGGGCGCGGCGCCGAAGGAGGTCCGGACCGTCGACATCTACCGCGGCGTGATTCCGTTCATCGGCATCCAGGTCACAGCACTGGCGCTGTTCTGGGCGTTCCCGCAGATCGTCACCTGGCTGCCCGGCGTGATCTTCAAATGAGGTATGGCGAGGCCGGGCCTTAGTACCGCTTCATGTGTCCATTGACCGTGACCCGAAGCAGGCGGCCGAAACCGTCTCGTCGGTGGTCGAGGGCGAAGGGATCGAAGCGCGAGCGACGCAGCCGGGCCAGGTCGTGGTGCGCCAGGGTCGCCGGCAGCAGCGCCGGCAGCGCCGCCCTGGAAACCTCGCGCCGACGCGACCGGGCGGCCCACAGGTGGTCGGACGCGAGGTCGGCGATGGCGGCAACAACCCGAGCCAGTTCCGGCCCGGGCCTGAGCGCGAACACGTCCTCCACGTCGAGCCCGGCGTCCCGGCAGAGGTCGGCCGGCAGATAGCACCGCCGCGCCTGCGCATGGAAGGGCACGGCGCGCAGGAGTCCGGTCAGCGCCCAGGCGATGCCCACGTCGCGGCCGGCGTCGGCGGCGTCTTCCGCGCCCAGCACCGTCAGCGCGAGGCCGTTAAGCGTCCCCGAGGTGTCGTCGGCGTAGCGGATCAGCACGGCCAGGTCACGCGGCGGATCCGGATCGAGACCGGCCGCGCGGGCGTCGAGCAGGCGATCGAACAGGCTGCGCTCCAACCCGTGGCGGGCGACGGCTTCGGCCAGCGGCACCGCCACCTGGTGCTCCGGCGGAGTCCCTTCGTAGATGGCGGCGATGCAGTCCCGCCACCATTGCAGCCGCATATGCCCGAGAAAGGTCTCGCGGACCACTTCGGGGATGCGCGCGACCTCCAGGTTGAAGGCGTAGAGGGCGGTCAGTGCGTCGCGTTCCGGCGGCGGCGCGAACAACGCGCAGACGAACCGGTCGTTGTCGTGCCGGCGAATCTGTTCGCCGCAATAAGAGAGCTCCGGCATGTCCGTCCTTTTTTGCGAGCGGAGATGGTGCGATCGGGATTATATGTGGTTGGCCCCCCATGCAACGCACGGGATACCTGGACCTCCAACATGGCGATGGACCTCGAACGGCACATCGACGATGCCGATTTCGCCGCCAAGCCGACGCTCATTCCCGAGGACGCGCGTCCCCACGTGCGGGCGTTCGGACGGTTCGTGCGTCTCGCCGACGGCGTCGCCGACAGCCCGTGGCTGACCCGGGAACAGAAGACCGCGCGCCTGCGATCGCTGACCGCGGCGCTCGACGACGAGATTCCCGCCGATTGGTCGGAAGAGGCGCAGGCGATCTCGGCAGCGCTGATCGACAGCCTGCGGACCACCGGCATCACGCCCCAGCATGCGCACCACGTCCTGCAGGCCTTCCATCGCGACATCGGCGGCAAGGCGTGCCAGACCTGGGGCGACCTGATGGTCTATTGCCAGTTCGCCGCGGCACCGGTCGGCCGCTACCTCATCGACATCCTCGGCGAGGACCCGGCCACCGGCGGACGCGCCAGCGACGCGCTGTGCGCGGCGCTGCGGATCCTCCGGCGCCTGCGGGATTTCCGCGACCCCACGGTCGACAGCGACCGTCCGTGTATCCCCCAGCAGTTTCTGATCGACGCCAAGGTCACCGACTTCCATCTCAGCGCGCCCAAGGCCAAGGGCCAGACCCGGGCGGTGATCGACCGGGTGCTCGACGGCGTCGACCGGCTGCTGCGGGATGCCGGTGCGCTGCCGGGCGCGACGCATAATCGCGGCATGCGGGTGTATTCGAAGATTCTGCTGTGCCGCGCGACCAAGCTGGCGGCGCGGTTCCGCGACGAAGACCCGTTGCGCCGCCGCGTCGGCCTCAGCGGCTGGGACCGGCGGACCTGCACCATCTCGGCGGTCGTCGGAGACGCCTTGGGCCGCCGTTGAGATTCGCGCTCGGTTCCCCTTTCAATCGGCAGCCCGAGGCCATATTTTCAGGCAACATCAGCGCTTCAATCATCGCGTCGGAACAACGCCGCGAACCGGGAACGAGGTAATTATGGCATTCGATCTTCCAGCCCTGCCCTACGCCAAGAACGCTCTGACGCCGCACATTTCCGAGAACACGCTCGATTTCCACCACGGCAAGCACCACAACACTTACGTGGTCAACCTCAACAACCTGACCAAGGAAACGCCGCTCGGCTCGATGGCGCTGGAGGACGTGATCAAGGAGGTCGCGGGCGACGCCGCCAAGGCCGGCGTGTTCAACAACGCCGCCCAGGTCTGGAACCACACCTTCTACTGGCATTGCATGAAGCCCGGCGGCGGCGGCGCGCCGACCGGCGAGGCCGCGGCGGCAATCTCCGGCGCCTTCGGCTCCTACGAGAAATTCGCCGAGGAGTTCAAGAACGCCTGCGTTACCCAGTTCGGCAGCGGCTGGGGCTGGCTGGTCGCCGAGGGTGGCTCGCTGAAGATCATCAAGACGCCCAACGCCGACACGCCGATGGTCCACGGCCAGACGGCGCTGCTGACCTGCGACGTGTGGGAGCACGCCTACTATCTCGACTACCAGAACCGGCGCCCCGACTACGTCCAGGCGTTCCTCGACAACCTGGTCAACTGGGACTTCGTCGCCGAGAACCTGGCCGGCGCCTGATCAGCAGCAACCGCCAGAAACACCGAGCGCCCGGCGGCCAACGCCGGGCCCTTTCGTTTGGGCGGTGACAGGACTGACGCATACGCACCTCCAGCGTGACGTCCATGTCGTGGACCGGGCGGTGCCAGCACTTGCCCGAGCAACCCCGCGAAACCCGCTGGCGAGTGGACGGAGTTGCCGCTCTGGTGAACACCCCACCCATGCCGTTTGCGCATGGGCACTATCGGGCGCACAGCCTTGTCGTGCTCAGGAAAGCGGGGTATCTTGCGCCCGCCGCTGGGTTCTCAACAAAGTATGTCGACGCGGATCGGCGAGGGGGGCCGGAAACCGCTCAAAGAAAGCGTCCGTTCCGTCGTCGCCAACTACCGTTGAATTAAGACAACATTTGTCGCCAAGGCATTTGTGCTCGTGCCCGTTTCACGAAACCAAATGAACATCACGTCGAAATACTACCTGTCAAATTCGCCGATTAGGCGATTTGGCGGATTCCCCTTCGCATCCGATCGCCGAGGATGGATGCGCTAACAGCAAGGCCGACGGCCCGATAACGTCGCCAGGAGGAGGACAACGGAAATGCCCCAAGCACCCACAGACATGACACGTCCCCCCGATCTCACGCAGGAACGGGGCACGGGGCCGGTCCGCATCCAACGGCCGCTGTATGTCGACCTGCTGCCGCCGTGCAACAATGCCTGCCCGGCAGGCGAAAACATCCAGGCCTGGCTCGGCCACGCCCAGGCCGGCCGGTTCGAGGAGGCGTGGCGGGAAATCCTCCGTAACAACCCGCTGCCGGCGGTGCACGGGCGCGTCTGCTATCACCCATGCGAGGACAACTGTAATCGCAAGCGCCTCGACGCCACGGTCAGCATCCACGCGGTCGAGCGGTTCCTGGGCGACATGGCCCTGGAGAAGGGCTGGACCATTCCCATCGAGGCGCCGCCGAGCGGCAAGAAGATCCTCATCGTCGGCGCCGGCCCGTCGGGCCTGTCGGCGGCGCATCACCTGGCGCTGATGGGGCATTCGGTCGAGATCCGCGACGCCGGGCCGGTGGCCGGCGGCATGATGCACTTCGGCATCCCCGCCTACCGCATGCCGCGTGACGTCCTCGACACCGAAATCAAGCGCATCGAGGACATGGGCGTGAAGATCGTTCTCAACCACAAGGTCGAGAACCTGCTGGCCGAGAAGGAAGAGGGCGGGTTCGACGCCGCCTTCGTCGCCGTCGGCGCCCACATCTCCAAGCGCACCGACATCCCCGCCCGCGACGCCGGCAAGGTCCTCGACGCCGTCGCCTTCCTGCGTGACGTCGAGCACGGCGAGGCACCGAAGCTGGGACGCCGGGTCGCCATCTACGGCGGCGGCAACACGGCCATGGACGCGGCCCGCGTGGCCGTCCGCCTTGGCCACGAGCCGATGATCATCTACCGGCGCGACCGCGAGCACATGCCGGCCCACGAGTTCGAGGCCGACGAGGCGATCGAGGAAGGCGTCAAGATCCACTGGCTTCGGACCATCAAGTCCATCGAAGAGACGACGTTCAATGTCGAGGTGATGGAAATCGACGAGAACGGCAAGCCGAAGCCGACCGGCGAGATCGAAACCCTGGAAGCGGACGACCTGATCCTCGCGCTGGGCCAGGACACCGACACCGACTTCATGCGCAACATCCCCGGCATCGAATTCCAGTGGGACGGCTGCGTCCAGGTGTCGGAGAACATGATGACCGGCCACGAAGGCATTTTCGCCGGCGGCGACATGGTGCCGGACGACCGCAGCGTCACCATCGCCGTCGGTCACGGCAAGAAGGCGGCCCGCAACATCGACGCCTGGCTGCGCGGCGAAACCTACGTCACCGCGCCCAAGCACAGCATCGCCACCTTCGAGAAGCTGCACGTCTGGTTCTACACCGACGCCGCCCAAAGGCCCCAGGACCACGCCGACATGCTGCAGCGGCGCACCTCGTTCGACGAGGTGGTCAAGGGTTTGTCGACCGAGGAAGCGACCTACGAATCGCGGCGCTGCCTGTCGTGCGGCAACTGCTTCGAATGCGACGGCTGCTACGGCGCCTGCCCGGAGAAGGCGGTGATCAAACTGGGACCGGGCAACCGCTACAAGTACGACTTCGACAAGTGCACGGGCTGCGCGGTGTGCTTCGAGCAGTGCCCGTGCCACGCAATCGAAATGATCCCCGAGCCCAGTGTCGCGCCGTGAGCGGCGGACATGGGGCGGAACGGACGTGAAAAGAACGATGCGAGGGGGACGGTCCCGGGCGGGCAGCAACCGATAAGGTCGGATCGCACCCGTTCGGCCGGTGGAGGAAGTTAATGGCCGACAAGCAAGTCATCACCATCGACGGCAACGAGGCCGCGGCCTACGTTGCTTTTCGGGTCAACGAGGTCTGCGCGATCTATCCGATCACGCCGTCGTCGACCATGGCCGAGCTGGCTGACCAGTGGTCGAGCGAGGGCAAGGTCAACATCTGGGGCAACACGCCCGACATCGTCGAGATGCAGAGCGAGGCCGGCGCCGCCGGGGCCGTGCACGGCGCGCTGCAGACCGGGGCGCTGACCACGACGTTCACCGCGTCGCAGGGCCTGATGCTGATGATCCCTAACATGTTCAAGATCGCCGGCGAGTTGACGCCCGCGGTGTTCCAGGTCGCGGCGCGGTCGCTGGCGGCGCAGGGGCTGTCGATCTTCGGCGACCATTCCGACGTGATGGCCGCGCGGTCGACCGGGTTCGCACAGCTCGCCGCGGGGTCGGTGCAGGAAGCCCACGACATGGCGCTGATCGCCCAGGCTTCGACCCTGGAGGCGCGGATTCCTTTCATCCATTTCTTCGACGGCTTCCGCACTTCGCACGAAGTCAACAAGGTGACGCTGCTTTCCGACGACGAGATTCGCACGATGATCGACGATGACCTCGTCGTTGCCCACCGCCGGCGGGGACTCAACCCGGACAATCCGTTCATTCGCGGTACGGCGCAGAACCCGGACGTCTACTTCCAGGCACGCGAAACGGTGAACCCATTCTACGCCCGCACCCCGGGGATCGTCGAAAAGGCGATGGACAAGTTCGCCGAGGTCACCGGACGACGGTACCGGCTGTTCGACTATTTCGGCGCCGCCGATGCCGAGCGGGTCGTCGTGCTGATGGGCTCGGGCGCCGAGGCCGCCCGCGAGACCGTCGAGTATCTGTCGTCGCAGGGCGACAAGGTCGGCGCCATCCAGGTCCACCTCTATCGCCCGTTCTCGGCCGAGCATTTCCTCGCCGTCCTGCCCGCCTCGACCCGTATGGTCGTCGTCCTCGACCGCTGCAAGGAGGCTGGCAGCATAGGCGAGCCGCTGTATCAGGACGTGCTCACCGTGCTCAACGAAGCCAACGCGGCGGGCACCTTGCCGACTCAGGCAATGCCGAGGGTCATCGGCGGCCGCTACGGGCTGTCGTCGAAGGAATTCACTCCGGCAATGGTCAAGGGCGTGCTTGACGAGTCGGCCAAGGACAAACCGAAGAACCACTTCACCGTCGGCATCGTCGACGACGTCTCGGCGACCAGCCTCGACTACGACCCGACCTTCGATATCGAGCCCGACTCGGTGATCCGGGCGATGTTCTTCGGCCTCGGCGCCGACGGCACCGTCGGCGCCAATAAGAACACCATCAAGATCATCGGCGAGGACGCCGACTTTCATGCCCAGGGCTACTTCGTCTACGACTCCAAGAAGTCGGGCTCGCAGACGGTCTCCCACGTGCGCTTCGGCCCCGAGCCGATCCGCTCCACCTACCTGATCAACAAGGCCAACTTCATCGGCTGCCACCAGTTCAACTTCCTCGAAAAGACTGACGTTCTCGGCAAGGCGGCGGAGGGCGCGACCTTCCTGCTCAACAGCCCCTTCGGCCCGGACGAGGTCTGGCAGAAGCTGCCCCGCAAGGTGCAGGAAGAGATCATCGACAAGAAGCTGAAGTTCTTCGTCATCGATGGCGCCCAGGTCGCCCGCGACACCGGCATGGGAACGCGCACCAACACCATCATGCAGACCTGCTTCTTCGCCATCTCAGGCGTGATGCCCAAGGACAAGGCCATCGAGAAGATCAAGAAGTCGATCGAGAAGACCTACGGCGTGAAGGGCGAGGAGGTCGTTCGCAAGAACTTCGAGGCCGTCGACCACACCGTCGCCAACCTGCACGAGGTCGAGGTCCCGGCCAAGGTGACCAGCAACCTGGAGATCCCGCCGACGGTGCCGGCCGCCGCGCCGGAGTTCGTCCAGAACGTCACCGCGATGATGATGGCCGGCCGCGGCGACGAGCTGCCGGTCAGCGCCATGCCCATCGACGGCACCTATCCCAGCGGCACCACCCAGTGGGAGAAGCGCAACATCTCCCAGTACGTGCCGGTGTGGGAACCGGACATCTGCATCCAGTGCGGCAATTGCAGCTTCGTATGCCCGCACGGGGTCATCCGCTCCAAGTTCTACGACAAGGGCGCCCTGGACGGGGCGCCGGCCAGCTTCCGCGCCGCGCCCATCGATGCCCGCGGTTTCCCGGACATCCGCTACACCTTGCAGGTCTATCTCGAGGACTGCACCGGCTGCACCTTGTGCGTCGAGGTCTGCCCCGTACGTAGCAAGGAAGAGACCGGCAAGCGGGCGATCAACATGGCGATCAAGGACCCGATCCTGATCGAGGAGAAGGCCAACATCGATTTCTTCGAGACAATCCCCATCAACGACCGGTCGCGGGTCGATTTCTCGACCGTTCGCGGCGCCCAGTTCCTGGAACCGCTGTTCGAGTTCTCCGGTGCCTGCGCCGGCTGCGGCGAGACGCCTTATGTGAAGCTGCTGTCGCAGCTGTTCGGAGACAGGCTTCTGGTCGCCAACGCCACGGGCTGCTCATCCATCTACGGAGGGAACCTGCCGACCACGCCGTGGGCGCAGAACGCCGAGGGTCGCGGCCCGGCGTGGGCCAACTCGCTGTTCGAGGACAACGCCGAGTTCGGCTTCGGTATGCGCATGACCGCCGACAAGCACCTCGCCCAAGCGCATGACCTGGTCACTGCGCTCCGCGACGTCATTGGCGAAGACCTGGCCGACGAGTTGATCAACGCGCCACAAATCCTGGAATCGGAAATCCGCCGCCAGCGGGCCCGCGTCGCCCGCCTGCGAGAGATTCTGGACGCGGACGGCTCGGAGAACGCCAATATGCTGCTGTCGCTTTCCGACCAACTGGTCCGACGCAGCGTGTGGATCGTCGGTGGCGACGGCTGGGCATACGACATCGGCTCGTCAGGCGTCGACCACGTATTGGCCACCGGCCGCGACGTCAACATCCTGGTGCTCGACACCGAGGTCTACTCCAACACCGGTGGCCAGGCATCGAAGTCGACGCCGCTGGGCGCGGTGGCCAAATTCGCCAATGCCGGCAAGCAGGTTGGCAAGAAAGACTTGGCATTGCAGGCGATCAGCTACGGCAACGTCTACGTCGCCCGCGTCGCCATGGGCGCCAACCCGCAGCAGACCCTGCTCGCCTTCCATGAGGCCGAGGCCTATCCAGGACCGTCGCTGATCCTCGCCTACAGCCACTGCATCGCCCACGGCATCAACATGCAGAACGGCCTCAACCAGCAGAGCCGCGCCGTCCACACCGGCTACTGGCCACTGGTCCGCTACAATCCGGCCGTGGCGGGCTCGAACGAAAACCCGTTCGTCCTCGACTCCCCGCGTCCGACCATGAAGCTGAAGGAATACGCCGACAACGAGCTGCGTTACCGGATGCTGCGCGCAACCAATCCGGATCAGGCCGACGCGCTCATGGCGCAAGCCCAGGAAACGGTGGAGCGGAAGTGGCAGCTTTACGAAGACATGGCGAGCATGGGCCAGGGCTGAGGCTCGGGGGAGAGGAGCACGACAATGGACCTTACGACGACATACATGGGCCTGAACCTCAAGCACCCGATGGTCGCCTCGGCGTCGCCGCTGTCGGCGAGCATCGACGGCATCAAGCGTCTCGAGGACGGCGGCGTCTCGGCGATCGTGATGTTCTCGCTGTTCGAGGAGCAGATCCGCCAGGAGCAGGCGGCCTTCGACCACCTCACCGATGCCGGCACCGACAGCTTCGCCGAGTCGCTGAGCTATTTCCCGGCGATTGAGGAGTATCACGTCGGCCCGAACCACTATCTGGAACTGTTGCGCGGTGCGGCCGAAGCCACCGACGTGCCCATCATCGCCAGCCTCAACGGGGTCACCAATACCGGGTGGATCGAATACGCCAAGGAGATGCAGGAAGCCGGCGCCGACGGTATCGAGCTCAACGTCTTCTATATTCCGGCCGATATCGAGGTCACCGGGCGAGAGGTCGAGCAGCGCTACCTCGACATCATCAAGGCGGTGAAGGGCGCGGTGAGCATTCCTGTCGCCGTCAAGCTGAGCCCGTTCTTCAGCGCCATGGGCGACATGGCCAAGCAGTTCGTCGATGCCGGCGCCGACGCGCTGGTGCTGTTCAACCGCTTCTACCAGCCCGACTTCAACCTCGAGAAGCTGGAGGTGATGCCGGACCTGGAACTGTCCAGTCCGAGCGAGATCCGCCTGCCGCTGATGTGGATCGCCATCCTGCACGGGCGTGTCAACGCCTCGCTGGGGGCGACCCGCGGCGTCTATACGGCGACGGAAGTGGTCAAGTACATTATGGCCGGTGCCGACGCAGTAATGACCACGTCCGCGCTGCTGCGCAAAGGCGTCGGCTATGCCGAGACGCTGGTCAGCGACCTGAGCACATGGATGGAGCGGCGCGACTACAAGTCGATCGACCAGATGAAGGGGTCGATGAGCCAGATGAAGGTCGCCGATCCCTCGGCCTTCGAGCGCGCCAACTACATCAAGGTCCTGGAGAGCTACAAGAGCCCCTACATGGCCTGAGGATCGAGCGAACCGGCGGCCGGGAACCGGGCGGTGGCGTGGCTGTGGCTGGCATTGGCGATCGCCTTCGAGATCGGCGGGACGACTTGCGTGAAGATGTCGCACGGGTTCACCCAGCTCGTGCCGTCGCTGATGATCTTTCCGGCCTACGGCATCAGCTTCGTGTTCCTCACGTTTGCGGTGAAGGTGATTCCCGTCAGTATGGCCTACGCCGTCTGGTCGGGGGTCGGCACGGCGCTGATCGCCACCATCGGCATCCTCTGGTTCCGCGAACCGGTGACGGCGCTGAAGCTGGTGTTCCTCGCCCTCATCGTCGTCGGCGTCGTCGGCCTCTACCTCACCGACGAGATGCCGGGCGCATCGTGATCGGCGGGGGTTTGACCGCCCCCCTCCCCGCTCCTATGATCCGCGCCGCGGGCCAAGCCGAAGTCTTCAGGGGAATCGGAGGACCATCACCATGCGTGGATTGAACGGCAAGGCCGCCATCGTCACCGGTGGAGCGGCTGGCATCGGGCTCGCGATCTGTGAACGGCTGGCCGAGGAAGGCTGCATCGTCGGTGTTTTCGACATCGACGCCGCTGGTGCGGAGAAAGCGGCGGCAGACATCGGCGGCGGCAAGGCCTATGCCGTGGCGTGCGACGTCACCGACTACGAGGGCGTCAAGGCAGCGATCGCCGATTTCGAGAACAAGGCCGGGCGGCCGGTGGACATCCTGATCAACAACGCCGGCTGGGACCACTGGGCATTCTTCACCAAGACTTCGCCCGGCCTGTGGGACAAGATCATCGCCATCAACCTGAAAGGGCCGCTCAACACCCTTCACGCCGTATTGCCGGGCATGACCGCGCGCGGCGCCGGCAAGGTCGTCAACATCGCCTCCGACGCGGCGCGGGTTGGCTCGTCGGGTGAAGCCGTCTACTCGGCGACCAAGGGCGGGCTGGTGGCACTGACCAAGACCCTGGCACGCGAGACGGCGACCAAGGGCGTCAGCCTCAATGTGGTCTGCCCGGGTCCGACCGAGACCGGTCTGCTGACCGCCGTCGCCGAGGACAGCGGCATGGGAGAGAAGCTGCTCGATGCCTTCGCCAAGGCGACGCCAATGCGCCGGCTGGGCCGGGTCGAGGATCTGCCGGGTGCGGTGGCCTTCCTGGCCAGCGAGGATGCCGATTTCATCACCGGTCAAGTGCTGAGCGTGTCCGGCGGCCTGACGATGAACGGTTGATTCGCTTGGGACTTTTTTGCCGCGCTGCACAACACTTGCAGGATCAGCGATGAACGCATAGCATGGCGCGGAGTTCAGGCCTCCGGGCCGGGGAATCCTCGTCGGCTGTCGTACGCGGTTTGCGGCAGCGCCCAATGATCGGATCACGTGATCCCGCCAGGGAATTCGGGGGAAATCTTCATTCAACGGCCATCCGTTACCCCGGGCGGCGTCGCGACATGGCAATCGCATAAATAGAGAGACTGAGGGAGAGAGCGATGACTCAATCAGACCCCGTAGTGATCGTAGGTGCTGCCCGCACGCCAATGGGCGGCATGCTCGGGGACTTCAAGGGCGTTGCCGCGCCGCACCTGGGCGCCGTCGCCATCAAGGCTGCGTTGGAACGCGCCAAAGTCGACGCCGCGGACGTCGGCGAGGTGATCATGGGCTGCTGCCTGATGGCCGGCCTGAAGCAGGCTCCCGCCCGCCAGGCCGCCCATTTCGCCGGCGTGCCTTGGAGCACGGGCGCGACGACGCTGACCAAGATGTGCGGTTCGGCGATGAAGACGGCGATGTTCGGCCACGACAACATCCTTGCCGGCTCGCATGACATCGTTGTCGCCGGCGGCATGGAGAGCATGTCGCGGGCTCCGTATCTGGCGCTCAATGCCCGGACCGGTTATCGCCTGAGTCATGGCGACCAGCTCAAGGACCATATGTTCTATGACGGCCTCGAGGATGCCTATGAGGAAGGCCGGGCGATGGGTACCTTCGCCGAGGACTGCGCGGAGATGTATCAGTTCACCCGCGAAGCCCAGGACGAGTTTGCCATCACCTCGGTCAACCGCGCCCAGGCGGCCTCCAACGGCGGCGTGTTCAATAAGGAAATCGCGCCGGTAATGATCAAGGTGCGCCGGGACGACAAGCTCATCGATAAAGATCAGGCGCCGTTCGAGGTCAACGTCGACAAGATCCCGACCCTGCGCCCGGCCTTCCGCAAGGATGGCACGGTGACGGCGGCGAGCTCGAGCTCGATTTCCGACGGTGCCGCGGCACTCGTGCTGATGCGCCGCTCCGAGGCCGAGAAGCGGGGCCTCACGCCGCTGGCGATCATGCACAGCCATGCCACCCACGCGCAGGAGCCGAACCTGTTCACCACCGCGCCTATTGGCGCCATCCGTAAGGTGCTGGACGAGACCGGCTGGGATGCCGACGACGTCGATCTTTGGGAAATCAACGAAGCCTTCGCCGTCGTCACCATGGCGGCAATGCGCGACATCGACATCCCGCATGACAAGGTCAACATCAACGGCGGCGCGTGCGCGCTCGGTCACCCGATCGGCGCCTCGGGTGCGCGGATCATCGTCACCCTGTTGCATGCGCTGGAGCAGACCGGCCAGACCAAGGGTGTCGCGGGTCTGTGCATCGGCGGTGGCGAAGCCACGGCCGTCACCGTCGAGCGGCTGACCTAGCCTCGGCCTCGGGGCCGGCGCTGCCGGCCCCGGTCACGGAAAAGACGGTTGCCGCCGGCCCGCCCGCACCTCGCGGCGGGCCGGTGCGCCGTCAATCCAGGGAAGAGACTTCCGATCTCGGAGCATGGATGAGGTGATGGCGGAGCGGTCCGTCGCGCCTTGACCGCAATTCCAGGGGAACCCAAGGGGAGAAGAACATGGATGCCAATGGATTGGGCGCAATCGTAACCGGCGGCGGCTCGGGCCTCGGCGAGGCCACGTCGCGGGCGCTCGCCGCGGCGGGCGCCAAGGTCGCTGTTTTTGACATGGCGGAGGACGCCGCAAACCGCGTCGCTTCCGACATCGGCGGCGTCGCCTGTGTCTGTAACGTCGCCGATGGCGACTCCACCGAGGCGGCGATCGCCAAGGCCCGTGACGCCCACGGCCCGGCGCGCATCGTCGTCCAGTGTGCCGGCGTCGCGCCGCCGATCAAGATCGTCGGCAAGAAGGGCCCGCACCCGCTCGACGCCTATGCGAACGTGGTCGGCGTCAACCTGATCGGCACCTTCAACGTCATGCGCCTCGCCGCGGCCGACATGCAGGAAGCCGATGCCCTCGACGGCGGAGAACGCGGCGTGATTATCAACACCGCGTCCATCGCCGCTTACGAAGGCCAGGTCGGACAGGCGGCCTATGCGTCGTCCAAGGCTGGCGTCGTTGGCCTGACCATCCCGGCGGCGCGCGAGTTCTCGAAGACCGGCATCCGCGTGATGTGTGTTGCGCCGGGCATCTTCAAGACGCCGATGATGGCCGGCCTGCCACAGGAGGTGCAGGACTCGCTAGGTGCGTCGGTGCCGTTTCCGTCGCGCCTCGGCGATCCCGACGAGTACGCCAAGCTGGTGGTGCACATCGTCGACAACGCCTACCTCAACGGCTTCACTATCCGCGTCGACGGCATGCTGCGTATGGCCTGATTCGCCGGACGGAATCCCTGCTCAAGCGGGGATTGAGGCAAAGAGAAACGCGGCGACCTTGCGGTCGCCGCGTTTTCGTTTGGACCGCTGTCGCGAAACGGCCTAGTTCTTCTTCAGCCACTCCGACGCCTGCGGCGCCAGGACCTTCTGCGACAGACCGCCGGTGTAGATGCCGATGTGGCCGGTCGGGATGGCCATCTCGGTGTAGGCCTTCTTGTTGCCGACGTGCTTACCGAGGGCAACGGTGCAGCCCGGCGGCACCAGGTGGTCCCGCTCGGCGAAGATGTTGAGCACCGGCATGGTGACGTTCTTGAGGTCGACCTTCTGGCCGTCGAGCTCCAGCGTCCCGTTGACCAGCGCGTTTTCCTGGAGGAACGTCTTCACCAGCCCCTTGTACATGGCGCCGGAAACGTCCGGTCCGCCGAACAGCCACTTCTCCATGCGCAGGAAGTTCAAGAGCGCGTCTCGGTTCTCCAGCATGTCGATGGTGTCGGCGTACTTGCCGAACATCAGGGTGAACGGCGACGCCATCAGGAACGACACGTTGAGCACGTCGGCCGGGATCAGGCCGAATGCCTCGACCATGAGGTCGACGTCGGCGGTCTTGCCCATCTGGAACAACAGGCCGATGTGCGGCTTGCCTTCGACCAAGCCTGCGTGGAAGTCGATGGGCGTGACGGTCAACACCAGGTTGCGGATCTTGTCCGGATTGAGCGCCGAGTAGCATGTGCTCATCGTGCCGCCCTGGCAGATGCCGAACATGTTGATGTTCTTGAGTTTGTGGCGTTCGCGGATGATATCGACCGCCTCGTCGATGAACTCGCAGACGTAGTCGTCCCACGTCAGGAACATGTCGCTGCGCTTGGGATAGCCCCAGTTCACCAGATAGACGTCGATCCCCTCGTTGAGGAAATTGGTGACCAGCGACCGGTCGGGCTGCAGATCAGCGACCTCGTAACCGTTGATCAGCGGCGGGATGATCACCATCGGCACCTTGTGGACCTTCTTGGCGTCCACCTTGGGATGGTAGTGGTAGAGCTTCCAGGTCTCGCACTCGTAGATGATGTCCTTCGGCGTCGAACCGATGTCGACGTCGTCATCGGTGGTGTCGGTCAGGCGCTTCAGGCCTTGCGTGACTTTGCGCTCGATCTCGGCGATCTCGCGCGCCAGGTCGTCCTGGCGGATTTGAATCGGAAAAGACAGCATTGTATCGGTCTCCTGCTAAAGCCGTTCCCACTGGGCCGTTGTCGAGCAGCGCCTATTTGGCCGCTGCTTTAGCCGGCGCTTTGGCCGGTGCCTTGGCCGGCGCCTTGGCCGGCGCCTTGCCGGTGGCGGCCAGCTGCTTCTTGAGCTTGCGAATCTCGCGCTTGAGCTCCTGGATATCGCGGTACGCCTCGTCCACCTCGGCGCGCGTCGGAATCTCCATCGCTTCGTAAATGATATCCAGCGCCTCACGCTGCTTGATCTTGTGGGTCATCAGCGCGGTGGTGAGTTCACCCTGAAGCTCGAGCCATTCCGGCGACGTGAAGGTCTTGTTCAAGGTCTTGTCGGCCATGCTGAACCAGGTCCGCATGAGGTCGCGGACGCTGGTGATCTTGTCGCCCTTCTCCGCGAGCTTCGCCAAGTAGTCCATGGTCTGCTCGACGGCCTGCGCCATCGCGTCTGACATCGCTTTGTGATATCTCGCTTGCGCCTTCTTGACGTCGATGGCCGCGTCTGTGGCCTCGAGCATCTTGCCGATCTTCTGGCGCATCACGGTGCCGCGCGGCATCTCGCCGAGACCCGAGAGCATCGGGAACGCACCCTCGTCGAAGCTCATCAGCCGCTCGAGGCCGGCGGTACCGCCCATCAGCGCCGCGCCCGGATGGCCGCCGGCCATCGCCTGGCCGACCATCGACAGCCACGGCGCCGTCATCGGCGACCACTGCTCGAACATGGCGTGGCTAAGCTGCTGGAACTCGTTGGCGGTGGCCGCCTGCCGGCCGCCGATACTGGAAACTTCTTCGCGCCATTGCTCGATGACCTTCTGCAGGTCCGGCTGCCAAGGCTTGCCGGCTTCGATCTTCGGCGAGGCGATCTGCCATGCCTTGAGCAGCAGGCTCATGCTCCGCGACATCATGTCCGGCATGCCCATGATGTTGCCGGCGACGCGGCCGGGTGCGCCTTCGCGCAGCGACGACCACGCATCGGCGCTCATCCGCGACATCTGCACCGGGTCGAACATCTGTCCCATAGCGCCACCACCCGGCGCGTTCTGCATCCAGCTCATCCAGCCCGACCAGAGCTGCCGCTGGGCATCGGTCCAATTGCTCATCAACGATTCGGTCTGTTGTTTCCAGTCCATGTTCGGTTCTCCTCCGGACTCCGCTTCCCTCGGTAGTGCGGATATCCCTCAGTTTATATGGCGGCGGCCAACACATATGCCCCGGGAACGACGATCGCGCAAGCAGCAGAAATCGCCTCACGCCCAGGGCGCGCAAAGTCTCCCTGGGGTTCCCCGCTTTGGTTTACGCGAGCGCGACGACGGCCTCGCCGGCCCCCTTCACTTCGCCGTCCTGGTCCTGCGCGGTGATCTCGAGCCGGACCCGCTTTTCGCCGTCCTCTTCCATCTTGTCGACGACCTTGCCGGTGCAAGTGATGGCGTTGCCGACCCGGGTGATCGCGGTGAACCGCGTGCTGAACGAGCGGATCGCCGATTGCGGCACCCAGTCGGTCACCGAGCGGCCCATATACGCCATCACCAGCATGCCGTGGGCGATGACGTCGCCGAGGCCGGCCTTCTTGGCAAAGTCGATATCGATATGGATGGGGTTATGGTCGCCCGAGGCGCCAGCGTAGAGCGCCAGGGTGCGGCGCGAAACCGGGTCGGTCGTCAGCTTGACGGGCTCGTCGCCGACGTTGACGGAATCATACGATGGTACGGTCATGGTTTCGGCTCCCCGTCCCTAGTTCCGAACGACGATCACCCGCCGCAGCTCGGCGACGAGGACCCCGTCCTGATTGGTGGCCGTCGAGTCCTCGGTAATGAACTCGAGAGCGCCACCCTTCTTTTCCTGGATGTCGGTCACCTTGGTGACGAAGGTGATGCGGTCGCCGGCACAGATCGGCGCGTGGGGGGTGAAATACTGGTTTCCGTGCAGAATTTTGCCCACCGGGACGCCCATCGCCTCGAAGTTATCCCAAAGCGAATTGGATTCCATCTCCAGGCAGAAGCCGAAGGTCGGTGGCGCCGGCAGCGATGGATAGCCGGCGGCCTTGGCAGCGTCTTCGTCGGTGTAGACGGGATTGGTTTCGCCGATCGCCGTGGCGAAGAAACGGAGCCGCCCTTTTTCGACGTCGAACGTCTGGGCGGGCATCGTCCTCCCGATGTGTTTCTTGTCGATCATTCCTCGCAGTCCTTGCTCCAGGTGGCCGATCGCGTGCCGGGATCGGAGCACGACTCCGGACCCTCTCCGCGCGATCGAGAGGACCACGTCCAACGGGCTCTCGCGGCGACCGGAACGCGGGCGGTTCCGCACCACCCCATCGCCCGACCGTCATTGTTCACGATGACCTCCCGTGACCCGCAATCGGCCGGCCCCAGACCCGCGTCGGCGGCGGCGCGATGCCAGAAAAACCGCCGGTCCGGAGCCGATTTTGCGCACTGCACCGTTGCCTCTGGCGGGCTAAAAGTCAAGCCGCGTTCAGGTTCGTTTCGGTTTTTTCGCCACGGAACCGGCGCTGGCTCGCGGAAGCCGCCGCCGGGGCCTTGCACCGACCCCGCGGCAAGTGGTTAAACCAGCCCATGTACGCTCATGTTGCCGTCCCGGATGGCGTGATGATCGACGACGAAGGTGTGTGGATCCAGTCCCTTCGCCGCCCCGACGGCTCGGCCGAACGGCCAGCATTGTTCCTCGACCGCGATGGCGTCATCGTCGAGGAGGTCGGGCATCTGCATCGGCCCAAGGACGTTCGCGTTATCCCCGAAGCCGCCATCGTGATCGCCGCGGCGAACGGGCGCGGCTATCCGGTGGTTATCGTCACCAATCAGTCGGGGATCGGCCAGGGGCTTTTCGGCTGGAACGACTTCATCGCAGTGCAGGACCGCATTCTGGGCGAGCTTGCGATGAGCGGCGCCTTCGTCGATGGGGTCTTCGCTTGCCCGCACCACCCGCAGGCGAAACCGCCTTACGACCATCCAGACCACCCGGCGCGCAAGCCCAATCCGGGCATGTTGCAGCGCGCCGCGCGCCTGTTGCCGATTGCCTTGGAGCGGTCGTGGATCGTCGGTGACCGCGCCCGCGACGTGGCCGCCGGACGTAACGCCGGGCTGGCTGGCGGACTGCACCTCTCGGCGGGCCACGGCCGCAGCGACGACGAAAAGGCGGCGGCGGTCGCCAAGGCAGGCGGATTTGAGGTGCTGTCAGGGTCGTCGATCGGCGACGCGCTCACCGCGTTGCCGCTTTTCGCGGCGTCTCCTTAGCGAGAATCCCCGATCGCTGCCAAGCGACGACAATGCCAGCGGCGGCCGTAGTGGATGAAGTCGGACCAGGTGCGTTCGACCTGGCGGAGGGACTGGCAGACCGTCTCCACTTCGTCGGGGTTCATCCGGTGGTCGCCGAGCTCGCCGGCGATGCGTTCTTCGAGGTCCTTGATCTTCTCGACCACATCGAGCGCTTTTTCGGTTAGTCGGATCGCCACCGACCGTTTGTCGTGCGCCGTGCGCTCCTGTTCGAGGTAGCCGAGCTCCGCCAGCTTCTTGATGTTGTAGGAGACGTTGGAGCCCTGGTAGTAGCCGCGCTCGACGAGGTCGCGAATGACAATTTCCTCGTCACCGATGTTGGCCAGCAGCAGTGCCTGGACACCGTTGATATCCTTGATGCCGAGCCTGTTCAGCTCGCTGCGCAGCACGTCGAGGAAGCGGCGGTCCAGGCGCTCGATCAAACGCGTCAGTTCCAGATATTCCTTCTTCACGCCCGAAATTCCTCCACCAGGGTGACGGTTCCTGAAGTTTGAGCAGGTTCGTCACGGAATTGCAATCCGTTCGCCGGCTTGGATTTGGGCCGTGCCGGCGGTCCCTTGCGCATCTCCAAGCGACCTCGTAGGCTCGCCGCGTCATGCGCATGGGAAAGGCATCTTATCCCACGCGGTATCGCGCTGCCGCCTTGGCACTGGCCGCGGCGGTGGCCGCAGCGTGCGCTGGCGACGTGCCGACGAAAGAAGAGATCGCTGCGGAAGACCGCGCCAGCCGGCTTGCCCAGGTGATGCGGATCGCTGAGGCGACCCGCCAAGGCGGCGACCTTGTTTCTGCGGCGTCGCTGTTCCGCCGCGCCCACGGGATGGAGCCGGACGCCGCGGCGCCGTCGATCGGGCTTGCCAGGACCAGCGTCGCTGCGGGTGCCGCGACCGAAGCCGCCGACGCCTACGAAAACGCCATCAAACGGGCGCCTGACAATGCCGATGCGCGGCGCGAGTATGGCAAACTGCTGATCGCCCTCGACCGACCTGAGAGGGCGGCCGAGCAGTTCGAGGCGGCGATCCGGTTGGAGCCCGCCGACCACCGGGCCCGCAACGGCCTCGGCGTCGCACTCGACCTCGCCGGCGACCACGACGCCGCCCAGCAGAGTTACATCGACGGCATGGAGCGGTCGCCTGACGACGTCAACCTGCGCAACAATCTGGCGTTGTCCCTGGCGCTGGCCGGCGCTTTCGACGAATCCATCGAGATGTTCCGCGCGCTCGCCGAAGCACCGGGCGCGACGCCCCGCGTGCGTCAGAACCTGGCGCTCGTTTACGGCCTGGCCGGGCAGCCGGAACAGGCCGCGGCGGTAGCGCGGGTCGATCTCGACGATGCGTCGGTCCGCAACAACCTCGCCTATTACCAGACCCTGCGCGGCCTCTCCGGCAGGAGCCGCGCGGCCGCTATTCTTGGCCGCCACGGTCAGGGCGATACCTTGCCGGCCGATCCCGAATCGATGGACGCCAAGGGGCCCGCAGAATAGGGTGCTGCCGGCGAGGGGTCGGCACCGCCTTGAACGCGCGCCATCATGTAGCGCCAGACGGGGTCGTCCTCGACGGCCGCCGGAAGAGGCGCCCGCCATTCGGGCTGCGAAGACGCCGTCGCAACCGGGGCTTCGATCGGCGTAGCGGTGTTGGCAACGGCGTCCTGCCCAGCTGGCGAACCTGAGGCCACCGCCAGGTCATCGATGCCGTCGATGTCGATCTCCGACTCGTCCCCCTCTCCTGGGACGAGTGCAGCAACGGACACGGCTTGGGCAGTGTTTTCGTAGGGCACACACATCGTGCCGCCGTCGAGCACGTTGAAGACAGCACAATCTTCGTCGCGGATGCCGGAAAGCGCGTGCTCCGCCAGCCCCTTGCCGGTGAATGCGACACTGAGGCCGCTGACCGCCACGGAGGCCATCGTCGCGGGACCGCATCCCGAAACCGCAACACACAGGGCGGCGACCGCCATCCCGGAGATCACTGCGCGGGTCCTTGCCATGGCTTGCCTCCAACAAAAAGGATGGCGGATGGGGACGTTGGTATTTCCGTGCAATTCAGTAAATGCGCCGAAAAACTGATTTCTATTATACATTTTACTTGTAGGTTGTCCAAATAATAAAAAATAAACAAATTGCAGGTATTTTTTCTGTATTTTCTTGCCCGAAAAGTGGGGCGGATGGAGTCATCACTCCAAATGCACGTCGGGGGCGGCTCAAATGCCGCCCCCGACGCCGCCGGACCATCGGACCCCAACAACAACGGCCCGGCACCCCCTCGGTGTTGCCCTCCTCGGGCTACAATCGGCTTAACGCATCGATGGTCCTCAGCGCTCCGGGGCCGATGAGCACAATGAACAACGCCGGCATGATGAACACGATCAGCGGCACGGTGAGGATGGCCGGCAGCTTCGCCGCCTTTTCCTCGGCCTTGAGCATGCGCTCGTTGCGGAATTCCGCCGCCAGCACCCGCAACGACTGGGCCAGCGGCGTGCCGTACTTCTCGGTCTGCAGGAGCGTATTGACGACGCCACGCACCGAGGCGAGCTGGACGCGGCGGGCGAGGTTTTCGACGGCCTTGCGGCGCTCGGCCAGGAAGCCCAGCTCGACCGCGGTCAGCCCGAACTCGTCGGCGATCTCCGGCGAGGAGCGCTGCATCTCGCGGGCGACCCGGGTCAGGCCGGCATCGAGCGCAAGCCCGGCCTCGGCGCAGATCACCAGAAGATCGAGCGCGTCGGGCAATCCCTTGGTCAACGCCTTCTCGCGCTTCTGGATGGCGTTCTTGACGTAGATGTCCGGTGCATAGGCGCCGAGGAGAACGGCGCCCAATGGCATCAGAATTCGCAGCATCGGCGACAGGTTCAGCACGCCCATCAGGTTGAACAGCACGAACGCCGCACCGCCGAAGACGAACGGCAGCGCCAGCTTGCAGAACAGGAACATCACCGCGCCGTCCTTCGAGCGCCATCCCGCCTGGGCGAGGCGGTCGGTGATGTTGGCCGCCGTCTTCGTGCGCAAGAGGTCCAAGCGCTGGGTGATGGACCGCATCATGCCGATGGCATTGGCGGTCTGACGGCGATGGCGGTTGCGAGTTGCCTGGGTGAGACCGGCCTTGAGTTCCTCGCGGCGTTTGCGCAGGCCCCGGGCGCGGGCACCAAGCGGATCGCGGGCGATCAGCGCGTTCCACACTGCGAACACGGTGGCGAAGGCGGCCATCGCCGCGGTCGCCGAGACCGCCCCGTCGAGGGTCAGGCCGAACGGCAGCATCGCCTCCAGGTTCATATCTCGAACCTCACCATCTTGGCCATCACGCCGATGCCGATCATCATGCTGGTGACGCCGGCCGCCGCCATCATCATGCCGCGCGGATCGGTGAACAGCTCGCTCGCGTAGCTCGGGTTCATCGCGTAGACGATGCCGAACATGACGAACGGCAGCGAGCCGAGGATTATTGCGCTGGCCCGCGCCTCCGACGACATCGCCTTGATCTTCAGCTTCATCTGCTTGCGCCGGCGGAGGATGTCCGAGAGGTTGGCCAGCGTCTCGCCGAGGTTGCCACCGGTCTCGCGCTGCACCGACAGGCTGATGACGAAGAAGTTGAACTCCGGCAGCGACAGCCGCTTGGCGGTCTCCCACAGCACCTCTTCGAGCTGCTGGCCAAAGCGCACGCCGTCGGCGATGCGGCGGAATTCGACGCCGACCGGGTCTTCCATTTCGCGGCCGACGGTGGCGATGGATTCGGTCACCGGCAGTCCGGAGCGCAGGCCGCGGACGATCAGGTCGACGGCGTCGGGCAGGATCGCGATGAACTTCTTCTGACGCCGCGCGGCGAGCACGCCCACCGTCATGTGCGGAACGCCGACGCCGACGCTGAGACCCAGGGCGCCGCACACCGGCGCCGGCAGTCCGCTGAACAGCCACATGACCAGGAACGCGAACAGCGCCACGCCGAGGTTGATCAGCGCATACGTGCCGATGGAGATGGCGTGGCCGGTGCGCGACAGGCGGTCCCGCAGCACCGTTTGGCGCGGCAGGAATCGCTTGGCGAGGTCTTCGACGACGGTAACCGACCGCCCCTGCGACCGCTTGACGCTGGCCGCGCCGGGCGCGAGGACGCTGGTCGGCCGGCCGCCGCCCTTGGCCCGCTTCTTCACCCCTTCGGCGCGCTTGCGCATCCTGCCGGCGGCACCGCCGCTCAGCGCCAGCACCAGCATCACCAAGGTCAGCGCGACCCCGATGAAGATCACTCCGACGGCGCCGTTCACAGCCCGCCTCCATCCGGCGTCGATTCCGCCGACACCGCTTCGACGAGGGCGCGTCCGAGGCCGAAGTAGTCCGCCCGCGGCTTGAAGTGCGGGCGCAGGCCGGAGGACTTGAAGCGGCCGTAGAGGCGCCCGTCCTGGTCCTCGCCCTCGAACTCGAAGGTGAACAGATCCTGGGTCGTGACCACCTCGCCCTCCATGCCGACGACTTCGGTGATCTGGGTGATCCGGCGGACGCCGTCGCGCATGCGGGCGATCTGGACGATCAGGTTGACAGCCCCGGCGATCTGCGCGCGCACCGCCTCGTTGGGCAGCTTGACGCCAGCCATGGCGACCATGTTCTCCAGTCGGGTCAGCGCCTCGCGGGGCCGGTTGGCGTGGATGGCGCACATGGAGCCGTCGTGGCCGGTGTTCATCGCCTGCAGCATGTCCAGCGCCTCGCCGGCGCGGATTTCGCCGAGGATGATGCGGTCGGGGCGCATGCGCAGCGTGTTCTTGACCAGCTCGCGCTGGGTGATCTCGCCTTCGCCTTCGAGGTTTGGCGGGCGGGTCTCCAGGCGCACCACATGCGGCTGCTGGAGCTGCAGCTCGGCGGCGTCCTCGATCGTGACGATGCGTTCGCCCATGTCGATCATCCGCGACATGGCGTTGAGCAGCGTCGTCTTACCGGAGCCGGTGCCGCCGGAGATCAGGATGTTGAGCCGGCACCGCGAGGCAATCTTCAGCACCGTCGCCATCTCCGGCGACAGGTTCTGCTGGCGCTCCATCTGCTCCAGGGTGATCTTCTGCTTGGCGAACTTACGGATCGAGATGGATGGCCCGTCGATGGCCAGCGGCGGGATGATGATGTTGACGCGGGAGCCGTCCTCCAGACGGGCGTCGACCAGCGGCGTGGATTCGTCGACCCGCCGGCCGATGCGGCTGACGATGCGGCCGGCGACATTCAGCACGTGACCGTCGTCGCGGAAGCAGACCTCGGTCAGCTCCAGCTTTCCGCGGCGTTCGACGAACACCTGCTTCGGTCCGTTGACCATGATGTCGGTGACGGCTTCGTCGGCCAGCAGCACCTCCAGCGGCCCCAGCCCCAGCATGTCGTTGAGCAGCATGGTCACCAGGTCCCGCTGCTCCAGCAGGTTGAGGTGCATCTTCTCCTCGCCGAGGATCTCGGCGACGATGTCGCCGATCTGCGACGCCAGTTCGACGCGCGGCAGTTCGGACGCCTTGGCGACGTCGATGCGTTCCATGAGGATCGGCTGGACCCGGTTCTTGGCCTCGTCGATGACGTCCCGGCTGGCCGACGCGGCGGCGCCGGCATCGGTGTCGACTTCGCCCTCCGCGTCGCGCGCGGGCGCCGCAGCCGCCGTTCGCTTGGCCTCGATCACCAATTCGTTCAGCATCACGGTGATCAGGTCGCGTCGGTCGTGATCGTCCAGGGCATCACCCCCGGCGGCACAGACCGCATCCACCACGGCGCCGACCCGGCCGGCAAGCTGGCCGCGCTTCATCGCCAGCACGTCCGACATGTCGATGCGTTCGCGCAGGGCTGGGCGGACCCGCTCCAGCACGGCGGCGAGATCGCTGCTTTCGGCGACCGAGTCGGCCGCCGACCGCCGTTGCGCGGGCGCCGACTTCTTGGCCGGCTTCGCTTCGGCGAGTGTGTCGGGAACGGCACTTTCCACGGGTTCCGGCTCCTGCGACACCGGGTCTTCGGCGTCGTCAACGTCGTGCGGCGGATCGCGCGGCGCTGGCGCGGAGGGCGGCGGGTCGGCGTGCAGGGGAACGACCTTTCCGGCGGGGCGTTTTCCGAACATCACCCCGCCTTCTTCGCCTTGCGGCGCCAAAACGGCACCTTCGTCGCTTCCGCCTGAGTGCCCGACAGGTCGACGCTGAGCTTGCGCAGGCCCGCCACCACCTTCGAGTTCTTGCCGGCCTTGGGCAACGGCTTGCCGCTCGCCGTGCTGGCGGCGATGGGCTTGGCGTCGTAGGGGATCAGGTAGTCGATGCCAGTCTCGGCGCCCTTTTCGAAGTCCCGCTTGCCCAGCTCGCCGACCTTGGCCTGGCCGACGCGGTTGACCACAACCTTGACGCCGAGCTGGGGCGCCGACTTCTTGATGAACCCGGTAAGGCGCATGGTGTCGCGCATGCCGGCCAGCGACGGGTCCGAGACGACAATAACGTCGGCCGGTGCGGTGACGTTGGCAAGCTGTGTGCGAGCCGCGAATCGGGGCATGTCGATGACCACACAGGCGAAGTCCTGGCGCAGGCTGTCGAGCAGCAGATCAAGCGCTGCCGGATTGAACGAGAACGGGTTGTCGAACGACTCCTCGGCACCGAGCACATAGAGGTTGTCGCTTTCGCGCACCATGGCGCGTTCGATGAACAGGCCGTCGATGCGGCCCGGGTTCTCCAAGGCCTCGTGGAACCCCCGCCCCGGCTCGAGATCGAGGGCCAATGCACAGGTGCCGAAATACAAGTCGAGATCGACCAGCGCCACCTTACGGCCGCGCTCGTGGGCGAGCATCCAGGCGGTATTGACGGCAACGGTGCTGGCACCGACACCGCCCCGCGCACCGACCACGGCGATCAGCCGGCCGATGCCCTGCTCCGTTTCCGCCGGTTCGGCCGGCGGCTGCTCGGCGCGGCTCAGCGTCGCCGCGAGGGCGTCCGACGACACCGGCTTCAGCAGGTAGTCGTGCACGCCGAGGTCGGAGAGCGCCCGGTAGAGCTCGATATCGTTGACGTCGCCGAGCCCGATGACCCGTGTTCCCTGGTTGCAGACGTCAGCGAGATCGACAACGGCGGCGAGCGGGTCATCTATGCCGGAGACGTCGACGACGAGAAGCTCGGGCGTCGGGATTTCGGCCAGCTTGGCGCGGGCTTCCGCGGCGGTGCCAGACAGCACGACGGGATCGCCGATCCCCAGCGTCTCGGCGGCGCGGGTTACGTCGTCGGCGGCGAAGGCCATGAAGCGGGCCGCTGGGGCCGGGCGCGTGGCGCGTAGGGCCTTGGCGAGCATGGCTACTTCTCCGCGGCGGAGTCGCCCGACACCACCTTCTGCTGCGATTCGATGGTACCGATGTCTTCCGGAGTCAACGACTTGGTCTCGCCCTTGCGGTAACGCTCGACCGACCGCGCCATGCGCTCGCCATCGGCGAGGCCCGGGCGCTGGCCGTGAACCAGGTCCCCCGGATCAGCGACCATCAGGCCGAAGTTGATGGCCGTGGCGCAGCCCCAGTTGCTCGACACCTGGTTGTTGAAGCTGCGGCCCGGCTTGCCGGTCCAATCGGGACAGGCCGGCAGGGCGACCACATAGCGCCTGAGGAGCACGGTGACGGCATCACCGGCCGGCGGCTCGACTCCGAAGTCGCCATGCATCGGCCGGACCTCGACGCCCTGCAACTCGAGGAACGTGACGACGGAATCGCGGCGGCGTTCGGAGATCCGGCGGGCCTGCGCCCGATCCTCGCCCTCGGGAACGCCGGCGAGAACGTAGACGCGATCGCCCAAGCCGACGCGCGCCCGGTCGATGAAGGCTTCCAGGTCCTGGCCTTCGGCGGCAATCAGGCCGACCTCGTCGTCGACGAACCCGACGTCATGCTGGTACTGCACTTCGTGGGCCTTGGGCTCGCGCCGCGCCGGTACGTTCGACCAGTCCTCCAGCGGCATCGCCTCCGGATGCTGGAGCAAATAGAGCCCGCCGGCACCCGCCGTTCCGGCGGCGATCTCGGCGAAACAGCCCGAGACCGCGGTGCACGCGACCAGGGTGGCGGCCAATGCCGTGGGCGTCTGACGTTTGGGGGTACGGGGGGTCATAGGGGGCCTCGCGTTAGTCGAGTTGGAAACCGACCGGACCGATCAGGCGGCGGCCGTCGGGGCCGACCTTGGACGGATCGCCCTTGACCGGGTTGCGGCGATGGGTGCCACCGACGATCAGGCGTTCCAGGTCGTGCGGCGGCGAGAAGCCTTGGGTCGGCGTCGCCATGTTCCGGTTGGGAGTGGGCCGGACCACGTAGGGGGTGACGATGATGACCAGTTCGCTCTCGTTGCGCTGGAAGCGGTCGGACCGGAACAGCCCGCCCAACACCGGCACGTCACCGAGGCCAGGCAGCTTGTGGATGTCGTGGCTGACATTGTTTTGCAGCAAGCCGGCGATGGCGAAGCTCTGGCCGCTGCCCAGTTCGACGGTGGTCTCGGCGCGCCACGTGGTCAGCGAGGGGATGGTCAGCGTACCGCCGGCCAACGGTATCGAGATGGCGCCCTCGTTGGACAGTTGGCTGACCTCGGGGCGGACGTGCAGGTTGATGCGCGTCTCGCCGACCAGCGTTGGCGTGAACGCGAGGCTGACGCCGAACTTCTTGAACTCGACGATCACCCGGTTGTCACCTTCGGGCACGACGATCGGGAACTCGCCGCCGGCGAGGAAGCTGGCGGTCTCGCCAGACATCGCCGTCAGGTTGGGCTCGGCCAGCACAGTGATCAGGCCCTCGTCCTCGAGCGCGTCGATCAGCGCGTTGAAGTCCCAGCGGGTGCCGCCGAAGGTGCGCCCGAAACCGGTCGTCACCACATCCTGAATCACGTTAACTGTAAACGGGTTAAACGTCGCCAAGCCGAACGAGAAGCCGCCGACGGCGCCGACGATGTTCCAGTTGAAGCCGAGCTGCTTCTCGATGTCGCGAGAGATCTCGGCGACACGGACCCGGAGGTTGATCTGCATCGGCGCGGTGACACCAAGGCGGTTGATCACTTCGCCGTCCTCGCCGACGAACCGCGCCGCCAGCCGGCGCATGTCCTCGGATGCCGAGGCGGAATTGACGACGCCGTCGATGACAATGGTGCCGTCGATGCTGGTGAACATGACCTCCGCATCGGGGTGAAGCTGGCGAGCAGATGTCTGCAGCCGCGAGAGATTGTGGGTCACCGAAATGTCGACGTTGGCCAGCACCTTTTCGCGGGCGTCGACGGCATAGAGCGTGGTCTCGCCCGTGCGCTTGCCCATCAGGTAGACGAGGCTCGGTGACTTGACCTGGATGTCGGCGACTTCGGGGTCAGCGACGAACACGGTCGCCGCCGGTCGGGCCAGCCGGACCAAGCTGCCTTTGTTGACTTCCAGGCGGAGCGCCGAGCCGTCGGCGGCGACCACGTTGGGCGCGGCGTCCGCGGCGGTGATGACGGCGCCGAGCGTCAGGACGGCGACGACGATGGCGCGAAGGCGGGAGATCCAGGGGGTCGGGGTCATCGGTCTCTCCTCAGAACACGGCCTTTTCGGCCTCGCTGCCGTGAAGCACGTTGACTTCGCGGCCCATCCCCTTGGCGTTCAGGCCGCGGGGATCGCCGAGCATGTAGTAGACGTCGTAGTCGAGGGTGTAGCTGCGGGGGTTCTTGCGCCGCGCCCGCGCTTCGGCCCGTTGGCGCGCGGGTAGCAGGCTGATCGGCCGGGTCGAGTCGTGCGTGCCCGCCGTGCCGTTGACTGCGGTCGCGCCGTTGTTGACGCCGGCGCCGTTGATCACCGCACCGTTGACCTCGCCCTCGGCGTGGGACGCGGTCTTGACGTCCGGCACTTCGAGAAGCTGGCCCTCGCGGACGATGCTGTGCAGGCTCAGCGACAGCGTGCCGATCTCGAGCGCGATAGCCACGCGCTCGGCCTGCTTCGGCGTCACCTCCAGCGTCGCCGTCTTCGCCACCCGGGCGGTCCCGTCGACGTTCTCGACCCGCTGGTCGATGGCCAGTACCCGCACATGGGTCAGCAAGGTTTCACTGAAGTAGCGGGTTTCGGCGTCGTCGGTCTCCTGGTCCTTGACGTTCATCCGAATGGTCAGCAGCAGGTCGACCCAGTCACCGGGAAATACGAAGCCGGAGATGCCAGTGGTGGCGTCGACGGGCACCGAGACCGCGCGCATCGTCGGATCGAGCACGGCGGCAAGGAAACCGCGCTCGCCGGGATGGACGACCCGCGACGCCGTGATCGGTTCGCCGGCGACGAGATGATTCCGCGCCACCGCGCCCTCGAAATCGGTGATCACACCCTCGCCGCGGACGACGAAATCCTCGGAGATACCGTCCTCCGGCCATGCCTGCCACTTCAGGTCCTCGGGCTTGAGGAATGTACCGGTCGGCAAGTCCTTCTTGGTCACCAGCACCTCGACGGCGATGCTGACCGGCTGTTCCTCGACCACGGGCCGCTCGGCTTCCATTGCCGCGCGTTCGGCGAGGATCCAGCTGTTGGCGAAGAAGGCGGTGAAACCGGCCGCCGACAGCGCGGCGACGGCCAGCAGGATGGTGCGCAGGTTCATCGTCTGGTCTCCCTCTCAGACGCCAAACAGCGTCGGTGCGATGCAGACGAGGGCACCCGTGGCGATGGCGACGCCATAAGGGACCGCGCTGCCGAGAACGGCATCGCGAAGTGGCACGGCGCCGCACATCTCGCAAACGCGGGCGACGGAGAACCGGGCACCGGTCGCCATCACCAGGGCGAGCGCGCCGCCAGTGATGGCGGCAACGAGCAAGAAATCGAGGATCATGCCGGGTCCGGCCCACAACGCCGCAGCCGCCAGCAGCTTGACGTCGCCACCGCCCACGGCCTTGGCCGCGAACAACGCGAAGCCAACGGCGAACACGCCGCCAGCGACGGCCAGCGCGGCGGTCCAATCAACGGGAATGGGGCTGGAGACGACCCAGGCCGGGTACAGCGCGGCGAGGCCAGTGGTGATCCGGTTGGAAATACGGAAGGATGTCGCGTCGGTGTATGCGGCGAACGCAACCAGTGCGACGAAAAGGATGGCGACGAGCAGCTGCGGGGCGGTAACGCCGTACATCGTCGGGCCTCGGGGTCTTGGGGTGAGCCGGGGTTCGTCCCGGAGAGCGCCGTGTTGGCCGGGATCCGGTCCCGCCCCTCGGGCTCCGGGGGGGGAGGTCAGCCCGAAGGTCGGACGCAGAACGCCGGGAACGGAGCCAAACCCGGCCGCCACGGTGACGCGGCTAGTTGACCGCGTTCAGCAGCTTGTTGGCGACCTCGGTGAACATCGTGTCCAAAGACACGCCAAGGCCTTCCATGGCCGCCATGGCGGCGACCGAAACCAGGGCGGCGATCAGGCCATACTCGATGGCGGTGGCGCCGGATTCGTCCTTGAAGATGCGGATAAGGGTTTTCATGGCAAACCTCCAATAGCAAGACAGCATGCCCGTTAAAGGCGCCACGAAGTTATGATTAAGGAAAGGTTAAGTCAAAATTTTTATTTGCGATCAGAGTATTGAAAATTTTTGCGTCATTTATTTTAACTTTTTTTCTGATTTTTTAATCAAGCTAAGAGAAATTTTCTTCAAATTTTATCGATATCACTCGCCTACCAGCCGTTCACCCGCGGCCAGCGCCCGACGACCGCCTCTCCCTCGACGACCGCGTAGGAGTCCCAGGCCGCCGCCGTCATGCAGGCATGGTTGGGCAGCACCCGCACCTTGGCGCCGATCGGCAGGCGCCCATAGACGCGCGGGTCCGGGACCGGCACGATGCCGTGCTCCTGGTGGCAGTCGGCGACGTAGAGACCGACCAGCGGCTCGAGGGTTTCGGCGTCGCAGACCTCACCGTAGCCGACCTCGGGACGGAACTCGGTGGCGCCGCGGTCCTTTGAGAGCGCCAGGCCGCCAGCGTCGATGAGCAGCGTGCCGGCGGCGCGGTTGTGGCCGATGACCGCGGCGAGCACGCTGAGCGCGATGTCGTCGCGGCCGCACGAGCCGATTGCTTGCTGGTCCAGATCGCCGAACATATAGACGCCCGGGCGCATCTCGGTGACGCCGGCGAGATGATCGACCGCCATTGCCGTCGGTGTCGAGCCGACGCTGACCATCGGGCAACCGAACCCCGCGTCGCGAAGCGCCCCCGCCGCGGCGACGACGCCATCCCGTTCGGCCGCGGCGATGGCGCGCACTCCGTCCGGGCCGGCGGCGTGGTAGGCGTGGCCGGCGTGGGTCATCACCCCAGCCAGCTGCGCCCTGGGGGCCGCTTGGACGGCGCGGGCAATGTCGACGAGAACGGGATCGTCGGGAGCGATACCGGCCCGGCCGGCGCCGGTATCGATCTCGACGAGCACACTGAATTCGCCGTCATGGGCGGCGATCGCGCGGGCGACATCGAGGTTGTCGGTGACGATGGCTAGGTTGGCGCCGTCGGCCCGCAACGCAGCCGCCGCGTCCAATCGCGCCGGCACGATGCCGACCCCGTAGAGGATGTCGGTGACGCCTGACTCCAGGAAATAGCGCGCCTCTTTCAGGGTTGAAACGGTGATGCCACGGGCCCCCAGGTCGGCCGCGCGGGCGGCGGCATCGGCCGATTTCGCCGTTTTCAGATGCGGGCGCAGACGCACGCCGAGCGCGTCCGCCCGCGCCTGCATCCGCCTCAGATTGCCGTCGAGCCGTTGGCGGTCGAGGACGAGGCTTGGCGTCGGCAGGTTGGCGAGTCTCATGGCTTGCAATCTCCCCCGTCGCTGACGTGATTTCGCGCCATGACGACGACAAGCGTAGCAACATCCGTGGCAATTTGAATAAAATTAATTACTTTATTTTATTTATTGTGTTTGTTGTTTGTTGGAAATAAAAAATATTGGAATACTTGTTTTTCTTTCATATCATCCTTTACTGCCCCAGTACATTTATTCGCTCGAGGTTCGACGATGGTGTCCAATACGCCGGTTGCGGTTCCGCTTCTACACCGCTGTTTCGCCTTTGGCCGCCGCGTCGCCGGGGCCGCACGCCATCTGCCGCACGACCGACGGGGCGCCGTCGCGGTGTTCCTGGCGCTGGCGATCATCCCGCTGATCGGTTTCATTGGCATCGGTACCGACACCGCTCGGGCCTATCTTGTGAAGTCGCGGCTGTCGTCGGCCCTCGACGCCGCCGGGCTGGCCGGTGGCTGGAGCTTCTTCCTGCCGACCCGCGACGACGACATCAATATGTTCTTCGAAGCCAATTTCCCGCCCGGGTTCATGGACGCCTCGGTTCACGGCCCCGACATATCGGCCGACGAGGAAAACGAGACCCTGCTGCTCAGCGCCAGCGCAACGGTGCCGACCAGCTTCATGCACCTGTTCGGCATCGACGACATCACCGTCTACGCCGAGGCCGAGGTCACTCGCGAGATGAAAGCGCTCGACGTCGTGCTGTCCATCGACATGTCAGGCTCCATGGGCTGGAACGCCCCCGGCGGAGGCACCCATATCGCCGCGGCGCGGGCCGCGGCCACCGAGCTGATCGACATCCTGTTCGGTGCCGACAGCGAGAAGGAACTGCTGTCCATCGGGCTTGTGCCGTGGAATTCCAAGGTCAACGTGATGACCGACGGCGAGCCCTACAATCCCGGCGGCACGATGACAGTGGCGGTGCCAGCGTTTACCAACCCCGAGACCGGCGCCGCGCAGACCGAGGTCTACTACGCCAACAATTCGCAGGTGCCGCTGCTGGTCGAGCCGCCCGACGAGTGGCGGGGCTGCGTGTTCAGCCACTACGTCGACAACGGCACCGACGACGACGACGGCGACATCCGCATGGGGCCGTTCTCCGGGGGCGGCACCGACTGGCCGGCGTGGCAGCCGATCTTTCCCGGCGACGACCCGCAATGGGGCGGCGAGCCGGTCCCGGGTCCCGACCGCTGCGAGCTGGACATCGGCGGCGAGTGCCGGCCGTGCCTCAACCACGGGATCACGCCGCTGCAGCACACCAAGGCGAAAATCCAGGAGGCCGTCGACGACCTCGTCTCGCCGACGGGCACGACGAACATCCCGGCCGGACTGGGCTGGGCGTGGCGGGTGCTGATGCCCGATCCGCCGTTCACCGAGGCGGTGCCGGATCCCGACTACGACCGCGACCAGGCGATCATCCTGCTCAGCGACGGCGAAAACGTGGCCGGCGCCGGCGACGCCTACAAGACGGTGTTCGGCACCGGCTGGGTGGGGCGAAACGCCATGAACGAGCGGCTGCGCACCCTCGCCGACGAGATCAAGGCCCAGGGCGTGATCATCTACGTGATCCAGTTCGCCAATTCCGGCGGCGACCTGCAGACACTGTTGCAGGACGTGGCGAGCGGCCCCGAGTCGCCCTACTACCACTACGCCCCGGATGCCGACACCCTGTCACAGGTGTTCCGCGAGGTCGCCAACCACCTGTCGCAGCTTCGGCTGTCGAAATAGCAGGTTGGGTTTATCGGCCGGGGCGTCCGGGTTTGCCGGACTTCCCGCCGGTCTCAGCTCCGGCGGGCGTGGACGAGGACCGCGACGATGGTCTCCTCGCCCAGCGACTTCATTGCCTCCAGCCTGTGCAGCCCCTCGACCAGGACGAACCGGGCCTCGTCGCGGCGGATCATGATCGGCCTCTGCTGGCCGTTTTCGAGGATGTCCTCGGCGAGCGCCGTGACCTTGTCCGGTTCCAGGGTCTTCTGGCGCTTGACCGGCACGTAGATCTTCTCGATCGGGATCTCGACGTCGTCCATCGCGGCTCCCCCCTCGCCTCCGCGCCTATGGTAAGGATGTACGCGCCGCGCCGCTACTCCTCGCGCCGCGCGGCGATCAGGTACTCGACGTTGCCGTCGGGGCCGGCGATGGGGCTCTCGCACGTGCCCTCGACGGTCCAGTCGGGCTGGGCGTCGAGCCAGGTGACGATGCGGGTGCGGACCCCTTCGCGGACGGCCGCATCGCGGACGATCCCGCCCTTGCCGACGTGCTCGCGGCCCGCCTCGAACTGGGGCTTGATCAGCGCCACCAACCTAGCACCAGGGCCGGCCAAGGCCAGGGAGGCCGGCAGCACGACTTCCAGCCCGATGAAGCTGGCGTCACAGACGATCAGGTCCACGGGGTCCGGGACGTGTTCGCGGGTGAGCTCGCGGGCGTTGGTCCGCTCCAGAACGACGACGCGGGGATCGTTGCGCAGTTTCCAGGCGAACTGGCCGTGGCCGACGTCGACGGCGTAGACCCGCGCCGCGCCGTTGGCCAGCAACACGTCGCTGAAGCCGCCCGTCGATGCTCCGATGTCGAGGCAGACGCAGCCTTGCGGATCGATACCGAAGTGATCGAGCGCGTGGGCCAGCTTGACGCCGCCGCGGGACACCCACGGATGGTCCCGGCCCTTGACGGTCAGCGGCGCGTCGACGGACAGCGTGTGCCCGGGCTTATCGAGGCGGCGGGTGTCGGAATAGACGGCGCCGGCCAGCACCAGCGCTTGCGCGCGGGCCCGGCTCTCGGCCAGCCCGCGCTCGACGAGCAACTGATCGAGGCGGCGTTTGGCCCCCTTCTCAGGCACGTCAGGCCAAAGCCGCCTCCGCCGCCTCCTTCTCGAGACCAAGGGCCGACAGCGCCGTCGCCACTATGTGGCGGGCGTTCAGGCCGGCCGTGGCGTACTGCAGCTCGGGCTTGTCCTGGTCGAGGAACAGGTCGGGCAGCACCATGGGGCGGAAGCGCAGTCCGCTGTCGAACAGCCCCTCGGCGGCCAGGTACTGCATGACGTGGGCGGCGAACCCGCCGGCCGAGCCTTCTTCGACGGTGATCATCACCTCGTGCTCCGCGGCGAGCCGGCGGATCAGGTTGGTGTCCAGCGGCTTGGCGAAGCGCGCATCGGCCAGCGTCGTCGACAGCCCTCGCGAGGCCAACTCGTCGGCGGCCTGGGTCGCCTCGGCCAGACGGCCGCCGAGGCTGAGCACCGCGACTTTGGTGCCTTCGGAGAGCACGCGGCCACGGCCGATGTCCAAGGGCGTGCCCCGAGGCGGCAACTCGACGCCCATGCCCTCGCCGCGCGGATAGCGAAAGGCGCTGGGCGCATCGTCGATGGCCGCGGCGGTGGCAACCATGTGGACCAGCTCGGCCTCGTCGCCGGCGGCCATCACCACCATGCCCGGCAGGCAGCAGAGATAGGCGAGGTCGAACGTACCGGCGTGTGTGGCGCCGTCGGCGCCGACCAGCCCGGCGCGGTCGATGGCGAAGCGCACCGGCAGCTTCTGGATGGCGACGTCGTGGACCACCTGGTCGTAGGCCCGCTGCAGGAAGGTCGAGTAGATGGCGGCGAACGGCTTGTAGCCCTCGGCGGCGAGGCCGACGGCGAAGGTCACCGCGTGCTGCTCGGCGATGCCGACATCGAAGCTGCGGTCGGGAAACCGCTCGGCGAACTTGTCGATGCCGGTGCCGGCCGGCATGGCGGCGTTAATCGCGCAGATGCGCGGGTCCTCCTCGGCCTCGCGGATCAGCGCCTGGGCGAACACGCCGGTGTACGACGGCGCGTTGGTCGCCGTCTTGACCTGCTCGCCGGTGACCACGTCGAACTTGCCGACGCCGTGGTACTTGTCTGGCGATTTCTCCGCAGGCTCGTAACCGTGCCCCTTGTGGGTGACCACGTGCAGCAGCACCGGCCCCGGCTCGCGGTCGTCGCGCAGGTTCTTGAGGACCGGCAGGAGGTGTTCGAGGTTATGGCCGTCGATGGGCCCGATGTAATAAAAGCCCATCTCCTCGAACAGCGTGCCGCCGGTGACCATGCCGCGGGCATATTCCTCGGCCTTGCGCGCCGCCTCGCCGAGGCTGCGGGGGAACTTTTTCGCCACCTCGGCGGCAAAATGGCGAATCGAGCGGAACTGCTTCGAAGAGATCAGCCGCGACAGATAGGCGCTCATCGCGCCGACCGGCGGTGCAATCGACATGTCGTTGTCGTTAAGGATGACGATCAGCCGGGAGGCCATGGCACCGGCGTTGTTCATCGCCTCGTAGGCCATGCCGGCGCTCATCGAGCCGTCGCCGATCACCGCGATGACGTGATTGTCGCGGCCTTCGAGGTCACGGGCCACCGCCATGCCGAGGCCGGCGGAGATGGAGGTCGAGCTGTGCGCGGCGCCGAAGGGGTCGTATTCGCTCTCGGTGCGCTTGGTGAAACCCGAAAGGCCGCCGCCCTGACGCAGGGTATGCATGCGGTCGCGCCGCCCGGTGAGAATTTTATGGGGATAGGCCTGATGGCCGACGTCCCAGATCAGCCGGTCGCGGGGCGTGTCGAAGACGTAGTGCAACGCCGTCGTCAATTCGACGACGCCGAGGCTGGCGCCGAGATGGCCGCCGGTGATCGAGACGATCCGTACCGTCTCCTTGCGCAGCTCGTCGGCGAGCTGGGGCAGCTGCTCCTTGGGCAGCTGGCGCAGGTCGGCGGGCTCACGGACACGACCCAGCAGAGAGCTGGCCTGTAGCTCGTTCATTTCGGTTCTCCTCTCGACAGCCACGGGGCGGGGCCGCCGGCAGCGTTTCAATTGCGCCGGTTGACCACAAACTTCGCCATCGCACGCAACGAGTCGGCTTTCTCGTTGAAGATGTCAAGGTGTTCGACGGCTTGATCGGCCAGCATGTCCGATTGCGCCCGCGCCCGTTCCGGCCCCAGAAGGGAGACAAACGTGGCCTTTCCAGCCGCCGCATCCTTGCCGGTCTTCTTGCCCACCTCCTCTTCGGTACCTTCGACATCGAGGAGATCGTCGGCGATCTGGAACGCCAGACCGAGGTCGTGGGCGTAAGCCTTAAGCGCCTGACGGGCCGAATCCGGGGCCTTGCCGAGGATCGCCCCGGTTTCACACGAAAACGCGATCAGCGCCCCGGTCTTCAACCGCTGCAGGCGGGTGATCTCGGGCATCCGCAGGTGATTCTTCTCGGCGATCAGGTCGAGCATCTGGCCACCGACCATGCCGTCGGCACCGGCCGCACGGGCGAGTTCGATGACCAGGTCGCTGCGCACCCGCGGATCCGTGTGGGTGGCCGGATCGGCCAGCACTTCGAAGGCGCGGGTCAGCAGTGCATCCCCGGCGAGGATCGCTGTCGCTTCATCGAATTTGACATGGCAGGTCGGCACGCCGCGGCGCAGGGCGTCGTCGTCCATCGCCGGCAGGTCGTCATGAATCAGCGAGTAGCAATGGACCATCTCGACCGCCGAGGCCGTGCGTAGAGCGTAGTCCTCGCTGACTCCGAACAGAGCGGCGCTGGCGGTGACCAGGAACGGCCGGATGCGCTTGCCGCCGGCAAGGGAGGAGTAGCGCACCGCCTCCATCAGCCGCGCTTCGGGATCGTCATGCACCGGCAACAGGCGGTCCAGCACCCCGTTGACCACGCGGGCGTTCTCCGCCAAGGCGGCATTGATGTCGAACACCGCGGGCCCTCAGTCCAGATTCGCCGGTTCGGTGCCGACACTGCCGTCGGCGCCGAGAACAATCTTTTCAACCCGGGACTGTGCTTCCTGCAACTTCGCCTTGCAGTGTCGCTTTAGTGCCGCGCCCCGTTCGTAGGCGGCGATCGCGTCGTCCAGCTTGCCCGACCCTTCCTCGAGCCTGCGCACGATGCTCTCCAGCTCGGCGAGCGCGTCTTCAAAGCTCAGATCGGCGACGTCCGTCGCCCCGGGCTCGCTGGTCATGGAAAACCCCCTTGGAAAGGCGCGAACAATAGGCGTCGGTGGAATTCGGGGCAAGAGATAGACGTTTGCCGCGCAACCCCGCCGGCCCGTCGGCCTAGTCAGCTTCTCATCATCGCCTTGACGTGGACACCGACACTGACCGCCAGTGCCTCGAGGTCGTAGCCACCCTCCAGTGTCGACACGACGCGGCCACCGCAATCCTTCTCGGCGATCTCCAGCAGCTCGCGGGTGACCCAGGCGTAGTCCTCCGTGGTGAGCCGGAGCTGTGCCAGCGGATCACGGGCATGGGCGTCGAAACCGGCCGAGATCAGGATCATGTCGGGCGCGAAGGAACGAAGCGCCGGCAGGATACGTTCGACATAGCCGGCGCGGAACTCTTCCGATCCGGTGCCCGGGCGAAGTTGGACATTGCAGATGTTGTGATAGACGCCGGTTTCATGCTCCATGCCGGTGCCGGGATAGCACGGCCACTGGTGACTGGAGGCGTAGAACAGGTCGCGGTAGCGGAAGAAATGGTTCTGTGTTCCGTTGCCGTGGTGAACGTCGAAGTCGACGACCGCCACCCGTTCCAGACCGTGCTTGGCGCGGGCGTGCTCGGCGGCGATGGCGACGTTGTTGAACAGGCAAAAACCCATGGCCGCAGACGTCTCGGCGTGGTGCCCCGGCGGGCGGACGGCGCAAAAAGCATTGCGCACCTCGCCATTGAGCACGGCATCGACGGCGTCGCAGATACCGCCCACGGCACGCAACGCCGCGTCACCGGAAGCGTGGTTCATCGCCGTGTCGGGATCGAGATGGACGTGGCCGCTGTTCGGCACCTGATCGAAAATCGATTCGACGTAGTACGTCTGGTGCACCCGCTCGATCTCGGCGACCGCACCCACCGGCGCTTCGCGGCGCTGCAGGTTGGCGAAGGGCTCGGCGTCTAGCACCTGAAGGATCGCCTTCAGACGGGCCGGGCACTCGGGATGCCACGAGCCCATTTCGTGCTCCTGGCAAATGGGATGGGTGTATATGGCGGTGGGCATGGGGCTTGGACGTTCCCTCATTTTTCGGATCGGTTCTTTTAATTCGCCGGCATTGTCGGCGATCGTGCCGGTGGTTGCCAGTTGAAATGGCGGCGGCGCGGAACGGGACTTTTTTGGCAGATCAGCGGCGGTCGTGGGCGGCGAGGAACGCGCCGACGGCGTGGGCGACGTTCCGATCGATTTCGGCGCCGCTGGGTGCTTCGCCGAGGCCGAGCATGTAGCGGATAAAGACATCGCCTCGAAGCGCCCCAAGAAATTGACTGGCCGCCGTTTCCGGGTCTGGGACGCATAGCACACCGCCGGCGTCGAGCGCCGCAAGGTATGCCGACAAGCGACCCGCCGCACGGCGCGGGCCGGAGCGGTAAAAGACTTCGGCTAGTTCCGGGAAGCGTCCGCTTTCCGCCAGGACAACGCGGAACCGCGCCACCGCCTCGGGCGCCAGCAGGACTTCCAGGTAACGCCGGGCCAAACCCTCCAGCGCCGCAGCGACGTCCGGCGTGTCACCGACGACTTCGGGCAGCGGCTCCAGGAAGTGATCGGCGCGGGCCACCATGATGGCGCCGAACAGGGCGTCCTTGGCACCGAAATGGGCGTAGATGGTCTGCTTCGAGACGCCGGCCTCGCGGGCGATGGCATCCATGCTAGCGGCGCCGTAGCCCACGTCGAGGAACACCCGCCGGGCGGCGTCGAGGATGACGTCGCGCTTGCTGGGCGCGTTCCGCTCCTCGGTCACGTCTTCGCGCCTGCCCCTTGCCGTCGCGGTCTGCGGTCCCATATGCGTTCCGGCGATTGATCGAACGGAAGGTTTACTCTACATTGGACTGGACGGTCCAGTCTAGCCGGCTCGGAGTCTCCCGCCCGGGCCGGATTTCGCTTTAGGATCGCCGGTACGCCATTGAGCACAAAACGCTCTGACCGGAAACGGACCATGCTGCGCCTTCGCACCGCCGCCCTTGCTGTCGCCGCGCTCTGCGCCCTCGGTGTGTCGCCCGTGCCGGCACAGGAGACGATGGTCGTCGGCGTCGATGCCGTGCGCAGCGAACCCCTGCGCCAGACGGTGCCGGTGATTGGCCGGCTGGTGGCACGCCAGTCGGGTGTCGTTGCCGCCCGCGTCCGCGGTCCCGTCGGGGTGTTCCAGGTCGAGGTCGGCGACCGGGTCGAGCGGGAGCAGACCATCGCCGTACTTGACATCAACCGGCTGTCGGCCGAGCGTGATCTGCGGGCGGCAGCCGTGTCCGAGGCCGCTGCCGCCGTGGTCACGGCGCGGGCCGAGATCAAACTGAAGAAACAGGAACTGACACGGATCGAAGGACTGCGCGCTTCGGCGGCCTTCAGCCAGGGCCGCTACGACGACGCCCGTCAGGAGGTCAACATGGCCGAGGGCGAACTCGGCGAGGCGGAGGCGGCACTCGGCCGCGCTCGGGCCCAGTTGCGGCTGGCCGAAATCGACCTTGCCTATGCCGAGGTCCGCGCACCCTATGCCGGCGTCGTTTCCCAGCGCCACGTCGAAGTCGGTTCCTGGGTCGACATCGGCGACCCCGTGATCACCCTGGTCGACGACCGCCATCTGGAGATCGAGGCGGATGTCCCGGCCGAACGGGTCGGCGGCCTCGTCCCTGGAACCCGCGTCATCGTCGATATCCCGGGCGTCGAAGCGGACGAGGTCGGCAAGGCGCTGACCGCCACCGTCCGCGCCGTCGTCCCCGACGAGAACCCGAAGACGAGAACCCGCACGGTGCGATTCGTTCCTGAGTTCGACAGCGACGGCGGACTCGCAGCCAATCAGAGTGCTACCGTGCACCTACCTGCGGGCACGCCCCGCACGGTGGTCTCGGTGCACAAAGACGCGGTGATCAACCGCCGGGGGAAGACCCTGGTGTTCCTGGTTATCGATGGCGCCGCCCAGATCCGCCCAGTGAGCCTCGGCGAGGCCGTGGGCGGACGGTTCGAGGTGCTCGGTGGCCTCAAGCCCGGCGACATCGCCGTGGTCCGCGGAAACGAACGCCTGCGGCCGGGCCAGAAGGTCGCCACACGCGAAGGCACGCGGGGATGAACATCATCCGCGTCGGTATCGCCCGGCCGATCGCCGTGATCGCGGCGGTGCTGATGGTGGTGATGTTCGGACTGGTCGCGCTTGAGACCATCCCCATCCAGCTCACCCCCGACGTCAATCGGCCGGTGATCAGCATCCGCACGCTGTGGCCCGGCGCCGCGCCGGCCGAGGTCGAGCGCGAGATCGTCAACCGTCAGGAAGAAGTGCTTCGTGGCCTCGAAGGCCTCGAGGAGATGTCGTCCACTTCCGAGGACGACCGCGCCACCGTCACCCTCGAGTTCAACATCAACCAGAACATGGACAAGGCGCTCTTGCTGGTCGCCAACCGGCTCGACCGGGTGTCGGGCTACCCCGACGAGGTGGACGAGCCGACCCTGGATACGGCCGGCACCGAGGACACGCCCATCGCCTGGTTCGTGCTCAAGCGCGACGAAGGCAACGAACGGCCCATCCACACCTACCGCGACTACATCGAGGACGTCATCCAGGACCGCATCGAACGCGTTGCCGGCGTCACCCGCGCAAACGTCTATGGAGGCGCCGAGGGCGAGCTCCGGGTCATTGTCGATGCCGAGCGCATGGCTCGCTACGGTCTAACCGTACCCGAGGTGGTGCGGGCGTTGCGCGCCGCCAATGCGTCCGTCTCCGCCGGCGATGTCGACGAGGGCAAGCGCCGCTACGTTGTCCGCAGCGAGGGCGAGTTCACCAGCCCCGAGCAGGTCAAGGCCGTGCTGCTGCGCTCCATCGAGGACCCGGCCACCGGGCGGATCGCCCGGGTCACCGTCGGGGACATCGCCGACGTGCGATTCGACTACAAGGAGCCGACGGCCTCCATCCGCCACCTGGGCGAGCCGGCGCTGGCGATGAACGCCGTCCGCGAAACCGGCGCCAACGTCATCGAGACCATGGCCGGCCTGCACGAGGCGGTCCAGGAGCTCAATCGCGACAACCTTCCTCGGGACCGGCTGAATCTGGTCCAGGTCTACGACGAGACCACCTACATCAACTCGGCCATCGACCTTGTGCGCCAGAACATCTGGGTCGGCGGCACGCTGGCGGCGATGGTGCTGCTGATCTTCCTGCGTTCCGGTTCGGCGACCCTGATTATCTCCATCGCCATCCCGGTCTCGGTGGTCGGATCGTTCGTCGCCATGGCGGCGCTCGGCCGGTCGATCAACGTCATCTCGCTGGCCGGTATAGCGTTCGCCGTCGGCATGGTCGTCGATGCCGCTATCGTTGTCCTGGAGAACATCTACCGCCTGCGCCAGGAAGGCAGACCCACTGCCGAAGCCGCTTTTCGCGGCGCCCAGCAGGTCTGGGGCGCGGTGCTGGTCTCGGCGCTGACCACGGTGATGGTGTTTATCCCGATCCTGACCATGAAGCTGGAGATCGGCCAACTCTTTCGCGACATCGCCGTGGCCATTTCCGTCGCCGTTCTGCTGTCGCTGATCGTCGCGGTGACGGTGATCCCGGCGCTCGCCAACCGGCTGATGAAAAAGCCGGTGGCCGATATCGCCCAGCGCCGGCGCATCCCGGGGCTAGACCATTTCGCCCGCGGCTTCGTCGCCGCCGCGGTCGGCTGGACCCACCGGGTCGTCGGCCACAAGCTGCTGGCGCTCACCGTCGTCGCGGCCATCTGCGGCGGCGCCGGAATGGCGACGTGGCTTTTCCTGCCGAAGCTCGAGTACCTGCCTGAGGGCAACCGCAACCTTGTGTTCGGGATCATGCAGCCGCCGCCCGGCTACAACCTGGAAACCACCACCGGCATCGCCCGCGAAGTCGAGGGCGCCATCCGCCCGCTGTGGGCGTCGGAGACGGGGCCCGAGTCCGAGCCCGGCCAGCCGCCGAAGATCAAGAACTTCTTCTTCGTCGCCCGCAGCGCCAACACCTTCCTCGGCGCTGCAGCGGTCGAGCCACAGCGGGTCGCCGAGCTGATCCCGGTACTCGACGGACCGGCGTTCAGGGAGCCGGGCACCTTCGGGTTCATCACCCAACCCTCCCTGTTCGGCCGTTCCATCGGCGGCGGCCGCGCTGTCGACGTCAACATCTCGGGACCTGACCTCGAGGACGTTCTTGAGGTGGCGCTGCGCGGCGCCGGCCTCGTCTCCCGTGCGCTGCCCCGCGAAGACGGCCACCAGATGCGGCCCAAGCCAGGCCTCGAACTGGGCGCGCCTGAGGTGCGCGTCTATCCCGATCCGCTACGCCTCGCCGACAACGGCATTACCGCCCGCGATTTCGGTGACACCGTCGACGCTTTCAACGACGGTCTGCGGGTGGCCGAGATCACCGTCGGCGGCAAGCGTATCGACCTGACACTCGCCGGTCCCCAGCAACGAATCGCCGAGACCCAGGGCATAGCCAATCTGCCGATCGTCACGAGAGAGGGCGAGATCTTGCCGGTCAGTTCCCTCGCCGACGTCGAGGTGACCTCCGGTCCCACCCAGATCCGCCATCTGGAGCGCGAACGCACCGTAACCCTCGGTGTCCGCCCTGCACCGCAGCTGCCGCTAGAGGCGGCGATGGAGACCTTGCAGGCCGATGTCCTCGACAAGCTGGCCGCCGAAGGCGTGCCGCCGGGGGCGAAGATGCGCCTCGCCGGCACCGCCGACAAGCTGACCCAGACCTGGGACGCGATGGTCGTACAACTGATCATCGCCATCGCCATCGTCTATCTGGTGATGGCAGTGCTGTTCGAGAGCTTCATCTTCCCGCTGATCATCATCCTCTCGGTGCCGCTGGCGACGGCGGGGGGCATCGGCGGTCTGGCGCTCCTGAACACCTACACCTATCAGGCCCTCGACATGCTGACGCTCCTGGGCTTCGTCATCCTCATCGGCATCGTCGTCAACAACGCCATCCTGCTGGTCCACCAGACCCTCTATCACGCCCGCCACGATGGCATGAACATCGAGGACTCCATCGTCGCCGCGACCCGCAACCGCATCCGCCCGATCTTCATGTCGACGCTGACCAGCGTCTGCGGAATGTTGCCCTTGGTGCTGTTCCCCGGCGCCGGGTCCGAGCTCTACCGGGGGCTTGGTTCGGTGGTGGTCGGCGGACTGGCGTTGTCGGCAGTGCTGACCCTGGCGATCATTCCGCCGCTGCTGACGCTGATCGGACGTGTCGTCGAAGTGGGCCCGGCCCGCGCCGCGACGCCCAAAGGCCATCCCGCCGAGTAGCCGGCGGGCCAGCATGTCCATGGACACCCGATTCCTCGTTGTCGGCGCCGGCATCGCCGGAGCCTCGGCGGCGTTTGAACTCGCCCGCGCGGCCGGCGGCGAAAACGTCGTCCTCGTCGAACGCGAGGACCACCCCGGCTACCACGCCACCGAACGCTCGGCGGCGCTGTACACGGAAACCTACGGAGGCCCCGAAACCCGCTCGGTCATCAGCGCCTTGGCCCGCGCCAGTCGGCCATTCCTTGACCGGCCTCCCACCGGATTCAGCGACCATCCAATCCTGACGGATCGCGGCGTTGTCCTCCTCGCCCGCCAGGATCAGTCGGCGGCGGCCGAAACCGTGTTCGCCGAGTGCCGCGACCTGTGCCGGGACCTGGCACTGATCGAAGGCCCGATGGTCGAGGCCTTGATCCCGGTCCTGCGCCCGGGCCACATCGCGTCCGCTGTGTACGAGCCCCATGCCAAGGACATCGACGTCGACGCCCTGCACCAGGGCTACCTCAAGGGTTTTCGCGCCGCGGGCGGAACCGTGCGGACGGCGACGGAGGTCCTGCACGTCGAGCGGCGCGGCGCGCGCTGGCAGGCCGGCACCACCGCCGGCCCCGCCACCGCCGATAGCGTCATCAACGCCGCCGGCGCCTGGGCCGATGCCGTTGCCGAGCGCGCCGGTTTGCGCCCCCTCGGATTGCGGCCGCTTCGCCGGACCGCCATCACCTTCGATCCGCCGCCCGGCATCGACGTGGCGCCGTGGCCGATGGCCATAGACATCGACATGACCTTCTATTTCAAACCCGACGCCGGACGCATCCTCGCCTCGCCAGCCGACGAGACGCCGTCGCCGCCGACCGACGCCCAGCCGGAGGAACTGGACGTGGCGATCGCCGTCGACCGCCTGCAGACAGCGACGACGATGAGCATCGACCGAATCGCCCACAAGTGGGCCGGCCTACGGTCGTCCTTCCCCGACGAGCTACCGGCGGTCGGCCCCGACCCGGGGGAGCCCTCGTTCGTCTGGCTCGCCGGTCAAGGGGGCTATGGCATCAAGACCTCCCCGGCCCTGGCGCGGCTGGCGGCGGCGTTCGCAATCGGCGCCGATGTGCCGGCGGACATTGCGAATCGCGGTCTCGATGCCGAGAAGGTCGCACCGGCCCGGCTGCGGCACCGCGCGCGTTCGTGAATCCCCGTGATCGGCCGAATGCGCTAAAGTTTCGGCCATGAAATACGCCCGATCCCTCCTCGCCGCGGCGGCCGTTTTCGGCTTGGCGACGGCGGCCCACGCCGGCGGCAAACCGGTCGTCGAGCTGTTCACCTCGCAGAGCTGCTATTCGTGCCCGCCGGCCGAAGCCTATCTCGGCGAACTGGCCCAACGCGGCGACGTCATCGCTCTCGAATACCACGTCGACTATTGGGACGATCTGGTCTACGGCCTCGTCGGGCGCTGGAAGGACGTGTTCTCCGACCCGGCGTTCACCGCCCGCCAGCGGGCCTACAACTTCGCCATCCGCTCGCGCGGGCAGGTGTACACGCCGCAGATGATCGTCGGCGGCACCATGCAGACGGTCGGGTCCAACCGGGGCGCGGTCGAGCAGGCGATCCGAATGGCGAAGCGTGCCAAGGACAAGGGAATCGATGTCGACGTCACTCGTCGTTCCGGGGGCGGCCTCGCCATCGCCGTCAACGGCGAGGCGGCGGCATCGGCCAGGGTCTGGCTCGTGCGCTTCGAAAGGGCCCGCACAACCCAGGTCAAGGCCGGGGAGAACAAGGGCAAGACCCTGACCAACCACCACGCGGTCCGCGAGATGCGCCGGATCGGCGGCTGGTCCGGCGGCTCCAAGTCCTACGACGTCGCCGATCTGGTGCTGGCCAAGGGCGAAGGATGCGCCGTACTGGTCCAGGACGAGCGCCCGGGCCCGATCCTCGGCGCCGCCGAATGCCCGGCCTCGGTGACGAACTAGCGCCGAATCTCCGGGTTTTTATTGGGCAACAACCGATCGCACGTCTATGGGCGGGTTTGAAACCCGCCCCTACGTGACCGAGGGTCGCTTCACCGGAGAGGTCGTGTTCGCAGATCTGTAGGGGCGGGTTTCAAACCCGCCCGCCCGCTGTTCGTGCACTCGAACTCCAAGGGGCGTTGCGCCCCCTACCCGGCCTTTTTCACCACGATCGTGAACACGCCGCCGGTCTCGTCCGACGATACCAGTGCGTGCCCCGCGGTCTCGCAGAACTGGACGAAGTCCGCCGGCGCCGCGGGATCGGTGGCCAACACCTCCAATTCGTCGCCGGCCGCAAGCGGTCGGAGCGCCTTGTTGGCATGCAACACCGGCAGCGGGCACGCCAACCCCTGAACGTCGAGGATCGTTCGGCTCATGGGATCGAGGTACCCCCCTGCTGTTGCGCTGGGCCAGCCGCAGTATCGCGGCCGGCCGACCTGCCTTCAAGGCCGCGGCGATCGCCAGGGTGGAACCAATCGCTTTCGTGTATTACAATAATTTTATACAACAGGATGCCGGATTAAACCCGGACGCGCGGAGTTGCGGCCTCCGGGTCACGAAAGCCGACGCCATGGACATGGAACTGGAGAAATTGGAACAGAACGCCCGGCGCGCCAGCACGCTGCTTAAGGTGATGAGCAACCCGCACCGGCTGATGGTTCTGTGTCAACTCGTCGACAACGAGCGCAGCGTCGGTGAGCTTGAGCGTGTGGTCGGATTGAGCCAGTCCGCGTTGTCCCAGCACCTCGCGCGACTGCGCCACGACGGCCTGGTGAAGACCCGGCGCTCGGCCCAGTCCATCTACTATTCCCTTGCCGGCGATGAAGCCAGCGCGGTGATCGCCACACTCTACGATCTGTACTGCGGTACACCCGTCGACCGCCCCGAGCCGAAAACGGCGGCAATGCGATAACCGAAGGCGGTACAATTCGGGGGGATCGAATGATCTTCCGCCAGCTCTTCGACGACGTTTCCTGCACCTATACTTATCTGCTCGCTGGTGGCCCCGGCGGCGAGGCCGTCATCATCGATCCGGTCGAGGACAAGACCGATCGCTATCTGAGGCTGCTCGAAGAACTCGACGTGCGGCTGGTCAAGGCGCTCGATACACACGTCCACGCCGACCACGTCAGCGGGCTCCGGCGGCTCCGCGACGAAACCCGCTGCATCACCGTGATGGGCCGCGAAAGCATGGTCGATGTCGTCTCCATGCGGGTCGGCGACGGCGAGGCTATCGAAATTGGTGGTGTCCGCCTGACTGCCCTGCACACCCCCGGCCACACCGACGATTCCTACTGCTTTCTGATGGATGATCGGGTGTTCACCGGCGACACGCTGCTGATCCGCGGTACCGGGCGGACGGACTTTCAGAACGGCGATTCCCGCGCCGCCTACGCATCCATCACCGAGAAGCTGCTGACCCTGCCCGACCCGACGCTGGTCTATCCCGGACACGACTACAAGGGAGATACGGTCAGCACGATCGGCGAGGAACGGCGATTCAACCCCCGCCTGCAGGTCGCTTCCGCCGAGGAGTATGCGGCGATCATGGATGGCCTCGACCTCGCCGATCCAAAGATGATGGACGTGGCGGTTCCGGCCAACCTTGCCATCGGCCTCGAACAGGGCGCCCCGGAACTGGCCGCGCTGTCTTTGGATGCCGCCGACGCCCGCAGCCGCGTCGACGATCCCTCGGTCGCCTTCGTCGATCTGCGCGAGGCCGGCGAACGCCGCCGCGACGGCGTCATTCCCGGTTCCATCCACCTGCCCTACGGCAGCCTCGGCGAGGCCTTGAAGGCCGGCAGCCCGTTCCGCGCGCTGATCGACCGTGCCGGAACCGAGGTGGTGTTCTACTGCGCCTACGGCGAGCGTTCCGCGCTGGCACTGGAATCGGCGCGGGAAGCGGGACTTGCCAACGTCCGCCATCTCGCCGGCGGCCTCGACGCCTGGGCCCGTTCCGGAGGTCCCCGCGAACCGGCGCTCGACTAAGTCCCTAACGTTCTGCCGCAGGGGCTTCGGTCCGGTGGTAGGTCCACGGGCCGCCATCGTGGCGCCGTTCCTCGATGCGCCCCTGGCCGGCGAGGAAATGCAGGTGGGCCAAGGATTCACCGGCGGCGAAGAACAGCTGGTGGGAATCCAGTTCCCGGGTGAACAGGCGCTTCAGGACGCCAACGGCGGTGACCGGTTCGGCACAGGCGGCGAGCGTTTCGTCGAGGCGGTCGTCGTGGTGATGGGCCAGCGCCTCCAGGCGCGCATGCAGCCCGGTGAACGGCCAGTCGTGGCTGGGCAGCACCAGGGTGTCGTCGGGGAGCGCGCGGTACCGCGGCAGGGAGTCGAGGTACAGGCGCAACGGGTTGGCCTCGGGCTCCTGCGGCCAGACGCTGATGTTGGGGCTGATCCGCGGCAGGATCTGGTCGCCGGAGATCAGCACGCCGAGGTCTTCGCAGTAAAGGCAGGCGTGCTCGGGCGAATGTCCGGTGCCGACGATCACCCGCCAGCCGCGGCCGTCGACCTCGAACACCTCGCCGTCGCGGATGCGGCGCAGCTTCGCCAGCAGCGGCGACACCCGACGCGCATAGCCCCCGAACCGCTCCTCGACGAGGATCAGCATGGCATCGTCGAACCCGGCGTCCTGGTAGAAACGCCGGAACTGCTGGCGGGACTCATCGCCGGCATCGAGGCTGACCATGCGCCCGAACGCCCACTCCGCCAGCGGCGCCCACAGTGGCACGTTGAACCGCTCGGTGAGCCAACCGGCGAGGCCCATGTGGTCGGGGTGGAAGTGGGTGACGATGACCCGTTTGAGTGGCCGCTCCCCGAGATGAGTGGTGAATACCTTCTTCCAGGCGTCGCGGGTTTCGGCGCGGTTGATCCCGGTATCGACGATGGTCCAGCCGTCACCGTCGGCGAGCAGCCACAGGTTGATGTGGTCGAGCTTGAACGGCAGCGGCATGCGCAGCCAGTGGACTCCCTGCGCCACCTCCCGCGTCTCGCCGGGCTCCGGTTGGCCTTCGAATACGTAGCGCACGTCCGCCGGCATCGTGGTCTCCCGCCCTCGCAATCGGTTCTTTGGTCGAACCATAGCAGCCGCGCGGGCGGGCGGGAACGATCGCCGTGCATTCCGAACTGTGGTCAGTGGGCTTCGCGGGCGAGGCGCTCCTGCTGGATCACCCAGCGGAGCTCTTCCTTCATGATCTCGATGTGCCGAGTCGGTTCGGCGCGCAGCAGCGCCGAGATGATGCCGACCCGCACCGGCCGGGGCATGCGGTAGAAGTTCTCCAGCATCAGGAACTTGGTGCTCGGACGGATGGCCGGCGACAGCAACAGGCTGATGATCAGCCGCCGGCGGATGTCGTGACGCATGTTGCCGGCCTCGGTGAGCTGGAAGAACTCGCGGACGAAGCGGCGCGGCGCGATACCGCCGTCCATCAGCGACTGCAGATTGCGCCTTAGCGCCAGCGTGTATTCTCGTCGCGTGTGAACGGCAATACGTTCCGCGTGCGCCCGCACGCGGGCGATCGCCGCCGGGTCGAAGGCAGCATTCGTCACGAGACTCACGCACTGGCGCACAAGGTCGTGGCGCGTCGTCTCGCCGAGCACGCCATAGACGCCGCCGATCAGGCGCGCGCCCCCGGCGAGCGGGCTCAATCGCGCCGCTGCCGCCAATGCCATGGGCGGCTCCGGATCACGGGCCGCGACCATGGCCAGCGGCAAGGGATCGTCATAGCCGCGAAGTTCGAGATCCGGGTTGAGCAGGTATTCCGGCAACAGCATGCGGTCGCCGTCGTCCCGCAGGCACAGCGGCCGCCCGTGGCGGTAGTGCTCCTTGACCTCCAGCGCGGTATCGAGGCCCTGCTGGGTGATGCCGAGGGAACTGTTCATTCGATTTCCGCTGCCGCCTCCAAATGCGGTCGGGCCGATTATTTATGACCGCCGATATTCGCCCCGGGATGCGTAAGTATCGGTTCTTTACCAGACCGGGACCGGCGAGCGCGGAAGGCGCTCGTACCGTTGCAATCCGAACATCGCCGCGTTCGATTGTTACACTAAACTTTGTGCTATCGAAAGCTTAATCCCCAAGATATGGGGAAATCCGGACAAACCCTCTTGACTCCAATCGAGTCCCGAATGCACCCAAATCGTGGCTCCGGCGGAGTCAATGGAATCATCGGTTGCGAGTCACGACTCCTTACCATCGGCGAAATTGTTGGCCATCTCACCACAATATGCTGTGTGATCTCCATTGACACGATCCTACATTTATATTACTCAAGGGTCGACAAAGCGGGGCGATTCGCCCTGGGAACGGGAGAGATAAGAAAAAACCAAAGAAACCGCGCGAAATACTTCCGTATTTCCGAGACGGCAGAAAACAAACAGTGAAGGTGGGGCACTCAGGAAATGACATCCGATTCGACCATTGCCGCCGACCACAGCCGGCGGAATACCGTGTCGGCTGATGGGGGCGCCGACAGCCATGCCCAGCGGGCGGTTTACCCCGGGGCACGATTCATTCACGGCGAATTTCACGCGCTCGAACCCCTCGACGGTCCGCTCCCGCACGAAATGCTGGACGTTGGCTGACCGCCACTCCCTCCCATAGCACTGGGCGTTCCGCCGGTTCCGTCCCCCTTTCTTTGTCATGCGCATCGGCATCGACCTCGGTGGAACCAAGATCGAAGGCATCGTGCTCGATGCGTCGGGCGCCGAACGAGCTCGGCTTCGGGTACCGACTCCGGCCGGCAACTATGGCGCCACCGTTGCCGCGGTCGCCAAAATGGTCGAGGCACTCGAAGCCCGATCGGGTCCGGCCGCCAGCGTTGGTATCGGCATTCCCGGCACCGTCTCTCCGGCCAGCGGACTGGTCAAGAACGCCAACTCCACCTGGATCATCGGCCGCCCGCTTCAAACCGACCTCGCCACGGCGCTCGGCAGGCCGGTGCGGCTGGCCAACGACGCCAACTGCTTCGCCGTATCCGAGGCCGCTGACGGCGCCGCCGCTGGCGCCGACGTGGTGTTCGGCGTCATCCTCGGCACCGGTGTCGGAGGCGGCATCGTCGTTCGAGGCCACGTGCTCACCGGCGTGAACGCCATCGCCGGTGAATGGGGTCACAACTCCCTTCCCTGGCCGACCGAGGACGAACGCCCCGGGCCCGCGTGCTACTGCGGACAGCGGGGATGCATCGAGACGTTCCTCTCCGGCCCCGGCCTCGAACGGGACTACGAGGCCGCTACGGGCCGCCAGGCGACCGCGGAAACGATCGCGGCCGACGCCTGCGCGGCCGATCCAGACCCTGAGTCCGCCGCGGCGATGGCCCGATATGCACAGCGCCTCGCCCGCGGCTTGGCTGGCGTCATCAACGTTCTCGATCCGGACGTCATTGTTCTCGGCGGCGGGCTTTCGAATGTCGAGGTGCTTTACGAAGCAGTGCCGGATCTGTGGCAGGGCTGGGTGTTCTCGGATCGGGCCGACACCCGGCTGGTGCGTAACCGCTACGGCGATTCCAGCGGCGTCCGCGGCGCCGCGTGGCTTTGGCCGGCCGGAAGCTAGCGCGTCAGCAATCGGGGGCGGGCAGCACCTCGAGGCGGTCTAGGTCGACCTTGAGGGCGAAGTCGCCGAAATCCTGGGTTAACTTGTCGGTGACGCCATCGGTGCGATAACGGCCGCTGACCTCGAACTCGGGCAGCGACTGGCGGCTGGCGACCGGAAAGAATGCCATTTGCGCCCACCACGATGGAACCGGCGGCAACGACGCCGCCTCGGCCATGTCCAAAGCCTGATCCTCTGGGAGCAGGCCGAACACGGCGTTGACCGAATACGGGTTGTCGAGGCTGGCGCCGTCGAAAACGACGCGGCTCAGCGTACGCTGGCCGGCAACCGCCGCATCCAGCACCGCATGCATGTGAGCGGTCGGAAACATCGTCCCCTTGGGCAGCGGAACGACCGTGTCCTCGGGATCGGCGAACGTGGCTTGTCCGGTGCCGCCGACGCGCTCGAGGCGGGCGGCGCCGGTCAGCCTTTCGATGGTATTGCCGTTCTGCTCGTAGCGTGCCCGAAAACGGAAATCCAGGCCGTCGGCGGACTCCCAGCTGGCGAACGTCCAGATCGTCTCGGTCTCGCGTCCGTCGTCGTAGGTCAACCGAAGAAAGGTCTGGTTCTCTACTGTCCAGCCGTCGCATCCCCGCGCCACCTGGTACATCATCCGTCCGTCTCCGGCGATGACCTGGCTGCGTCCGGCAGCTTCGGCCAGCGACATGCGATAGAGCGCACGGTGCGACAGCAGTTCGATGCCGGCGGCGAACGCCGTATTGCCGGCGGCGGTTGCCGCCAACACGAACGCCAGAACGAAGAACCACCGCATCATGCCGTCGAGGCTCCCAGTGTCCATACAACGCCCACAGGCGCGCACCTGTTATAGAGGGCGGTCGGCCGATCGGAAAGTCCGCGGGCTCCGTCGCCGCACCCGGCAACTCCGGCCAGCCGGCAATTTCTGCCTATCTTGGACGGTCGAAAACCCTTGGAATCCGGTCGCCCCCGATTGGCACGTTGATTGCCTCGAAAGGCCAATGGGTACCCATTTGCCGTCGAGGAAAATCACCGTGAAGAGCCGTCCCACAAGTCCCAAGCCCATCCGCGGCGCGGCGCCCCGCCGCGGCGAACTTGTCCCCGCTGTTGCCCCGCTGGTGGAATGCCTCCGCCACTCCGGCCTGCCACGCGGCGCCTTTGCGCCGGGGACCGAGGATGCCGCGGAACACGCACTGACCGCCGCCGTCGGCGCAGAGCGCCGCATCGCCGACCTCAACCGGCGGATCTCCGACTTGGAACGGGTCGCGATCACCGACGAACTCACCGGGCTGCTGAACCGGCGCGGCTTCGAAGCGGAACTTGCCCAGGCGTTGGCCCTGGCCCGCCGCTACAACGAACCGGGCGTCCTTGTCTATGTCGACCTCGACGGTTTCAAGCTGGTCAACGACACCTACGGCCACGGGGCCGGCGACGAGGTTCTACGGAGGGTGGCCCGCCTGCTGTCGGGCGCCGTGCGCGCCACCGATTTCGTCGGCCGGCTCGGCGGCGACGAATTCGCGGTGCTGCTCGTCCGCACGTCGTGGAACGGGGCGCTGATCCGGCTGCGCGCGATCCGGCGCCTCCTCGACCCGGCCGTTATCGATCTCGACGGCCGCACGATCGCCGTTCGCGCCAGCCTCGGCGTCGAAGTCTACGGCGGCGAGGACGAGGGCGTTCAGCTGATGGGTCGCGCGGACCGAGCCATGTACGCCGCCAAGCGCGATCGCACCGCGGGCGGCACAGTTATTTGAGGGCACGCGCCGGTTCGCGTCCCCGCTTGCCGGGATGCGCGCCGGCTAACGACCGGGAAACGGCATGAGAATCGACGGCGGCTTGGTGATTGTCGACCGGCCGGCGACGGAAGGGCGGCCGGGGCGCGCACTGGTTCCGGTGCGGGCTGCGCCGCTGCCCGTTCCGGCCGAAAGCGCGGAGACGGGGTCGACCGCCGCCGTTTCCCGCGAACCGGTTCGAGCCATCGATGTGCGGCATCTCACCCCGCGCGAAATGTCCGACATGAGCATGGATCTCTATGTCGCTGGGGTGCTGAGCTACGAGGAGTATGCGCTCCTGGCGTTCCAACCAGAGCTCCACCCCGACTACGACCGAACGGTCGGCGCCCTCACCGGCGAGCCGGCCGAGCCCGACAAGCCCCGCGACTACGTCCGCGAATGGGAGGACCGGCTGGACTTCGAGCGCTCACACAATGCCGACAACGAGGTGGTCGTCGACCGCACCCGGCGTATCCTCAGCGTACTGCGCCGGCTCGATCAGCCAACCGACGTGATGGTTTAGAGATTTGCGGTCCTGACGCCGGCCGCGGCGACACGGGCGCCTCGCAGGCGCAAAGGCCGAACACCCCTTATTCCGGCCTTGGTCAGCCGACGTTTCGTTTCCGCCCGATCCGATGCCTGGACAGGTCCGACCACGACCCGATGGCGCAGCCGACCGTCCACATGCGCCTCGACGATGCCGGCCCCCATGCCGGCGTGGCGTTCGGAGACGATTTCGGCGTTGGCGCGCCGGACGAAGCTGGCGATGACATAGAAAAACTCGACTGGCGGCGGCGCATCCGTCGCTTTCTCAGCTGGCCTTTCTGATTCCGTCACGGCATCCAGGGCGTCGCCGCCGGATTCAAACGATGCCGCGGTGACGAATTCAGCGGCGTCTTCCGCCCCGATGTCAGCGGTGTCGCCGCTGCTCTCGGCGGAGGCGATAGTGGTCAACTCTGCCTCCTTCGCGGCGGCGTCGGCGATCGCCCACGCCTCGGCCTCGGTGCCAAGACCCCCGGGATCGGTTACGGACAAGGTCTCGCCCTCCAGTTCTGCGAGGGCGACGCCATCGTCGACTTCGTCGATGCAGATCTCGCCGGTGGTCGCTACGCGCCACATGGCACAATCCTTTTTTGCGACCGCGGAGATGCCGTGGTCGGTCACCGATTTGCCGGTGGCCAGCAGCGAGACACCATCGACGGCCCAGCTGGCGATTTGCACAGGCAGTGGTAGCGCACAACCGCCAAGCAAGAGCGGTGCGAGCGCAATCAACGGACGCACGGACATCCCAATCCCTTCCCTTCTCATTTCTTGATCAGGTCGTGCGAAGTTGGGCGAAGTTCTTTAACCGGACGTTAAGACGTGGGCATTTTCCGCTCGAATTGGTCCGGCGGGCGGGCTTCAGGCGTACGCATGCGCACACCCGTTTCGCGCGTGCGAAATGGTTGAAATAATTCGTGAAGCATGCCAATACCGGTTTGCAGCCGGGGCGAAATCGTGTATGCGAATGGCTCTCATCTCTTGGGGGGAGCAGCAGGGATGGACGGTGGCGTAGACGCCGCGCTCGCCTATCGCAAAGAGGGCGAGGGCCAGGAACCGGAACTGCCAGACTATCTGGTCGATACCTATTCCTGGGCGTATCTGCGGCCTCGCAGCATCGCGTTCCTCGACAACCCGCTCATCGTTTCGTCGATTCTGTGGGGCAATTTCCGCCGGCTGGTGCGCACTGCCTGCGCCGAGTTTCATCCAGGCCAGAGCATCCTCCAGGCAGCCAGCGTCTACGGCTCTTTGTCTGCGGACCTCGCCCGTACCGTCGGCCGCCACGGCCGGCTCGAAGTCATCGATATCGCACCGCAGCAGGTGGAGAACTGCGAACGCAAGCTTGTCGGTCTGCCGCAGGCACGGGCTCGGCTCGCCGATGCCGCGGCCCCTGGCGGCGGCCCCTACGACGCCGTCTGCTGCTTCTTCCTGCTGCACGAGATCCCCGACGACTACAAGCACGCGGTCGTCGACGCCCTTTTGGACAGCGTGCCGCCGGGGGGCAAGGTGGTCTTCGTCGATTACCACAAGACCGTCGCCCTGCACCCGCTCAGGGGCGCCATGCACTTGGTGTTCCGCTACCTCGAGCCGTTCGCCTTCGGCCTTGTCAACGGCGAGATCAAGGATTTTGCCAGCCGCGCCGACGACTTCGCCTGGCACAAGCAGACCTACTTCGGCGGCCTGTATCAGAAGGTCGTCGCCCGGCGCATCGAGCCGGCGCTGGCCTTCGCCCACGCGGCGGAGTAGCGCGCTGGTCTGTCCCGGCGTCTAGACTGCCACCAGGTCGCGGGGCCGGACGAACCTTTCGAGCCGCGCACATCCCGGCCTCAGATCCTTCCAGGCTTCAAGATCGGCATCGAACACCGCCAGTGCGCCGGTCGGGAACTTCTCGTTCATGCTGGCCAGCGGCCCGGCGTCTCCGTTGCCGGCTAGTGCGGACGCCAGCTGGACGCCTCGAAAAACCTCGCTGATTTGTCGCTGATCTGATTCAATCACTGCTGATGATCACGGGAGGCGACGATGATCCACGAGCCTGGATTTTTTGACCTTGATTACCGTTACGA